>Ga0182014_10004522_pt1 | contig 15880 bp, 11 predicted proteins | sample 612S2DmetaG_FD_120489 | JGI IMG/M metagenome (GOLD analysis project Ga0182014, IMG submission 120489) | Permafrost microbial communities from Stordalen Mire, Sweden - 612S2D metaG | ecosystem: Environmental > Terrestrial > Soil > Wetlands > Permafrost | place: Sweden: Stordalen | collected... | reverse complement strand
TGGAAATGCCCCGCAGAACTGTTTTTGCCAGACTTCGACTTCGTGAAATACTACTCGAAGTTCTTTGCACTTCGAAGTTGAAACCGGCGTGCTTATTGATCTAAACTTGGATTGCATACCGCAGTAACGTGTAGTTGGAGTTTAAGTTAGGGCTATAGTTTATTTACTTGCAAATAGACGTATGGCAACGTCAAAAACGCGACAGAATGCGTCACATCGAGCTTTTGAAACCTGTGCGTTGCCTCAGAATTGCTTTCCGGCGCCATGAAATCGAAAACACGGAGCACTAACTTGTACGTTAGTGCTTACTCACCCGTGTCAAGATAAAGTGACTTTAGTGTTCGGAAATAGCACAAATAGCCTGTCTTTGGTGTCCTGAATTGACGCTAAATGTAATTAAATATGTAAACTTTCTGCATTTATAGTACTATCTCCTAGTGTCGCAATTATGGAAGCTACTGATTCCTGTTCTTGGCGTGGCGAGATGGCAATGTGCACGCTTTGAAAACGGCATATATGGTCACAAGAGCGGGAGAAAGGACCTCTTCTCGTATGCGATTAGATTCATGGAAGTCCATTGCCCAATATCTTGGCCGCAGCCCACGCACTGTCCAGCGCTGGCATTCGGGATATAGTATGCCGGTCTACCACGTCGGCGGCCAGGCAGGGTCCGTCTTTGTCTACACCGAGGTTCTGGATGACTGGCTCAGAACACGAAGCCAAATAGAAAGGGACGAGCCGCCTGAATATAGCGGTCCTGTGTCGAGCGAAAAGCCTCTTTCACAGAGCAAGCAGATCCAGGGCGACGCGCCTCTCAGTTCCGATGGGATTCCTGGCCTTCAAACTTTCAATTCCCAAGATTTGGTGGCTCATGCCAACAGAATGTGGCAATGCCACTCCTCATCAAGCCTTGGTGTGATTGCGCAGATCTATCGGAGGGCCGCGGATCTGGATCCTGCAAACGCACAAGCGTATGCGGGCTTGTCCCAAACGCTGATTGCCGAGGGTGTGCTGGGCTGCGTGCGCTCTACGACCGCGTACAACTACGCTAAAGCCGCCTTGCGCCGATCCATGGAAATCGATCCCGAATTGTTCGACGCAAAGTGCTCAGTGGCTTGGCTCAAAATGGTCACAGAACGGGATTGGGAGGGCGCTCGCCAGGGCTTCGACGAAATTCTGAGCCAGTACCCCGATTACTCGCAGGCTCTGATCGGGCGGGCTTTACTTTATATTGCGGAAGGCTGCCATTCAGAGGCTATAGACCTCCTTCAGAAAGTCTCCGAGCAAAATCCGCTGCAAACCCCCGCAGTGACATTCCTTTCCTGGTGCAAATATCTGGCGGGCCAATATGAACAGGCTCTTGCGTGTAATATACTGGCCCGGCTGGTCGGCCATACCAGTGCCATTCTGGATGCGGTACAGATGCTCATTTCTATACAACTGGAAGGGCCAGGCAGCTGCATTCCCCGAGTGGAAGCCGTGGCCGCAGATTGCTCATATTATTCTGTGCCGCAAGGCATTCTGGGATACGCTTACGGCATGACTGGGCAAGCTCCAAAAGGGCGGGAAGTCTTTAGTTCTTTTATTGACGCTGGAGCCCGAGTCAAGCCTCATCATGCTTACTCCATCGCGCTTACTCTAGTCGGCTTAAATGAGAGGCAAGCAGCAATGGAATGGTTGGAACGATCCTATCGCTATGGCTCGCTCTGGAGCTTGGGATTCTTGTCCGACCCGATCCTTGCCCCCCTGCGCAGCGAACCGTCCTATGAGCTGTTCTTGAGCAAGCTCAGCTACCCGGCCCCTGAGAATTAAGATGGATCGCCGTGAAGAATCTCATCAACATCCTCCCGCCCCGGTTTTCTTCTGGGTACTCAGCGTTTGAAGAAGCCGCGACCTATAGGGCAAACAAGAGGACAAAGCATGACTGAAACTGCAATTGTGTTCCCCGCACACTGCAAGTTGTTTCCACAGCACACTGCAGATGACATTGGAGTGGCTTCACATATAGCGATTGAACGGATAATCTCTTTGCGGGCCTCTTCTTTTTCTTTCTATGTAAACTTCGTTACGTATATGTGGTCTCTGTTCTGCATTGTTATAGGGAGGTTTCAAATGCGCATGAAGCTCATTGTTGCATCACTATTGCTGGCGGCGGCGTTTCCCGCGTCTGCCCAGGTGGTTCCGGCTGCAGAGAAGCACGGTTTGCCGCTCGTGGTCGGCGTTGGGTTCTCCGATTTCCGCTCTGACTGGAACGGCCGCTTGTGGGACGGCCGCTTGGCTGGCGGCACGGTGTGGGCAGACTGGAATTTTTACGGTGCCCCCTCGTTTCTGCACGGCTTAGGCATTGAAGCGGAGGCTCGCGATCTCAACTATGCCCGCACCGGCAATGTGCCAAATATGCGTCAGGACACTGCTCAGATTGGCGCCATCTACACCTGGCGCCACTACCAGAGAGTCCATCCCTACGCCAAGTACCTGGCCGGACTCGGTTCCATCGACTTTCAGCACACGGATCCTCACTACTCCCATGACACCAGGACTGTCTACACCCCAGGCGGCGGTGTCGAGTATCGCGCCTGGCGCAACGTCTGGGTGCGCGGCGATTACGAATACCAGTTCTGGACCGACTTTTTTAGGCATCACACGATGAACCCGAACGGCGTCACCCTCGGTGTCTCCTACGACTTCGGGCACTCCTACGCGCATTGACGGCGACGGTTGTGGTCACGGCGGCTGCATCCCCATCTGAAAGACTGCCTTACCCGAGGAATGTCAACTTGGCTCTGGCGTTATATGCCTATACCAAATCCTTGCGCAACCTCATTCACGCGGGCAGGTTGTGGTTCGATTTTTTGCGCCATCAATTCCTGCTGAACTGCGGGTGAATGGGACACGTCGCGGCTGAGTTCGTGGCCCAGCGCAAACGCATTGTTCGTGAAAATCTGCGCGTCGAACGCGCCGCGTGAAACAGCACGATAGGCCATGCGGCTGTTGAGCAGGTTTTTTGCGCCCAATCCCGTATCCACGTGAATCAGGACGCAGTCGGCGGTTTGTCCCTGGCTGGAGTGGCTGGTCATTGCGTAGCCATGATCGAGATGAAGGTGCCTGCGCGGATCGAGTTCGACCGTGCGGCCGCTGTCCATCTTCAATCTCAATCTTCATCGCCGCCGATGCCCTCTATGGTGCCAAGTTCGCGGTTCGCTACTTTGAGGTGGTTGGCGGGCGCGGTGAACTGGATGCGGTCGCCCACGGAAAAGCTGCGCAACTCCTCGCGGAAGACAGAGACGCCCTGCTGCCGGCGCGGATCATAGGTGCGCTCCGTACTGTCCAGCAACTCGACTGTGAGCCGGTTGCCTGGAGTGTCGATGCTCTTTACCTGCGCGTATCAGTCGCGCTGTCCAAGCGCTAGTGCTTGCGTCCCGAGTTGGCCACATAAAGAATGTGGCATTGCGCTGCCAGCGCTGGGGCGGAGATATTCTGCACCACGACGGATTTGCCCTGTGCACATTTGCCGCCCAGTAGATTGTTCAGTGCGCGGCCGACCCATTCATCGCCGATTTAACCAATCACAAAAGGTTTTTGCGCATCGCTCACCTTCACCGCTGGCCAATCGATGAATTTGGTCAGGTTGATGGGATTGGCGAGCTTGGCGCGGTCGTTCTCGTCCTCAAGGTCCAGGTAAATCGAAGCCGTCTGCCCGCCAATCTCCGCGTACTTTGGCAGCCCCCGCGGTGTTGCAAGTCGTTGAAAATACAAATGCAGGCAGATTCACACGGTGGAAGTCGCAGGTTCAAATCCTGCAGCGCCCACCATAACTTCTTTATAAATCAATCACTTTGAGACACGACTGCCACCTTTTCTGCGACCGAGGGTGCTGATTGGTGCTCGGATTCCTTCCAGACTCCCGAGGGAGCAGCATCTCCACCAACCTATGCAAGGTGGCGCGAGATGGGTTTTACTAATATCAGGTTCTCTATCTGGCTAACAGCTTCGGCGAGGATTGCGCCGTGCACGCTGCGAATACTCCAGTTGTAAATCGAAGATTCTGGAGGGAGCAGGGAGCGTCATCGCCCTTGAAAGAGCGAATGAGTGGGGCTTTCAGGCCCGAGCTTTTGCCGTTTTCCCAGGGCTTGAAGGGGATGCAACTGCAAAAACCGAGTTTTTGCGCTCTCAGCGCTTGCAATTCAACGCGCTGAGGCTCAATACATCAAAAGGAGAGCCACTGGTTCCGTGTCCGCTCATTTGCCCAAACCGCTGCCGGAAGCCTCGCCGCTTCGCATGGCCGGCCCGGCTGGCAGCCTGTCGCGGGAGCGGGCGAGCGCGCTGGCTATCGAGGCCGGTTTCACCGAGGCTGGATTGGTGGCGCTGCCTTACGCTCATGAACAGCGGGACGCGGAGCGCTTCGAGGAGTGGGTGCGGGCGGGCCGCGCGGGCTCCATGCGCTACCTGGAGCGGAGGGGCGAAGACGGGCGGCTGCTGCGGGCGCGGGTTTCCTTCCCCTGGGCGCGCTCGGTCGTGGTCTGCCTGGCCAGCTACGAGAGCCCACAGCCGCGTTCGACCGATCCGGCAACCGCGGGTGCGGGGTGGATTGCGCGCTACGCCTGGACAAGCAAAGTGGATGCGGCCCGGAAGGGCCAGCCCGGCACGCGACGGCCAAGCGATTATCACAAGGTGCTGCTGAAGCGGCTGAAGGCCATGGAGGCACGGCTTCACGAACAATTGGGAGAGTTCGAGGCGCGGGCCTACGTGGACACCGGCCCGGTGGTCGAGCGGGCGCTGGCGGCCGAGGCCGGGCTGGGTTGGACGGGCAAGAACACCTGCCTGATCCATCCCCGGCTGGGATCATACAGTTTTCTGGCGGTGCTCATCACCTCGCTGGAGGTACAAATGGGGGCGCCGCCGCCCACCGTGCCCGACGGCTGCGGAGGCTGCCGCCGCTGCCTGGAGGCCTGCCCGACCAAGGCGCTGATTGCCCCTTACCTGATGGATGCGTCGCGCTGCATCGCCTACCTGACCATCGAGCACCGCGGACCGATTGCACCGGAATTGATGGAGGGCATGGGGCGGCAGGTCTTCGGTTGCGACCTCTGCCAGGACGTATGCCCCTGGAATCGCCGGCCGGCGGTGAATGCGGAGCCGGGAGGCGCGGGTTTGGAACTGAACCCTGGGCCGAACCCGGAGCCACACCTGAAGTCCCGCCTGGAGCCAAGTCTGGAGCTGAGCCTGGAACTGGAGGCCCGCCCGGAACTGGTCAGCCCACCGCTCGAGTGGCTGGCCTCCATGAATGAGGCGGAATTCGAGCGGCAATTCAACGGATCGCCGCTGCGCCGGACGGGATTCCTCGGTCTCCAGCGCAATGTGGCGATTGCCATGGGCAATAGCGGAATCGGCCGCTTCATTCCCTGGCTGGAAGGCTGGGAACTCACGCCGTCTGCCGGGGATGCGGGCGAGGGGCTGCGCACGGCGGCGCACTGGGCTCTCGGCAGGCTGCGCGACGGTGCAACCGTAAAGTAGAGCGGCTTTATTGATCCGGCTAGATTGGATTGCGGATAAGACCCCACCCTAGCCGCAAAAACAAGAGCGCGGCGAGTGTGGGGCACCCCGATTTATCGCATTCATTTCAGGCCGGATCAATAACGCAATCGGGCAATCCAGTTCTCGGCGAACGGCTGAAGAGCGTTCCCTTCAAAACTCACAGTTATTCAATAGATTCTTAGATAAAACCCATTTCACAATTGCATCCCGCCTTACGCCAATCCCGAAAATGTTATAACCCCACGTCCTCAGCCAATCTTCCAAATTTCCTCCCGAGCCGAGTAGTGAAAAGCCTCCCCGCTGCCGATAACCGGATCGGAGCGGCACTGGCAGAGCGCGCGTTGAATCTGGCGGCCGGGGCGGCAAGGCAAGTCCGAGGGGCGGAGAGAAAGAATGAAAGGCCAATTCCAGATGGAGAGCGGCTCGGCGATGCAGGGAAGCGGGAAAACCATTCCCGGCTTCGAGCAGAATCCTGAGCAGCAGGACTGGCTGAGCGGCAATGCGGCTCCGCCGCTGCATCCGAGAGAAGATCTTCAGCTCGATCCGCTCTTCCTGGAAGATAGCTGGACTCTGGGCGTGCCCGCCGCCATCAAGAACTGGGAGCAGAGGCGGCTGGGGCGGACGCTTCGCGCCGGCCAGAACCGCCAGCCGTGGGAATTCGAGAGCCGGGGGACCACTTTTTTCCTGCAGGAGCGCGCATGGTACGCGGAGCACTTCTCCGCGGCGCAGGAGGCCGCAGTCGCACGGCCGAACGGCAGTGGAATCGCGGAGCAAACTGGCAATGAATGCCCGGCGCTGCCCTGGGAAGAGTCTGCCGCGCAAACGGAATGCCGGGCTCGGCGGGGAGAACGCCAGGCTCAGCCGAAATGGGAAGGCTCTGCCGTCGAGAGCGAGATTCGCCCGGAGACCACCTATTCGATGACGCCGCGCCGCGCCTGCCGGCTGCTGGGTGTGACCGCAAGCAGCACCGGCGAGCAGATCAAGGCCGCTTACCGGCGAATGGCGAGCCAGTGGCATCCCGACCGGCTCGAACGCGGAAGCGAGCACGCGCGCCGGATGGCCACCGATCAGATGGCCGCGATCAACGAGGCTTATAGCCTGCTGCGCAGCGGCCCGCGGCAACAAGCCGCCTGACGCACGGCTTAAAGCGATTAGTTTTCGACCGCCTTCCGCCTCAGTGCATTTTTCGGCAAGTTCATAACAGTTGGTGGTAACTGTCCGGCAGTCAGAGGAAACTTTGCGCCGTAACATTAAAGAAAATTCATTAGAGCTTTGATGACCAAAGGGTTCCCATTGCGGAAGCGCACGTGCCCATAGAAAGACTACGGCCGTTCAGCTTCCGCATCGTCCAGCTTCCGCGCAGAGTTTTTCACAGGGGATTGCAAGGCGAACCGGCTGCCTCAACCTGGAGTGCCGCTATGTTCGACTTCCGCTTCCGCCCCTTGCGCCGCCTGGCCGCCTGGCTGCTGACCTTGCTGGCCTTGCTGGCGCCGGGGCGGACGCTGGCCGGAGGGCCGAAGTTCGTGGCCGGGACGAGCTACTTCAATGCGGGCGTGGTGGGCCAGCCGGTGCACTGGGCCAACGGGCAGTTGAATTACTACGTCGATCAGGGGCCGCTGAACAGCTCGGTTACCAACCAGCAGGCGACGGCCATGGTGGACGCGGCAGCGGCTGTGTGGAGCGCGGTTCCGACGGCCGGGGTGACCTTGACCGACAAGGGCTCGCTGGGCGAGGACGTGAGCGGCGCGAATATCGCGGTGAGCGGCAAAAACTTCACCGTGGCTGGCGAGCAGCTTAATCAGATGGGCGTCATCAACGCGCCGGCCGACGTCGCCCCCACGGCAACCGGCTTCCCGGTGGGGGTGATCTACGACGCCGACGGCGCGGTGATCGACGCCGTCTTCGGCACAGGCGCCAGCGACCCCATCAGTTGCGAGTACAACGACGTCTTCACGTGGGTGGACAACGTCAACCCGGACGCGACCATGGCCCACGCCATCATCGTGCTCAACGGCCGCTGCGCCACTGACGCCAGCGTGCTGGCGATGATGAGCTACGATCTGGAACGGGCCTTCGGGCGGGTTCTCGGCCTGGATTACGCGCAGGTGAACCCCGGCGCGCGCACCAATGGCGAGCTGAATGGCACCCTGGGCTGGCCGGTGATGCAGCCTGAACCCACAGCCTTCTGCGGCCCCGACGGCCCGGCCTGCATCCCCGACCCCACGGTGCGGCGCTGGGACGACATCGCCGCCCTGAACCGCATCTACCCCATCACCGCCAGCAATCTGGCCAGTTTCCCCGGCAAAAAGATCACCGCGGCCAGCACGGTCTCCATTCAGGGGACGATCAGCTTCAAAACCGGCCTGGGAATGCAAGGCGTGAACGTGGTGGCGCGGCCCCTGGACGCCAGCGGCAATCCGCTCTACCAGTACACGGCGACCTTCGTCTCCGGAGCCTGCTTCAACGGCAACCACGGCAACCCGGTGACCGGCTGGGTGGACTCGAATGGCAACGTGCTGACCATGTGGGGATCGAACGACGCGGCGATGCAGGGCTACTTCGACCTGAGCGGAATGCCGCTGCCGCCGGGCATGACCTCGGCCAGCTACCAGGTCACCTTCGAGACAATCAGCCCGATGTACATTTACGCCGACGCGGTCGGCCCCTACCTGGACGGCTCGCCGGAGCCTTCGGGAACGCTTGCGGCCATTTCCGTGCCGAGCCTTTCGGCGGGCAGCGCACAGACGCTCACCGTCAATGTTGACGACTCGGCGTTGGGCGGCTACGCCGACGCGATAGGAAGCCAGGCCGCGCCGCGCCCGCTCGCCACCAGCGGGCAGTGGAGCGGGCGGCTGAGCCAGGTGGGCCAGACCGACTGGTTTACCTTCCCGGTGCGCGGCGGCCGCACCTTCACCGTGGTCACCGAGGCCCTGGACGAGATAGGCGCGCCCACCAACGCCAAGGCCATGCCGGCCCTGGGCCTCTGGGACGCATTCAAAGCAGTGGGCTCGACGGCCGCCGCCGCCACGCCGGGGCTGAACGGGCTGGCCACGGGCGAGAGCTGGCTGCAAGTTGCGACCTCGGGCGACGACGTGGTGCGCCTGGGAATAGCCGATGAGCGCGGCGACGGACGGCCCGACTACACCTATCAGGGCTGGGTGCTCTACGCCGACATGGTCCAGCCGCCGCGGTTGCCGGCCTCGGGCGGGGCCATCGTCATTCAAGGCATGGGCTTTCGCCCCACCGATACGGTCGAGGTGGGCGGCCAGGCGGCCCTGGTCACCAGCATCTCGCCCAATGAGATTACGGCCATTGCGCCCGCGGCTGCCTCCGGCGTCACCGGCTCAGTGGACGTCGAGGTGGACGATCTGCCGGTTTACACGGCCTCGGCGGTCATCAGCGGCGGCCTCAGCTACGATTCTGGAACAGGCGATGCGCTTACCCTGGTCACCGTCCCCATGAACACGGTTCCGATTGGCGTCCCGGAGCCCTTCACGGTCATCGCCCTTGGACCAGCTTTGGGCTCGAATCTGACTCCGGCCGGCGGGGTTTCGGTCGTCTACACCGTGGCCAGCGGAACGGCCACTCTCGGCTGCGGCCAGAAGAGCTGCACGGTGACGGCCACGGGCGACGGCCGGGCGACGATGAACGTGACGGCGGTCGACGGTACCTGGTCGATTGTGACGGCCTCCTTGACCAACGGCTCCAGCCTGCAGGCGCAGTTCAAGGGCGGAACGCCGCCGGTGCTGGCCTCGCTTTCGCCCATGCTCTCGGTGGCCGCCGGAGCCACAGTCACCTGGACGACCGAGGCGCTGGTGCTGAACAACGGCCTTCCGCTGAGCGGCCAGACGGTGACCTGGCAGACAACCACGAGCGGCATCGCCGCGGAGAAGGCCATCGCCTCCCTCGTCACTTCGAGCGGCAACGCCACCACGAACAGCAGCGGCATCGCCGCCCTGGCGCTCACCGTGGGACCGCTGACCGAGGGGCAAACGGTGACCGCGACGGCCTGCCTGAACGGCACCAGCCAGTGCGTCACCTACACGGCCTTCGGCGCGCGCCCCGAGTACGCCACCCTGGAGGCCGTCTCGGGGACTGCGCAGAGCCTGGCGGTGAGCGTAACTCCCAGCCAGATCACGCTGCGCGTGCTGGACATGGACGGCAATCCCATGGCCGGCGGCACGGTCGCGCTCTACCAGGCGCTCTACGCCTGGGCGCCTCCCTGCCCCGCGCACGGACGCTGCGCCCAGAGCGAGCTGCTGGCCACGCAAGCCGCGACGGCCACCTCGGCCGTGGACGGGAGCGTCACCTTCAGCCCGGCCTCGATTTCAGGTGTCCCCACCGACCTGCTCGGCCTGGCCGTCACCGGTGACACGGGCAGCGTGAACATCGCCATCGTGCAGGGGCCGTGAAGGCAGCTTCTAGCTGCTAGCCTCTAGCTTCTTTGCTTGGAGCTGCCGGGTGCCCCAGGTCCCGATTTTGGGACCTGGGAGACCAACACAGCAGACCCTCCTCTCTACGCCCCCAGTAAACTGTGTGCCCCATCCTTGCGACGTTCTTGTTTTTGTCGCAAGGGTGGGAGTCCACAACCCCCTGAATCTGCATTTTGTCGTAGCCGGGTAAATCAGTCGGGTAAACTGGTAAAGCGATGCTCGACTTGGGATTTGTACGCGGAAATCTGGAAGTTGTTGAAGAGAAACTGCGCGCGCGCGGGGCGGACCCGGCGACGCTGCTGGGCGATTTTCGCGCTCTCGATCAAAGCCGGCGCGAGGCCATCACCACGGCCGAACAGCTGAAGGCTCGCCGCAATGAGCTGAGCCAGCAGGTGGGCGCGCTGAAGAAAGCCGGTCAGGACGCGACGGCTGTGATGGACGAGACCCGCGCCCTCAAGGAAGAACTCGACGAACTGGGCGCGACTGCCGCCATGCTCGACGACCGGCTGCGCCAGCTTCTGGCGGGCATTCCCAACCTGACCCGCGACGAAGTGCCCGTGGGGCTTTCAGAGGCCGACAATCTCACGGTGAAGACCTGGGGCGAAAAGCCGGTTCTCGATTTTGAGCCCAAGCCGCACTGGGAGCTTGGCGAGGCGCTGGGGATTCTCGACCTGGAACGCGCAGCCAAGCTGAGCGGGGCGCGCTTTGCGGTTTATATGGGCGCGGGAGCGCGGCTGGAGCGGGCGCTGGTCAGCTTTATGCTCGACTGGCACACGGGCTCGCGCGCGGCAGGAGGGCACGGCTACACGGAAGTGCTGCCGCCCTTCATGGTCAACAGCAAAAGTCTCTTCGGGACCGGGCAGTTGCCCAAATTCGCCGAGGATTTGTTCCGCTGCTCGGACGCCGACGCCGCGGCCGTGGCTCGCGGCGAGTACAAAGACAACGACCACTGGCTGATTCCCACCGCCGAGGTTCCGGTTACGAACCTCTATCGCAATGAAATCCTGGACGAGGCGCGGCTGCCCATCCGCCTGACGGCCTACACGCCCTGCTTCCGCGCCGAGGCCGGTGCGGCGGGCAAGGACACGCGCGGCATCATCCGCCAGCACCAGTTCCAAAAGGTTGAACTGGTCAAGTTTGTCCGGCCCGAGGACTCCGATGCTGAGCATGAAAAGCTGACCCGCGACGCGGAGGAGATTCTGGAGGCGCTCAAGCTGCCTTACCGCCGTATGCTGCTCTCGACCGGCGACACCGGCTTCTCATCCGCGAAGACTTATGACCTGGAGGTCTGGCTTCCCGGCCAGCAGCTTTACCGGGAGATCTCCTCCTGCTCGAACTTCGAGGCCTTTCAGGCCAGGCGGGCCAACATTCGCTTCCGGCGCGGCGGGCCCAAGGGCAAGCTCGAATTTGTGCACACACTGAACGGCAGCGGACTGGCCGTGGGACGCACCTGGCTGGCGATCGTCGAAAACTACCAGCAGGCCGACGGCTCGGTCCTGATTCCAGAAGCGCTGCGGCCCTACATGGGGGGGCTGGAGCGGATTATCCGTCAGAGCTAGTCCAATCACTCTATCTCGAGAGAAGGGTACGGGCTTTAGCCCGTACATCAGGAGCGGGACTAAAATTGGGCTTTAGACCCCGAGGAAAGGTTCCTGGAACGACAGGCTTTTGCCTCAGTGGCTAAAGCCCGCACGATTTTTGCTGGATTGATGTACGGGCTGAAGCCCGTACCCTTCAAACGCCTGTTGTTTTTGACAGGTTCTAAGGGCGCAATGAATAAGATTCTGAAAAGTTATTTCTACTGGACCTACCCGCGCGGCTGTTTCCACTACGACGTGATGGTGACGCTGATTCTGGCCTTCATCTTCATCACGCCGCACCTGTGGGACTACGGCGACAAGCCGTCGAGCGCGGCCGGTCCCCGCAACCCCATCCAGGTGGTGGGGGATGGCGGCCATGGGCTGATTGTGACCGTGCGCGCCTCGGATGTGAACCTTGACCCGAAGACCAGGGAATCGTACGCGGTGGTGAAGAAGGCCCTGCGCAAGGCCATAGAGCCGGTGACCGGCGACGCCGTCTCGGTGGACAATTGGAAGACCGTGACCGACGCCCAGGGCAATCTGGACTGGAAGGTCTGGGCGCGCCGGTAAAAGCAGCTTTAGCTTTTAGCTGCTAGTTTTTAGCTCGCTTTGATCTCCCACTCTGGGCGCAAAAACAAGAGCGCCGAGGATGGGGCACCCAGCTGCGAGCAGAGCTGGAAGCCAGTCCTGAGCGGAGTCGCAGGGGAACCGTTGAGGCGCCCCATCCCAAAACAACCAAAACTCCAATCCGGTTTTTCCGTGCCCCCGGTGCGAAAAAACCGTCTAATAAGAGAAGGGGCACTATGCAAAAAGCAAGAAAATTGATTTTTTGCGCCGCGATGGCGCTGCTTCTGCTGGCGGCGCTCCCGGCCATGGCCGCTTCCGCCGCTCCCGACGCGAAGGACAGGGTGCTGCGCCAGCTCGACGAAGCGGCCAAGGGCTTCCACTCCACCTCGGCCGACTTCGAATTCGACTCTGTCTCAACCGACCCGGTCTACGACAAGGACGTGCAGAAGGGCGTGGTCTACTACGAGCGCAAGGGCAACTCGTACCAGATGGCGGCGCACATCCGCGAGGAAAACGGCAAGCCCGTCCCCAAGCTCGTGCTCGTCAGCGGAGGGACCGTCAAGCTCTATGAAAAGCTGATCGACCAGGTGACCGTTCTCAGCAAGCTCAGCCAGTACCAGAGCTGGTTCATGCTCGGCTTTGGCGCCAGCGGCAGGGATCTGGAGCAGAAGTGGGAGATAAAGTACCTGGGACCGGAAACGATCGACGGGGTTAAGACCGAGAAGCTGGAGATGGTGCCCAAGGATTTGGCCATAAGGAAAAACCTTCCCAAGGCGACCCTCTGGATCGATCCCGAGCGGGGCGTGAGCCTGAAACAGGTCTTCAACGAGGGGCCGGGGCAGTACCGGGTCTCGGTTTACTTCAACATCAAGGTCAATCAGCCTCTGCCGGCCGACGCCTTCGTCCTCAAAACCGACAGCAAGACCCAGTTCGTGAACCGGTAAAGGGCCACCCCACCCAGCGCGAAGAGCATGGGAAAGCATTCGATCGTGTAGCGGGATTCAGGAGCCTCCACGGTCATCAGCAGCGCGCTGCGCAGCAGAAAATAGGCCACGATCGGCCCCCGGAACCGGGGCCCCCAAGGACAGGTCTTCGTCCTTGGGGTGGAGAAGCGCGGCCGCAGGCAGAGCCCGGCTAATCCCAGCAATAAGTAGAGGGCATTGAGCCCGGCGTAGGCCCAACTGAAGAGGGTCTCGCCGTCGTGGTGCTCGTAAACCCACCAGTCCAGGTCGATGGGCAGGTTTTCGACCCGTGGCCGGAACCACATGTCCGCCATCCGCCCCAGCGGCAGCCAGAGGGCGGAACGCAGCGGGTGGGCGGCGTTGCGCTCCGCGGCCAGCCTTCCAAAGCGCGCGTCGATGGCGGGCGTGAGGCTCTGGCCGCCGCGGTTGTAATCGGCCGCCAGCGCGGCGGTTTCTGCCCGCTGCGCCGGGGAATCGAAGGCGCGGGAGGGCAGCGTGCTGACGTCGAGCGGGCCGCCGGGGACATTCCAGTAAACCTCGTAAGTGGAGACAAAATCCACGCACCAGCTCTTGATCCAGAGCTCCCAGCCGGGGTGCGTATCCTCGCCAGGGTCGTTGGCCATCCGCGGGGCCAGGGGCTGGAAGACGTGGAAGACCTGCCAGTTGCGCCAGCTCCAGACGGCAAAGGGAGCCAGCGCCAGCAGCGTGCAGATGACGGCCATGCGCAACAGCTTCGGAGCGTCAGGGGGTCGCGGTATCCCACCCTTGCCACAAAAACAAGAACGTGGCAAGGATGGGGCACCCATCTTTCTCTCAACGCGCCACAAGCCCATCGCCAGCGCCGGAGCCAGCACCATACCGATCAGCGCGCCGTCGGGGCGGAGCAGGGCCGCATAGGTGACAGCGAAGGTGAACCAGAGCGCGTAGCCCCATGCCGGCTGCTCACGGAAGCGAGCCGCCGACCAGAGCGCCAGCGTCAGCATGAATAGCGTCAGCGACTCGGTGAGCGGCTGGGCGGCGTAGATGGCCGTGAAGGGGCAAAGCACGGCCAGCCAGAGCGTACAGTGCGCGGCCCCTGGATGGAACTCAACCCCTGAGCCGGGCGAAACCGGGGCGATCTGGCGGGCCAGAACCGGCACAATGCGGCCGGCAAAATCGGCCAGGAGCAGGCAGCCGGCCAGATCGAGCGGAATCTGCACCCAGGCGGCCGCGACGTAGTTTTCCATCCCGAAGAGCCGGAAGCAGAGGGCGAGAAAGAGCGGATAGCCGGGCAGGCGAATCAGCGTGCAATAGATTTCGCCGCCGGGCGCGGTGAGGGCGTAGCGGCCGCTGAGCAGCAGGTTTTTGGCCAGGCCGCCGTAGACCAGCGGGTCGCCTTCGACGTCAAAAAACTGTTTCAGCATCCACAGCCGCAACCCCAGGCCGGCGGCCAGGGCCAAGGCTACGGAAAGCGCCGCATACAGGCGGACTGAGGCCGGGCGCGGGACGGGCAATTGACTCTCGGGGGCGGCTTCCATACGATTCGTACTGTATAGCGTAGACCGTTTTCCCGGTTTTCGTACTCTTGGTTTTCGTATAAAAAGGATGAGCCAGACCGTTCATGCCCAATAAACAGATCTTCTTCGATCCAGAACGCAAGCGCTGGAAGCGGCTGCGCCGCGTTCTGGACGTGACAGCGGTGGCTTCCACGCTGGTTCTGGCCGCTTTCATCTTCAATGTGCTGCGTTATCAGCGGCTGCCGGAGCTGCTGCTGCCCGTTCCCAAGCACAACTACAAGGCATTGCTGCTGGACCAGTCGCCGCTGCTGCGCAACGCCAAAGGCCAGCGCCCTGCGCGCCGCAAGACCGATCGCAAGCCCTCCGAGATTCCCTTCAACAGTGGCGAGGGTCTGCGCGCGGCCTACTACGTTCAGGAAGATCCAGCCAGCTACTCCTCACTCAAGGAGCACATCCACCAGATCGATCTGCTCTTCCCGCAGTGGCTGCACGTCGATGCGCCCCAGGGAACACTGCTGGCCACCAGCGTCGACAGCCACCGCGAGTATCCGGTGGTGGACGGCGCCGCGGTGCATGATCCCGACGACCTGAACAAGGTCAAGCGCGTCATCCAGGCAGCCAAGGAAGACACCGAAATCTTCCCTCACCTGAACAACTACAACCCCAACACGCAGCGCTGGGATCCGGCCATCGCCCTGGTCCTGAACGACGCGAGCAAGCGCGCCGCTCTATGCCAGCAGATTGTCCGCTTCCTCACCGCCTTTCCGGCTTACCGCGGCCTTTCGCTGGACATCGAAAACCTGCCCGACAACGCTTCCCCAGGCTATTTGAGCTTTATCCATGAGCTCTACGGCGACCTGCACGCGCGCAACCTGCGGCTTTACGTCAACACCGTGGTCTCCACCACCGACGACGACCTGAGGCAGATTGCCGCCAACTCCGACGGCGTGGTGCTGATGAACTACGACCAGCACCAGACCACCAGCACCCCGGGGCCGATCGCCAGCCAGGAGTGGTTCATCGGCAACCTGCTGCGCGTGCTCAAAATCGTTCCCAAGGAAAAGCTGATCTGCGCCATCGGCAATTACGGCTACGACTGGACGCTCTCGATTCCCAATCCGCCCAAAACCAAGCGCGACCGTCGGCATCCCCAGCAGCCCCAGGTGCCCGAGGTGCTCAGCACCGAAGACCTCTCGGTCTCCGACGTATGGCAGCGCGCCTCCGACGCCGACGCCGATCTGGACCTCGATTACGACAGCCTCAATCCGCACTTCGAGTACATCGACGAGGATCTGCACCAGCGCCAT
>Ga0182014_10004521_pt1 | contig 15881 bp, 18 predicted proteins | sample 612S2DmetaG_FD_120489 | JGI IMG/M metagenome (GOLD analysis project Ga0182014, IMG submission 120489) | Permafrost microbial communities from Stordalen Mire, Sweden - 612S2D metaG | ecosystem: Environmental > Terrestrial > Soil > Wetlands > Permafrost | place: Sweden: Stordalen | collected... | reverse complement strand
AGGCGATCCTGCGGTTGTCACCCTGGCCGCCTTCCTTTCAGCCATTGCAGGCGGGGTTTCGACCGGACCTGAGCGCAGCGCGGGACGGTTTTCTCCCGAGGACGTGACTGAGGCCCAATCAATTCTCTCACGAACCGGAGTTCCCGAAGAGCTGACCCGTGCAACTCTCTCTATTTTGAACAATCTTGGCGGTACGGGCCAACCGGACAATTCAGTCAATTTCAAGTGTGTTTTTGACGCGATTCGAATCGCGGACCTGAGCGGAGCGCTCAAGGCCGGGCAGCCGGAGAACGGTAGTGGTGCAGCCTTTGATGAACCTTTTCTCACTCAAACAGGCAAAAAAATGATGAAACAGGTCATGGAGGAAGGTGCCGCCCGGCCCTGAAAATGATTAAAGTGTAAACTTAGCGATCGACATGGTTTCGATCCGGAGTATAAGCAATGGATAAAACTAGGAAAATAGTTGAAATAGACGAGCAACTCTGCGACGGCTGCGGGATGTGCGCAATTGCCTGTGCCGAGGGCGCTCTGGTGATAAAAGACGGGAAGGCGCGCCTGATAAAAGAATCTTATTGTGACGGACTGGGCGCGTGCCTTTCAGGATGCCCGCAGGGCGCGGTTCGTGTAATCGAGCGGAAAGCCGACGAATTCGATCCGGAAGCGGTTGAAGAGCACCTCGAACGACAGAAGCTCTCAGAGCAGAAACAGGAGGAGCGCACGGAATTCACAGCCGCCTGCGCATGTCCATCGGCTCGAATCCAGACCTTTGCCGAAGGGCCGGTTTCGCAAAAAGAGCTTGCGCTGGAACAGAGTGACGCAAGCCCGTCGGAGCTTTCTCACTGGCCGATCCAGATAAGGCTCGTTCCGCCTGGCGCACCATTCCTCAAAGGAGCGCACCTTCTGGTTGTGTCCGACTGCGCGCCGGTGGCATACCCCAATTTTCACCGCGAGTTCGTTAGGGGGAAAGCGGTCCTCCTCGGCTGTCCCAAATTCGACAATGCCGAGGAGTACGTAAAGAAGTTTGCCGAGATTTTTCGCACCGATGACATCCGCAGCGTTACGGTGATAGATATGGAAGTCCCCTGTTGTTCCGCCCTGCCGGTTATCGTTCGAAAAGGGATGCAGGAAGCGGGGAAGGCCATTCCGATTGAGGAGGTAGTCATAAGCGTTCGCGGCGAAATTCTAAAGCGCAATGAAAGCTCAGCGTAGGGAGCGCGATTCCGAATGCCGGGGGGTTGATGACTTGGGCTGCGCTTCTTGCCCTGTATCTCTGATGTGAACCCAAATCCATATCCGTAAGAACGCTTAAATGTATGCAGGAATTTTTCCGATCATAAGCGCAGAAGAGGCAGCCTCCAGCGTACCGGGAATATTTGCAAGCATCAGTAGGCGTCGATATGACGATAGAGCACGAAAAAAGCAGCGGCAATGTTTTTACCGATCTTGGGTTTCCCCATTCAGAACAGAAGCTTCTAAAAGCTAAGCTCACGGCGCCAATTTACTGGCTCCCGAAGAACCGGGGGCTTGCCCATACCTAAGCCGCGAAACTACTTAGGAACACACAGCCACAAATATCAGCGCTTATGCGCTGTCGCCCCGTGTCGGTATCCGTATGCCGTTTGATTGAGTTTTTAACGACGCTCGGGAAGGAGTTGAAGTCACAGTTAAGCCGAGCACGCGGCGCAGCAAAAGGCAAGAGAGGCATATGTCAGTCACAGTGCAGCCCACTTAAAATTATCGCTACAACAAATTGTCCAGTTTTTGAAATGCAATCTTAGATATTTCCCGCAGATATGCCGCCCACTTTTTGCGCTGCTCGCGGAGCATCCCCGCCGCTTTAGAAGATCCTATAATCGTCAAAGAGATGATCGAGCAGCGGCACGGATGTCAATTCATTACGCCTGCGCAGTAGGGACGCGATATGATCACCTGCACCTGGGCACTTTTAGCGCTCGGCAATTCCGTCTTGGACTTTAACCACTTTGCTCAAGGCGCATCGTGGCGCTTGCGGCGTGGTTCCTGTTCTGCAGTGGACCGATCCGGCGTAAAAGCAAAACAACAAATCGTGAAATGAATGGTGGAGAACCTCGGCAACCGCATCAAATATTTTCTTGACAAAGGACGGTCCCTGGCTATACTGGCTGCCGCACACTGACTGAGGGTCATATTATGAATGATGGTCAAACACCTACCTCCCTCCGGCGCCAAAAAGAACAGGCCGAGCGTAGGAAATCCATCCTCAAAGCCGCAAGAGAGGTCTTTTTCAAGAAAGGTTTCATGGCATCCACGATTGAGGAGATCGCCGTCAGGTGCGGTTTGGCAAAAGGCACGATCTATCTCTATTTTAAGTGCAAGGAAGATCTCTACGTTTCCATAATGGGCGAAGGCATGGGCCTTTTGAAAAAAGAGTTTGGAAAGATCGCCGGTCTGCCCCTGCAAAGTGACGAGCTTCTGGCTCATGTGCTGCAAACCTACTTCGCTTTCTACAGGAAAAACCGCAAGTACTTCAGGATTATGTTTCTGAGCGCTCAGCCCGATGTCAGGGAACTGGCGCCCGATAAGCTGCTCAGGGAATGCATGGATACGGCCAGGGATTGCATGCGGACCGTAAGCGACATTGTGGAAAAAGGCATCAAGAGCGGCCTGTTCAGAACTGTTAATCCATGGGCCGTCGCCAATATCCTCTGGTCCACCATCAATGGAATCATTATGAGCTATGAGCAGGATTCCATGTACCGTGAAGACATCCTGGGAATGGAGATCGAGGAAATCCTGCGGGAGAGTCTCGACCTGGCTTTGAATGGTTTGCGGAGAACCACCTGATGTTATGGTTGGCCTGGAAGACACTGCTCCACGAGAAGGTGCGCCTGGCCCTCACGATTCTGGGAATAGTGTTCGCCAGTGTTCTTGTCTTGGCGCAGGTCGGCATATACCTGGGAATGGTCTGCAATGCAACGGCCGTCATCATGAATACGGACGCGGACATCTGGGCGACTCCGAAAAATATCCGAAACTTCGACTTCGCCAACCCGATTCCCGAGGAGAGAATCAACAAGGTGCGAGCTATCGCCGAAGTCCTGTGGGTTGAAAAAATCATAGTAACCTGGGGGTTCCTGAAGGTTGCAAACGGCGGCCTCGAGCAGGTCCAGATCATCGGATTTAATCCGGACACAAATGTGGGGGCGCCATGGGGCATGGTCGAAGGCAGGCCGTCCGACGTAAAAGGCGGGCGGTACATTATCATGGACACGACATCGGAAAAGAGGGTAGGCAATCTGCAAACCGGCAGTCTGTGGGAGCTTTGCGGAAAACGGTTTAGACTCGTTGGCCTTTCGCAGGGAATAAGGAGTTTTACCACAGCCCCGATTATCTTCATGGCCCACGATCAGTTGCAGCACCTGTCGAACGGAATTGTCCATCCTGGCGAAACGACCTACATCGTGGCGAAGCTCAGGGACAGGAACAAAATCGGAAAAGTTGCAGCCTTTTTGACCGAATCCATGAAGGACAGCGACATACTGACAAGAAACGGCTTTATTTACAGGACAGTGGAATACTGGACAATTGAGACTGGCGTGGGAATGAGCTTTTTTCTCACCGCGTTCCTGGGCCTCATGATCGGAGGCGCCATAGTCGGTCAGACCATTTACGCCAACACCATGCAGTATCTGAAAGAGTACGGCACTCTCAAGGCTATGGGCGCGACAAACGCGGACATCTATAAAACTATTTTCGCACAGGCCGGCATTAGCGCTGTAGCCGGATATGCCGCTGGCGCAACACTCATGGTTGCGGCGCACGGCATAATCGAAAAAATGGGAGTCCCACTCTATCTTAGCGGCTGGCTCCTGTTTTCGGCATTTATCATAATTTGTTTGACCTGTATTTCCTCGGCCGTTTTTTCGGTGAGAAAGATAAGGACCCTTGACCCTGCCATGGTATTCAGGGGCTAGCATGTGCAAGATCCTCGAAATGACAGATGTGACCAAGGTCTATCACGAAGGCAGCGTGGATGTCACCGCAGTGGACTCGGTGACGCTCGACCTGCGAAAGGGCGAAGTCCTGCTGCTCATAGGACCTTCCGGCTCGGGAAAGACTACCCTCCTTTCCATGATGGGATGCATACTGCATCCGACAAAGGGAGAAATCAAGGTGGATGGAGGACTTGTGAGCAATCTGCTCGAAGATGAGCTTCCGAAAATACGCAAGCGCTATTTCGGTTTCGTCTTTCAGGCCTTTAACCTTTTCCCCTCCCTTACCGCCCTGGAGAACATCGAGATCTGCCTGAGACTCAAACACTGGAAAAAGGAAAAGATACGGTCCGAGGCGCTCACATTGCTTGATCGGGTCGGCCTGCACGACCGCACACATTTCCACCCTTGTGATCTCAGCGGAGGAGAGAAGCAGCGGGTTGCCTTTGCAAGGGCCATGGTGGGTGATCCGCCGATCATTCTGGCCGATGAGCCTACGGCAAATCTGGATTCCAAGCGGGGAATGGAATTACTGGGCCTTTTGAAGCAATACGCGAAAGAGTTCGGAAGGAGTGTCGCCGTGGTCAGTCATGACGTCAAAGCCGAGGCGGTCGCCGACAGGACCATAGTTCTTGAGGACGGGAGAATCAAGACATGAAAAAGAAGGGGCTTCTCGTATGCCTCCTGATCCTGGCGGCGTTCATCGGAGCGCTGTCGCTCTGGAAGCAGCCTGGAGAAAACAAAGCATCTGCTGTCGATGTGGAAAGGTATGTTTCGGCCGAAGGCAAAGTGGAAATCAGGCCAGGATTCGAGGTGGAGATAGGAAGCGAATTCGAAGGAAGGATAGCTGAGTTTCCGGTAAAGGAAGGCGATTGGGTGAACAAGGGCGACACGATCGCCGTTATGGCGAACAAGGATATTCGCGCCAGGCTCGCAGAGGTGGAGGCCGGCCTTGCAGTTGAACAAGCGAGGCTGAGGGAAATACTCTCTGGTGCGCGGGTGGAAGAAATAAAGAGCGCTGGGGCGGTTTTGGAAGCAGCTCGCGCCGACCTCGAATTCGCGCGGGCATGCCTTCGACGATACCGGTCGCTCTATGAAAAGGGGGCCATATCGAAGCAATTGCTCGATGAAAAGGAAAATCACGAAAAAAATGCCAATGCGAAAGTGACCAAAGCAGCCCAAGAAAAAGTTGTGTTGGAAAAAGGCCCCAAAGCCGAGACCATAAAGCTCCAGGAAAATGTCGTTGCACAGGCTACAGCTTCGGTGGAGTTCCAGAGAAGTCTCCTTGAAAAATCTCGGATAATCGCTCCCATTTCCGGGAAAATCATCCACAAGTATCTGGATCGGGGAGAGTCCGCAACAAAGGAAAGAGCGCTTGCCGTCATTGCCGATATAAGCCAGCTCCGGGTCAATGCAGAGGTGGACGAAAGCGACATAGGCGCGCTTCAAGCCGGCGATCTTGTGGAGGTGCGGGCGGATGCGTTTGCTGGAAAGCGCTTTCCGGGAAAAATAGAGGAGATCGCCGATTATGCCGGCCCCCGAAAAGTTCGTCCTAACGATCAGACAAAGAACCTCGATATGAAGGTCGTCCAGGTGAAAATAGGACTACTGGAGCCAACGACACTCAAGCCCAATATGACGGTCGAGGTTAAGATTAAGCAGAGATGAAAAAGACCTCGGAGCCGTGGGCAAACCTGCACTTTTCTCAATGCGGCGGGGCTGTGTTCAGGAGAAAGGACCGGGGAAATCGCTACGGGAAACCACAGGGTCACGCGAGAGATCACTTTGATTAAGATTATAAGTTATTTAACTCAGTAATGGTTGCCCTTTTAAAGCTATCGGTTTGACGGGCTTGTTTGAAACACTGGTATGTTGTACAATAAGTCGTACAATGCCGACCCATACAGGAGGACAACAGATGAATGCCCTTACTTACTCTCAGGCCCGTAGCGATCTTGCCAAAACCATGGACAAAGTCTGTGATGATCACACCCCTGTCATCATAACACGCAAGAACCAGCGGTCGGTGGTGATGATCTCCCTCGAGGACTATGAGTCTCTCGAAGAGACAGCTTATCTTCTGCGAAGTCCTCGGAATGCACGGAGGCTCCTTGCGTCCATAGCTGAACTCGAGTCCGGCGGCGGCACTGAACGGGAGCTGGCAGAGTGAGACTGATTTTTTCGGAGCACGCCTGGGAAGATTACCTTTATTGGCAGCGCACCGACCGAAAGGTTCTCGACCGCATCAAGAAGCTTATCAGGGAGATACAACATACACCCTTTGAGGGCAACGGTAAACCCGAGCCACTGAAACATGGTTTGTCAGGCTACTGGTCTCGGCGTATCAACGATGAACATCGGATCGTCTATAAAGCTGAATTAGATTCCATCCTGATTGCCCAACTCAGGCATCATTACTGAAAGACATGCCTTGCCCGCAACAAGTCGATAGGGCTTACCCGCGCCTGGTGACCTTGGCGGGATCTCACACATTACCTAACCCTCGACGGAAACTCTATCGGACCTCCTGCTTTTCAATAGACCTCACCGTTTTTTCTCCTCCAGCCTGCGGAGCTTCGCTTCGGGTCTGCTTCGATATCACTCGAAGAACGCCGTCCTTGCCAATGCGGGTTACAAGGCGGCGCATCATCGAATTCTTCTGCTCCTGCGACAAACTCGGCGAGTTCACCACGTCGTACCACAAGGTAATGCGTGTGCGCGCCTTGTTGACATTTTAAGTAATTTAACGAAGCCATGAGAGCCATTTTGGACTAGGATTGGTGAAATTTTGCAGGCATTACTGAAGAATCTTTGATCCCAGGGGGGGAACATGATAAATTCTTTAGATGCGGATCATCTCGCGAAAAGTTCTAAAAGAATTTACTGAAACGCACCCGGATGCAAAGCAACCGCTGTTGGCATGGTACGCGGATGTGAAGCATGCTAACTGTCGATCTCCTGGCGATATTAAAAGGCATTATCGGCATGCCAGCTTTTTGGCAAACAATCGAGTGGTTTTTAATATTAAAGGAAACGCTTATCGGCTGGTGGCAGCTATTCAGTATGAATTTGGAATTGTCTACATTCGCTTTGTGGGTACCCATCGAGAATATGACCACATCGATGCGACCGCCGTCTGACTGGAGTTTGAAGATATGGACATTCAGCCTATCAAAACGGAAAATGATTACAAAACAGCGCTGGAGGAGGTAGAATATCTCTTTAATGCGGCACCCAACTCACCGGAAGGGGACCGGTTGGAGGTATTGACCACCCTTATTGAAGCTTACGAAGAGAAACATTACTCCATTTCGCTTCCGGACCCGATTGAAGCTATCCTTTTTTATATTGAAAGCCGCGGACTCTCCCGCCGGGACCTTGAGCCATTCATCGGAAGCCGCGCCCGTGTTTCCGAGATCCTGAACCGGAAGCGCCCACTCACTCTCGGTATGATCCGGAAACTCCATACCGGTTTAGGCATACCGGCCGAAGTCCTTATACAGCCACGTTCTTTGGAAGAATCTGCTGCGTAGTAGAAATGAGGTGTTTGACGCCTGTTTAATGGGCTGACGGAATTAAGCAGCTTGATCAAACTGGCCGGGCGCCGCGAGTCTAAGCAGTTCTGCCCTGTTTGCCTGGAGCTAAATTATCTTGAAAGGGAAAAGGCATTATGTGATTAATCCCGCTCACCTGAGCTGTTGGGGTCTCCTTCTTGCCTAATCGTCAACGGCGGATCTTTCCGACCTTCTGCCTTTCAATATGCCTCGCTGTTTCTTCTCCTCCAAGCGGGCACAGCTTCGCCCCTTTGCTGACCCGTGTCTTCTTTCTTATTGGAATCTGCTTCAATGCCCCAGCAGAAGTTCAACGAAACGCTCCATGGTTAATTCCCGATTGGCAGCCTGGCTGCGGGTCTGCTGGGAAACGACACGAAGCACACCATCCTTGCCGATGCGGGTCGCAAGGCGACTCATGATCAAATCCCTTTGCTCCTGCGACAAACTCGGCGAATTTACTACGGCAAACCACAGCGTCACGCGAGAGCTCACCTTGTTAACGTTCTGACCACCCGGTCCGCCACGGTGGAATGGCCCCAGAGTCATTGCGTGACCTTCCCACGCCCCCAGAGCGCCCTTCCCGGTTTTGCCCCGGTGTGCTCTCCATTTTCGATTACACGAACGCCGTTCACCAGCACATGTTTCACGCCGGTTGCGTACTGGTGCGGGTTGTCATAGGTTGATCGGTCTGAAATCGTTTCGGGGTCAAACACCACCAGGTCTGCAAAATACCCCTGTTTGATCAATCCCCGGCGGTCCAGGCCCAGGTTGGCGGCAGGAAGACCCGTCAAGCGGCGAACCGCTTCCTGAAGAGAAACCGTCTTTTCCTCACGCACATATTTTCCAAGCAGCCTCGCGAAGTTTCCATAGGCGCGCGGGTGGGTCGACTGATTTAGAAACACACCTTCGGCCGAGATTGACGCCGCATCCGATCCCAGAGACACCCAGGGCTGGCGGATCTCTTTTCTGATGTTTTCTTCGCTCATGACGAATGTTGCTACGCGCGTGGCGGCGTTATCTTCCTCAACCAATTCGAGGATTGTTTCGACCTGGTCTTTTCCGCGAATCCGGGCGGCCTCTTCAAGGGTCTTGCCGGTGAGAGGACGCAGGCTTTGCGCATTGAAGCCGACCAATATCGTTTTGGGCATCCGGCCTCGCAGGCGCATCCCGGCACCGATCTTTTTGCGCAGCACGGGGTCTCGAAGCCTTTCCAGCAGGGCCTCGTCTCCGCCTTCGTGCGCCCAGGCCGGCAGCCTCGATGAAAGCCTGTTCGAACTTGCCGTGTAGAGATAGATGTCGGCGGTTATACGCAAACCCTCCCTGCGGGCCGATTCGATCATCGAAATTACACGGTCGATCTTGGGCCAGTTTCTTTCTCCACCGGCTTTGAGGTGATAAATCTCCGCCGCAATCCCGGCCTCCCGGCTTATGCGAAGAAGTTCTTCAACCGCTTCGATCAAGCCGTCCCCCTCGTTTCGCACGTGAGAGACATACATTCCGCCATACTTCGCGGCAGTGCGGCACATGGCGATAAGCTCACCGGTCGTTGCGAACCTGTCCGGCGAGTAACCCAGACAGGAACCGACGCCCAACGCCCCATCCTCCATCTCGAGCCGAACCAGTTCGCACATCTCGTTGAGTTGAGCCGGGGTCGCCTTTTTGTTCTCCAGGCCGATGACATTTTCCCGCAGAGTTCCAGCGCCTACAAAGGAGGCGACGTTCGGGGAAATACCCCGCTTTTCCAGATATCTCAGGTATTCACCAAGCGTTGTCCAGGCGATATCAAATTTGAGTTCCCCCTGCGTGGAAATAGTCCGGCGCTTCATTTCCCCGGTGAGCGGCCCCATCGATTGGCCTTCTCCGAAGATTTCGGTTGTAACCCCCTGGCGGAGTTCGCTCTGCGAACGGCCGTCTATTATCAGGGAAACCGACGACCAGGAAAGCATGTTAATAAAGCCTGGCGCAACGGCAAGGTCTTTCGCCTCGATGAGGGTCCCGGCGGAAGCCCCGCTGAGGCCGCCGACTGCAGCGATGCGGTCTCCCTTAACCCCGAGGTCGGCCTTGAACGGCGCGCCCCCCGCGCCGTCATATATCAACCCGTTTTTTATGATTACATCGAAGTCAAATGACCCATCGGCGGCGAGGGGAACCGGAGAAAGAATAATCATCACGGCGATTACGAGGATAAATCTTATTTTGAGTAAACGGTGAACAGTGAACCGTGAGCAGAGCATTTGCTCAGAGTATCCTGAATTATAAGCACGCCCTTCTTTGTCAATGTTCACCGCTCATCACTCTCTGTTCACTGCTCCAATAAGTCCGGGCAGCCTTCGTCTGACCAGCCATTCAAGCTCTTCTCTTACTTGCCTGAACGATTCGATACTCTGTCCAAAAGGGTCCCGGACCGGACAGAAGATCAGCTCTCCGGAAAAGGCGGGGGGAATAAACGAGTCAACCTCAAAATAGGTAAGGTTTACAAGGTAGTCTATATCACCGAGCGGCGCCTCGGAAAGACCTTTCGAATGGAGTCCATCGGTCGAAATGCCCGCCTCGTTGAGTGCTTCCAACGTGTTGGACGGAATATACCCCAGGGGGTCCAGTCCTGCCGAACAGGCTTCCATGTCCTCTCCCCAGAAATGGCGCGCAAGGGCTTCGGCCATTATGCTCCGGCAGGCATTCCCATGACAAAGGAACAGCACTTTCCGCACAGACTTCTCTACTCCAACGGCTTCAGGGCGCATTGCTCCAGACTCCAGGGTATAAGAATTCCGGCTCTTGACTCCGCCGGCCAACGTCACCATGTTCGCTAAGACCGGGCCGAGGCGCCCAATCCGCTCACATCCAGGTCCAAAGCCGCGCGTGCGACTTGCCGACCCAGTTCAATGCACCTGTTGAGATCCTCTTTTTTCGGAGAAAATTTAACGCGGACCCCCTCGCCAACCAGATTGATGTCAATTCCACGCATTGCTTCCGAGATGAGCTTTACCGCCTCGCCGCTCCAACCATAGGCGCCGAAGGCGGCCCCGACCTTGCCGACCGGGCGCAAGCCCTTCATGTAGCTGAGCAGATCGGCCATTGCCGGCATCATGCCGTTGTTTATCGTCGCAGAACCCAGGACAAGCGCCCTTGAGTCGAGCACTTCAGTCATGATATCGCTCCGGTGACTGAACTTCAAATTGAACATTTTGAAGTCCAGGCCACCCTCTTTGAGCCCTTCGCCAATGGCGCAGGCCATTTTCTCGGTCGCCTGCCACATCGTATCGTAGATGACAAGCGCTTTTCGACTGCTTTCCTGCCTGCTCCATTTCTCATAAGCCTGGATTATCCTTCCGGGGTCCTTTCGCCAGATAAGGCCGTGATCGGGAGCTATCATATCTATCTCGATCCCCAGTTCAGCAACCTTTGCGATCAGTTTTTGAACCAGGGGGGAAAATAGCAGCAAAATATTGGCGTAGTACTTGGCCGCGTGACCTAAGAGTTCCGCCACGTCCACTTCGTCGTTGAACCTCTGGCTGGTCGCCCAGTGCTGCCCAAAGCCGTCGCTGGACAGCAGCAGCTTGTCTTCCGCTATATATGACATCATGCTGTCAGGCCAGTGGAGCATTCGGGTTTCAAGAAAACTGACCGTTTTCTTTCCCAGTTTCAGGCTTTGTCCAGTCTCGACCACATGGTACGGCCAGTCCTGGCGGCCGTAATGGTCCACGAGGGCCTTTTTGCCCATCGGGGAGCAGACCACCTTCTCAGGCCCGACCAGTTCCACAATGTCCGGCACGCTGCCCGAATGGTCCATTTCCACGTGGTTTACTACAAGGTAGTCGATCAGCTTGGGGTCGATTATCTTGCTTATGCACTCGATGAGGTCATTTTTGAAAGGTTTCTTGACCGTATCGAAGAGCGTAATTTTTTCGTCTATTACCAGGTAGGCGTTATAAGTAGTTCCCTTGGGAGTGGAGTAGCCGTGAAAGTCGCGAATGTTCCAGTCCAGGGCGCCAACCCAGTAAACGTCCCTTTTAATTTCCACCGGTCTCATCGAAATATCTCCTCTGAATTATTCCCGCTTTTCGCCTGAAAGCTCATATTGTCCGGAACGTTTCCCATGTTGAAGGAAAGGTCATAATTATTGTCAAAGCCCGGCGCAATGTCAACCCGCAACCCCGTCTGCCTGCGGTGTGGACTTAAAGGTTATGATTAACCATACAAATTATTACCTGTCTCCGGGGCGCTAAAACTTCGAGAAGCGCTTTCCGGAGGAAATTTCCGACTTTAAAAGGAGCCGATCAATATGGAAAGCTGCGGACCCATACGTGAATTTACCGAAGCTGAAATCAAGGAAGAGAATAAACGAATCAGACATCTCAGGAGGCTGGTTGATTTCTCTCTTGCTCTTATCGCACAATCGCCCATGTCTCCGGATGAGGCGCGCCGGATCGTTCAAGCGGTGCGGCAACAGGCAATGAGGCTATTCCCCGGGAAGGAGGCGACCTTCGAACTACTGTATACTCCTCGTTTCAGACGGCTTATTGCGGAAAAATTCAACCTGCTGTAACATGCCGGTCCGACGCATCCAGCCGTTTGCCGCTACTCGAGTCGACAACTTGGCGAGTGGGTGACCGGTTCAATAAAACCTTTACCGATTCGCCTGTTGGCCCATTGGCCGGCTCACGAGCATTGGCGGTGAACCAAAGCGAGAATTCCGAATGAACGAAGTCATTTGGAAATTGCAACGGGAAGCCCAAAGAATCGCCTCTAAACACCCGCTTCCCGAATTCTACTCGCGGTTCAAGGCGCCGCTTGCCGCTGCGAAAAAGATTTTCTATAAGCACCCTGGGGCTGTGCGCCTACGTGGAATGGCGGCGCCCGACTACAAGGAAGCACTCGGCCACGGCATCTTCCACTGCACGCGCGTAAGCATCGACTGCGCCGCTCTGATACTTATCGAAACCGATGGCGACCGGATGAAGCCGGTTGCGCTCCAACGGCTCATGGTGATAGGCATATATTCGGGGATACTGCACGATATCTGCCGAGATGAACAAAACCACGGGGAGTGCGGGGCGGAGAAAGCGAAGACGATACTTCCGGCCTTTTCGCTCAGCAAGAACGAAATTGCCTGCATAAGCAACGCCATAAGAAATCACGAAGCATTCGCGCCTTCGGCCGTGGCTGGCAGCCAATGGGCTCAGCTTGTCAGCGACTGTCTCTATGATGCCGACAAGTTCCGATGGGGGGCTGACATATTCATGCACATGATCTGGCACATGATGGATTACCAGGCTCTCAGCCCTCAGGAGCTAATCGAAAAATTCCCCTGGGGAATGTCGGGGACCGTTCGCATCATCGAAACTTTCAGGACCCCTACCAGCCGGCAATTTGGCCCCGAGATCATTGAAAACGGAATGGAAATCGGGAAAGAAATCTATAGATACCTGCTTCAGCATTATAGGGAAAGCTGACAAATGGGAAACGACACTATTACGGCTATAGAAGGGGTAAGGGTAGGCCACGCCCGACTGGAAGGGATCCCCAGCGGATGCACGGTTATTTTGCCCGAAAACGGCGCGGTGGCTGGAGTTGACATCAGAGGAGGGGCGCCGGGAACCTTTGGGGCCGATACATTGAACCCTGTTAATTTGGTTGAAAAAGTAAACGGAATCTTCCTCTCGGGAGGAAGCGCCTTTGGGTTGAGCGCCGCCGACGGAGTGCGAAGATACCTCAAAGACCGCAATGAAGGTTTTGACACAGGGCACGGAGTGGTGCCCATCGTCGCAGGCGCTATCATCTTTGACCTGGGAGTCAACACAACGGGAGTCTATCCAGGCGCCGAGTTGGCCTTCGAGGCCTGCCGGAACGCGTCGTCGGACCCTGTGGAGGAAGGCAGCGCGGGCGCCGGGACGGGAGCGACAGTCGGAAAGCTTTTTGGGTTCGAGCGCTGCATGAAGGGAGGCCTCGGAAGCAGTTTGGTCCACGGAGGGGCTGGACTCAAAGTTGGGGCGCTCATGGTTGTCAACGCGTTCGGAGAAATAATCGACCCGGATACGGGTATGAAAATTGCCGGCGCAAGAAAGAACCGCGAGAGCCGCGAACTGGTCGAAACCATTCCTGCCCTAATGAAGATGACCGGCTTTCTGGGGGGATTTCCAGGCGGAGAAAACACCGTGATCGGAGCGATTGCGACCAACGCTCTGTTAAATAAGGTCCAGTTGACCAAGGTAGCCCAGATGGCCCACGACGGACTTGCCAGGACCATCTATCCTACACACACGCAATACGATGGGGACGCCGTTTTCGCCTTAAGCTGCGGCGCCATGGAAGGCGTGGAAGTGAGCCTTGTCGGCGCCCTGGCCGTCATAGCCGCAGGGCAGGCGATCCTCAGGGCGGTTCGAAAAGCCCACGGTCTCGAAGGGATACCGGCTGTCAGCCAGTAAGGCGCCGCATCACCGCCATCCATTCTCAAAGGACAATTCCCCGTCTCGAAGGTATACTGGCTGGCGCCCAGCAGGACGGGTACGCTTTCATCGCGCCTACGACCTTTGGGGGTGCGGCCTTTGGCGGGAACCGCTTTTGCCCACCCCCCGCCCCGCAATATCAAACTTTGAAAAAAGCCTTCGTATTTGCGCCGCATACCGGGCAAACATCCGGCGCGTCTTTCTCTGCAGTATACCCGCAAATTTTGCAGATCCAGTAATCCTGCACCGGAAATTTGTCGGGATCAGCAAGCGCCTTTCTGTACAGTTGCGCATGGACGGCTTCCACCTTGTTGGCGTAGTCGAAGCTGATTTCGGCTGACTTTTGCCCCTCCTCTTTCGCATGCGCTATCATTTCCGGATACATAGTCTTGAATTCATGTGTTTCACCGGCAATCGCGTCCTCCAGGTTTTCCCTGGTGCTCTTCACCCTGCTTGCCGTGCGCAGGTGTTTGATGGCATGTATTGTTTCGGCCTCGGCGATGGCCCGGAAAAGCTTTGCCACTCCGTGGAGAAACTCATCTTCGGCCCTCTGGCAATAGGCAAGATACCTTCTGTTTGCCTGAGATTCGCCGGCAAAAGCATCCATCAGGTCCTTTTCGGTCTTAGACATTTCTTCGCTCCCTGGTTTGAGAAATTAATATATTGCGGTAGACAGCCACACGCGCTTTTTGGCCACTGCTAAGGTGATGGGACTTTGAAAATAAGGAGGGGTCAACCCAAAGTCAAATAGCCTGGCTTGAGCCAGGACACGGCCCAAGACTCATCGCTGAATTTTTGGTTTGACCCCAAAAAAGAAACATGTAATCTTCTTAATGTCCGGCCGGCTCTTAAAGCCGGTCCGGCAAAAGGGCACGCAGTGCGCAAGCCGCCTGTTTTGCCGAACCAAAGCCGCATGCCCCGGAGTTTCCGGACGAACACCCGCGATCCATAACCTAACATTTTCAGCCAGGAGGGTTTAGGTTGATGAGTTCACCTTTTCAGCCAGGCATGAGCCGGGAATTGACAGTAGATTCCACTCAGGAGGATTCCGCTCGCCGTTTTTATCCCAATCTCCCCGACGTCTTCGCTACGCCGTGCCTGGGTGGCCTGATGGAACGCGTCTCGGCGGAGCTCATTAACGAACATCTCAACCCCGGCGAACAATCCGTCGGGGTTTCGATGAATCTCAAGCACACTGCGGCCACGCCGCTTGGGATGAGGATTCGGGTAAGGACCGAAGTCACTGCCGTTGAAGGACGAAAGCTCACCTTTAAGCTGGAGGCCTTCGATGATGTGGAAAAAATCGGAGAAGCCACCCACGAACGGTTTATAATCGTTGCCGACAAGTTCAACGCCAGGGTAGCCGAAAAGGCCAAAAAGGCCTAGACGGCAGTCGTCCACAGGCAGACAGCGACGCAACAATGCAGCTTTGGGGGATCTTGGCATCCCCATGGAGAGGCCCTCATGCCGTCAAAACTCGGATTTATATTCAGTCCGGCAAGCATCGCCGTGATCGGGGCTTCGGACGATCCACGAAAGTATGGTCACGAGATATTAAAAAACCTCATAGAGGGGGGATTTCCGGGCGCGCTCCACCCGATAAACCCCAAGGCAGAACGTATTCTTGGGCTAAACTGTTACAAGAATGTCAAGCAAATCCCCGAGCCGGTGGATTTGGCTCTGGTCATAGTCCCGGCGAAAATAGCGGTTCAGGCGCTACGGGATTGCGGCGAGCATGGCGTAAAGGGCGCGATCGTTATCTCGGGAGGATTCAGCGAGGCCGGTCCGGAAGGAGAGCAACTCCAGAAAAGGCTGGCTGAGGTTGCCGCACAATACGGGGTTCGTTTGGTAGGGCCTAATTGCCAGGGAGTGAACAACCCCTACCACCCAATGTGCGCCACGTGGCCTCT
>Ga0182014_10004518_pt1 | contig 15889 bp, 15 predicted proteins | sample 612S2DmetaG_FD_120489 | JGI IMG/M metagenome (GOLD analysis project Ga0182014, IMG submission 120489) | Permafrost microbial communities from Stordalen Mire, Sweden - 612S2D metaG | ecosystem: Environmental > Terrestrial > Soil > Wetlands > Permafrost | place: Sweden: Stordalen | collected... | reverse complement strand
GATCGAAGTGCACCAGGCCCGGGGCCTGGCCTGGGGCAGGCCGGAGAACCTGGTGGAGGAGCTGGGCCGGCTCAACCGCCTGCTGTCCAGCCACCCCTGCTTCTTCGACGGGGCCGAGCTGGAGCGCCTGAGCGCCGACGACTCCCCGGTGCTGGCGCTGCGGCGGACCTCCTGGGACCGGCGCGACCAGTGCCTGGTGCTGGTGAATCTGGGGCCCGAGAGCCGGGAGTGGAGCCTGGACGGCGCCCGGTGGGACCAGCTCGGGAACCCGGCCCTGGACCTCCTGGGTGAGACCCCGCCCAGGATCCGCAGCCAGGCCGACGGCGCCCGGACCTTCACCCTGCTGCCCCACGCCGCCCACTGCCTGTCGGCCCACGCTGACCCCCAGGGCCTGGAAGGCGGGATGTACCGGGCCCGCCGGGCCCAGGCCGCCTGGGCCTACCAGGCCCTGGCCACGGGGGTGCCCCAGGAAGATCTCGGCCCGGCCGACTGGGAGGGACTGGGCGCCCTGGCCGCGGAAGATCCCGCCGCCTTCCTGGGGGCCCTGGCCGCCCTGGACCCGCGGGCCGCCAGCCTGGACCTGCTGGCCGCGCTCAGGGCCGCCCGGCCCGGCTATCCCAGGGTGGTGCACTGGGGCCTGCGCGACCTGGACCGTGTGGTGCCCCTGCCCCCCGGGCACTGGCTGCTCATCCGCGACGATGCCCCCTTCGCCGCCTCCGTGGCCATCCCCGGCCAGCGGCCCCTGCACCTGCGCTCCATCCCGGTGCGGGACGGCTTTGCCGCCGCCCTGCCCCCGGCGGCCCTGGCGGCCAGGCGCCCGCTGGAGGCGGAGATCGTGCTGGAACGGTTCAAGGATGCCCGCAACCCGTCTCCGGGGCGGATCCGGCTGCTGGCGGAGCGCCCCGAGTTCACCCGCCACGCCCTGGAGGGCCTCTGCCTGCTCAGCAACGGCCGCGGCGGCATGGCCCGGGTCCATGCCGACCTGGGCGCGGTCAGCTCCAAGTACGACTGCCTGCTGGCGGCCAACCTGCACCCCGACGTCCCCTGCGACCGCCACGTCCTGGCCACCCGCCTCCGGGCCTGGGCCAACGCCGACGGCTTCATCACCGCCCTGGACCGGGACAACCTCGTGCATTTCGAGCCGGGCCCGCCCGGGCGGTGGATCTTCGTGGTCTCGGCCGGGGACGGCCGCACGGTCCAGGTGGAGCTGGCCATGGATCTGCTCCAGGGGCGCAACACCGTGGTGGCGCGCTTCCTTCGCCGGGCGGGGCCGCCGCCGTTCGGCGAGGACCTGCCCGAAGACCGGCTGGTGAGCCTCACCGTGCGCCTGGACCTGGAGGACCGGAGCTTCCACGCCGAGACCCAGGCCAGCCCCGGCGCCGACCACCATTTCTGCGCGCATACCCGGGACCTGCCCGGCCAGCCGGGCTTCGTCTTCCAGCCCGCCGGGGACCGGCGCCTGGAGGCCAGCGCCGACGCCGGAAGCTGGCACGCGGACCCGGAATGGAGCCTGGGCCTGCCGCACCCGGTGGAGGCCTCCCGGGGCATGGCCGGCCAGGGCGACGCCTGGAGTCCCGGCTGGTTCGAGCTGCCCCTGCCCCGGGGCAGCGCCGTGACCCTGTGCGCCAGCGCCGACCCCGAGCCGCCGGCGGCCGCAGAACTGCATGGCTTCACCCACGCCCGGGGCGAGGCCATGAAGGCCATCGAAGCCCCCCTGCCCGCCACCGACAGCTTCGGCCGCCAGCTGCTGGCGGCCGCCGCGGCCTTCCTGGCCCGGCGCGGCCAGGGCGCCACCGTCATCGCCGGCTACCCGTGGTTCCTGGACTGGGGCCGGGACACCTTCATCGCCGCCCGGGGGCTGCTTACCGGCGGCATGGGCGCCCAGGTGAAGGAGATCCTGCGCACCTTCGCCCGGTTCGAGGACCGCGGCACCCTGCCCAACGCCCTCAACAGCGACTCCACCGCCGACCGGGACACCTCCGACGCCCCGCTCTGGTTCGCCCTGGCGGTGGAAGAGGCCGCCGCGGCCGATCCGGGCCTGTACCGGGAGGACGCCGGCGGCCGCACCCTGCTGGAAGTGCTGGGCTCCATCGCCTCCGGCTACCTGGGCGGCACCCCCAACGGCATCCGGGTGGACCCCGATTCCGGCCTGGTGTGGAGCCCCAGCCACTTCACCTGGATGGACACCAACTACCCGGCGTCCACCCCGAGGGAAGGCTATCCGGTGGAGATCCAGGCCCTCTGGATCCGCCTCCTGCGCCAGCTGGAGCGGCTGGACCCGGCCGGCGGCGCCGGAAGCGCACAGGCCTGGGGCGCCCTGGCCGACCGCGCCACCGAATCCTTGGACCTGTTCTGGGACGAGCGCCTGGACTGCTTCCAGGACCTCCTGGCGGGGCCCGCCCACTGCCCGGCCCGCTCAGCCAGACCCGACGGCCTGCTGCGCCCGAACCAGGTGTTCATGGTGAGCCTGGGGCTGGTGCGGGGCGAGCGGGCCCGGCGGGTGGTCACCGCCCTGCGCCGGTTCCTGCTGGTGCCCGGCGCCCTGCGCAGCCTGGCTCCGCTGCCGGCCCCGGAGCCGCTGCCCGTCTACGGCCCCGGCGGCCTGCTCAACGACCCGGTGCACCCGTACTGGGGCCGCTACGAAGGGGACGAGGACACGCGGCGCAAGCCGGCCTACCACAATGGCACCGCCTGGGTGTGGCTGCTGCCGTCGTTCTGCGAGGCCCTGGCCCGGGCCTGGGCGTTCCAGCCCGAGGCCGTGGCCGCGGCCCGGGCCTACCTGGGCTCCGTGGATGGCCTGCTGGCCGCCGGCTGCGTCGGCCAGCTGCCCGAGATCCTGGACGGCGACGCGCCGCACACCCAGCGCGGCTGCGACGCCCAGGCCTGGAGCGCCACCGAGGCGCTGCGGGTGTGGCTGCTGCTGAACCAGCCGGAGACTTAGGATGTTCGGTATCCAGCACTACGCCAGCTTCGTCACCGCGATCCTGATCTTCCAGCTGGTGCCCGGTCCCGGCACCCTGGCCATCCTCAGCGCCACCGCCCGGGATGGGGTCCGGGCCGGCCTGGGCGCGGTGCTCGGCACGCTGCTGGGCGACTTCCTGTACATGCTGGCCGCGGTCATGGGTCTCGCCGCGCTGGTGGCGGCCTACCCCATCGCGTTCTCGGCCCTGCGCTGGTTTGGCATCGCCTACCTGGTCTGGGTCGGCATCACCCTCCTCCGCGCTGGCGGCGGCAAGGAGCAGGCCGCGTCCGCGCCCATGGGCGGCCGGGCACACTTCCGCCGCGCCTTCGCGGTCTCCCTCACCAACCCGAAGGTGATCCTGTTCTTCATGGCCTTCTTCCCCCTGTTCCTGAAAGCCGACCCCCAGCCGGTCATCCTTGGGCTGATGATGGCCCACGTCACGCTGCTCAGCTGCCTGTACCAGACCGGGCTGGTCCTGGTCGGCAATTCCGCGGCCAGGCGCCTTGGCAGAAGCCCGATGGCGCGGGCCCTGGGCACTCGCCTGGCGGGACTGGCGCTCATCGGGTTCGGGATCCGGCTGGCCCTGGACAACCGGTAGGCCGGCTACTGGCGGAACTGGTACTCCGACACGACCCGCGCCGTCTGGAACCCGATCTTCCGGTACAGCGCCCGCCCCATGGCCGACGAGGAGAGCACCGCGTGGTGGCGCCCCATCTCCTGGCCCAGGTTCAGGCAGGCGTCCGTGACCGCCCGGCCCAGCCCCATCCGGCGGTAGACCGGCCGGGTGCCCACCGCGTAGACGCCCAGGGTCTCCTCGGCGCAGTAAGCCAGGGCCGTGGCGGCCGGCAGGCCCTCGTGGTAGGCCAGGAACGGCACCGCCCCGCCCTGGACCAGGGGCAGGAAGAATGCCCTCACGGCCCCCCCGCACAGCCCCAGCGCCTCGCCGGCGGTTGCGGCCCAGAAGGGGAAATCCTCGTTCGAATCGGCCCGGGCGACCCGGATGCCCCGGCGGTAGCCGGGGCAGGTGTACCGGTCCAGGTTCAGCACCAGGTCGGGCACCGCTTCCGGGACCTTGAACCCGGCGGCCTGCAGCGGGGCGCCGTCCTGCCCCTCCTCCAGCGCCCAGGTGAAGGCGTGGTCCCCGAAAAAGGCCTTGCTCCTGGCGATGGCCTCGGACCCCGCCCGCGCCCAGATGCAATTGCCGATGGGGTCCCGGACGGGGCTTTTCACGGCGGTGAAGCTGTCTTCTTCAACGATCTCCCACCCCGGCCCCGCGGCCCGGACGCATTCGATGAAGTTCTGCACATGTTGGTTTTCCATTCTGACTCCAGGCCCGACCCGATCGGTCCTCGATCTTGAGTGCGGTTCCGGGAACCTTAGGTTCCAACGTTTCATTAATAATTGTTTTCAAGGGGGTCCACGTTGGTCACGGGAAAATCACCGGTTTGGTAGTACAAAGGAAGTATTCCCTGGATGCCCATGATTGATGCCGCCCTCTTCCCGTTTGATGTCCATTCCTTCCTGAAGGGCGACTGCGGCGACCCCGGCGCCTGTTTCGGCATGCGCCTGCTTCCCGGCAAGGGCCTGGCAGTGCGGGCCTTCCTGCCCCAGGCGACCCGGGTGGAGCTGCTGGACAGCGGCACCGGCGCGGTCCAGGCCACCCTGAAGATGACCCATCCGGAAGGGGTGTTCGAGGCGCTGCTGCCGGACCGGGAGCAGGCCTTCAATTACCGCTTCCGGGTGTACGGCTGGGGCGGCCCGCAGGAGGTGGAGGATCCCTACCGGTTCGGCTCCGTGCTGGGCGAGCTGGACGTCTACCTCATGGCCGAAGGCACCCACCTGCGCCTCTACGAGAAGCTGGGCGCCCACCCCGTCGCGCGGGAAGGGGTGGCCGGGGTGGAGTTCGCGGTGTGGGCGCCCAACGCGAGGCGGGTGAGCGTGGTGGGCCAGTTCAACAACTGGGACGGCCGGCGCCACATCATGCGCCGGTTCTCCTCCTCGGGCGTGTGGGAACTGTTCGTGCCCGGCCTGGCCCCCGGGGACCTCTACAAGTTCGAACTCAAGAGCGGCGACGGGCGCCTGCTGCCGCTCAAGGCCGACCCCTTCGCGTTCCGCTGCGAGTACGCCCCCGGCACCGCCTCGGTGGTGACCCAGGAACCCGCCCATGCCTGGGAGGACGCCGCCTGGATGGCCGAGCGCTGGCACAACAACCGCTACGACGCCCCCATCAGCCTCTACGAAGTGCACCTGGGCTCCTGGCGCCGGCGTGACGACGGGGGATTTCTCAGCTACCTGGAACTGGCCGACCAGCTCATCCCCTACGCCCAGTCCATGGGCTTCACCCACCTGCAGCTGCTGCCGGTGAGCGAGCACCCCTTCTACGCCTCCTGGGGCTACCAGCCCCTGGGCATGTTCGCCCCCACCAACCGCTACGGCTCCCCCGATGACTTCATGGCGTTCGTGGACCGCTGCCACCAGGCCGGCCTGGGCGTGCTGCTGGACTGGGTGCCGGCGCACTTCCCGGCGGACGCCCAAGGCCTGGGCGAATTCGACGGCACCCACCTCTACGAGCACGCCGACCCGCGCAAGGGCCGGCACATGGACTGGGGCACCCTGATCTACAACTACGGCCGCACCGAGGTGCAGAACTTCCTCATCGCCAACGCCCTGTACTGGCTGGACAGGTTCCACATCGATGGGCTGCGGGTGGACGCGGTGGCCTCCATGCTCTACCTGGACTACAGCCGCAAGGCGGGGCAGTGGCTGCCCAACCGCTACGGCGGCCGGGAGAACCTGGAGGCGGTGGCCTTCCTGCGCCGGCTCAACGAGGTGCTCTACGCCCACTTCCCGGACATCCTCACCGTGGCCGAGGAATCCACCGCCTGGCCCATGGTCTCGCGCCCCACCAGCGTCGGCGGCCTGGGCTTCGGCTTCAAGTGGAACATGGGCTGGATGCACGACACCCTGGTCTACATGGGCCGGAACATGCTCTACCGCAAGTACCACCAGGGCGAGATCACCTTCAGCATGCTCTACAACGACGCCGAGAACTTCGTGCTGCCCCTGTCCCACGACGAGGTGGTGCACGGCAAGAACTCGCTGCTCTGGCGCATGCCCGGCACCCGCTGGGAGCAGTTCGCCAACCTGCGCCTGTTGTTCGCCTACATGTTCGTGCACCCAGGCAAGAAGCTGCTGTTCATGGGCGGCGAGTTCGGCCAGGACCACGAGTGGGACCACAACAAGGCCCTGGACTGGCAGCTGCTGCAGTTCGAGGAGCACAAGGGCCTGCGCACCCTGGTGGGCGACCTGAACGCGCTCTACCGCTCCCTGCCCGCCCTGTACCAGCTGGACTGCGATGCCGGCGGCTTCCAGTGGATCGACTGCACGGACCGCAAGAACTGCATCCTGGCCTTGCTCCGGCGCGGCACCGACGGCTCGTTCCTGGTGGCGGTGCTGAACTTCACCGCCAAGCCCCAGTCCGGCTACCGGGTCGGGGTACCGGTGGCGGGGAGCTACGATGAAGTGTTCAATTCGGATTCCAGCCGCTACGGCGGCCAGAACTTCGGCAACAACGGCGCGGTGCCCACGGCGCCGGTGCCCATGCATGGCCAGGCCCAGTCGGTGTCCCTCACCCTGCCCCCCCTGGGAGCGGTGTTTCTCAGGCTTCCGGGTTAGGATCATACCTGAGCTACCTAACCACCCACCCGGCGAGGACCGACCCGATGGATACCCTGCAAGCCAAGCTGAAGAAACTGACCCGCAACCTGTGGTGGACCTGGCGGCCCGAAGTGCGGGCCATCTTCCGAGACCTGGACATGGAGATCTACCGCAAGGCCCATCGCAACCCGGTGCGGGTCATCAAGGAGATCAGCCCCGCCTACCTGGACAAGCGCGCCGAGGAAGTGGACGTGCTCACCCGCACCGACCGCGCCCTGCGCCAGCTCAACGAGTACCTGAACCCCCTCACCACCTGGGGCATGGTCCACGCCGGCACCCTGCTGTCCCGGCCGGTGGCCTACTTCTGCGCCGAGTTCGGCATCCACGAGTCGATCCCCATCTACTCCGGCGGCCTGGGCATCCTGGCCGGTGACCACCTGAAGGGCGCCTCCAACCTGGGCGTGCCCCTGGTGGGCGTGGGCCTGCTCTACCACCGGGGCTACACCACCCAGGTGCTGGACGCCAGCTTCTGGCAGCACGACGTGAGCGAGCCGTTCGATTCCTCCGACCTGCCGCTGGATCCGGCCCTGGGCCCGGACGGCGTCCAGGTGCGGGTGGGCGTGGAGATGCCCGGGCGCACCGTGTGGGCCAAGGTGGTGGAGGCCCACGTGGGGCGGATCCGGCTGATCCTGCTGGACACCCGGGACGAGGCCAACAGCGACGACGACAAGGCCCTGGCGGCATCGCTCTACGGCGGCGACCAGCGCATGCGCATCCAGCAGGAGCTGCTGCTGGGCGTGGGCGGTTCCAGAGCCTTGCGGGCATTGGGCATCACCCCCAGCGTCTACCACCTGAACGAGGGCCACTCGGCCTTCGCCATCCTGGAATGGGCCCGGCACCGGGTGGAGCAGGACAGCCTGGACCCCTGGGCGGCCCTCCGGGAGGCCGCCGCCGGCACCGTATTCACCACCCACACCCCGGTGGAGGCCGGCCACGACCGCTTCCCCGCCGACCTGGCCGAGGAGCACCTGAAGGCCCTGGCGGACGGGCTCAGGCTGCCCATCCAGGACGTGCTCGGGCTGGGCCGGATCGACCCCACCGACCACGGCGCCCCGTTCCTGCCCACCGTGCTGGCCCTGAAGCACTGCCGGCGCGCCAACGGGGTGTCCGCCCTGCACGGCACCGTGTCCCGCTCCATGTGGCAGTGCCTGTGGCCGGACCGCTCCGTGCACGACGTGCCCATCGGCCACGTCACCAACGGCGTGCACGTGCCGTCCTGGCTGTCCTCGGAGCTCAACGTCCTGCTCCAGACCCACCTGGGGGTCAACTGGCACGAGGGCATCGTGCGGCCCGACCTGTGGATCAAGATCGCCGCCATCGACCCCGCCGAGATCTGGGAGATCAAGAAGGTGCTCAAGGTGCGCATGATCCGCCTGGTGCGGGAGCGGGTCGCCGCCATGTGCGCCCGGGTGGGCCTGCCGGTGCAGGACCCGCCGCCCCTGGACCCGGACGCCCTCACCATCGGCTTCGCCCGGCGCTTCGTGCCCTACAAGCGGCCCGACCTGCTGTTCTCCGACCTGGACCGGCTGGACCGGCTGGTGAACAACCCGGACCGCCCCGTGAACCTGATCTTCGCCGGCCGCTCCCACCCGGCCGACGGCCCCGGCAAGCTGCTGATCCAGCGGGTGGGCCAGCTCACCCAGGACCCGCGCTTCCGCAACCGCATCGTGTTCGTGGAGAACTACAACATCCACGTGGGGCGCAACCTCTACCAGGGGGTGGACGCCTGGCTCAACAACCCCAGGCGGCCCCTGGAAGCCTGCGGCACCAGCGGCATGAAGGTGGTCATGAACGGCGGCCTGCACATCTCCGCCCTGGACGGCTGGTGGGCCGAGGCCTACGACGGCGAGAACGGCTTCGCCATCGGCAACGGCGAGATCCACGTCTCCGACGAGGTGCAGGACAAGCGCGACGCCGACGCCCTGTTCCGGCTGCTGGAGGAGAAGGTCATCCCGCTCTACTACGACCAGGACTCCAACGGGGTGCCCCGGCACTGGGTGCACGCCATCAAGCGCTCCATGCGCACCCTGGCCTGGCGCTTCAACGCCGACCGCATGGTCATGGACTACGTCCGCCACTGCTACCTGCCGGCGGCCGTGGCCTCCTCCTGCCAGATGCCGACTCCTTAAGCCCTTGCCTGCGCCAGTTCGGCCTCTGCCCCGCGCTGGAGCAGCATGGTGTCGGTGGCGACGTTGACCAGCCGGAAGCCCCGGGCCGCCAGGGGGCGACCCTGGGCGGCCGAGTCGGCATAAATGCCCGCCACCAGCCCATGCTTTCGCGCAGCCGCGAGGATCCGGTCGCAGGCTTCGACCATGGCCGGATCCGCCAGGTTGCCCGCCCGCTGGATTCCCAGGGCCAGGCTGAGGTCCCAGGGGCCGATGAAGAGCCCGTCGAGGCCGGGCACACCGGCGATGGCGTCCAGGTTGGCCAGCGCTTCGGCGGTCTCGATCATGGCGAAGGCAAGGGCGAAGGACCGGGACCGGGAAAGATAGTCGGGCCCGATGGACACCAGGCTCCGGGTCGGACCAAAGCTGCGCGAGCCTTCCGGCGGAAAGCGGCAGGCCGCGACCAGGGCCTCGCACTGGGCCCGGGTGTTCACCATGGGACAGATGATGCCGTAGGCCCCGGCGTCCAGGGCACGCATCACCGCGCTGGGCTCGTTCCAGGGGACCCGGACGATGGGCGCGGCAGCGGTGGTTCCGATGGCCTGGAGCATGGCCAGCATGGCGTCATTGCCGGCCAGTCCGTGCTGCAGGTCGACGACCACCGCGTCGAATCCCGCATGGGCCATCACCTCCGCGCTCCAGGAGCCGGGGATGCTGAGCCAGCAAGTGTAGGCGGTCCGATCCTGTTTCCAGAGTTCAGGCAGCGGGTTCTGTTTCACGGTGGCTCTCCTGGATGGACCTGGGTCCAACATTGTTCGCTCAATAAACATTTGAGCATGGGTTGCCCCGCTAGACTGGTCTGGATCGACGCCCCTCAGGCCCCACATCCATGGGAGATCACTTGCCGATACTTCGCTCCACCACCCGCCAATCCCTGCGCAAAGCCGCGCCCTTGGCTTTGCTCGGCGCGGTCGTCCTGTTCGGCGTCATCCAACTCATCCCCTACCGCCCCCAACGAGGCGAGGCGCCCGCCGTCAATGGTTTCCGCTGGCAATCCCCGGTGGCCGAAGCACTGGCCCGGGCCGCCTGCTACGACTGCCACAGCGACGAGACCCGAGTGTGGTGGGCGGTGAAGGTGGCTCCTTTCTCCTGGCTGGCCCGAAGCGACATCGACGAAGCCAAGCATCACTTCAACTTCTCCGCCTGGAACGACCGGCTGACCGTGGCCAAGATGCGCCAGGCCCTGGCCCACGGTATGCCTCCGTGGCAGTACACCTTGGTCCACTCCGAGGCACGGCTCAGCGAGGCGCAGAAGCAGGAATTGCTCCAGGGCTTTCAAGCATCCCTGGATGCCCACGCTGGTCCCCCACCACCGAACCCTTGATCTTATCGTTTCCTCGCTATGAGTCCCCGGATGGCGAAATGGGCCATCACCAAGCCATGGAAAAGTGTTGCAAATTCGGAGTCAGGATCCGAATTTGCATGATAGGGAGGGCTTTGTCCGCACCTACCTGGAACGGGACATTCCCCAGCTCGGGTTCCGCATTCCGGCCCCCGCCATGCTCCGCTTCTGGACCATGCTCGCCCACTATCACGGGCAGACCTGGAACGCCTCGGAACTGGGCCGTGCCATGGGCCTGTCCGACAAGACCGTGCGCGGCTACCTGGACCTGCTCACCGGCACCTACATGGTCCGGCAGCTGCAGCCCTGGTTCGAGAACCTCGGCAAGCGGCAGATCAAGGCGCCCAAGGTCTACTTTCGCGACACGGGCCTGCTGCACCGGCTGCTGGAGATCCCGACCCGCCAGGACCTGCTGGGGCATCCCAAGGTGGGCGCGTCCTGGGAAGGGTTCGCCATCGAGCAGGTGCTGCAGGCCTTCGAACCGTCCCAGCCCTGCTTCTGGTCCACCCAGGGGGGCGCCAAGGTGGACCTGCTGTTCCTGCACCGGGGACGGCGCCTGGGCTTCGAGGTGAAGTTCTCCGAGGCGCCCAGGCACACCGCCTCCATGCGCGGCGCCATGGAGACCTTGAAACTGGACCACCTATGGGTGATTCATCCAGGCGTGCACGAGTTCCCCATGGCCGAAGGCATCACCGCGCTGCCGCTGCAAAACCTTCCGCGCGCCGCGGCCAGCTAGCAGCCGTCAGGTCGCTTGCGACCTCACGGCTGCTTGTGCCAAGCACAGACGCCCAGTCAAACCGAGGCCCCACGGTGCTAGCAGCCGTCAGGTCGCTTGCGACCTCACGGCTGCTTGTGCCAAGCACAGACGCCCAGTCAAACCGAGGCCCCACGGTGCTAGCAGCCGTCAGGTCGCTGGCGGTGCTGGGATAGCGCGTGCTTTCAAATGGGACTATAATGATCCTGAGGTGTCAAATGGCATCCAACCCCGCGCAAGCAACCACCCCCTTCGGCGGCGGTCCCGATCTTGACCGGCTTTCCGGACCCGGGCTTCGCGCCTTCCTCAAGCTCGGCGAAGCATGGGGCTTGTCCATCGAGGAGCAGCGCCTTCTGCTGGGCGGCATCAGCAAGTCCACCTACCATCGCTGGAAGAAGGATCGGGACGCCACGTTGAGCATCGACCAACTGGAGCGGATCTCCCACCTGCTGGGCATCTACAAGAGCCTCCAGATCCTCCTCCCGGCCTCGGCCGACGAGTGGCCGCGGCGCCCCAACAGCAATCCCCTGTTCGGGGGAAGGCCCGCCATCGACCTGATGGTGCATGGCGGCATGACCGGGCTGAGCACCGTCCGGGCCTTTCTGGACGGCCAGTGCGGCGGGTGGGCATGATCCTGCAGATAGGACCATCCCCATGCTGGAGGGTCATCGCGACGCTGGTCCCGGGAACGGATCTGTTCGGGGGAATCACCGATTTCAGCGAATGGGAAGCCGTGGCCGAAATCGAGAACCTTTGGAACGAACGGAGCCTGGGGCCCTTGGGCAACCTTGCCGCGATCCCCAGGGAGCAGCGTGCCCATGGCCCCGGCAGCGCCTACATCATGAGCCCTTTCGCGTTCCGGACCCCGGGCCGGTTCGGCGATGGCTCCTTCGGAGTTCTGTACGCCGGCCTGGAGGAACAGACCGCCCTTGCGGAAGTGGCCTGGCACCGGGCCAGATTCATGCGGGAGTGGGAACTTCCGCGGCAGACCATGGACTATCACATGCTGGGCCTCGTCTTCGAAGGGTCGGTTGAGGATCTTCGCGCGTCCCGGCCAGCCTTGCCCGGAGTCTACGCCCCCGATTCCTGGGTCGAGGGGCAGGCCCTGGGAGCCAGGATCCGGGCCACCGGGGCCGATGGGATCGCCTATGCCAGCGTGAGGCATCTCGGTGGGGAATGCCTGGCCGGTTTTCGCCCCAATGCCTTCAGCCGCTGCCATTTTCTGCGTCCGGCCCAGTTCTTCTGGGATGGCCGGGCCATCCATGGAGCAGGGCTCCCGGGCCGTTTGTTCAAGTGATTCCGAGGTGGACCTGCTGTTCCTCCACCAGGGCCGGCGCCTGGGCTTTGCGGTGAAGTTCTCGGAGGCCCCAAGGCTCACCGCCTCCATGCGCAGCGCCGCGGAGCAACTGAAGCTGGATCACCTCTGGGTGGTCTATCCCGGAGCGCACGAGTTCCCCATGGCCGAAGGCATCACCGCGCTGCCGCTGCAAAACGTTACCCGCTGGGGTCGTGAACGCTGCCGGTGAAACCGCTCCAGGGATTGACCAGGCGGATGCCCAGGCCCTCGAAGTCCGAGCCATTGCTTGTGACGAGCGCAAGATCATGCTGCTCGGCCGTTGCGGCGATGAAGGCGTTCATCGGGCTGACGGGGCGGCCAGCCGCCTGGCCCCGTGCCATGACCCGGCCCCAGCGGTCGGCGGTCCCAGCATCGACCGGCAGGACGCGCCCCTCGAACCGGAAAGTCAAATCCTCGGTCACCCACCCGTCAAGCCGTTGGCGCCGGGCGCCAGCAGCCATCCGCTCGATGCCATGCCGCAATTCAGCGAGGGTGATGACGCTGATGAATACGCGATCCTCGTCGATTTCCGCGAGCCAAGTCACCACCCCGGGGTTGGGGCATGGCTTGGTCCATTCGGAGACGACATTCGTATCGAGGAGAAAATTCACAGATCAACCTTGCGCAAGCCGCCCTTCGTCCTTTCCGCATCGAGGCCCGAGTCGCGCAAAGGCGACTCCGCGAAAAATTCCGCCAGGTTTCCTTGGCGGCGGGTCTTCCGTTCCCACTCCTCTGCCGAGACCACCACGACGACGATGTGGCCATTCCTGGTGATGGTCTGCGGACCACTCACCCGGGCCTGGTCCACCACCTCGCTGAATTTCGCTTTGGCCTCCGCGACCGTCCAGAGCTGAGTGGTCATGGTGATGCCTCCCTGCCTTTGATCACAGTAGTCATTATAGTCATTTTCGGGTTTCCGGCCACCCCTTACTCCTGACCAGGGCCATCAAGCGGACGGGGAACCTGTGAGCCAACGGTTGTATTAAGCGACCAAGTCGCCCGAGGCCACATGAAGGTTGCCCTTCAGGACGCGGGAACCCTGCCGTTCGATCTCCTGCCAGGCTCCGTCCGCGATGGGCGCCATTTTTCGCCTGAGTATGTCCGCCATGATGATTCCTCCGTCATTTCAAGTTGCCCAGACCAAGCCCCTTGCCGTCCGGGGCCGGAGGCGCGGCAGCCCCAGGGCCGGGATGTCGCCGGAGCGGAACAGCATTTTCCGCAGTTGCAGCTCGAATGCCGGCTCGGTGCGGCGCAGCCATTCCAGCAGCATGGCCGCGTGCTCCATCTCGTCGTTGCGGTTGTGGATCAGGATGGCCTTCAACTCCAGGTCGCTGGTGACGTCCGCCCGCTGGTGGTATAAGTCGATGGCCTCCAACTCCTCCTGCAGGCTGGCCAGGGCCCGGTGGAAATGGAGCGCTTCGGTGGAAAGCCCGGTCTCAAGATAGACGCTGCTCATGAGGACACCGTGGAGGTGGCCCTGATCACCTATGCCATGGCCAAATACAAGGGCGCCAGTTATCCCGATTGCGGCGAGACGTCTCTGCGGAATTTCTTCAACTTCATCCTGGCCAAACATGGCGTCATAGCCCCGGACACCCTCGAGGCCTTCCTCGCCAAATGCGCCGGCCAGCCCGAAGAACACAAGGGGGAGAAGGGGCCTGGCCGGCCGATCGCGCACAAGGAACTGGACCATCTCGCCGGCTTCTACCGGAGCTATTCCAAGCTCTCGGAACAGTTTTCGGAAACGGCCCGCAATGCCTGGAGCGAGGTGGTCAGCAACCTCAACCACACCCACGATCCGCTGCTCATCGACTACCGCGAGAGGACCCATAACCTTTCGGGCGGTCCAGGCATCGTGAACATGCTCAACCTAATCGCCCACCTCCTGCCCGACCCCGTCCTCAACCACCCGTGGTCCAAGGACCCCGGAGTCCGGATGGAGGAGGCGGGCCGGAAGCTGGACGCGCTCTGTGCCCTGGCCTCCAGGGACGGATTCGCCGTCGAGTGGCAGGTGGGAGGAATGAAGCAGGTGAACAATCCCCACCCCACCATCCAATTCTCCATCAACGAATCAGCCGCCCTTGCCTGGGAATTCAACGCGCATCATTACGCCCTGGTCGATCTCTCCGCCTCGGCCGGCCTGGGCAGGGAGGGCGCCGGCGTCGCCAGGTACGGGGGATTCCTGGCCCAGGCGTGGAAGTGCCGGCTCAGTCCCTCCCCCTACCGGATCGACCCCCTTGCCCCGCTACCGGTACTGGCACCTCTGGCTTCACTCGACCAGATGTTCAGCGAAAACCTCAGGGACCCGGATGTTGCCCTGGGCTTGACCTCTTGCTTGCTGGTCTCGGATCCCACGATGGCACGCACGCCCACCTTCTCCCTGCTCTTGCGTTCTCTTGTTCCGGACTACCAGACCGCGGACATCCTTTCCCGTGGCCTGGCACGCCGCAGGGATCTGACGGAGGACAGGGGGTTCTACCCGATGGGAGCCCTTTTGCGGTGGCCCCAGTCCGCGAGGGGCAGAATCCTGCTTGTTGCCGCCAATGGGAACGTGGGGATCACGAAGCTTATGATCGACCATGGAGCCGACGTAAACGCCACCGTCCCGGTTCTTTTTCTGCGAAAGAATGTCCGGCCGATTTTCCGGGCCATCGATTCATCCTCGGGTGACGAGGAAACAACGGAAGACAGCCTCGGCCTGCTGTTGGCGACGCGCCCAAGGCTGAACCTGAATGTGATTGGGTACGACCAAACTACCCCACTTATCCATGCTTTGCGGAAAGGCAGGGCCTTCGCCAGACTGTTGGCTGCCGGGGCCGACCCGAATTTCCCGGACGGAGAGCGCATAACCCCGCTCAATAGAGCCGTCATGTTCAGGAAGCTCCCGGAAGCCGAGGCACTCCTGGAAGCCGGAGCCGACCCCTTCAAGAAGAACAGGGATGGGATGGATGCAGTGGACTATGCTTGGCTTAACAAGAGTTTGGACATCCTCGCGTTGATCGAGCGCCGGTTCCCGGGCCGGACCAAGGATTCCATACACAAACCGAAAGAGCCATAAAGGATCTCGCGCATCATGACCGGGTTCGGGTCCGGCCCTCAGCCCAGCAGGCGCCCATAGAGGTCCAGGTATTCCCGGGCGGAGGCCGCCCAGCCGAAATCCTGGGCCATGCCCCGTCGCTGGATCCGCACCCAGGCCCTGGGGTCCTGGCGGTAGAGCTGGCAGGCCCGGCCGATGGTTTCGCCCAGGATCCAGGGGTTGGGCTCCTTGAACACAAAGCCGGTGGCGGTGCCGTCCATCATGGACTGGGCGTCGGCGTCCACCACGGTGTCGGCCAGGCCGCCGGTGCGGCGCACCAGGGGCAGGGCGCCGTAGCGCAGCGCGTACAGCTGGGTGAGGCCGCAGGGCTCCGCGCGGGAGGGCACCATCACCACGTCGGCGCCGGCCAGGATCCGGTGGGCCAGGCCCTCGTCGAACCCCAGGTCCACGGCCACCCGCCCGGGATGGGAGAGGGCGGCGGCATGGAACCCGGCTTCCAGTTCCGGCGCGCCGGTGCCCAGCACCAGGAGCTGGGCGTTGAGCTGGACGAGGTAGGCGACGTTCTCCAGCACCAGG
>Ga0182014_10004509_pt1 | contig 15904 bp, 15 predicted proteins | sample 612S2DmetaG_FD_120489 | JGI IMG/M metagenome (GOLD analysis project Ga0182014, IMG submission 120489) | Permafrost microbial communities from Stordalen Mire, Sweden - 612S2D metaG | ecosystem: Environmental > Terrestrial > Soil > Wetlands > Permafrost | place: Sweden: Stordalen | collected... | reverse complement strand
GGTGACTGTGCTGATGCCTGGAATTAGAACCGTCATTATCCACCGTATCACCTCACCTCAAAATCAAGGTGCCAATGTTCAGCAAATATGCCCCCGCCGCGAGGTGGGGGGCTCGCATCGGTTACGTTGCAGAAAGCGCTGATTATACTTGCGGGCCTTGCCAATGAAGATCGCCTCCACCGCAGTCTTCATGTTGTCGTAGATACCAACCCGGCAGACCCCGCCATAAAAACCAAACGCCTTGTCATGCGCGTCAAACACCAGCTCCTGGGTCTCGCGGTGATACACCCGCACAAACGGCATCCGGCTGTGGGACAGCTTCATATGCGCCGGCTTGATCACCACCGGCAGGCCCTGCAGCGTGATGGTCTCGTGGCTCCAGTCGAACTGATACGCCTCACCAGGCGCAAAGCTCAGCGGCACATAGGCTTTGGCCGGCAGCCGCGCCTGCTCGGCGCGCCACGCCTTCACAAACCGATGCGAGCTGTCATGCGCGCCATCATAGCCGCGGCCGCGCAGTTCCTCGAACAAACGCTGCGTCGAGCGCCGCTCGCGGCGCGGCAACTTCGCCTCCGCCGCCAAAATCGCAGTCAGAACCGACAGCAAGGCGCCAAGCTTGGGTGCCGGCTGCACGCCACGATCATACTTGAACAGGGTCGCCTGGCCATGAACCACCTTGCGCACCGTCGCCCGTGAAACCGACAGGCAGCGCACAATCTCCTTGATCGGCAAATGCTCCTCAAAATACGCACGCCGGATATCGCCAATCAAATCCACCCCGATCATCCCCCAAAATATCCCCCGGCCCGTTAGAGGCCGCAGGAAGAATGCTGACATAAAAACGTTAGAGGGGTCGTTATTGGACGCGAAAACGACCCCTCAGGGGGTCAACATTGCACGCGATTTTACACCTCCGAGGGCGATCACCCCACAGCAATAGTTCGTTACAATTTCGCAATGTCACCCGGCAAGTCGCGCACCTTGAGGATTCGGCCCGTGGCGTCGTAGTCCTCGGAGAGCACCCGGGCGCTCTCGTACACATCGCCGAGGAGCCCTTGCTTCGCGTAGGGCAGCACAATCTCGTCCTCCACCATGGAAGCCGCAAAGAACGCGACGATGGTCTCGCGCAGTGCGGCCACATCGGCCGGCGACTTCGAGGAAAGCAGGATGGCATCCGGATGCTTAGCAAGCAGAGCGATGTGAGCCTCCTCGCCCACCTGGTCGAGCTTGTTGAGGAGCAGGAGCGATGGGACGGCATCAGCGCCGATCTCCCGCAGCACCGTGCGGCTCAGCGCCACTGCGGCGGAACGCGAAGCCCGCATCGCCGAGGCCGTGGTGCTGAAGACGCTCGGGGCGAGCCGGTCGCAAATCCGGCGCGCCTGGCTTATTGAGTTTGCCATCGCGGGCGGCCTCGCGGGTTTGGCAGCGTCGGCGTTCGGCACATTGGCGGCAGCACAGACCATCCGGGAGGTGTTTCAGACCGACAGGCATTTCGAGCCGGTCATGATGGTCGTGACAGTGCTGGCTAGTTCCGGGTTCATGATGATCTTTGGCTTTGTTTCCACCGCTGCAGCCCTGCGCGAACCTGCAGCCGCCCGCCTGCGCCTAGAGGCTAGTGGTTAATAATGTCCAAGTTATGGGACGCCGGTGTGATCTTTGTCATTAGGATGTGCGGATACGTGCCCCCGCTTCCTGACGGTTACGGGTTGGCGAGGATGGAATAGCGCGGCTTGTAGTTGTTGAAATCAGCCGGGCTGGCGGGGCCGTTGCCCAGGCCGGGGGAGATGTTGATGCTGGCTTGGTAGAGCAGCTCCATCATGGTAATCGCCGTGGCCTGCGCCGCGTCGTTCACGGGTAGCCCCTGTTGCTGCACATAAATGGTATCCAGATCCACCGCCGCTGGATGCAGCAGGGTGAAGAGCTGGGTGAAGGCCGCCTGATTGGCGGGGCTTTGCTGCGACCAGTTGTATAGCGTGTCCAGCACTTGGTCGTGGCGGGCGCGCAGCCAGCCGGTCCAGTTGCCGTCCTTGGCTTGGGCGAGCGCCACGCGAGGCATGTTGAGCAGGATCCAGCGGGTTTCCTGTTTGAGATAGGCGGTGTCCTGGCGGTCGCTGTCGGCGAGCTGCGCGGGAGGCGTGGCAGCGAGCGAGTCGACCAGGGCCAGGAATGGGGTGAGCGAGGGCTGCTCGGCGAAAGTGCCCAGCGAGAGCGGGGGCGGCATGATGTAGGTCTCGAACAGGCAGGCGGGGGCGGGCGTGCCCTGGCCCAGCGTGAACAAAGCCGCGGCGGCGGCCTCGCCGGGCGGGGCGGGGGAATTGTAGCCGATGACGTCCGTGAGCAACGCGACCGACTGGCCGTTCAGCGTAAAGGCGTCGATGTCGCCATAATCGCCGGTTTGCGAGGCGTAGGTGGTAAAGCGGCCGCCGCCGTTGGAGGAGCTTTCGACGTAGTTGCCCAAGGCGTCCGGGCCAAGCGTGCCGACTGAGCGGGCGCGGGTCTGGTAGCCGGCATAGAGGGGCGCGCGGTAGAGATTGACATTGATGGTGCCCCCTTGCGGGCTGGGGCCGGAGGCGGGGCCGTGCGAGCCGGCGATTTCCTGCGCGCCGGGCAGTAGCGTGGGGTCGATGGCGCCGTCGTCGCCGAGCGCGGTGGCGCTGGCGGTTTGCAGCGCCGCGCAAAGTGCCGGCTGTTTGCTATCAAGCGATTTGTAGTGGACGTATTTGGCAATGGCGCTGCCTTGCGTGTCCGCGGTTTGCGGTGCGGGCCAGTTGGTCAGGGTTGCGATCTGCGCCCGATAAGCGGCGGCGAGACAGGAGGCGGTGGCGGGGCCGACGGGCGGGACGATGAGCTGCCTGTTGGCGCTTGAGATGGAGGGCGGCACGTTGCAGCTGGTTTGCAGTGTGAGCAGCCAGGCGCGTTGCGTGGCGAGCACTTGGTCGCGCTCGAAAATGCTGCCGATACCGAGGTGCCGGCGGTAGACGGCGGCCAGTTGCACATCCAGCCCCGCGAGTTGCTGGTTGCTGCAGACGGCGTTTTGTACCGGGCTGTTGCCGTTCTCGCAGACGAAGCTGGTGGTGTAGAGCGGCACGGGGGGTGGCGCCTGGACGACAGGTGGCGGGGGCGGGCTGCTGCAACCGAGCAAGGCGCCTAGTGACAGTGCGGCGCAGACGAGGAGAAAATGCTTCAACATGGCTTGGGCCTCACTGGTGCCTGTAAACCAGGCTGCCGAAAACGTCGTAATGGTCGCCGCCAAAATCGGGCGGCACGGGGAAGGGGGCGGAGAGCATGATCGCGGCGCGGGCGGCGGAATCCAGGAACGGGTTGCCGCAGCCGTACAGCTTGTAGCTCAGCATCTGGCCGGTGTGGTCGACGGTGACGCGGTAGCTCACCACGCATTCGTTCCACATGCCTTTCATGCCGGGTGGATAGGTTTTGTTGGCGATGATGCGGTCTTTCACGGCATCGTCAAAATCGCCCATCGAGCCCTTGCCGGTGCCGCTGGGCGGGGGGGGCAGATTGAGGTTCAGTCCGTTGTCATCCGCGGGAGCGAAATGGTTGACCATGGGTGCCGGCTGCGGCTTGGGCGTTGACTGGTGGCGGGCCAGGTTGCGCAGCTGTGGTGCTTTGACCTGAACGACCGGTTTGGGCAGCGGTTTGGGCAGCGGCTTGGGGGTAGGAAGTGGGGCGGGCCGCACCAAAGTAACGGACATGGGCTCGCGCGGGGGCACGTAGATTACGCCCTGTTGGAGCACCAGCCAGACAAGCGCCGCGTGCAAAAGCAGCGAGGCCAGAATTGCAAAGGCTGCAAAGGCCCCGTAGCGGCGCGGGTCCGCCGGCTCAAGGTTTATCGGATTGCTCAGCGACCAGACCCACTTTGTTGAAGCCGCCGTCGGAGAGATCGTTCATCACATCCATCAGCTGGCCGTATTGGAGATATTTGTCGCCGCGCAGCAGGATACGGGTGTCCAGATTCTGCTTGGTCGCGGCGAGCAAGGCGGGGATCAGCTTATCCAAATCGGTTTTGTTGGAGCCGACGAACACGGTGCCGTCGGCCTGGACCGTGACGGTGACTGGCAGCGTGGGCGGCGGCGTGGGGGCGGAGGTGTTCTGCGGCAGGTCCACCGGCACGTTCACCGTGGCGAGGGGGGCGGCGATCATGAAAATCACCAGCAGCACCAGCATGACGTCGACAAAGGGGGTGACGTTGATTTCGGCGTTCTGCGGGTAGCTGTGCCGCCGGAAGCTGACCTGGTCCTCGGCGAGTTTGATGCTCATTGGTGCAGCCTTTCCACATCGCGCGAGGCGAAGACGACGAGGTCTGCGGTTACATTGTCGAGCATGCCGGTGACCTTGCCGACTTCGCGGGCGAAACGATTGTAGAACATGGTGGCCGGGATGGCGGCGAACAGGCCGACCGCGGTGGCCAGCAGGGCCTCGGCGATGCCGGGCGCGACCACGGTCAGGCTGGTGTTATAGGACGCGGAGATATGCTCGAAACTATCCAGAATGCCCCAGACGGTGCCGAACAGGCCGATGAAGGGCGCGGTGGAGCCGACGGTGGCGAGCAGGCCCATCCAGTTGCCGAGTTTTGAGAGGGAACGCTCCTGCGCGCTGCCCATGGCGAGGACGAGACGTTGCAGCAGGCGGTTGGTCTGGTCGTGCGCCAGCTTGGTGCCGGTGGTGCGCAAAGTTAGGTCCCATTCCTGCTTGGCGGCGCGCCACATGCGCAGCGCGGCGCCGTTGGCGACGCCGATGAGCGCGGCATCGGCATTGTCCATGGTGGTGGCGGCCAGGAAGGCTTTGGAAAAGGCGCGGGTGTTGCGCTGGGCGATGGCGATGGCGAAGGATTTGAAAATGAACGCTGCCCAACTGGCGGCGGAACAGAAGAGTAGGAACGCCATGACGCCCTGCACGATGGGGTCCGCGTTGGCGGCCATGCCGAGGATGGTGACTTTCAGCGGCGGCTGGTTGACGGCGGGCGGCGGCGGGGCAGGTTGGGCGGGTGGTGGGGGCGTTTGCGCGGCGGGGGGCTGTGCGGCAGGTGCGGGTGCGGTGGCGGCAGGTGCCGGTGTTGCCTTGGCGGGCGCGGCGACGGCGGGCGGCGGCGCGGCGGGGGTTGTCTGTGCCACGGCAAGTTTGCAGTGTATTTGCAAAAGCGAGGAGGCCAGGACGAGGCATACCGTAAGTTTGATGACCAGTTTATTGCGGCGGCTCGCCATGTTTCGTCCCTTGGTTATTATTTTTTATTACGGGTTGGTCGTGGTGTTGAACTGGGGCGGCACCCCGGTTTGGCCACCATACATGAGATTACCGGCCTGACAAATGCAGTTGCGGCCGGCCGGCGTGGCGGCGACGGGGCAGAAACCGGCGTCGGTGACGCAGGAATCGGTGCTGGGGCCGGTGGGACTGCCCGGCGCGGCGGCGAGCACCCTGCCGGTGGCGCCGGGAATCGGGGAGGTTTCCATGCGCTGGAGTTTCAGGTCGAACTGCGCCGATTGGGAGGTGCCGCCGGGGTCGCCGCATCCGGTGAGGGCCAGCGACAGGCAAAGGACGGCTAATCCTGAGCAAAATTTCCCTGCGCGGCGGCTTGCGCTCCTTGTCAAGGAGAGACGTGGCGGTGTGTTCATTTTTACTCCCTGATGGAACGAGAGCACAGGAATGAGGGGGAGGCAAATGTCCGCGCCCGGTGGCCGGGCAGACCGGTTATTACGCGGGTGTCACATTGATAAGCCCGATTTCGGTCATTCATTTTGGTATCAAAGTGGTGGCAAGCCCCCAATCGTTAATCCATTGCCAATGTAGTTAATTGCTTAGCTGAGCCTGTCCCCTTCTTTGGGGCGCCCGTATATCTTGGATATATTTTCCAGCGTCTGCACCACATCGGCGCCGCGGTAGCTCATCCGGAGGTCGATGGCTGGCGGCAGGCGGGCAAAGTTGTCGACGATCGTCAATATCCGGATCTTGCGGCCATCAAACAGCTGGTTCGACAGAAAGTCCATCGACCAGCATGTGAATCAGCGCGGAAGTGGGACCCCTCGCCGAACGGATTTTCCGTTGGGATATCAAAGTATTAAGGGCGCAGGCAGGCGGGGTTCTGGCTCGGTGCTGATTCACACAGTAAGGCACGATTTAAGTAGGTCGAGACATATGCGGGGGATACAACGAAAATTTTAGAAGGCCGGCTAATGGGGAGACGACCGGCGCGGCCGTGATTACCCGGAAAGCAGCAAATCAAGTTGGCTGAGTGCCCCCGATTTGAACATACTTAACCAATACCGGTCTGATAGGGATTTAGCGTCGCCAAGCTTCCAATCGGTCAAACAGCGTGCTTGGCCATCAGCGAGAGATCTATGGATGAGTATCCCACGGGTTGGTGATCTCAACCCCATATTGTTCGAAATCCGCCACATTGCGGGTGGCAAGCGCCGCACCACGGGAACGGGCGATGGCAGCGATCTGGGCGTCGGCTTGGAATATTGGCCGGCCGGCCCTGACGGCGCGCGGTGGCGATCTCGGCAAAGGCAATGGCGGCTGGGCTGTCAAACGGTAGGATGCGCCCGCCAAAATCCTCCGCCAGCATGGCTTCAATGGTCGCGGCCAGGGTGGAACGGCGTTCGCCGGAGGGCAGGAGCGCCACACCATAGCGTAATTCAGCCTCGGTGATGGCGGAGATGAACACGCTAGCTGCGGGTTGCTCTGCAAGCCACCGTTCAACCGCTGCTTCTGGGGTTGGCCGCATCAGCTCAGAGAGGACGTTGGTATCGAGGAGGATCATTCCTCGAAGCTCGGCGGTTCGCGCATCGCATCCCGCGGTACCGCCGGAAGTTCCACCCCGCCAAGTGGCGCGAAACGGGCAGGGATGGAGGTGGCGAGGTTGGCTTGCCGTCTGGGTTCGTGGTTGAGGGCGGAGCGGATGATATCCCGCGCCTCGTCTTCCATGGAACGGCCGTGAACGGCGGCCTGGATACGCAGGCGCGATTTCAGCGAGTCGTCCAGGTTCCTGATTGTGATGCTTGCCATGGTTTCACCTCAGTCAGCAATGATGCGATTATAAGCAATGATTGCAAGTCGCGCCAGTGTGCCATGAGCGGCGGGCACGGTTCCCGGCCCTAACCGCTTATAATGAAAAGTTTTGTTGACCCCAAAATGCCGGTGTGACACACACATGTGTCACACCTCGGTGGCGCACTAAATCTGGTGGCAATTTTCTGAATTGCCTCAATAGGTTGTGGGTGTTTTGGGTTCCCGTCCCCTACGGGACGCCAACATTTGCAATTTATTGAAAAACAAGATTTATTTTGAGTTGTCCCGTTGTTGTGACACTCCTTTGTGCCACGTGCGGGAAGCCAAATGGCGTGTTGTTCATTCGTCGAAAAGAGGCGGAACCGGTATTATTTCCGCGCGCGGCTACCCGTTGACATAGGCCGGGCCGTTGGTGGTACACATGTCGTCGCGTCGTTGGGCACAGCCGACATTTATGTGACAAAATAAATTCAGCAAGATTGCTTTTCTTGCTCGCGTGTTTTTGTGAGGCGATAGGCTGCAGGACGACACAAGCCGAGCGAATCCGCGCCGTTCGAGCCGTAACGTTAGCCACGAAAAACTTAGCCAGAAGGCCTATTTCAAAAACAACGTGTTAGATAGCGAGCGGCATCTCGAAGTCACTTGGGATACGTGGCAATCCCAGATGTAAAAGAAAAACTTAGCAGGCCGCAGTGGCTTGAATATTACAATCTCATGAATAATGCAGGTAAGAAGCAAGACGCAAGAAGTGAGCGCCAACTTACTCGCTTTAGATAAGAACTACACCGCGGCGCAAGAAACCCTCGCTCGGAACCCTTTTCTCGCAGAGGACTTTAAGCTAACTAAGATGTTACTAACAGTATCATCTGTTGGCTTCGGGGACGTGGATGGTTGAAAGGTCTAAATTTTCGGGATTAGTAGAGTTTATATCCCCCCGATATGCCAGAGGCTGGGCTTGCAACCCAACAGCACCCGATGCGCCTGTTGACGTTGCTGCTTTTTACAATGATGTGATGATTGCTTCAACACGTGCTGACCAATTCCGCCATGATTTGGAGACATCGCACGTCGGCACTGGCCACCATGGGTTTACCCTGGATATTCCTGAAGGAATTCTCATAGATGAAAATCTGCACTTAAAAGTTGTAGGATCTGATGAGACGCTTGAATTCCGCGACGATGCACATCACGCAGGCGTCTACGAAGGATATGTCGAATGCATCAGCACCGCCGGGGTCTTTGGGTGGGCATGGAAGCCGCTCGAACCATCTGAAGTAGTTGATATTGTCGTTAGGGAAAACAGGGAGATCGTCTCCGAGGCGACGGCCTCGATTTTTCGCGGTGATCTCCATTCTGCAAAAATTGGTGATGGCCGTCACGCTTTTTGGGCCAAGCTGAATCGGGAAGTCCATCTTGAATCGATCGTGGTTCAGATTGCTGGGACAGATATTACCTTACCCCTGTCGCTTGACATATCTACGACACCTCATCCGATGTGGTTTGCCATAGACCAGATGGCTAGCTCCGATGAAGCTGGTATTGCTGAAAATCCCGGAGAACAGGGGTACAATCAACCCGCCGATAGCGTGACTTCAATCGCCGAAAAGAATCAGAACACCCCCTCCCTGGCTCCACTTCCGATCCCCGAACATGACTATGACCTGATGTCTAGTGAGTTTGACGAGGTATTTTACCGGGCCCGCAATGCCGAGGTTCTTGACGAGCGTGCGGATCCGCTTCTTCATTTTGCGACAGTTGGGTGGAGAGAAGGACGCAGTCCAAACAAATGGTTTTCCATAATAGATTATATGTCTGACTATGAGGATGTTCTGCTCAGTGGGCGCAATCCATTCATTCACTATTTGCAAGATGGCCGTGCGGAGGCGCGAAAAGTTGAAGCGGCTCGAAGCGTTCAAGACGAAAGGGAGTTCCGGCATCGGCTTCAAGTACTACGCCGGCCCTTTGAAGCCAAGTTTTACGCCGAGCAGTTAAAGGCTATTGACTTTCTCTCTGTAGACCCCTTGTTTCATTATGCCCTTTTAGGCTGGCGGCAGCAAGTTGATCCGTGCCCTTGGTTTAGCATCAGAGATTACGTGCTTTCGTATCCTGACGTGCGGGCGGCAAATATCGATCCGTTTTTCCATTATCTCAACTTCGGTAAGGCCGAAGGGCGTCAACCAACTCGGCGAATTCGTGACGAAATTAACGATGAATTTGATATAAATTTTTACCTTTCACAAAACCCGCCACTTTTTGGGTTGGAGCCGGTCGACCATTTTGTGGCTTTTGGTTGGCGCCAAGGCTACAATCCCAGGGCAGACTTTGACGTCGGGTATTATCTACGAATGAACCCTGACGTTGAAAAGGCGGATCTGAACCCATTCTGGCACTATGTCGTTGCAGGTAAGAGTGAGGGGCGTCCCGCATTTCCGAAAAATAGTCGCAAAATCATGCCCAACATGAGTCTGCCGAAGCTGCTGTTTGTAGGACATGATGCCATTCATGCAGGTGCGCAGGTTGTTCTTCTGGAAGTCGTTAAATGGTTCGCCAACCATACTCGCCACCCTATCAAGGTATTGTTATTTGGGGCTGGCCGGCTGGTTCCACAATATGCTGAGTATGCCGATACGCATGTCATGATTGACAGCCTAGCAGATGTTTCCTGGAATAAGGCGCTCCAGAAGTTTTTAAATGACAAGTTTTCCGCTTGTTATGTCAATACGGTAGCGTCTTCTCGCTTCTGGAAACTTATCGGTCACTTTCCCGCTGTCGCGCAAGCCCCTCTGATTTTGCATGTGCATGAAATGGAGATGGTCATCCGGGACTATGAGGAAGATTTCAATAAGATTATTCCTTATGTAAGTTCAATAATTGCCGTCTCCGCCGCCGTGCGCGATACACTCACTAATATTTTTATCTGCGACCCGAATAAGATATTTTTAAGCAATGCTTTCGTCCACGTTATAGCAAATACTCCCTATGACGCCGCCCTGAGACGGCAAGTCGCCCGGCTCGATCTTCAACTCTCATCATCCGATTTTGTCGTTATTGGCTGTGGTACCGTCTATTCTAGGAAGGGGCCGGATCTATTTCTTGATGTTGCTTTTAAGTGCATGGAACGCTCCTCGATTCCAAATGCAAAATTCGTCTGGATCGGCAGTGGCGATGATCTTGAAAGCTTGCGGGGCAAAGTTGCTTCCAGGGGGCTGAGCGATAGAATCCGGTTCATTGGTGTGCGTGATAATGCCAACGAACTCATCGCCGCCGCGGATGTCTTCTTCCTCTCGTCGCGCGAGGATCCCTTCCCACTCGTCTGCTTGGAAGCTGCACAATACGGGATTCCCACTGTCTATTTCACTGGAGCCACCGGGATATCGGAATTTTGCGGCAAAACGGCTGGCGTTGGTGTCAAGGCTTTTGACACAAACGCGGTATTGCAGGCCATCCACCTTTACTACAGCCAGCCTTCGCGGCTGGAAAAGGCGGGAGCCGCCGCGCGGGCCAGGATTCTCGAGGGATATACCGCAGAGAAGCGCATTCTGGAGGTAGCGCTGCATCTGCAAAAAATCTGTCACCTGCGGCCATCTGTCTCCGTTATAGTGCCCGCCTACAATCATGAGAAGTTTATCCGGGACCGGATCGAATCCATTCTCTCCCAGACCATTCTCGACATTGAGATCATTATTCTCGATGACTGTTCAAGTGACAGCACCGCGCTTATCGCACAGGAATATCTGAGCGACCCGCGCGTCCGTTTCGAGCGCAACGAAGTGAACAGTGGCAGCCCCTTCATTCAATGGTCAAAGGGCGCGCAAATGGCCAACTCCGAGTTGGTGTGGATTGCGGAGGGCGATGACCTGGCAACCGACAACTTTCTGGCTGCAACCTTGCCGGCATTTGATGACCCGCTGGTAAATTTGGCATTCTGCCGTACCGAAATCGTCGATGAATTCGGCGTGGGAAAGCCAGGTGCCCTGGACCCCTATTACAAGATGTCCGACTTTCCCTTCCACGGCCCAGGCGTGAAGATGGACGGGCTGACGGCGATCGAGAGCGGATTTGGCTCGATGTGCCTCATCGTGAATGGTAGCTCGACCATTATTAAACGGAAAAATTTGATCAGCGGTGCAGCCGTCGCGCAATCGTACAAAATGTGTGGCGATTGGTTTGTCTATCTTTCAGCAATTTCCGACGCGAAGCTTGTGTATGTCACGGAAGCCACCAACTTCTTCCGCCGGCATTCGGCATCGGCTGTTCATAAGGTGGAAGGTACGCCGCAGTATTTCGATGAGCGTGCCCGCATTGCCAATTATGTCGTGGATACGTTCAGCCTCTCGCGCCGAGCCTTCAGGCTCCTCACTGCGTTGCTCGACGGTGAATGGACGCGTTTTGCCAACCGGAATCCTGGCCGGACGAAAGATGAGATGTTCGATGCCGTGGAACTTCTCAAAAAATACTCCCTGCGACATAACAAGCCTTTTCTGAAGATTGGTTTTTATGTTCACGGCATGCTGTTTTCAAAGGGCGGTATCGAGCGTTTAGCTTCCCAGCTGGCAAATGGCCTCGCCAATCTCGGTCATTCCATCTATATTTTCTGCCGGGAGTGGGGCGGGGCGCGGCCGGTTTATAGCCTGAATGAGAGCATCACGGTCATTGACGTCTTTAACGAAGATGACATAAGCCAAACGGCATCGGCGCTGCGCATCGAACTTGCCAAGAGAGATCTTGATGTGTTCGTGCCGATGCTGTCTGAATGGCTGTTCGAGCCGCTGGTGGATGCCTGCCACGGGCTAGGGATTCCGATCATCGCTTCCGAGCACAATGATCCGGCCAAGATAGAAGAACTATGGTGGTCGCGCCCGGGCCGCTTGGCGTGTTTTGAAAAGGTTGACGCCGTGCATTTGCTGCTGGACCGGTACAAGACATCCCTGCCAGAAACGTTCCAGGATAGGATATACACCGTTCCCAATGGCGTTGTGGTAACTGAAGACGTTCCCGATCTGTTGAAGCGGGATCGTCCCAAGCGCATCATCGGTGTAGGCCGGCTGGAGCGGCAGAAGCGGTTTGATAGGCTGGTTAAGGCGTTCATCGCGGCTTCAGCCAACATGCCGGGCTGGCGGCTCGACATTTACGGCGAGGGCAGTGAGCGGAATATGCTCCAGGGACTTATTGACCAGAGCGGCCTCTCGGAATCCATCGCCATGCGGGGGACGAGCCAAATAATTGCCGCTGAATTGGAGGTGAGTTCGATTTTTGTGCTCGCCTCGGAGTTTGAGGGCCTGCCGATCGTCATTCTGGAGGCGAAACAGGCTGGCCTGCCCTGTATCAGTTATGCCGACTGCAATGGGCCAAGCGACCTGATCCGCCACGAGGTCGACGGTTTGCTCGTGGAACCCGATGAGGATGCCACCAGCCTGGCCGCCGCACTGAGCTATCTGGCCGCGCATGACGACATTCGCCAGGACATGGGAATCGCCGGGCGCGAGGATGCCAAGCGGTTCGATATACGCTTGGTTGTCCAGCAATGGGAGAAGATGCTCATCGCCGTGGCAAAGCCGAAGGTTGGTGACGCCGTTGTTCAGGAGTCGGTTGCTCTAGAATCAGAATGTTCAGATCGAGATGAGTTAATGCTGGCATCATCTGTTGCGGAAGATGCTCCTTTGCCAAAAGATGCTGCTTTGACGGGCAAGAGTGGTCGGGATGCCGGTGTAAAGAAAAAGGCACCCAGGCAGGCTCTTTCAAAAATAGAATGATATTGGTTGTGTAATTGGCGATTTTGGCGATTTGAAGGGACTAACATTGGAGCACACGTTCGTAGGAATACATATTCCAAAATGCGCTGGTACAGCAATGCTGGATCGGGTTCGGTCTTGTTTGCCCTCCGACCAGATTTTTCAGAACACGAGTGTTTATAGGAACTATCGCGAGCAGAAGCAGGACTTTTTGTACATTCGTGAGAAGGAGCGGCTTCGTTTCGTGTGGGGACATCTCATTCACGAAGAAATGTTAAAGTTCTTTGGGACAAACGCAATACTTGTAACTGGCTTGCGAGACCCGATAGAACGCTTCAAGAGTGAGCTGAATTATGCAGCCCGCCTCGCGAATCACCTTTCGAATTCTCGTCCAGATATTGAGGCAATAATAAAAAAGACCAGGAATCCAATTTGCTGGTTTCTTATAAGGCGCTTTCCAACCATAGCTGGAGAAGCGGGTTCTCCAGCTGACCGAGCCATGAATGTTATCGATGCTTGTCATTATGTCTACTTCAGCGAAAATTTTGACGACACAGCTGGAGCAATTTTCAAAGCAATGGGAATTAACCCAAAGCCCCTCAGAAGCAACGTGGCTCCAGATCGGAAGAGTGAGGTATTCGACATAGATGTTAAACGCTTCACTTATGACATAGAATTATACGAGCGTGCCCGGCAGAAATTTTCTGATATGTCGCCCGAGAAAGCATTCTCCAGGGCGAGCCCTGGTCTAACTAAATTATTATCGACACCACTAAACGAAAAAGTGCTAAGAGATTTTTTGTATGATACCGCGTTCTACGAATACAAGAACTGGAATGTTCTAACACAGGTACTTGCATACAAGAAGAGTCAGGTTGATGAGCTAAATTATGAGATCGACTGCTATGAAAAAATGCGTTCTCGTCAACGTCAAACAGATTAGATAGGGTCTAAGAAGCATGTTTTTGGCTCACCCAAATAAAATCATGCGCACCGCTCTTGTTGCAGCCATTGCATTTGGATTATGCTTCGAGAGCATTCCTGCTTCTGCCGAGACAAAGCCCCAAATATGGTTTTCGTCTCCCCCCACAAAAGACTACATGAAGCTGTTCTCTTCCCCGTCTGAATGGCCGCAATCGCTCAGCCAAGTAGATGTTTTCGAGCTCCAAACTCAATTCGCCGTTAAGGCGGGAGACCCTATGCTTCGTACAATGTTTAATTTTCTTGGCGAGCATCACATCGCATTGGCTTTGGAGATGCCAATCCTAACGGCTGAACCAAATCAATGCGGCTTCGGCATCGAAGGCAACCGGCCACAGGGCGTCGACAAAGCATTGGCCGAGCGGCTTCACCGGCTCGGTGCGCCACTTAAATATGTGGCCATGGATGAGCCGCTTTGGTTCGGGCATATGTCCAACGCAACGAAGCCGAATGGCGCGTTTCCTTGCCAGGCGACGATCAACGATGTCGCCGTTAATGCCGCGAACAACATTGCCGCGATCCGATCCTACTACCCGGATGTTATCGTGGGAGATGAAGAGCCCCTGTTGAATCCGTATAGAAGAAACGATATTCCGCCAGATTTCTGGGACCAGATGCAGGCATGGACAAAATCTTTTGGCAGCGCGACAGGGTATCCGCTCGCATTTATACATTTTGATATCGGTTGGTTTCCGAGCGGGTCAGCTTCTGAAGATGTCAAGAATCATGCACACTGGCTGGCTCAGTTGCAACAGGCGCAGACTTTCACGAAGTTAAATGGCATTCGGTCTGGCATCTTTTATAATGGCAATCCCGGCGACAAGAGCGGTGTTGCCTGGGACGAACACGCTGAGGCGAGGTTCGAGGAAGTCGAAGGAATTCATCACTATCAATTTGACGATGTCGTTATTCAGTCGTGGATGCGGCAGCCGAGGCTGGACTTACCAGAAACAACGCCGGGGACGATCTCGAACTTGCTCATGCAATATATACAATTCAAACATTTTCAATAGAACACGGGTTATGCCAATTAGCAACTGAAATCCGGCCATAGTTCACGCTGCTTTGTGATAAGCTCCGCAGCTAAATCTGGAGGCTCTTTCCTAATTTTTTCGGCAATGACGTCCTTAATGTTGAATTTGGCCATTGGCGTTGGGGCCCGGATAAGAAACCGTTCCGCGACCTCATAAATGATAAGGTCTGGCTTTTCCTTTAGGGCAAATGAAGCGTCGATAGGCGTGGTATGCACATACACCAGCCTGCGAAACCAGCGCGCTAGAAATTTAGCTAGATTTGTCGAGAAAGAATCGCCGTAAAGCAGGCAAACCTGGTCCAAGATTGCTGCTTTATTCTCATAAATCCAGACCCGGCCATTATTCACAATTTTGTTGTCGTATATCCTGAAATCCCAAAAATTTGATTTATGAGATATGGTGTCCGCTGAAACTTGCGGGTCTAGCTTGTTGCCAAGGTCACCAAAATGTCCTGGCCTTACCTCAAATTCATCCCTGGGTATTTCTGGCACCTTACGTTCCACACGTTCCAGAATATTCCTGATGCTGACATAGGCACCCCAGTCGTTCCAGTGCGTATTGGTCTTTGGATAGGTCGGAAAAACATTCCGCGCAGAATGAAGGAGGTCTCGCTGGTAGACGCAATGTGGAAAAGCTGAGAGATAGCGGATAATCGCCATATCAGCTTCGTCTTTATACGGATAATAGTCTGTCCAGATAGACTCTTTACTCGGTGCAATCATAAAAATATGGTCGCATCCCACGTTGCTGGCCAGCGAATTCACATCGTGGTGATACGCCACCCATTTCAAACGCTCTGTTTCACCAATTGTCAGTTGTCCTTTGAACTGACGTATACTTGCATTGGTATCATCCCCGAGAAACAACCAACCATCATGCCCGACGACTACTGACACCATGCCATGTCTCCCAACTTTTCCTGAATACTCATTTGTACCTCTAAATAATAGCTGTCGCAAGACCTGTGTCGATTCAGGGTTGGTGTCTTGCCCGATCAAAATAGAGATCTCTGGTATAGACAGGGCGATTCATTAAACGGCTGCGATCATTTGTGTGGCTCGGCTTCGGTTGTCCTGGAAATGCTCGATTGCCCTTGTGGGTGAAGGTGAGACGCAGCGCAGGACTTTGAGAGCG
>Ga0182014_10004508_pt1 | contig 15909 bp, 14 predicted proteins | sample 612S2DmetaG_FD_120489 | JGI IMG/M metagenome (GOLD analysis project Ga0182014, IMG submission 120489) | Permafrost microbial communities from Stordalen Mire, Sweden - 612S2D metaG | ecosystem: Environmental > Terrestrial > Soil > Wetlands > Permafrost | place: Sweden: Stordalen | collected... | reverse complement strand
TTATTATTATTATTATTATTATTATTATTGACGCACAATGACGCACAATGACGCACAATGACGCACAATGACGCACAATGACGCACAATGACGCACAAATAAATAATAATACTCTAAAATAAAAATAATAATATAGATTGTGCGTCATTGTGCGTCATTGTGCGTCATTGTGCGTCATTGTGCGTCATTGTGCGTCATTGTGCGTCATTGTGCGTCATTGTGCGTCGATAAATGATTTTTATTTTTATTTAAAAGTTTAAATAAAAATAAATGAATTGGCCAGATCTTCTCAATAAATTTATATTAAGTGAATGTATCAACGAGAAAAATTGTAAAACATCGTTAAGAGAACTTCACAATGTATTCGAAAGATGGTTAAGTCAAAATACACATTTCACTAAAGTATATATTAATCTCTTTAGTCAACAGATGAATTTGTTATATGGCGATAAATATGTCAAAAAGAAAGAAAGAGATGGCAGATACCTATATGGAATACGATTAAGAAAGAATGGAACAACACTTAAAATTGTTCCAAGTACAATACCAGATACTATTCCTAATATCATCCCAACAATATCAAGTTCCAGTAATACGCCTGCTCCAATAGTTTCCATTGATCAGATAAAGACAGTACCAGTAGATATCTCTACCCCTACCCCTGTTCCTATTGATCAATCAAAGTTACAAATAAAGGCAACATCACCTAATATGATAAGAAGTGGATTACCTCGACCTCCTCGTATACCCAAATTTCCTTCTGTTAACATGGAATATCTTTCTTCATCACAGCCGTCACAGCCATCTCAAACAATACCTCCCACAATTAAACTTAAACTTATTACTGAAACGAAATAAAAATAATATCAACCTATTACTCTTACTCTTACTCTTACTCTTACTCTTATTTTTATCTTTTATTTGATATTCTCTTCTCGTGCTACCTATCAAAACAATGACCTCATAATGTGTTTACCTCCTCGGACTAACAAACATTATTTACTATTTTAATAATAAATAATATATACTCGATATTCCAATACAAAAGTGTATCGTAGTAGGTATCAAGAGTATCATGATACCCTTATTCATTCATTCGCTAGTTTATCAATGAATGTAGTGAGATATTATCGTAATATCTTCTCTCTTTGAAAATAATCTTTCACAATTAATCCTGACACTCATGAGTACTATATCAATGAATACTTCTTCACAAGTTTATCATCAGAAGTAATGATAAACTTTTTTTAAAATGAGAACCAGTTCTGTAACTTTTCTGGATCTTTGAAGCTAAACGCTGATGCATTCATATGACCTCCACCTCCCCATTCTACTGCTATAGCAGATAAATCTATTTCACCATTTATAGATGAATCACCTCTTAACGAGATTGACCAACTACCATATTTTGGATTATAATTCCACACAGCAACAAAATCATATTTAAATGATGTTCCTGAATCGTCCCTTTGATGGCAAAGTGTGTCTCCTACCTTGGAGATAAGTTCAAAATCACATGTAACAAGAGCAACTTTATATGACTTTTCAGTAACTTTAGTCTTTAATATAGAAGGTATTGCTTTCTTAATGGTGAGATTGATATGATATTGCTCTATGCTAAGAAAAGCATTACCTTCAGCTACTAAGTTATCGATATATTTCGTTAATCTTTCTTCATCGTCTGGAGGTTCATTGAAGAGATTGGTCATCTCCTCCCAATTAATCAATCGTCTTTGTTTCATCCCAGCTATTACCGCTTTACAATTCGGTCTTTCATGTTTCCAAAGGTCATTATCAGCGATGAATTCAATAAACCAAGGACGGATATCACATAAACTAAGACTTACTGATCCAATTTCTTTGTTCTTCATAATCGATCTTATTTTCTCATTCATCCAATCTGGACATATCCCTTCACCAGAACTATAGAGATAATCCCAAGCAATTTGACATCCACTCCTTTCCATATCGAAGATAGTCTTTACGTTCTTCAATGTATTACTCTTCTCGATATCATCCCTCGCAGCTTTGTGATGATCTAGAATGATAATGCTCTTTACGAGAGGTGATAGCGTTTCTAATACTTTATACTTATAAGAGAAATCTACGAGAATGATATTCTTATCCTTTATTAGTGAATCTTCTGGAGGATCCATTTGATAGGTAGAACCAATTAATCGAAGAGAACCAGATTTAAATTCTTCATAATATCTTACATAGAAACACCATGCAGCAGCTATTCCATCATTACATCCTTTGTGATAGATGACAATATCCGGTTGATCGAAAGACATTTTATTATATATAATGTTTATTCTCTAATATTTCATTCAATATAATATTTCGAAATAAACATTTAACTATGAACAAGTTAAATGTTTTCTGAACCCCGGATATACATAGTGTGTGATCGTTCTATGTTCAAGACCTTTGTCAATATGTTGTTCTCATATCGTGTTGTAATTACTCTTCCCATTATGAGTGTAAGAGAAGAGACTCGATTACATATTAATATGTAATCGAGAATGAATCTAGATATTTCTCCTGTTCATTAATGTCAATGATACATTACCCTAATCCTCCGAACACAGGATCGAAAAGTATTATATCGCCGACATTAAAGAACATATTGTTCTAATCATATGAGATTTATCATTGAGATCATCCCAGCGTTAATAATGTTGATAGGAGTAGATAGTTTTCCAAGACTAACACCAAAAGATCAATCAACGAGATTAATATTATAAATATTAATTATACATATTCAAAATGATTAACCGAACAAAACGAAATAGACGTAAGATTCATTATCACAACCCCTATATATTATATGGTGTTCTTTTTATGATTCTTTATTTCTATCTTTTAGGAAGTTGTCTATACTATCTATCATTGAGAAGAAAGAAAGTCGTGATAATATCAGATAATTTCTATGGTGATCTTATCTTATTTACTCTTTTGAAGGGAGAAATTAGGTTTAACGATAATGACAATAATACTATCATATTGTTAAGAGGATCTCAGGAATCAGTAACATATTATAATTGCATCGATAATGAATTGAGACCACTCGTAGGATCTATCATAAGTAGATTAGGAGAAAATATTAAGATATGGAAACTTACAGATGCTGAGTTATTAATGATATCGTCTCATACTAAAATTAATTATGACTTATTGAAGAGATGTTCTGAAGATCTCTTTCATAATAATGGTTACACCGTATATAATCTATCAGAATGTAAGAGTACTATTTCATCGCATATTGTTTATTCTAATAAGATATCATCACAATATGATAAGAATACTAACATGTATTATATCCAAACAGATCAGGGACCTATAATCGCAGATCTTGTAATAAGTACTAATACACAATTACATGATGATATGAGTAACGTTATCGTTCATGTTACAGCAAATTATCCCAGTGAAATTCTACCAATAAAGGAGACTAGTATTAAGATTAATGAAGATAGTGGTGTTTGTATGATTAATTCCGACATCAATATGAGTATCAGTGAAGAATGCAAGATAGATACTCTAATTAACTTTGATAATATTCCTCTTGATACAAGTGATAAGATGGAATATCCGTACAAAGGTAGTATCGATGATCATCCTATAATAGTTTTCTCTAAAGAAGGAGGTCTCATCGATAATGTTTATTATAAGATTGGATCTTCATTGAAAATAGGTGATAGTTCTACATGGTTTCCTAAACCCTTCGAGGAAGATAAATTTAGATATTCTCTACTATCTCCTCGATCTTTCGATAATAAAGGTGTTAATGCGCATCCATTCTATTTACCTCCAACCACCGATTATATCACATCAGCCATTCTGGTAGCAAAAGCAATGTTATACTGAAAAAGTCAAGGATAAAATATTATTAATTGATAATTAATAATATTGATTAGAGGGCTTTTTCGACAAAATACAGTCAAAATCAAGACATTCATACGAACTTATGAATATGTTAGTAGAAATAAGAACGCTTTATTTTCTTGATGATACTCATAATCAGATTAAACATCAAGAACTATCTTCATTTGAGAATGAAGTAGCATTACTTAAGATGATCTCATCCGCCAATAACAATAATTTTCCTAAGTTTATCTCTGATAATGTCGAGAAGAAGACTATTATAGTAGAGATACCTTCTCGTCGGAACATCACTCTCAAGGATTATATTAAGAATCCTACTATGAATAAGGATGATATTCTTAATATTCTCAGAGTAGCAAAGGAAACTGTTCAACGATTCTGTAATATGTGTATTACTACTCCTATCCCTAGTCCTAGTCCTATCCCTATCCCTAGTCCTAACATAAATGGAAACCCAACAGAAGAACAACTCTACCTTAGAGATGCTTTGAGACGATGTATCAAGATAGATGATCTTGTCGTGATAGATCCTAATACTATTGGCATCATTGATCTTAACTATATTTACCGAGAACCGTTAGACTTCGGCGATCTTTTCTAAAATTAGATTATTTATTCCTCATCAGGAATAAATAATCTAATTTTCATTACAATAACAGACTATTATCCCTTGGTGACATCTAATCAAAAGATGTGTTTATCTCCTCGGACTAATATTTATTAATTATATGTTAATCTGAATTAGGGATAATTAAAAAAAAAACTTCTTATCGTAATATTATGATTACGATAAGAAGTTTTTTTTTTAATTATCTCTCTGCACCCATACATTCCTCCTCCTCTTTCTCCTCCTCTTTTTCATCCTCTTTCTCTTCTTTTTCATCCTCTTCGTTAGTAGGATGGATTATCATTCTTCCTTTGAACATGCAATCAACAATATCACAGCCAGGAAAATCACCATCTTCCAATTCCTGTGTGACATCACCATCGAGATCAGCTTGTGATATTTCGATCTGAGAATGACCATCCCATTTATAATGAATACAATAATAATTCTCACCATCACAAATTACTCTTCGATTGAGATCAAATGGTATCTCGATTGGTGTCCATGTGTCCCAGTCATCATATTCTTTAAATCCTGGCATCCTGAATGTAAGATAGTTATAACGATCTAATGCATTTGCTGTTATTATTTTGTAGTACAAAGAAACCTTCTTTGGCTCGATGTTAGGGAAAATAAGTTTATGAAGAAGATCATTTGTTAAGTTCAGACTATTGAGATAACTCAATATATCCTTTGATTTTGCGAGTTGTTCTCTCAAATTAGCGAGACTTTCATCGGTGTATGATTCCATTAGGAAAAGAGTGGAATGTTCTTATATATTTGCGTTTAGATACCTGAGAGGCACTAAAATTATTATATTATCCATCATTTTTCGTAATCTCAATGATGGCATCATACAGTAAGTAATGTAAAGCCTTTACATTACTATCTCAATGTAAATGTTATCGGTGTCCATTATATGGACGATAAATTTCTTTGTATTGTGTTAGCAGGTATTCATTAATAGATTCACCAGTGATAGGATCATATAAATCGACTAAAATTCTATTATAGATATCAACATCAGAAACTGTGCATATAGCCCATCCGTTCTGACGATCTATCTTTCGTAATATATTAATACGACTTTCTTGTAACATTTTAGAATATTTATCCTTACTATCTAAACTAACACCTCTCAAACGACATCGATAGGTCAACCCTCTTCTTATTCCTTCAGAAGAAGGATCAGTGTAGCAATATTCATTGATAATAACTCTAGAATACCTATTCTTAATTTTGGAATTTAAATTTAGATCTATATCAAAATTAATTGGGTCGTGTACGTTGACAATAAAACCGACAGTATTTTGTACGTCTGAAAGATTCAAATATTTTGGTTCTTTCGAAAAGAAACGGGTTATCTCGGACATCGTATTATTAATAAACTATAAATATTATCTCGATATTTTTTAGGAGTGTTTTCAAATGCCACACAAGGGAAATAAATGTTCTTCTAGCTCTTCTAGCGAAAAATGTGAAGGATCATGCCCACCAAAATGCGAATTCAATATCTGTGATGGAGAACCAATACCAACTATTACTTGCAAAGTTAAGGACGCAGTTGTAGGAATTCACTCGGAATTTCTCTTTACCAATTTAGGTACTGATTCTCTCACCCCTCCGTCGTATTCTAACGGTACTTTAGTTGCACATTATCTTCACGGTAATGGTTTCTTTATCAAAGGTCATTACATTATTGTCCCAAGTCATCTCGTGTTAATACCACCAAGTTTGAGCAAAATCGCTAATAGATATCCATTTGTTTCGGATTCCGTTCCAGCACCTAATGGATTAGTACAAAATCAAATGGTGAAAGCCAGTCAGATTATCGTTGATGTTTATAACGTTAACGGAACTGGAAAAGGATATGCATATCGAGCTCAACTTATTGGTGTCGATGGTGCGGGAGATATTGCAGTTCTTAGAATTCACAGAAAGGATCCTTTCAATAAGTGCAACCCATGCATCGAAAAATGCCATCCATTCCTCTCCTTCGGAAAAAGCAGAAAATACCCAAATGGCGATGATGTCTATGCTGTAGGTAACTTTTCTACTCATTGGCACGCCGATGCTGAAGTGGAGGAAGTAACCGATGTTCCATACACTGGTAATCCAGTACTTGTCCAGGGATTGATGGCCTATAACCAATTTATGGATTTCGAAGGATGGTCTCAAGCTGAAATGGTTCTTGTTACTGTGCCAGCATTTAACCGAAGAGCTGGAATGCCTATTCTTGATAAATTCGGAAAGGTCCTTGCAATGCAGACAACCAATACCATTGCAAGAAACTCTCTCGTCCCTTTCACTGGTGATGGCTATGTCGGAGGACCATCTGAATTCTTCATGAGAAGAATAATCAAGGTTATCATTTCTGGACCAAAGAGTAAACTCGGATATTACTCTGAAGGTGTCCTCGATAATTGTGGAGGTTCCTTCCTAAGATACAAGAAAGCTTTTGCTGGTATTGTATGGAAAGCAATCACTGGTTCTAATTACTCTCGATTTACTTCTGATGGAACTAACGGAGTTACTGGCACTTATTATGTACCAGTCGGTAACACAAGTCCACCTCGTAATGAATGCAATTGTGATGAGTTTGGTAACTGTGGATTCTTCGATGGACCTAAATGTAAAGAACTTATCGGAGTAAGGGTGGTTGGCCTTGTTGGTGCCACTGGACCAAATTACGTCAATTTACCCGGAGCTGGTGCTACCGGAGTTACTGGTTCATGCGGTCTCGTCAATAGTCCTTTTATTGGAGTCCTCGCACCAGATGATATTATAACTTATCTTGATAATTGTCCACTAGGAAATCTTGGTAATCAGATTGTTCCTGCATTGTTCACTTCGAATCTTGGAAGTGGAGAGAATGTCAAAGTTACTTATAAGAAAGCCAGTCAAGATTATGATGAACAACATATCACTTGCCAACAATTACCAGGAATGCCATATTTATATGATTATCCTTGGTATAAAATTAATGACTTCCCAGTACTCAATGCCTTTGGAGGTCCAGTTGGTATTCCTCAACTACCTAACCTCCTTTTCAGAGCAGCATTCTAAGCAGCATTCTAAGCAGCATTCTAAATACTAACTCATGTTGATCATAGGTGATGTTTAAAAACATAATATGTTATTCATTGAACATACTATGTATGATACTATGTATAATATTATGTAGGTAGCATGGTATTTATACATAGTATAATACTATGTTGAATTTATTTAATGAGGAAAAAACATACATCCATTGATGTATGTTTTTTAAAATAAATGTTACCATTTAATTATTCATAGAACCCATACCTTGAATTTGAGGAATGATAGGGATATGAGGAACATTATCGGAGGGAGCATGTTGTACTGGTGCAGCTAGTGGTGCAGCTACTGTAGTTGGTGTTGGCGTTGGCATTGGCATTTGAGTAGTAGTGGGTGTTTGAGTGACTACTGGAGGTGCTACTTTAGGTGTTCCTAGTATCAATCCGATACTAACAGCAGTGGTCTTTTCTTGTTCTGTCAAATCTCTAACTGTGACACCGTCATCCAGATATTTACCACCAACAACATAAGAACCATTGACATCTACGAACATAAATCCATGTACTGCATCCTTGTAAATACTTTCTCCTGTTGGAGTTTGTCCCATCGGAACAGCAGTCAATTCTCTTGTTGTTTCTTGTACTTGCGCTTGAACAACACCTTGACCGGGGAATGGACCTGGAACAGCTCCAACACTAGCACCTGGTTGTTGATATCCTTGGAAACCTGGAGCAACTGAAACAGGACCTGCTGCGGTTTTACCGAGAAGTTTATTAGTATGAGATCTACAAAGTACGGAGTTACCAAATCTAGTATTAGGACAGTAGCTACCTTTGTTAGCTCCACGCTTAAACATATAGGTACATCCTTCACCTGTTCCCGTTCCTGTTGCTACTTTGTTCTTACTAACGACTGGAGCAGCTACACCACTAAGAGGTCCCATCGGTACACCACTTACTGGAGGTTGGACTAGGTAAGGACTGGAGACATTTACGGTTGGATTAACTTTGCGAGGTAAATTCAGATGATTCATAAATTCATTAATGTCTATGGTAATTCCCTTTGTCTTAACAAATTCGATAGTTGGGTGAACTAATATGTCTCCAACCAAAGCTGCAACCATGTCATGGAAATTCGAGAGTGGTGATTGTTGAGATGCCATTTTTCCTGAGATTTTTGTTGATGTTTACTTATTTAAGATTTTAATAGTATTATAATTATTTATAATTCAATAATTATAAATAATATTACAATTTTTGTAATAAGGGAACATCTCATGATGTTTACCATAACAACAATCTCACGAATAGAAGAAATATGGCTGTATGAACAACTAATCCAATAAGAGTTATTCCATTACAATAGAGAGGAGGTCCGTTAAAATAAAGACTTACTCCATTGGTTAAACTGTATAACGGAGGAGCAGCAATGATAGCAAAGATAAAACACAATATAACTGCTGCCCACCACTTCTGTCCACTTGTGGGAACAGGAGTGGAAGGAGGATTATCTGTTTTATCTCTGTTATCCTTTACGGCTGATAGACTATCTACCCCGTTTTCTTTTTCATCAGTGATATGTGATGTGCTGATTTCATCGAAAGAAGGAAAATTCGTAAATCTTGTCTTGTTGCCATTTCCATCGCCTGTTTGAGATAATCTACTATGAGCCATCAAGGATTCAGCAAGAGTGGCCATCCTTCTATTTAGAAAAGAATAAAGAATTTATTAAACTATTATAAATGGAATCCCCAGAATTGCCCGTTAAATTTTGGTTACAGGATCCATCAGTTCTCTTATGTGAATGGAGTCTTTTACCCAATAAAAGCATGATGAATAATGAGATACTCAACAGTATGACTCGACTGGTTATTATTGTGACAATTATACTATTTTTCTCAAGGATAGGAGAATGGCTTATCTTCTTTCTTTGTGCAATATTTTTTATAATATTGGCTTGGTATTTCCAGAATAATATTATAAGAGATAGTGAGATTGTCAATAAGGAATATTTGAGATGTCCATCGAGAAGTAACCCAGATCATAAAACACCAGAGAAACCTAAAATGAATATTAAACCTCGAAGATATCCAACATCTCGATAGTCTATATTAATATTTTTGTTGTCGAGAAGATAAAAATATAATAAAATGAACCAATATAAAATAGCTATTACGTGAAACCCAAGGCAAATGGATGCTGCTTATCAACAATGGGCAATAAATCTTCAGTCATTCATTTATGACTTGCTCGAGCCAATCATACCAGATAAGGAAAAGAGGAAAAAATATGTCGATGAGAAAACAATGCCAATATGGATCAGAGCATTCACACATCCTTCATATAATATCAATACAGGTCAAAATTTTGAGAACTTAGAATTCATTGGTGATAAGATGTTAGGACTAACATTCTCTAAATACATTATGGATAAATTTCCAAATGAGAATGAACAAGGTTATACTGAGTTAAATAGAGCTTATATGAGCGCGGAGATTCAAGGGAAATTATCTAGAGGACTAAATCTACCTTCTTATTTGAGAGTTGCTGTGTCAAAAGAGAAAATGTCCATGAATGATGTGAAAGATATCTTCGAATCATTCTTTGGTGCGCTTATGTATACTTCTGACAAAGTTAGAGAAGGAACTGGATATATTAATTGTTTTAATATGGTAGTGTATCTCTTCAAGGATATCAACATTAATATTGACGAAGTGAAAGGTGAAACAAAGACCCAAGTACAACAAATATTCAAACGATTTGGATTTGAGAATCCAGGAGAAACACAATTCCAACCAACAAAAGGAGTATTTGTAACAGATATTACTTTACTTGCTGAACATATAGAATTTCTCCGATTATATGGGGTTGATATTGCTAATCGTGTTATCGGAACAGGAAGGGGTAATACTCCCTCAGTATCAGCTTCGATCGCTTATAAGAATGCATCAGAAACTTTAGCTTCTTATGGTATCAACTCAGATTGGGCAACACAAGTAAAACAGAATTCAGATTTTGATAATCCGAAGATTAAGGCCTATCTTCCGGTAGCTGAAGCTAAATATAAATCCCAAGGATATGTTAGAATTTATTTCTACATTCGAAGGAAGAACATGACGCAAGGTGCCTTCACCTTACAATTAATAGGAATAAGGCCAGATAATAAAGAGGAAGTTCTTCTAACAATCAATAAATCAACATCAAAGGAGACGAGAACTCAAGATCAAGAGGATGCCAAAGTACAAGCAATGGAAGAATATACTAGGAATCCTTAATAAAAAACTCTTATTTAATATATAACAAGTTGTTATATATTAAAGTTATACTACCGATAATATTAAGGACATATAGGATTAGGATAATTGGTGCAAGATGAAGTTATATTATAAGTATCTCCTATTTGATAAGTGATAGTTTGAGGAGAAGTTCCCGTTACTCCTCCTATTCCTACTATAGGAACAATTTGTACAGTATTACAATTATTTACTCCGACAGTATCATGACCTATACAGAGTAATGTTTGTGTTTGAGTACCGGTAGTACCTCTTGTTACACATACTGTCGGTCCTCGATTGTCGACAGTACACGGAGTTATACCTTCATTCAACCAAATAGATTTTTGACAAACTGGTCTGCATGATTGTTTTATAATCTTATCAGAGAATGTTTGAAATCCATTTTCATCTAAACATCCTCTACCAGTAATAGAATTAGGAACACATGGTTGAGATATAGTAATAATTCCTGTTTCATCGCAGAGACCAGTATCATTGATACAAAAACCACTAGATGTAGTGGCACCATAGGATCCAAAGGTAGATGGATCTTTAACATACAATCGAGGTCCAATTAATAGTAGCCATATTATAACAACTAATATAAGACTAACAATAAGAAATGCTAGGGCATCTATCTCTACATTATCAAAATCAATAGAATCCATTCTCTTTACATATCGTTTTTAAAATATTATGACTAAATAAGATAGTTAGCACCAAGAAGAAGCAAAATAAAATTAAATGACAGTTTCTCTCGAATATCAGAAATATCTTTGAATGAAAGGAAAGAGACAACATTATTGTCTGATATCTTATCAGAGGACCAGTATTTATTCATCATTAAAAGACAACTTATTGCTACTTTAATATATGTTTTATACATTAATGTTCTTTTATTACGTAATCCATTAGAAGTAATCTGTGTAGAAATGTCATCACATAATCTTCCTTTCAAGACAGAAATTAACTCAGGTTCTTCTTTGAAAATAGTATCACTGATTAGATCAGCTTCTATGAGAAGAGAAGGAAAATTAGCTCGATAACGAAGAATTAATTTAATCGATGATAATATAATGTGAGCCTTCTCTATAGAAGATGAACAAAAACTCGCTAATATCGAGTTACTGTAATTATCTTGATTAGTCATACTTGATATATGGTTCTTTATTACCCGAATAATAATATCTAGTGTCATTACACTCATAACGTGTAAAGCGACACTAGAATTATATTTAATGGCAAGTCGGTCTTTTCCATATCTCTCACAGAATGATATGAATCTAGCATTAGTTTCATCTGAAATATAAAGTATCTCTGTTATATTCTGTGAAACTCTGAGTGATATCATATTCTGCGGAGGATATAGAAGTAATGTTTCATCGAAAGCTGGATACTCATTGATAATATCAACGATACATCTCACACAAAGAAGACCATCACTTGTCCAATATACCATTTTAAAAACTTTTGTTACAGAAGAGTTTTTTTAGAGTTATCCCTCCTTCATCGAATCCCTCCTTCATCGAATCCCTCCTTCACTATAAATTATCACAGAGACATATACCATCATCACATGTTTCTCTATTAATATTATCATCTATAATATTATTTAAATTTGGTTTCTTTCCGGATTTCAGATTAACAAGGGATCCCTTGTCGGATAGTGAAATAGTATGATAATTAGGACGAGGAATTTCCTTCTTACTGTTATTATCTCTATTTTCTTTTTTCTTATAAGATTTATCAGATATTTTCTTGATATTATGGCGTAACCAGAAGCATTTAAATATTATCTTATTTCCAGTACTATCTGATTTTGACCAGTAAGTATCATCGATAATTATTTTAGAGAATGCTATCCTACGATGAAACGTTTCGACATCAACATTCCATTTAGTGAAGGTTACAATGCATGATGATTTCAATTCACCCGTCTCTCTCGATTTGAGAGGAACTTCTACCTTCCATGAATTAGCGCTTATCACATTAAATTCGGCAAGAGGAGCTATCTTACTCTGGACTTCATTGATAATCTCTTCCACTGATACCCCTTTTCCTGATGGTATTGGTATGAACCATTGATCTGATTTCTGACCATACTTTGCGAGATTAATATCATACAACTTATATCTTTCAATGATAAAGTCTGTATTCTGAGGCTTTCCGTATCCTGCTTCGTATAATACTTTGTAGAGATCCTCCGTGAGAAGACAAATAGACATTTTAGTTTCTTTTCCATCTTTTCGATATACTACGCGTATTGGACCTATTTTCCCTATCCTGAAAGAAGCAAGAAATTCTTGAATAGTGGTTAGACTCCAACCAGATTTGATGAGGAACACCTGATCGATAATGTTGTCTCTCTTCGAAGAAAGACTGATAGCGTTGTCTCTCTTCGAAGAAAGACTGATAGCGTTGTCTCTCTTCGAAGAAAGACTGATAGCGTTGTCTTTCTTATGCATTTTTGGGGTGATATTTATTGTATCAGTTATCCCTTTATAACCTAATATTATATTTATTATATTAGGTTAAAGCTTGATCACAGAAAATAGCTCGATAAGCAGTGGCAACAGACTCAAACCGAATAGAAAGAACCCAGAAAGGTACAATGATAATTAAGACTGTCAATATACCTAAAAAATATGCGACATAAGGTGACATTTAATTTAATAGTAAAATAAGAAGATTGAAATAGAAAAGACAATTCTTAATATACATCGATATTAATTATTAATCATGGCAACGTTAACTCTCACCAATTTTAAGTGTCATGATAATCTTAAAATAAATATTAACAACGGACATATAACATTATTAAATGGACATTCTGGGATAGGTAAGAGTACCATATTGCAAGCGATCACATGGTGTTTATATGGTAATGTTCGTAATGTACATAATCGTAACAAAGATAAACTCTTTGTTATTCTGGAGATTGTTGATCTCGATAATAAAACAGGTAAGCTTGTGATATATAGACAGAAGAAACCAGGATTACTGAGAGTAAGTATAACACCAAGAGGATCATCAGAGAGTCCTATTTCTTACGAGGATGCTGTTGCACAAGATATAATAAATAGTTACTTTGGTGAATTGTCTCTATGGGAAGCGACTTCATATATTCCTCAAGGATACCATAATGCATTGCTTTCAAGAAGTAATGTAGAAAAGATGGAAGTACTTAATAAACTAGCATTTCATTCAGAGGATCCTGATGTTTACATTAATAAGATAGAAGAAAATATTACTGCGACACAGACACAATATGCTATGAAACAGGAACAACTATCAAAGGTCAATACAGATTTTAATCAGCTTCTTTATCTTAATAATATCTCTCGTGATAATGTTGATGCTTGGTTATCATCGAAATCCTTATCACAAATAACACTTTCATCAATGAAAGCAGAGAGAGATAGTCTCGCCTTTCTGTTATCAGAATTAAATATAAAACTCTTAGAACAAAGTAGATTGAGAGGATTTAAATTAGGATTAGAATCAACTCTTAAATCAAACAGAGAGAAACTGGAAAGTCTTCCAGAAGTATCTTCGGAGGATATTAACAAACATAACATAACCATTAACGACCTAAACCGAGATCTCAGATTGCTCACTGAACTTCAACAATGTGATATCTCGATAGCTAAATATCGAGATCAACTATCAATGATAAATATTGAAGGATCTTATTCTTTCACACAATCAGATCTCCTTCAAGCTGAAATAGCATTCAACGATTACGAAAGAAATAAATCTATCTGTGATTTCTATCATTTACCATATAATAAAGAGAGTGTAGAGAAGGAGATATCTTATCAAGAGAATCTTATCAAAATAATTAACAATCGCAAGATTGTTAATAGTCTGAATCTTCTACAGGAAAGAATAGATAAGCTAACTAATGCAAAGCAAATATCAAGTGATGAGATCACTTCCCTACAAAATAGCATTAGTAATGCAGAAAGAGGAAGAGATGTTCTTGAGTGTCCTCAATGTAAGGTAAAGGTGAGATGGTCCTATACAAATACACAAAACAAAGGATCATTGATTTTATCCCCCGATCAACCATCCTCTGAACAGGAGATAGCTATTATGAAGAATAAATTAGCATCTCTTCTATTATGTCAAAGAGAGTTTAATGAGAGATGTGAACTGATCACTCAGAAAGATTACATTGTATATCACAATCCTATCGATTGGGAATTAGTGAAAGGAAGTAATCCATTGAATAATGGAGAATCTGTGGAACAATGTAAGAATAAGATATCTTCTCTCTCTAAGATACAATTCGTTGATAAACCTGATGCTTCACGAACACCCAATTTCATAAGAAATGTCATAATGAAGGGAAATATCATCTCTTCAATAGAACCTCTTCTCATCCGGAAAGAGCAAATACTCTCTCAATTATCGAAATTATCTCACAACAAATCAGCACAACAAATACAACTTGAAATTGCTTCTCTCATTGAAAAGATTAACACATTGAGAAACAATCTTAACTATAGAATCTTTCTTAATAATGAAATATCATCTCTTATGTCCCAGATATCGACTATCGATAACAATGGACAACTTATCCCACACAATATCGAAGAAAAAGTATCCACCACTAAGATAAAACTTGATAATCTTCTTCTTAATATTAAGGAGGCTGAGATAGCTGATAGAGTAAGTCTCATTTATAAATCACTAAAAGATGCTACAATATCAACGAAAGACCTTGAAGATAGATTGATAAATCTGCATTCATTAAAGAATAAAGCTATTGATGCTGAGTCTTCCTCATTACAAACTATTGTTGATAGTATCAATACTATTGTTAGTGATATTGTGACCTCTTTATTTGATGACCCTATTACTATTACCCTTCAACTCTACAAGCAAATGAAGACAACCAAACGAATTAAACCAGTAGTAAATCTTGTAATTAATTACAAGGGAGGTGAATTCGATAGAGTAGATCAATTGAGTGGAGGTGAAGCCGATAGAGTATCACTAGCACTAACATTAGCATTAAATAAACTCAGTGGTTCTCCATTTCTAATTTTAGATGAATCTCTTAGTAGTTTGGATGGTAATGTAAAGGAATTAT
>Ga0182014_10004507_pt1 | contig 15913 bp, 6 predicted proteins | sample 612S2DmetaG_FD_120489 | JGI IMG/M metagenome (GOLD analysis project Ga0182014, IMG submission 120489) | Permafrost microbial communities from Stordalen Mire, Sweden - 612S2D metaG | ecosystem: Environmental > Terrestrial > Soil > Wetlands > Permafrost | place: Sweden: Stordalen | collected... | reverse complement strand
TTATGGCCCTCTCAATGCCAGCCGGGTGAGGGCACCCGGCCTACACCCTCCACAAAACCGTGCTGTTGTAGGCCGGGTGCCCTCACCCGGCACCCCTTTCCAGCCCATAATGAGAATTGCTGTTCGGATTTAGGTCGGGCTGGACGCAAGCGGGTCAATGTGTGACTCTCAGTCCCGCAAGACGATGAAACTCGAATGACCCTATGACTAAACTACTCACCTTCTCGGCTATCCCGCATCTGAGCTTTTCCAGGCAATCTGTGGCCGCATGGCTGCTGTTGGGCGCGGCATGCAGCTTCGCACCTTTGTCCGCGTCGGCGGCCGTCGTCGGGCAATTGCGTTGCGAGTATCTGAAGGACCCGCTGGGCATTGATGCGTTGCAGCCGCGTCTGAGCTGGGTTCTGGACGCGGGCAAGAGCGCCGCCCGCGACCAGGCCCAGAGCGGCTACCAGATCCTGGTCGCCCGCAACCGCAACGAGCTCGAAGCCAACCAGGGCGACTTGTGGGACAGCGGCCACGTCAACTCCGACCAGTCCATCCAGGTCCGCTACGCGGGCAAGGCGTTGGCCTCCGAGCAGGAATGCTTCTGGAAGGTGCGGGTGTGGGACAGCGAGGGCAAGCCGTCGGCCTGGAGCGAGCCGGCGCACTGGACAATGGGACTGCTGAACCCGTCCGATTGGCATGGGAAATGGATCGGGCTGGACGAGCCGGCCGCGGAGAATCCAACGAAGAAGGTGCTGGGCGACGCGCAGTGGATCTGGTTCCCAGAGGGCCAGCCGGACAAGGCCGCGCCGGTCGGCACGCGTTATTTTCGGAAGGCGATCACCTTGCCCGCGGACCGCACAGTGAAGCAAGCGACTCTGTTCTTCACGGCGGACAATAGCGGCGAGTTTTTCATCAATGGCCAGAAGGCCGGGGCCGCCAGTGACTTTCACTCCGCCGCTCGCTTCGACGTGACCGGACAGTTGGTGCGCGGAAAGAACCTGCTCGCCGTGTCGGTGCGCAACGAAGGTTCGGACCCGAATCCCGCTGGGCTGATTGCCTTGCTTCGGGTTGAGTTTTCCCAAGGGGAGCCGCTCATCGTGGCGACCGATTCAAGCTGGACGAGCGGGAGCAAGGAGGGGGCTGGCTGGAAGGATGCGGGTTTTGACGAGGCGGGCTGGATGGCAGCGAAGAAGTTGGGCCCAGCGGGTATGGCGCCGTGGGGTGAAGTCAGCGGGCCGGAAGACCACCGGTTAGCCGCCCGGATGCTGCGCAAGGAGTTCGCAGTCGAGCGGAACGTCCGGCGCGCGCTGGCTCACGTTTGCGGCCTGGGCTTGTCCGAGTTTTACCTGAATGGGCGGAAGGTCGGCGATCAGGTCCTGTCGCCGGGGCTGACGGATTACACCAAGCGCGCTCTCTATGTCACGTTCGACGTGACGAAGGAGCTGAAGAAGGGTGCGAATGCGGCGGGGATCATTTTGGGCAATGGCCGGTTTTACGCGCCGCGTGCCACGGTGCCGACCGGCACCACGAGTTATGGTTATCCCAAGCTGCTGTTCCAGATGCACATCGAGTATCAGGACGGGACGGTGGCGGAGGTGGTTAGCGACGAGGCTTGGCGGCTCACGACGGACGGCCCGATTCGCGCCAACAACGAATACGACGGTGAAGAGTATGACGCGCGCAAGGAGATCCCCGGCTGGAGCGCGGCGGGCTTCGACGCTTCGCAATGGCAGGCGGCTCAAGGGGTCGCTGCCCCGGGCGGCGTGCTCGCCGCCGAAATGATCGCGCCCATTCGCGTCATGGAAACGCTCAAGCCAGCCGCCCTCACGCAGCCAACGCCAGGGGTATGGATATTCGACCTGGGCCAGAACATGGTCGGCTGGTGCCGGCTTAAGGTGTCCGGCCCGAGCGGGACGGAGGTCCGGCTGCGCCACGCGGAGACGCTGAAGCCCGACGGCACGCTCTATTTGGACAACATCCGCTCGGCCAAGGTGACCGATACCTACACGCTGAAGGGCAAGGGCACGGAAGTGTACGAGCCGCGCTTTACTTACCATGGGTTCCGGTATGTCGAGATGACCGGCTATGCGGGGAAGCCGTCGTTGTCCTCGCTGGAAGGGCAGGTGGTCCACGACGCCCTGGAGAGCGCGGGTGAGTTCACATGCTCCAATCCTCTGTTGAACCGCATCTACAAGAACATTGTGTGGGGCGTGAGCGGCAATTACCGGAGCATCCCGACCGATTGCCCGCAGCGCGACGAGCGCCAGGGCTGGCTGGGGGACCGTTCCGCCGAATGCAAGGGCGAGACCTACCTGTTCAACACCGAGGCGCTCTACGCCAAATGGCTGCAGGACATGGCGGACGCGCAGAAGGACACCGGCAGCGTACCGGACGTCTGCCCCGCCTACTGGCCGATCTATTCGGACAATGTCACCTGGCCGAGCAGCACGGTGATTATCCCGGGTGCATTGCGCGAGCAGTTCGCCGACGAGGGCATCATCGCAAGCCACTATGCCAGCGCGCGGAAATGGATGGAGTACATGCGCGGCTTCATCACCGACGGCATCATCGCAAGGGATTCCTACGGCGACTGGTGCGTGCCGCCGGAAGAGCAGAAGCTGATTCATTCCAATGATCCGAAACGCAAGACGGACAAGGCACTGCTGGCGACGGCCTATTTCTATCACGCTGCGCGGCTGATGGCCGGCTATGCGACGTTGCTCGGGAAGCCTGAGGACGCGCAGCGTTTCACCGCACTGGCCGATGAACTGAAAGCGGCGTTCAACGGTAAGTTCTTCCACGCCGACGCCGGCCAATACGACAACGGCTCGCAGACGTCCTGCGTGTTGCCGCTGGCCTTCGGGCTGGTCCCAGACGGAGAGCGCGAGCGGGTGTTCGACCATCTGGTCAGGAAGATCACCCAGGAGACGCAAGGGCACATAGGCACCGGGCTGATAGGCGGGCAATGGCTGATGCGCGTGCTCACGGCTGGCGGTCGGGCGGACCTGGCCTACACCATCGCGGCGCAGAAGGACTATCCGAGTTGGGGTTACATGGTCGAGAAAGGCGCAACCACCATCTGGGAGCTGTGGAACGGCGACACCGCGGACCCGGCGATGAACTCCGGCAACCACGTCATGCTCGTGGGCGATCTGGGCATCTGGCTTTACGAGAACCTCGCGGGCATCAAACCCGACCCGGAGCGGCCGGGCTTCAAACACATTATCATGCAGCCCGAGCCGGTGGGAGACTTGCGGTACGTGAAGGCGTCGCATCGCTCGCCTTACGGCCTGATCACGAGCGACTGGCAGAAGCAGGACGGCGTGTTCCGCTGGAAGATCACCATCCCGGCCAATACGACCGCGACGGTGTATGTGCCCGCGGCCAGCGCGGAAAGCGTCACGGAGAGCGCCAAGCCCGTGGCCCAGGCGCGAGGTGTCAAGCTGCTAAAGGCGGAGAATGGCCGCGCCGTATTCTCGGTCGGCTCCGGGAACTATAGCTTCGAGAGCCGCCTTCAGTAAGGCCGATCTGCCTGCAAGCGTCAGGACGCGTGCGTGGATGGACACTGAGATCAGATGCTTGATTCCAGGGACAGAACCCTGCACCCTCGCGCTGTGAATCGCGCTATTGAATCCTATCGCGTTGGCTCCGTTCCTCACTTCCCTATCCTGCTCGTCCTCGCTCTGACCGTGCCGGCCTTTGCCGGCCAGCCGTCCGGGGGCCTTATGACGGCGCGGAGGGGCGGAGGTTATTGGCTGGCCCAAACGGAAGACTTAAGTGTTTGGTGGTGTGAGAGCGGCTGGAAGGTCGGGCGTGAGAGCGGAATGCTGGATAATATGCGCGGCAGACCGGAGCCGGTCGCGGTATCCGCGGCACGGGGCGAGTTCGAATCGGCGCAGGTGGTTCTCCGGCCGGAAAAGCAAGGTGAACTGGTGTGGGCCGCGGCTGGCCCGTTATGCAACTGGTATGGGCTGGAAGCACCCATTTCGGTGGAGATTCACGAGGTCGCCTATGTCCAGGTCACCCGTCCGACCGATTCGACCGGCGCGCCGGGCTGGTATCCCGATCCGCTGCCGTCGTTGCCGCTGCCGCTAGCTCTTCCCGCTCACCAAAACCAACCGCTGTGGCTGACGTTCCATGTTTTGCGGGATACCAAGCCGGGAGATTATCATGGCGAGCTGCGGTTGAGGACCACCGTGGGCGACGTGAGCGTGCCGCTGCGCGTCCACGTTTATAACTTCGCATTGCCGGAGGTGACGCATTTGAAGAGCGCACTGGGGATGGGCGCGCACGAGATCAATCTTTATCACCACCTGGAACAGACGGCGGATAAAGAGGCGGTGTACGAGAAATACCTGCGCAACTTTGCCGAGCATCGCATCAGCCCATATTCGTTTTATGACTATGCGCCGATGGATATTCACTTCGCGGGGGAGGGGACCAACAAGCACGCGCAGGTGGACTTCACCAAGTTCGACCGGGCGGCGGAGCGGTGGCTGGACCAGGCTCACTTCAACACTTTCATGCTGCCCTTGCGCGGGATGGGCGGCGGCACGTTTCAGAGCCGGCACCTCGGAGAGTTGGAGGGATTCCAGGAAGGCACGCCGGAGTTCGCGCGGCTATTCCAGGATTACCTCAGCCAGATCGAGGCGCATCTGCGAGGGCGGAACTGGCTGCCCAAGGCGTTCACCTACTGGTTTGATGAGCCGGCGCCCAAGGATTTCAGCTTCGTCGTGGACGGAATGGAGCGATTGCACGCCGCCGCTCCCGGCGTGCGTCGCATGCTCACGGTAGAGCCCGAGCCACCGTTGCTGGACCATGTGGATATCTGGTGTGGCCTGACGCCGAAATGGACGCCGGAACTGGTACGGCAGAGGCGGGAGGCGGGGGAGGAAGTCTGGTGGTACATCTGTTGCGGCCCGCAGGCCCCGTATATCACCGAGTTTATTGACCATCCGGGCACAGAGCTGCGGCTGTGGCCGTGGCAATCCTGGCAATACGGGGTGCAGGGGATACTGATCTGGGAGACGCTTTATTGGACGAGCCCGGCGGCGTTCCCGCCGCCGAAGCTGCAGGACCCGTGGGCCGACCCGATGAGCTACACGTCCGGCTACGACCAGAAGCCGGGCGAGATCGGCTACTGGGGCAATGGCGATGGGCGCTTCCTTTATCCGCCGCGGCGCGACGCGAGCGTTGACCGGTCGTCTTGCCTGGATGCCCCCGTCAACTCTATCCGCTGGGAGAACCTGCGCGATGGCATGGAGGATTACGAGTATTTCTGGTTGCTCCAGCAAGCGGCCACGCGTGAGCTGGTTTGGCATGGCGACACCGAGCTGCTGAGGCAGGCGCGCGCGCTGCTGAAGGTGCCGCCGGAGGTCTCCGTGGACCTGACGCACTTCACCGCCGACCCGCGCCTCATGCTGTTCCATCGCGACCGCGTCGCCCGGATGATCGAGCGCATGCAATCAGCGCAGTGAGCCGGAAGGGGCGGGCGAGCGTCCTCGCGAGCCCAGACATTTCTGGCAAGGTGAAATCAGGGCTCGCGAGGACGCTCGCCCTCCCCGTTACCGTCGGGCGTCTAACCCCTGCCAGCTATGAGTCCAGGGTTCCGGGCCGTTGCTTTCGACGGCCAGAGCATCGCCGTCGCGCCAGCAACGGAGGGGCCTCTTGTTCTCGTCGGAAAGAAAGCGGCGGGACATGAGGCCGGCCTTGACAAGAGGTTCGAGCGAATCGGGCAGTTGGCCGTAGGCAAGGCGATAGGCATAGATAGCGCGGCCGATGGCCAGACGAATGAAATGGGCTTCATTGTGGGTCTTGACCGGGCGCGTGGCTTCGGGGGGCAAGGGCAGGAGGCGGAGCAATTCGACGGCGATTGGCTTGGCGCGTCCTCCCTCGGTAGCGACGGCGCGGAACGAGAGCTTGTGAGTGCCTTTGGTCAGTTCGTGCGTGCCAAGCTGCAAATCCACCTCGTCGTCCTCGGGAGCGCGGAAGTCGGCCCGCTTGAGGACCACCTTGCCGTCCAGCTCGATGTCGCAGGCGCCAAAATCCGGGGCGGCGCCAGCGGTCAATCGCACCGCGTAACGGCCCTTAGCCTCGACCTCAAAGGGCACCGTGAGTCGCTTCCCCACGGCAGTATTAGTCCAGCCTAACTCCGGCCGGGCACCGAACATGCCACTGAACTGGACGATTGGCTGAACCGAGCCGGTGGCCTTGGCCTGGCGGAAGGCGCGCACCAGATTGTGGAACTGCCACGGCACTCGTCTTTCGGGATAGGGCGGCAAGTCGGCAAAGTGCTTTGGCTCACCGGTCTGATACCAGAAGGCCACGCTGTTGAGGAAATCAGGCCGCTCCAAATAGAACCCTTCGATGTCCTCGGTGCGGTTGCCCTTGTGTTCGATAGTCACCTTCAGGGAGTTGGTGAATCCTACAGGGTCAAGCACGTGCCATCGGTAGCAGACTCCGCTGTCGCCGGCGTCATCGCCTTGCCACCGAGGGGAGCCGAACCAATGACTGGTGCGGGGGCGGAAGCCCCAGGCGTCATTGAAATAGTCTTCGCTGCCTGTGCCCTGGAGGCTGGGAACAGCCTCGCCATCAATGTAAAAGTAATCATCCCCTTCACCCCACCACCCATCCTGGCCGAGGGTAACGGACATGACCGTGCCGACGTAGTGACCCTGGCCTTGCAGGTCGGCGATCAGATAATCGCGGCCGGCTTGGGCGGGATATTCCTGGCGGTAGCGGGCATGAAAGTAGGGTGTATTGGGAGGCAGTTGGTCCAGTTCGAGCCAATCCACTTGCCAATAGAGACCGGCGGTGCGGTCAGGATTGTCATTCGCAATAACGATCCGGGCGGATTTAGCGAAGGGCATCCGCCAGTAACACACCAGGGCGCCGGTGGGCGAGACTTGCACCGGAATGCTTTCCACGACCGCCGGCTTGCCTTGGCCCACGGCGAAAAACTCTCCCAAGGGCGCTTCAACCGCCGGGTCATTGCGGCCATCCCAATAGATGCGCAGGCTGAGCGCGTTGAGTTCATTGACTCGCCCCGCGTGGCTGGTTAACCAGATGTGGGTGATGACGCCCGGGCCGTTGAGCAAGGGCAATTCGAATGCCTGGCCGGGCTTAAGCACCGTCATATCCATATTCCCGTCATTCCACTTGGGCTGTTCGTTGCTGGAGATGCGGCGATTGCGACCGACGAAGGGCGTGGCAACGGCACCCAAAGGTCCGCTGAAGACGGGTGGCAGAATTGTCTGGAATGAGGCCGTTGTGGCGGACGGCGTTGGCGCATCGGAATCGATCCACACCGCATCATTCATGTATGCTTGCGCGTAGGTGTAAGGCATAGCGCCGTCACGACCGCCGTTATTCGTATTGCGAAAGAGGAAGACGCCGCCCTCAGGCTGATTGGTTTCCTCGCGGTAGCCAACAAGCAGCAGGCTGTGACCGTCGAAAACCGCATCTGCCGGGCACATCTGGAGCACGTCGTCGGACCATTTAGGCTGTTTGGGCCAACGGAAGCCGCCACAGACAGGCCAGCCCTGGCTGAGGGTGCGCTTGATTGCGTGCAGATGTTCGTCGGTCAGTCCGGTCTTCACATCCCACTCCTTGATCCAGTGGTGCCGAAGGCCGAGGGTTAGGCGGGTCTTGGCCTCTGCCAACACTTCGGGTCCAGGCGCGAGGGCCTTGTCGAACTCGGCACGGTAGGGCAGTGTTTGCTCCAAGCAGATCCCATAGACGTCAAACGCCTTCCAGAGATCGGAGAAGAAGCCGCCATCCTCATATTCGCCGATAACCTTGTTCGCGCCCCAATTGAGGAACTCGACGCTGAAACGCTCGGCGTGGCGCAGCTTTATGGCCGCGGCATATTCCAACGCGCCCGTTACCGTGAACACCGAACAGGTCCCCCGTTTGCCTTGTGTGCGGCGCGCGAGTCCCCACTTATCGAAGGCGGGCCGCAGGTCAACGGAGGCCGGGAGAGCTTGAGCGACAGCGGTCGGGGCTGGTTCCTGGCCAGTAGCCAACTCCTCAAAACCTGCATGATAGGAGAAGCATCCTAAGCAGAACAGGGAGAAGGCTAGCAGGCTGGCTCGAAAGTAGGGCAGGCGTCTCGCCTGCCTTCCTCTCTTGGCCGGGTCAGGCGAGACGCCTGCCCTACTCTGCGGTTCATGGAAAGGGTGAAGAGTGCGCATCTCAGTTATAGAGCTTGGGTTCCTTGCGCCAGTCGCTGTCTTTCTCGAAGCCATATTGTGCTACGCGCGGACGGCGCTCGCGCAAGCGGACCGATTCGATGCCGGCGTAAAAGCCTGAGGATTGATGATTCTGGCCTACACACTCCAGCCGCAGTGTGTATTTGCCGGGGTCAGGCCAGAAGTCGAGCAGGTGAAACTCCTCGTTGACAACCTTGGCGTTGTAGAAATCCATCGTTTGGCCAAGCTTCACGCCGTTAAGGAAGGCCTGGTATTGGCCGAAGTCGGGGCCCTTCGTCATGTTCAGCAGCAGCCGGAGCGGCTCCTTCTGCTTCACCTCGAAGGGAACCTCCAGCCAGGCGCCGTTGGTCTCCTTGGCCATGTAAAGCAGTTGCGGGCCGTCATAGAATTCAAGGCTCTGCACGGTGACCTCGCCCGCGCCGTGGTGCGGGCTGTCGGCAAAGTCCCGGGCGTAGGCCGTGACGCGCTCAAGGCTGGGCAGCTTGCGTTCGCGGGCGTGGGGAGCGCGGGCCGCGAACGTGGGCTGGCCGGTCTGGTACCAGAAGGCGACGCTGGAATAGTCGTCCTGGCGCTCGTTCCAACTCGTGGACTTGTGGTTGGGGTTCTCGTCGGGGGCAATCCAGCCGAAGTGCTCGAAGCTGACCTTGATGCCCTTGTTGAAGACGATGGGGTCGTTTAGGTGCCAACGGTAGGCGCTGGTGTGGCCGCCGACGATTCCCCACTGGTCGAAATAGGGCACGCCAAAGTAGGGCGTGCTGGTCTGCTTCAACCCCCAGGCGCAAAGGAAGTAGTCTTCGGTGCCGGTGCCCCAGATGGAGGCCTTGGCCTCGCCATCAATGTAGATCTTCTCGTCGCCCTCGCCAAACCAGGACGGGCTGCGCGTGCGCACGGCCAGGACCGTGCCGACGTAGTGGCCCTTGCCTTTGGTGTCCAGCAGCACGTAATCCTTCCCATGCTCGACCGGGTATTCCTGGCGGTATTGGGCATAGAAGTAGGGCGTGTCTTTAGGGAGCTTGTCCTTCTTGATCCAGTCAATGTTGTAATAGAGCAGGCTGATCTGCTTGTCACTTTCATTGACGATCTCAATCCGCGCCGACTTCCGGAAAGGCATCTGCCAAAAGCAGTTGTACGCGTCGCCATCATCCACGACCACCGGCAAACTCACCACCTCGCGGCGCTCGCCGAAGCAGCTCGCGAAGAAGTCGCCCAACGGCGCCTCGACAGCGGGGCGAGGGTTGCCATCCCAATATATCCGCAGGAGCATTTCCTGGTGATTGGCCGAGCCTTGCTTCGCCCAGTCCTGCGGCTCCGGCCCCAGGAACGTGATCCACATGTGGGTGATGACCCCGGGCCCCTGCTCATCGAGCAGCACGTGCGTCTTGCCGGGGGCGACACGGAAGTTGTCCCAGTTGCTCGCCTCGTCGAGGTCGCCGCGCGGCTCCGCCTTGGGATTGAGCTTTTCTTCACCCCCTCGGCGCACCTCACCGACGCGCATGGTGGAGGTGGCGCGCATGGAGCGGCCTTGTTGAGGTTTGGCGAGGTCATCCAACAGGCCGGCCTGGACCGAAGTCAGCATTCCTAAACCGAGCGGCAGTAGCAGTAGTCGTTTCATATAGGTCAAGCGAAGGACACGGCGTCGCGTTGGTTTCACTTCGGCGAGATTCTTTCCCAACGCGAGCGCCGCGTCAATCCCGGCGCTACGCTCCCCGGCTGCGGTCGCCCGGCGTGCGCCTCCAACCAGCCTTTCTCACAGGTTGATCCGGTAACTCTATGGGCTGCCGGCCTTGGCAGACCACCGTTGGAGCCGAGACCACGCGCCTGGAACGTATTCCACTGGTGACAGCGAAGAGCCTCAGCGAACCTGTGGCGAGCCGTTCCTGGTTCTTCCATGCTTCCGCCTTGTTATCCGAGCCCGTTTGCCTACAAGCTCGAACCCCTATGTGTCCAAAGTTTAGACACCACTACTCCGGCCAATCACTCTCGCCCACAACCTTTCTGCCGATATGCCTGCTCCACCACAACGGCTTGATTTCCAGCCATTTACAATCTGTCGGATAGATGTCGGATAGGTGTTGGATAGGTGTCAGATAGGTGTCGGATAGGTACTCTATAGGGGTTGGCTAGGGGTTCGATAGCTGTACTCCAGATATTCGCTAGGGATCCACTGGCCCCGCGCCCGGGAATCCCGACCCCTTCTGAGCCGATAATCGCCCGCCCGCTCCTGTCAACGCACCATCATCCGCGTCAATTCGCGCAATTCGCGGATGGCCCACATAGAGGCCTAATCCTCAATCGAGGTGCGCCTGCTAGAAGTAACTACGGCGGGGCTACGGCGAGGTGACGGCGAGACTGTGGGGGCGCGGGCGTGAATATGGGAGCATGGGTGGGCAGGATTGGACGCTTTTCAAGCCACTACCGTAGCGCTGCCGCAGCAACACCTTGGCTTTGCCGCGGCTGTTCGTGGTGTCCAGGACCCTCGAAACCGTTTGGGAGTGCAGTGGCTTTGGAGGCGGCAGTCGCGATTAATGTGGATTATTGAGCATATTTACTAAGTAGTGAAAATCATTATATGGATAACAGCCGATTGTACATTAACTTGACTATTGACAGCCTGTGGCGAACCGGTTAAAAGCGGGAGCATATTGGAGTTGGGCTGCGCGGGCGGCCGCACGATGAGTGTGGCTCCAATGCTGTAGTAACAAATGAAGACCGTGCTGTGGGTCCAGGCGGTTTCAGTCGGCAAGCGGAAGCACAACCGCCTGCGAAAGCTCAGTGTACCCATTACCCCGGCCATCCCGGCCCTCAGTTCCGCAGAACGAACCCTCTGAAGACTATCTACACCACTGCCTTGATCGGTAGTTTCCTCGTCGCGTCGAGTTCCTCCGCCCAAGTGGCGGAAACCACGATGCCCATCGCGGCCAGCTCCGTGCCGATTGTCTTCTCGGCCGCGGAAGTGCCGTTGGGTGTGCTGACAAACGGAGTGGAACCCCCGACGATTACCTGGCTCCCTGACGAGCCGGCCGAAGCCATCTCAGGGGCACTCGGCATACAAGACGCAGTGACGCCGGGCGTCGCTGTCGAGGCTCTCGCAACCAATGGACAGAGCGTCCTGACCTTCGTTTATCAGTCAAGTCCCGCCACTATCGCCGCCACTACTCGCCTCACCCGAGGCGCTTCACCAGGCGGCAACTCCCCCCAGCCGCTGGACAGCGTCGGTGCCTGCGTCCGGCCCGGTTCCGGCCTCCTCGGCTGGTGGCCGGCCGAGGGCACCGCCAACGATAGCGCTGGCGGCCATAATGGCCAAACACCGGTTGGTTTCTCCTACGCCGGTGGAGAGGTGGGCCAGGCGTTCAGTTTCAATGGCAGCCAATCTGTCCAAGTGCCTTATGCGTCAGGCCTTATGACCACAGGCTTTACGATCGAGGTTTGGATCAAGCCCTCCCAGCAACTCAGTTCCCAACGGTTCGCCGTAGGTCAGGCGTATGGCAGGCAGTTGGTCCTGCAGCCGGGCAGCGGCGGATTCGTTAACGCCGTGATGTATCTGACGACCACCAATGGGACCTTCGTCGGTACCACCCCTGTACTAATCCCTGTGGCCCAATACACCCACCTGGCCGCCACCTACGACGCCGCCTACCTCAAGCTCTATACCAATGGTGTGCTCGCCCGTTCTTCAGCCTACTCCGCGCCTTTGGGGGATTCGCTCTGTACTTGGGCTTTCGGGGGTCTGACTTCCGCCTGTGGTTTCTCGGGACAATACCTTCCGTCAGGCAGCCAGATTGATGAAGTCAGTCTTTACAACCGTGCCTTGCTGGCCGGCGAAATCAATGCCATCTACCTGGCCGGCGCCGCCGGCAAATGCAAAACCTCCCAGTCCTGCGACCCCGGCCCCTTCAATATCGCCGCGTCCTGGCCCGGCGAAGGCGACGCCTCCGACATGGTCAATACCTACCCCGGCACACTGCAAAATGGAGTCGGCTTCGACCAGGGCGTTGTCGCTCGCGCCTTTACTTTCAACCCCACCAACCAACAGGCGGTCGAGATGACGTCCTTGTCTTCCGTCCTCACCTCCCCCTTCGCACTCGAGGCCTGGATCAAGCCCCTTTTGAAGCTCGGGGGTTCGCCCCAGCAGGCGTTCATTCTGGGTCAGAGTTACGGCAGCCAGCTCGTCGTCAGCAACGGCCTCCTGGGCCTGCGCGTCGGCTTCGCCCTTGCCAGCAGCCGCACGGTATTTCACGAGGTGGTGAGCAGCGGCGACATCCCGCTCCGGGAATGGAGCCACTTGGTCGCGGTCTATGACGGCTCCCTCATGAGCCTCTACATCAACGGCGCGCTCGATCAGCAAACCGCCGCCAACATCACGCCGTGGGATTCCGGCTGTCCCTTCCACCTCGGCGGCATTTACGACCCCTCTGGAGTCTGTGCTTACACCGGCCAATTCTTCAACGGCCTCATCGACGAAGCCACCGTTTACAGCGCCGCGCTCACCGCGACCGACGTCCAAGCCCTCTACAACGCCGGCGAGATGGGTAAATGCAACAGCCTCGGTTACTGGCTCCAGTATTATTTTGGCACCAACTGCTGGAGCCAAACCTACGCCACCGCCACTGCCGACGCCGACGGGGATGGCGTAAGCAATTTCCAGCACTACCTGGATGGCACCGACCCGAACAAGATCACCTTTTCCACCTCCGTCAATAACGAATACGTCACCAGCACCTCGGTCCCGGTGCAGTTGAGCATCCTCGGCGGCGTACCGTTCTACTACGCCGTCCTGCTCAATGACACCGATACCACCCACGCCAACTGGCAGGCTTACAGCGGCCCCAACGTGAACGCGACCCTTGGCCCGGCCGACGGAACTTACAGCGTCTGGGTCGGCCTGAAGGGCTTGCCCGACGACGCCCAACAGACCTGGGACGGTCTCGACCTCACCCTGGACCGCGCAGGCCCCGTCCTGGCCATCACCAACCCCGTCTTGACCGCAGCCGCCGCCACGGTCGCAAAACCCTATCTGCAACTTGGCGGCTCGGCGAACGAACCCCTTGGCACCATCACCTACGACCTCGTTAATGCCGCCGGCACCATTGCCAACGTGGACGGCTTTGTTATTGACCAGGCCTTCGACAACAGCCGCTTCGACTACACCACGACCTGGTTCCAGTGCTTCGACATCCCCCTGACCCCCGGCCCGAACAGCATCGCGCTCCACGCCACCGACCGGGCCGGCAACGTCACTACCACCAACATCACCGTCACGCTGGACTATTCCGGCGCTGCGCCGCCAGTAGTCAGCGTGACTTGGCCGCCGTCCGACACCCCCCTGAGCGGACCGACGTTCTATGTGCGCGGGCGGGTCAGCGACGAAACAGCCTCCGTCACCGCCCAAGTCGTGGACGGGGCGAACAACACAACCGTCGTGGATGGCACCGTCGAGCGCAATGGCGTCTTCTGGGTCGAGGACTTGCCCCTGGCCGCAGGCACGAGTACTGTGACCCTGACCGTGACTAATGCGGCTGGAAATGTGACTGCAACCAGTCTGACCGTGACGGCGAGCGACGTGACCCTGACGATCAACTCGACGCCCAGTGATGAGAGCCTCTACCAGGCCACCGGCTACGTCAACGGCTACATCAGCGACCCGAGCTATGCGGTCGTAGTGAACGGCAAGCCGGTCAGCGTGGATCAGTTGGGCGCCTGGTCGGCAAACGACGTGCCAATTCGGGGGCAAGGAACGGCGACCTTTGATGCGGTCGCCACGGGCCGCACCACGGTCGCCACCTCGGCGAAGCCGGAAATGCCCCCCTACGTCGCCATCGTGGAGTATCACGACAACAAGCACGCCAATGCCAGCTATTCCGGTCCTCCCAGCAGTTCCAGCGCCTCTTCGCGCGTCAAGGATTTCACCGCCACCTACCAGGCCGACCCCTCCGGCACCTGGACCTCGACGTATCATGGCGTCGCCACAGACCACAATAGCTATTCGCCGACCGGTGGCTGGGACAACTGGGTATTTGACTGGTCCAATGCCGGCAGTTTTACCCATGAGACCGCCAGCGGCGATCCCGGCATCGACGTAACCTGGGACGGCATCGATGATCGGTATGACCACTTTGGCCAAGTCACGGGCCTGCCTGACAAGGATTTGCTCGAAGCCGCCCCCGGCGGCCCCGCGCCCACCTGGGTTTCTCACTACTACGCCAGCGGCATGCACTACAAATGGCCACAGCCTCAGCCCGCCGCGCCCAGCACTGCCGACGTCGCCGTCTCCGCGCGCACCCGCCAGGTGCTCTTCACCGGGGGCAAAAGCTCGGTCGGCCGCCAGAACCTCATCCACCTCAACGCCTGGGCCGAGCAGTATGGTCAGCCCATCCTTGGCCCGTGGCAGCACACCCCCAACCAGCTTGTGGACCCCAGGAAGATCCAGATGCTGGGCCACTCCCTCGGTGCCCCGAACCCCGATGGCACAGGCGACCTCTACCTCGCCCTGCCCGACAACGCCTCCAGGGAACTCAACCTGAGCATCCCCGGCGTCAAACACTACAACGCAGCGGTTACTTCGGTGCAGAAGCATCAGCTCTTTGTCCAAGCGAATAACTATCTGCTAGCGCCCGACCGTGTCCGACCCGACGCCCACTACTGCGTAGGGCAGGGCCTCACCTTTACGCCGGCCTTCGTGCCCGAGCTCCCCGACGTGTCGGAGAAGCACGTCCAGTGGATGCCAATTGGAAATTATGTAAACAAAGAGGATCCATCGCCACTAGCTCCAGAGGGTTCGCCCTTCTATCGGGTGGACGTTGACCTGCTCGCGCAAGAGGGCGCACTTATATGGTGGGTTGGGGGAAGTTACAAGCCGACGGAATTACATATTAACGTGCGCGAAAACGTCACGTTCGCTAACGGGCAATACGTTAGCTTGCCTGCGACCGGCCGGTTCACGATGCACCGACCTCGTCTCAGCAGTTTCGAGGGGGATATCGATCACATGGCGCTCGTCCTGTTGCACAAGCATCCTGCTGGAGAGTCACGGTTTACAATTTACGGCTTCCAGGATGCCTTGTGGGTGTACCCGCAAGCTTGGTGGGCAGTTGACGTTCAGGCGATTGCTCCCTTTTCAGGGCTGGCGGGCTCGACCCAAACAGTGGAGGGCAGAATGGGCACTGACTCCGGTATGAAGGTAAACACGGACTCACCCGCTTTGGATGGCAACGAGGAGTTTTATTATGCCCTCGAAGTAATGGACTCGGAAAGTGATTACACTGCAAGTGTTTACCTCAAAGATGATCCGATCTCGTCGATGAACGGCATTGCGACGTGGGGGACTATGCATCTGGATTTCAGTGACTACATTCGATTCCAGCCCACGGTTGGGCCTGGACCGAATATCTTTGTCACTCTGGGCTTAGTCGAATGGCACGTAAACGGCGACACTACTCTCCTCACGGTCCCCGGAACCACCAATGTCGATTTCACTCCCCAGACCACAGATCCGATTCCCCCCGATCTCATTCCTGCGGGAGAGGCGCATATGGACGACTTAGTGGACTTTGACATGTTCCCCTACTGGATACATGTCATTCCTGAATAATCGAAATACACTGGCATCCCACGGGAGACAAAACCAAGGCCTAATCCTTCGCTTTTCCGAAGGAATTGACCAAGCCACGGCGAAACCGCTTTAAGCATTTCAGGTCATTTTCGCCTGCGTCCTGCGTTGT
>Ga0182014_10004506_pt1 | contig 15915 bp, 13 predicted proteins | sample 612S2DmetaG_FD_120489 | JGI IMG/M metagenome (GOLD analysis project Ga0182014, IMG submission 120489) | Permafrost microbial communities from Stordalen Mire, Sweden - 612S2D metaG | ecosystem: Environmental > Terrestrial > Soil > Wetlands > Permafrost | place: Sweden: Stordalen | collected... | reverse complement strand
TTGGGTTTTCATTGTTTCCTCACTGGTATTTTAGGTGTTTCTCTCCGTCAGCGCCCCATGCGGTGTTTATTGGCGTTGATGGCAGCGCGGGATTCGCGGTCGGCTTCCCGCCGTTTTTCAGTCTCACGCTTGTCCCAGTCCTGCTTGCCCTTGGCCACGGCCAGCTCGCACTTCACCCGCCCATTGCGGAAGTAAAGCCGGGTGGGAATGAGCGTGTGGCCCTTGATCTGCGTCTTCTGGAGTAGCTTGCGAACCTCGTCCCGGTGCAGCAGCAGCTTGCGGGTCCGCGTTGCATCGTGGTTAGAGATATTCCCATGCGAATAAGGACCGATATGAACGTTGAGCAGAAACGCCTCGCCGTCCTTGATCAGTCCGTAGGAGTCCTTGAGGTTGGCCTGGCCCTCGCGGATGGACTTGACCTCCGTCCCGCGCAGCGCCACGCCGGCTTCAAACCGCTCCAGCAGAAAGTAGTTATGGCTGGCGACGCGATTGTGCGCGGCGTCCCGCTCGCCGCTGGCCACCGGGTCGCGGGGCTTGTTCGGCTTCTGCGGTCCGGATGTGTCCTTGGGAACGATGACGTGGCTGGTTTGACGAGCCATCGGGAAGTAACCTCGAATCTTCATCCTAGCATCGGGGCCGGTTTCATAAGCATTCCAGCGGGGCTTTGCTAAAATGGAGCTTCGAAGGATGAGTGGGGTTTCAAGCAACAATTGTGTCAAAATCTGCGTCCGGGGCAGCCAAGGCAGCCCGCAAGCGCCCGATATTGAATGCGGGCAGGCTGAGACGCATGGGAGTACGATGAACCGTTGCGCTCAGTGTCTGGCTGTTTCCCGGCGGGTATTCCCGGGAGCCGCTTTCCAAATCGCCCTCTTCGCAATCCTGGCCGGCTTTTTGCTGTCCAGCCTTCCCCTGCACGCGGATTCGGCCAAAGCCATGTTCAAGCACGGCCAGACCGCGGAGACAAAAGAAGATTACGATACCGCCTACAACGACTACCAGAGAGCGCTGGCCAAGGCGCCCAAGGATCTGACCTACCGCACCGCGTTGGTTCGGGTCCGGGTTTCGGCCTCGGCCATGCACATGACCAAGGGCCGCAAGCTGCTGGCAGCGGGCGACGAACAGGGCGCATTGGCGGAGTTTCTTCATGCCTCTGAGATCGACCCCAGCAACGAGGCCGCACAGCAGGAGATCGCCAAGATGCGCAAGCTGCACGGCGAGGCGAATCCAGCGGGCGAGACCAGTCTTCCCATGGAGCCGGGCAAGCAGGAGGAGCTCGACTCCATCGGTGGGCCGGCCATTCTTAAACCTGTCTCAAACGAGCCGCTCACCCTGCACATGACTGAAGACACAAAGGTCATTTACCAGGCCATCGGCAGGGCTGCCGGCGTCAACATTCTCTTTGACCCGGATTACACCTCCAAGCGTATCCAGGTCGATCTCAACAATGTTTCCCTGCTCGACGGCTTGCGCATTGTGGGCACCATGTCCAACACCTACTGGCGTCCGGTCACCAACAATACCATCTTTGTGGCCGCCAACTCCCGCGCCAAGCACACTGAACTGGATGAAGCAGCAGTCGAGACCTTCTATCTGACCAACGCCTGGCAACAGAATGACCTGAACGACGTGCAGACGGCGCTGCGCAACGTGCTGCCCGGCGCAAAAGTCTACGGCGTAGCCAGCCAGAACGCCATCGTGATGAAGGGAACTCCCGACGAGCTAATGCTGGCGCAAAAGCTCGTCAACGACCTCGATAAAGCGCGTCCCGAAGTGGTGGTCGATATCGCCATCCTCGAGGTCAGCAAAAACTGGGAGCAGACCCTGGGCATCCAGTGGCCCAGCAGCGTAGGGATTGCGCTGCAGGCGCCCGGCACCAGCAGTACCAGTAGCACCACCAGTACGACAACCGGTACCACCGGTTCGACCTCCACCGCCCCGTCCCTCTATGACCTGTCCCATCTGAAGGCGACTGATTTTGCGGTGACCGTTGGCTCAGCCACCGCCAACCTGCTGCTCACCGACGACAATACCAAGATTCTGCAGAATCCGCGCATCCGGGCCACTGACGGTCAAAAAGCAACCATGAAGGTCGGTTCCAAGATACCGATCGCCACCGGTTCCTACCAGACCGGCGCAGCTACCGCCGTGGTCAGCTCACTTGTCAATACCCAGTTCCAGTACACCGATGTCGGCGTGAACATTGAAATGACGCCAACCGTCCACATCGACCACGATGTAACGCTGAAGATCAAGATCGAAGTATCCGCGCAAAGCGGCCAGGTAACCATCAGCGGCGTCACCGAGCCTATCTTGAGCCAGCGTGTGGTTGACCAGGTGATCCGGCTGCGCGAGGGCGAAGCCAGCATTCTGGGTGGCCTCCAGGACAAGCAGGAAGCGATCAATTGGACCGGCATTCCAGGGCTCAGTTCGATTCCCATCCTCAAATACCTCTTCGGTTCCAAGGATCACACCATTTCAGACGACGAACTGGTCTTTCTCGTTGTGCCCCACATCGTTCGTACGCAAATGCTCGATACATTGAACCTGCGCACCGTCGATACCGGCGCGGGCACCACGGTCCAGTTGCGCCACATCTCCAGTGAAGCTCCAGCCGCGAATCCGTCTCCGGCGCCGAATTCAGGGCGTTCGCAGATCAATCCCCCGCGGTCCACTGTAGGCACCATTCCCGCCCAAAGCGCGGCGGCTGCCGGTCCGGCGGCGCTTCAGCAGATCAAGAAGGCTGGCGATGAGAATGGCGTGGTCGCGGCCGCGGAAGTAGCCAACCACCCGCCCATCGCCCAGCCCAATCCGCCTGTTCCGCAGTTGGCTCCGCCGGTCCCGCAGCCAATTCCGGCTGTTCCGCAATCCAATACGCCCAATCCACCGGCCATTCCGCCGCAACCCGGCCCCGTAAGCCTTACGATCACTCCCCTGACAGATCCCGTGGCCACCGGAGCCACCTTCAAGATTCCGGTCCAGATCAGCGGCGGCACCGATATCGCCGCCGTACCCCTGCAGATTCAATACGATCCGGCCAAACTGTCACTGGTCAATGTGGATAGCGGAGATTTTCTGGGCCGTGACGGAAAGCAAGTGACCTTGATTCACCGTGACGACGGACCGGGCATGATCAACATCAATACCTCGCGCCCCCCGGGAGCTCCCGGCTTGAGCGGAGCGGGCACCGTCTGCGTCCTTAGTTTCCAGGCAAAGTCGGCTGGAGAGAGCACCCTGGTCATTACCCATCCGACCGCCATGAACAGCGCCCTGCAACAGGTGCAGGCTATCGGTTCGCAGGCGAGCATTGTGGTGAAATAGCGCCATGAAACAAGAGTTGCCGACAAATCGCATCGTTCCCCGCGGAGAGCGGGGACTCACGTTCGTCGAATTGATCGTGACCACGGCGATTCTGGGAATTCTTGCCATGTGTGCCCTTCCCGTTGCCCGCTTCGAAATGAAGCGCCAAAATGAGCGCCAGCTTCGCTACGACCTGTGGATGATGCGCGACGCCATCGACAAGTACAAGGACGCGGCAGACAGAAACGCATTCCAGGTCAAGGTGGACAGCCAGGGTTATCCGCCCGATCTGGAAACTCTGGTCAAAGGCGTTGAAGTACAAACCAAGAAAGTGCGGTTTCTGCGCAAAATTCCCATCGACCCCATGACCGGAAAAGCCGAGTGGGGACTGCGCTCCATGAAGGACGATCCGGACTCCGACTCTTATAGCGGAGACAGCGTTTTCGACGTATATTCAAAGTCCCAGGGAACGGCCCTGGACGGTACCAAATATTCCACCTGGTAGGGGTGGAAGCGTTGTTAGCGGAGTTGGCGTTGTTAGCGGAGTTAGCGTTGTTAGCGGGGTTAGCCGGGACGGCGGAGATTAACTCCGCTAACACGCGCGAAGCGCGGCTAACGCCGCTAGCTCCGCTGTAACAAGAGGTTTTCGTGAACAGGATTCGCAAACAAGACGCGGGCTTTACCATGGTCGAGCTGCTGATCGTCATTTCGATCATGCTCATCCTCATGCTGATTGCTGTGCCAAAATATACCATTGCCATCAAGAATGCCCGGGAAGCGGTACTCAGGGAAGACTTGCACATCATGCGCGCGGCCATCGACTCCTACACCATGGATAAGCAGAAAGCTCCGCAATCGCTCGACGATCTGGTTCAGGAAGGCTACCTGAAAACCATCCCGGAAGACCCCATTACTCGCTCCAAAGACACTTGGCAGACCGATACCAGCGATATGATGAGTTCTGTCGACCAGACCGATCCCGGCATTGTCGATGTTCACTCCGGCGCTGAGGAGTCCTCCACCAACGGCGAGACCTATAATAGCTGGTAGCATCAGAGGCAAAAATGCTTCGTCGGAATCTTAGTGTGTCCCTGCTCATCTTGTGCTCGGCATTACTTATCCCAGCCGTGCACGCGCAAACCGCCAGAACCATCACCATCCGTATGCTCGATAGCAAAACCGCGAGTCCCCTTGTGCCTACCAATTTCCTGGTCCGCATCAATCATCAGCAGACCATCCATGCCAATTGGGTTACTCAGAACGAGAACCGCACGGCAACCGTGACCGTTCCCGCCGACGCCACCGTGATCTCCATTCAGGCCACCTACGATAGCGCCATGCAGATCTTCGTCAATTGCGACTCCATGCAGGATAAGCAGAACCCTCAAGCACAGTGGTATCCGATCTCCGCCATACTCGCTTCGGGAGTTGTGGCTCCCAATGGTTGCAGCAAGATGATCGAAACCGCCAAGCCCGGTGAATTCATTTTCTTTGTCCGCAGAGCAAACTTCCGCGAACGGACGCAGGAAGATTTTTAGTACCGTCTAAACTGGGCCATTCCGGGACCCTCCCATGCCGCCTGATCTCAATGCAACCGCCGCAATCGACCTGGCTCTCCAGGCAGAGTGTTTCTACGCGGCACTGATCCCTACCGCAGGCTCCGACGCCGAGCCAAACCTGGGCGGCAAATTGCTCTATGCCGGCGAGCTCGATCAAGAAGGCCGCGCCTTGATCGTCGCCGCCAACATCGCCGGCGCGGCATCGTTGACCGCAACCGCCGGCTCGGCCGCACAAAAACAGGCGATCAGAGGTGGCATAATCGACTTCCTCGTCACCTCGCTCGACGAGGCCCTGCGCATTCTAAAAAACGAAATTCGCAAGCGCGAAACCGTTGCCGTCTGTGTGACCGCTGCGACTGAGGCAGTCGAGCACGAAATGCTCGAGCGCGGCGTGCTGCCCGATCTTCTGCGACCCGGTTCCGCCGCGACCCGGGAGTATGCAACATTTCTCAGCCAGGGCGCGCAACAGATACAACTTTCCGTTCTCACCGAGAATCAAACTTTGCTCGCCTGGTCCGTAGCCTCCGCTTCCGCACAATGGCTGCCCAGACTGGATGCCGTCGCCCTCGATTGTCTGCAGCCCGAAGAAGCAATCGCCCGCCGCTGGCTGCGCCTGGCCCCACGCTACCTCGGCCGTTTATCGCAAAACCAGCGCCTGCTCCGCTGCAACAAAGAATCCGCCCAAAACTTTTTGAAGCAGCTCCGTGATCAAGTAGAACGAGCAGAAATCAAAGTCCCAGTGGAAGTCAGCCTGACCGCTCGTGGCGAATCCACTCTGCACATCGTTACGCCGGCCCTGCCTTAAAGAATCGAGCTCTATTGGGCTTGCTAAGTAAAGTCCACACAAACGCGCCGGAGGCGCAGAGTTTGTTAGCCCCGCGCTTCAGCGTGGGGGAAGGAATTCTCTAAGTTTGCTATGGAGTCCCGTAGGGACGGCGCAAGGATATTATTTATGCGGGAACCATGAACCACAAAAGCAGAAGCCACAAACTCATTCTCCCGCACCACCAGCCTCTTCAATCCGCACCCAAAGTTCCTTAATCCCATACCCTGTTTTAGCTGACACCGGCAGCACCTCGTCCAACTCCAACCCCTTTTTCAGTGTCAGCAAATTCCGAGTCCGCTCATTGCCGCTGAGCCGATCGATCTTTGTAGCCGCCACAACAAACTCACGCCCCATCGTTCGCAGCCAATCAATCAACTGCCGGTCGCTCTGCTGCACAGGCACATTCGAGTCCACCAGGCAAACGCAAAGTTTGAGTGTCGACCGAATAGCCAGATAAGGCTCAATAAAAGCCGGCCAGCCCGCCGAAATCGATTTTGAAATCTTCGCGTACCCATACCCCGGCAGATCGGCAAAGATTTTTTTCTGGTTTTGGTTTTGGTCCGTGAGCAGGAAGAAATTTATCGCCCGCGTCCGTCCCGGCGTCTGCGAAACCTTAGCCGTCTTCTCGCCCACCAGCGCATTCAGCAGGCTCGATTTGCCCACATTCGATCGCCCCAGAAAGGCAATCTCCGGCACATCCGGCGCAGGAAACTGCGCCGCATCCAAAACCGAAAGCAAAAATTGTGTCGTATACCGCATCAAGTCTGAGGATACAGGAAGCGACCTCGCAGGCCCGTTCTCTTTGGCGCAAGCCAGGAAAACTCAGACGCAGGGGAACCCTGAATGAATGCGACATCTCGACTAGCTTTCGTGTATATTGACGCAATCAGTTTATGCCGTTCGAGGTTTCCCCATGCCAGGAATTCACGCCACCTTCGATGCTGTCCTCGCCACCATCCAGAGTCTGTTCACGGTTCTGCGGGATATGTTTCTCGCGGCGCTGTTGATCGTCCTCCTCGCCTTCCCAGCCCAATTAAACTTGATGCTCACCAAAGCCGGAATCTCCCAGGTCAACGGCGGCGTCTTCACTTGGCAGCAACAGGCGCAGCAGGCAGCCACCCAGAGCACGGCCGCCGCTCAGGCGAACTCATCTGCGTCCGATTCGCTCGACGACGTCAAATCCGTCCTCGAGAACATTGCCAGCCAAAGCACCGATCCGAACATCAAGCAGCAGGCCACCGCTGCCGCTACCCAGGTGGCTAGCTCCATGTCATCCCTCGATACCGCGAATAACTCCCTGGCCAACTCGGTGCTCACCCTGCAAACCGCCCCTCCAGGCGCGCAATCCTCCGCGCAACACTCGCCCACTTCAGGCTGGGTCCTCCTGGGCAACTCGGATTCCACCCACCAGCAATGGACAAAGTCCACAACGCCGAAGATCTCCGGCTCGCCAGCGGTGGCCGTTGGTCAAACCGTCACCTTTTCCGCCGATGTTTTTTTGCGCGGCGACAACGCGCAGGGTCAAGCCCACGACCAGGCCCCGATTCGGGGCGCCGTCCGCAGCGGCAGCGCAGCCACAATCACGGCCGTTGATTATGTCCCCAACAAAAAAGGGAACGACCGCGTGTGGATCGAAGTCAACATGAAAAGCAATCAATAACAGACGTGCTTTTCTATGTGTGAGCCTACGACTCGGGATTTCTCTGCCGCAACAATCCCGAGCAAAGCAGATTCGCTTCGTCTTTAGGATTTGCAATTATCCATCTAATTCTTACTGCGGCGCCGGCAAATTAGCCGGTATCTCCGCCGCCGGCGCAGCGGCCAGAGCCTCGGTTTCAGCAGGCATCGCCGCCGGTAACGGCCGTTCCAGAGCCAGCGCCAGCACCTCGTCCATCGAATCCACAAAGTGCAGCTTCATTGCCTTCTTGATATTGTCCGGCAGTTCCTCGATATCTTTCTCGTTCGCGCGCGGCAGGATAATCTCGAAGACCCCCGCCCTCAACGCTGCCAGCAGCTTCTCCTTCAATCCGCCGATCGCCAGCACCTTTCCGCGCAGCGTAATCTCGCCTGTCATTGCCACGTCGCGCCGCACCGGAATCTTCGCCAGGGCGCTGGCCATCGCCGTCGCCATCGTGATCCCCGCCGAAGGTCCGTCCTTGGGGATCGCTCCCTCCGGCACATGCAGGTGCAAATCCACGTTGCGATAAAATTCCCGGCTCAGCCCCAGCGCCTGCGCGCGTCCGCGAAGATAGCTCAGCGCCGCCTGTGCCGACTCCTGCATCACGTCGCCCAGTTGCCCGGTAATCGTCAGCTTGCCCTTGCCGTCGAGCACCTGCACCTCGGTCGTCAGAATGCTGCCGCCCACCTCGGTCCACGCCAGCCCGGTAACCAACCCGATCTCGCTCTTTTCGTGCACCTCGGAGTCGCGGAACTTGGCCACTCCCAGAAAATCATGAATAGTTGCGGCCGTCAGTTCTTCCTTGTGCTTGTTGCCGCTCTTCACCACGCGGCGTGCAACCTTGCGGCAGATATTGCCGATTTCGCGCTCCAGGTTTCTCACCCCGGCCTCGCGCGTATAGCCGCGAATAATCTCCAGAATCGCATCGTCGGCAAAAACCAGGTTCTCTTCGCTAAGTCCGGTCTGCGCGCGTTGCTTTTTCACCAGGAACTGCTTTGCGATCTCCAGCTTCTCTTGCTCCGTATATCCTTGCAGCCGCAAAACTTCCATGCGATCCTGCAGTGCCGCCGGAACCGTGTGCAACACGTTGGCCGTCGCCACAAACAGCACCTGCGACAGATCGTAGTCCACATCCAGATAATGATCCTGGAACGTAGTATTTTGCTCCGGGTCCAGCACTTCAAGCAGCGCCGAGGCCGGATCGCCGCGGAAATCCGAAGCCATCTTGTCCACTTCGTCCAGCAGGAAGACCGGATTCTTGGTCCCGGCGCGCTTCATGTGCTGGATAATCTGTCCCGGCATTGCGCCGATATAAGTCCGCCTGTGTCCGCGAATCTCCGCCTCGTCGCGAATCCCGCCCAGCGAGAGCCGCACAAACTTCCGCCCCGTAGCTTTCGCAATCGACATTCCCAGTGAAGTCTTGCCCACTCCCGGCGGTCCGGCAAAACAAAGAATCGACCCCCTGGGATTTTTCACCAACTGCCGCACTGCCAGAAACTCCAGAATGCGATCCTTGATCTTTTCCAGGCCATAGTGGTCCGTATTCAGCACCTTCTCCGCATATTCGATGGAGCGCGTCTCTTTCGAGCGCTTCTTCCACGGCACCGCCAGCAGCCAGTCGATATAGTTGCGGCTCACCGTGGACTCAGCCGACATCGGCGGCATGGCTTCCAGTTTCTTGAGTTCCTGGATCGCCTTATCCAAAACTTCTTTGGGCATCCCCGCAGCTTCAATCTTCTTGCGCAGTTCGTCAAACTCGCTCTTCTCGCCCCGGCCCAGTTCCTTCTGGATAGCCTTGATCTTTTCATTCAGGTAATACTCTTTTTGCGCACGCTCCATCTGGCGCTTCACGCGCGACTGAATATTGCGGTCCAGATCCAGCTTCTCAATTTCCACGTCCAGCACATCGGCAATCCGAGCCAGCCGCGCAGCCGGATCGAAGACGGCCAGCAGCTCCTGTTTCTCCTCAATGCCCAGTTGCAGGTTGGCGGCGATCGTATCGCTCAGCTTGGCCGGCTCGTCCATGCGCACCGTAGCAATAATCGTCTCGTAATTCAGCGATTGCTGCAGCTTGACATACTGCTCAAAGAGCGAAGTCACGCGCTGCATCAGCTGCTCCACCGCCGGAGTCATCTCAAAGTCGGTCCTGCCGGTGCCCACCGTCGCCACAAAAAATCCGTCGCGGTCGTTCACATCGGTTGACTTCGCGCGCTCCACGCCCTCCACCAGCACCTTGATATTTCCGTCCGGCATCTTCACGCTCTGCACAATATTGCAAATCGATCCGACCTGGTAGATATCCTTCGCTTTAGGTTCGTCCACTGAGGCGTCGTGCTGTGTGGCGAGAAAAATCTTGCGGTCGCCAGTGAGCGCTTCTTCCAGAGCCCTCACGCTTGACTCGCGACCCACCACGAAAGGCGTCATCATATATGGGAAGATGACCATGTCCCGGATTGGCATCATGGGCAGCTTGCGCGGCTCGGTCTTATCGCGGGATGCGGTCATAGTGCCCCCATGTAACTTGGACGCGCGAAGTTGGCTCCGGATGCAGGTTTGACTTCGCGGGTTATGTTCAAATTGTACAGCGGATCGGGAAAATGCGAGACGTTGATCGATTCTGTTCAATAACTACTGTTTTGTCAAGGGCGATTAATTTTTGAAAGCGGACCACCGGAAACTGGGAACTCTCTCGGTCGCCTGGTATGCCGAGAATCGACCTCAGCATATTGAGCGCTTTGTTAAGGACTGCACAAGTAATGTCCGTGCAAAACGCGCCGGAGGCGCAGAGTTCGTTAGCCCCGCGCTTCAGCGTGGGGAAAAGGGATTCCAAAAGTTCGTTCCGGAGTCCCGTAGGGACGGCGCAAGGATATTATTTATCCAGGAACCAACAGCCTCTGGGGTATGGTTCATTTTCAATCTAGCCCGCAATCACTTAGCTTCCGAAATATGCGACTGAATCTCCGCCAGCTTCCGGGGCGCTTCCCAGGTCGAATAGCTCTTGAAGAGAAACTGGCCGCCCAAAATCAGCAGCCAGACACACAACGCAAAACGCAACTGGCGGCGCGGGACGCGCGTGCTCAAAATCGTTCCAGTGACGGCTCCAGCGACGCCGCCGATAATCAGACGAATCAGCAGTTCCGGGTTCGAGGCGTGCGAGAACCAATGCGCCCCGCTGCCGATCAGAGAGATCACGAAACCAAATGCAATATCCGTCCCCACCACCTGCGCGGGCGTCAAAAGCGTCAGGCTGAGCAGCGCAGCCGAGCCCAGCGCTCCCGCTCCGGCCGACGAAAATCCCACCTCGGCTCCCACCGGGAACATCAGCCACGACAGCAGCCGCGTGCGATCCGGCGGCTGAGGATTCTGCCGCATCGGACGAAAGTAAACAAATATCTGCCACGCTGACGTCGTCACCAGAATCGTACCCAGCAGCGCATTCATCAGATTTTGCGATCCGGAAGTTACCAGCTGCTTCAGGAAGAGCGAGCCGATAATCACTCCCGGCACGCCCCCCAGGGACATATAGCCCAGCGCTCGCCACGCCACGTTGCGTCGTGCAATCTGCGCCGGCACAAGAATCAATTTCACGGCGGTGGCAAACATCAAGCCAATGCCAACCGCCACCTCCGCGGGAACACCCAGAAACAAAATCAGCACTGGAACGGTAACAGTGCCCGCCCCCACTCCGGTAAGCGCGATAAAAAGTGCGATGAAAAACCCGATTAGATACTGCATTGGGAAGCCTCAAATTCCTTGCGGCCGTTAACTTCGCGCCGCTTCAATGTGAATTCCGCACTCAACTTTTTGGCCGGACCAGCGTCCCGACCGCGGATCGTTGGGATCGAGCGGTAGAGTAGTACAGGGTTCGCACCCGATCGATGTGTACCCCTTCTCATAAAGCGGCAACAGCGGAATCGCAAGTTCCTCGCACGCGTACCAGACGTCGCGCATGGTCCACGCCGCCAGCGGTGCCAGCTTCAACACCTGCTGCCCGCCGGGAAGCGTAAACTGCGCCGCTTCTTCAAGCGCCGCGCGGCTCTTCGCCTGTTCGCGCCGTAATCCCGTCAGCCACACGCCATACTGCGCTACTGCCTTGAACAGCGGTTCCACCTTGCGCATCCTGCAGCACTGGTCGGGTGCTGATCTATAAAGAAGTCCATGCTCAGCCTCCTGCTCGGCAACCGTCTTCTCCGGCAGCAAATTGATCAAATTCAATTTCCACTCGCGCGCAATGCGGTCCCGGTACGCATAAGTCTCGGCAAAGTGATAGCCGGTATCAAGAAACAGTACCGGTATCCTCACATCCTGTTCCTGCGCCAGCTTGGTCAGCAGCACGTCCTCAGCCTGAAAGCTGCACGTCAGGCACACATCTTTCCTGCCCGCAATCTCGCGAGCCAGCGTGGCACGCACCTCATTCAGCTTCACGTTCACTTGGCGCACAATTTCAGCGGTACCCATCACAAACCTGCCTTCTCTGAAGGAATAAAAATCCCAGCACTGTGCAACAATTGATGAATCGCTGAAACCACCTTGATCGCATCGTCCGCCTCCAGCGTGAGTTCGCGATCCTCGAGGCGCGCAATCAGCGTGCCGCTCTCGTTCGCATTCACCACCAACGACAGCAGCCCTGATTGAACCTGCAATTTAGTCACGATCTCAAGCAGAGCGGGATGAAGCAGAAAAATCTCATCGCCGGATTCGATGCGATTGGAAACAACCCCTGCCGTAAACAGAGAACGCTCGATGGAGTCAATCAGCTCCGCGGGTCCAGCGAGTTCCAGAACGCCGCCGCGATGCCCCCATCGCGCTTCTCTTTCACCCGCGGTAACCGGTCCCCACGCGTCCAGATGAATGTGATCTCCCGCAACCGCGACTCCAGTCGCAGCGGTAATCATGCCTGCCGCAGCCGTTGCGTTGGTCTCCGGGTCGATCACAATAAATGCGCCGGTGTTGCGATTCTCTCCGTAGAGGTCGAGCGCAACAGGCCGCAGCAGATCGAGCGTCACCACGCCGATCTCGTTCATCTCCAGCGTCTCCGCCGCCTCATGCTTGAGCGTTGCAATGTCAGTCCGATGCTCCACATTGGTAATAAATGCCGGCACAGTCTGGCTGGCGTGCTTGATTAGATAGCGTCGGTTTTTGCTGAGTCCGCGCTGATCCATCCACACCAGTGCAGCCTTCACGGTTTTCGCAACTGTTGCCGACGCACTCGAAGCCGCAATCAAATCGCCGCGGCTGATATCCACTTCGCGATCCAGCACCAGCGTCACCGAAAGCGGCGCACGGGCCTCGGCAAGATCTCCATCGAAGGTCACAATGCGCGCAACCTCCGCGCTTCTGCCGGAAGGAAGCACAGTAATTTTGTCGCCGACGCGTACCGTTCCCGATGCAATCTGTCCCGCGAAACCGCGAAAGGTTTGGTCAGGCCGAATCACGCGCTGCACCGGAAAACGGAAAGGCGCATCGCCATCCTCCCTGGCCGATGGCAACTGCTCCAGCAGCGCTAACAGCGAAGGCCCCTTGTACCACGGCATCGACTGTGAGCCATGAACAACGTTATCCCCTTTCAGCGAGTTCACCGGCACAAAGACCGGCTCCACCGGGTTGCCCGTGTCAGCTGCAATCTGATCGAGGACAAAAGTAAAGTCGCGCTCGATCGCTCGAAAGCGATCCTCATCGTATCCAATCAAATCCATCTTGTTCACAGCCACAAGCACGTGCCGCACGCGCAACAGTGATGCAATGTATGCGTGGCGGCGCGACTGCACCAGCACGCCCTTGCTGGCATCGATCAGCACCACCGCCGCATCGGCCGTCGATGCACCCGTGGCCATATTGCGCGTATATTGTTCGTGCCCCGGCGTATCCGCAATGATGAACTTGCGCCGCGCCGTCGAAAAATAGCGGTAGGCCACGTCGATGGTGATGCCCTGCTCCCGCTCGGCGCGCAAACCGTCGGTCAACAGCGCAAAATCGATCTGTCCCGGCGCGGTCGTTCCGTTGCCCTCGATGGAGCGCACCTGGTCTTCATAAACCGATTTCGAATCGTAAAGCAGCCGCCCGATCAGCGTTGACTTCCCATCATCCACGCTTCCCGCCGTTGAAAAGCGCAGCAGATCCTTCTCGCGATCCTGCGCGAGTAAGTCTTCAATCTCGAACTTGTCTTCTTCTAAGTCCGCTACCGCCAACCCAGCCCTCCAATCCCTCAGTCCCTATTCCCTATTCCCTGTCCTTAGAAGTACCCCTCCCGCTTCTTCAACTCCATCGACCCTTCCTGGTCGAAGTCGATCACGCGGTTGGCACGTTCAGAAGAGCGGAACGACATCAGCTCCTCAATAATTGCCGGAATCGTCTCCGCATCGGATCGAATCGCGCCGGTGCACGGGCTGCAACCCAGCGACCGCAGCCGCGACTTGACCATCTGCGATCGCTCGCCCGGCCTTCTAATGAAATCCTGATCGATAGGAATCAGCGCATCGCCCCGCACAAACATGGGCCGCTCTTTGGCAAAGTAGAGGTCCACCACCGGAATCTTTTCCACGTGGATGTAGTGCCACACATCCATCTCCGTCCAGTTCGAAATCGGAAAAACGCGAATGCTTTCGTCCGGATGAATGCGCGCGTTGTAAAGGTTCCAAAGCTCCGGCCGCTGGTTCTTCGGATCCCACTGTCCAGCTTCGTCGCGGAAGGAGTAGATGCGCTCCTTGGCTCGCGACTTCTCTTCGTCGCGCCGTGCTCCGCCGAAAGCCGCGTCAAAGTTGTAGTGCTTCAACCCATCGAGCAGCGCCTGCGTCTTCAGCAATCCGCAGCAGCGTTTGGTATCGAGCGCAATAGGATTGGTTCCCGCTGCAATCGCCGCCTCATTGCGCCACACCAGCAACTCCGCGCCCACACTGCGCGCCATCTCGTCGCGAAAGATGAGCATCTCGGCAAATTTGAATCCGGTATCCACGTGCATTAGCGGAAACGGAATCGGCCCGGGATAAAACGCCTTCTGCGCCAGCCTCAGCATTACCGAGGAATCCTTGCCGATCGAGTACAGCATCACGGGCCGCTCAAACTCCGACGCAACCTCGCGCAGAATATGAATGCTCTCCGCCTCCAACAGCCGCAGATGGCTCAACCGCGGAGTAGCAAGCGGCTTCTCCGCCAAATGTGTCGATAGAGTTGTTTCGCTTGCGGCAGATGGCATTGTGACCTCTTCGCTTCGTAGAGAGAGTTGAAGCCCCAAATGACAAAAACGCCATTAGGAGGATTCTGCTTGGTTTTGCTTTGTAGGGACTTTTGGATTGGCTATGCGGTCAGTTCTTTAGATGAACCGGCGCACCCGTTGAAGACGCTCAGCAACAGTGGCGGCGACAACAACAACAGGCGCGGCTTGGGGAAGCGCAATCCATGAGTGCTCTAAGTATAGCAAAACAATGCGATCGGCGCAATATAAGCCACGCCAATCGAAGTCCGGCGCACTTTCCTATCAATTGCGATTTCTTAGGCCATTGTTTCTATTCGTCTTGGGGGCAAGAAGACCCGGCTACTCGCGCTCAAGAACGATCAGCTCGATAGTATCCGTTGGCAGAGAGTTGGATAATTTCAACTTGCCTCCGCTGCCGGACTTTTCCTCCACCAGTTCCAGATTCTGGCTATCGCTGATTCGGTATCGCTTGATGCTGAACGCCTTGTTGCCCCAGGGCAGATTGTCGACCGCCAGATTGTAGCCGGAATTATTGCGATAAACGATGTCTGTGCGGCGAGGAAGACGTGTCTTCTTTCCAGTGAATCCAGGAGATATTGCGTAATTGCTGATGAATATCTGAACCGTCTTGTCATCCGCGGAGCGGCCCGCGAGCGCAGCGAAACCAAACGTGTCAGTACCCTCTACTGCCAACCGCTTGGGCGTCTCCAGCATTTTACCCATGGCCTTGAATGCATAGGCCGTCTTGAAATACTGTCCTTGCCGATCGAAAAGTCCCATCCATGCCGCATCTCCGCGATAAAAATGCGCGTGATCGAGCGGGGCGTCCTCGAAATAACTCAGAACTGCACCGATGTAAGCGGCGTTGTGCGCACCCCGCAGTTCTGCCTTCTCGTCCGCTCTGAAGTCGGAGCTCAGATTCCACTCCGACAATATGCTCTCCGCTTTGAAAAACCCATTCGCGTCGAGCACGCCGCGAACCTCCCGGGCCAACCGAACGGCATCATACGGATCGGCAGAGGCGTCTGCGTAAGTGTGCCAGGAGAAAAAATCAAGCGGCACCTTATGCGCGGCGCAATACTCGATAAAGCCATCGCGATAGCGCCCGGGGTCGGCATGCGACAGGCCATTGCCGCCCACCTTGAGCGCAGGATCGACGGATTTCAAAGCCAGCGCCGTCTTTGCGTAGAGCAAGTAAAACTGCTCTGGACTGGTAGTCCAGAACAATCCATCCGGTTCATTCCAGAATTCCCAGTAGCGAATGTTGTAGTGGAACCCATTTGCCCAGCCCTGGTTGTAATGCATTGCAATATGCCTCGTCACGTTGGCGAACTTGTCGAAGTCAGCCGGCGGAGTCATATCG
>Ga0182014_10004504_pt1 | contig 15928 bp, 16 predicted proteins | sample 612S2DmetaG_FD_120489 | JGI IMG/M metagenome (GOLD analysis project Ga0182014, IMG submission 120489) | Permafrost microbial communities from Stordalen Mire, Sweden - 612S2D metaG | ecosystem: Environmental > Terrestrial > Soil > Wetlands > Permafrost | place: Sweden: Stordalen | collected... | reverse complement strand
CTCGAATGACAACACCGGGGTACTTCACGCCCCAGAAGTGATCCGGTCGACGAGATCGATCACGACCGCCTACTCGCTGACGACTGCGCCGTCAGCGGGGGTCGGACGAATGATCGAGGCTAAGGATCAGTCCCCTACTCGGGCGGCAGGGCCCACAGCCCCGGCGCCACACCGTCGTGCGACCCGCAGATCGAGCCGGGGGGCCGGGTTGGTAGGGTCCGGCTCATGGCCCAGTTCCCCGTTGACCACACCCTGCCGGGCGGCGCTCGTCCATGAGCATGGGGGGACATGGCATGGGTGGTGGCGGTGGCGGCCAATTCGGTTCGGTCATGCGCTCGATGCGTCGCGACGACTCGGTCAAGGGCCAGCACGTGACCAAGGGCACGGCACGCCGGATGTTCCACTTCGCCCGGCCCTACCGGGTGATCCTGGCGTGGTTCCTGGTACTGGTCACCGTCGAGGCATTCGTCGGCATCGTCAACCCGCTCCTCTTCCGGTCGATCATCAACAGCCTCACGGGGCCCCACCCGGACAAGCACCTGATCATCGGCCTGGCGATCGTGGCCGCATTGATCGCCGTCGTCGACACCGGCCTCACCATCGGCATCCGCTACGTGTCGGCGTCGGTGGGCGAGGGGCTCATCTACGACATGCGTTCCCAGGTGTTCGCCCACATCCAGAAGATGCCCATCGCCTTCTTCACCCGGACCCAGACGGGTGCCCTCATCAGCCGGCTGAACAACGACGTCATCGGGGCCCAGCAGGCCTTCACCGACACCCTGTCCTCGGTGGTCTCCAACCTCATCAGCGTCACCCTGGTGCTGATCGTCATGTTCCTGCTGTCGTGGCAGATCACCCTCATCAGCCTGGTGATCCTGCCGATCTTCGTGATCCCGGCCAAGCGGGTGGGTCGCAAGCTCTCGGTCATCACCCGTGAGTCGTACGCCATCAACGCCGAGATGAACAACACCATGAACGAGCGCTTCAACGTGTCCGGTGCACTGCTCGTCAAGCTGTTCGGCCGCCCGGACGAGGAGCGGGGCACGTTCGAGGGCCGGGCCGGGCGGGTGCGCGACATCGGCGTCACCCAGGCCATGTACGCCCGGTTCTTCATCGCCGCGCTGAGCCTGACTGCTGCGCTGGCCACCGCTGTCGTCTACGGCTGGGGCGGCGTCCAGGCGGTGGACGGTGCGCTGACCGTCGGCACCGTCGTCGCCCTCGCCGCCTACCTGACCCGGCTCTACGCCCCGTTGACCGCGCTCTCCAACGTCCAGATCGACGTCATGACGGCACTCGTCTCCTTCGACCGGGTCTTCGAGGTCCTCGACCTGCCGCCCATGATCGTCGACGATCCCGACGCCCGGCCCGTGCCGGCCGGCCCGGCCACCATCGAGTACGACCACGTCGACTTCCGCTATCCGACAGCGGAGGAGGTGTCATTGGCCTCCCTCGAGTCGGTGGCCGTGCTTGACACCACCGTCTCGAGCCAGGTGCTCCACGACGTGTCGTTCTGCGTCGAGCCGGGCCAGATGGTGGCGCTGGTCGGGCCGTCCGGGGCCGGCAAGACGACCATCAGCCAGCTCCTCCCCCGGCTCTACGACGTGACCGCCGGGGCGATCCGGATCAACGGTCTCGACATCCGCAAGGCGACCCTCGAGTCGCTGGCCGCCACGGTCGGTGTGGTCACCCAGGACGCCCACCTCTTCCACGAGACCATCCGGGCCAACCTCCTCTACGCCCGTCCCGGAGCCACCGAGGCCGAGCTGGCCTCGGCACTGGCCGGCGCACAGATCGCCACCATGGTCGACTCGCTACCCGACGGGCTCGACACCGTCGTCGGCGACCGCGGCTACCGGCTGTCGGGCGGCGAGAAGCAGCGGCTGGCCATCGCCCGGCTCCTGCTCAAGGCGCCGGAGATCGTGGTGCTCGACGAGGCCACTGCCCACCTCGACAGCGAGTCGGAGGCCGCCGTACAGCTGGCGCTGGCCACCGCCCTCCAGGGTCGCACCTCCCTCGTCATCGCCCACCGGCTATCGACCGTGCGGGAGGCGGACCGGATCCTGGTCCTCGACCACGGCCGCGTCGTCGAGCAGGGCCGCCACGAGGACCTGCTCCTGGCGGGCGGGCAGTACGCCGAGCTCTACCGCATCCAGTTCGAGGGGCAGGACGGCGACGCAGGATCGCCGGACGAGGAACCGGGCGCCACGCCCGACGACGAAGGACGAATCTGGTGACGGAGCCGGGTGAGGTGACGATCGCGGTGCGACCGATCGGCCAGGTGGTCGGGGGTCGCGACGAAGCGGTCGACGACCGGTGGGATGCCGTGACGTCCACCATCGAGCTCGACCCAGCGCAGCTCGAGCCGGGGGCCACCGACGGGCTGGCCGACTTCTCCCACATCGAAGTGGTGTTCTGCTTCGACCGCGTCGACGAGGACGCCGTGTGCCGGGGCACCCGCCACCCTCGCGGGCGCACCGACTGGCCGTCGGTCGGGATCCTCGCCCAGCGGGCCAAGGACCGGCCCAATCGCATCGGCGTCACCGTCTGCCGGGTCATCGGCGTGGGTCCCCACTCGATCGAGGTCACCGGACTGGACGCGGTGGACGGGACGCCCGTGCTGGACGTCAAGCCCTACCTGGCGGAGTTCGGGCCCAGGGGTGAGGTGCGCCAGCCGCCCTGGTCGACCGAGCTCATGGCGGAGTACTGGTAGACGCATCGGCCGGATCGGTACAGCGGGTCCGGCCGGGGGGTGCGGCCGGTGGCCGCCCTCTCACTCGGGGGTGAGCGTCTTGCGGACGGCCTCGGCGCTCGTGCGCAGGGCGTCCTTGCTGCAGGCGGTCGACACGCCCACGATCGACACGGCCATCGAGGGTGCTGCGTCGTCGGCGGAGGGCCGCCGCTCGGCGCCGGCCGACTCGACGAGGCCGAGCGGCTGGCGTACCTGTCGGTCCCGCGTGCTGGTGGGCTCCCCTGCTGCCATATGCAAGCAGTCTACCGACCGCGGAGCGCAGGGTGTGGTCATGGATGTTTCGCACCTGTGAACTCTCCGGGCTCCGGCATCTCCCGGACGACCGGGCCGGACCACCCGCCCGGTACCGTTGCCAGGTGGTCGCCCTCTTCGCCGACGTCTCGCCGCTCCGGCACTCGCGTGACTTCCGCCGCCTCTGGACCGGCCAGACCATCTCGGCGATGGGCAGCCAACTCACCCTGGTCGCCCTCGCCTACCAGACCTTCCACCTGACCCACTCCACCTTCATGGTCGGGCTCCTCGGATTCGTCGGGCTCGTGCCCCTGCTGGCCGGCTCGCTGTGGGGTGGGACGCTGGCCGACGCCTGGGACCGCAAGCGGATGCTGACCCTGACCCAGTTCGCCATGGCCATCGCCGTGGGCGGCCTGGCGGTCAACGCCGCCCTCGACCATCCCGAGGTGTGGGTGCTGTTCGTCTGCGCCGCGGCCAGTGCCGGGTTCCAGGGCATGGACTGGCCGGCCAGACGGGCGGCGCTGCCCATGCTGGTGTCCGACGAGGACGTGACCGCCGCCGTCACACTGCAGACCACCACCATGGCGTTGTCGACGGTGGTCGGTCCGGCCGTCGGCGGCGTGCTCATCGCCCGACTGGGCCTCACGCCTGTCTACCTGATCGACGTCGCCACCTACGCGGTGTCGCTCTCGGTCCTCCTCCTCCCCCGCTTGGTGCCGTCCGGGGGCGGGACGCCGATGGGGCTCCGGTCGATGGCGGAGGGCTTCCGACACCTCAAGGGCGAGCGCCTGTTGTCCGCCACCTACCTCATCGACCTCAACGCCATGATCTTCGGCATGCCCCGTGCGGTGTTCCCGGCCCTGGCCGTCCACCTCTACGGCGGTGGGGCCGGCGTCGTCGGACTCCTGTACGCCGCACCGGGGGCCGGCGCCCTGGTGGGGTCGCTGGTGACCGGGTGGACGTCCCGGATCCGCCACCAGGGGCGGGCGATCGCCGCCTGTGTGGTGGTGTGGGGCGGCACCATCGCCGTCTTCGGCGTCGTGCCGGTCCCGTGGGTCGGACTGGCCCTGCTGGCCGTGGCCGGTGCGGCCGACGTGATCTCGGCCGTGTTCCGCCAGAACGTGCAGCAGCGAGCCGTGCCGGATCACCTCCAGGGGAGGCTGTCGGGCACCTTCTTCGCCGTGGTGGCGGGCGGCCCCCGCCTGGGCGACCTCGAGACCGGCGTGGCCGCGGCAATCGGCGGGCCCGAGTTCGCCGTGTGGTCCGGCGGGTTGGCCTGCGTCGTCGGCGTGGGGATCCTGCTGTGGCGGGTGCCCGAGCTGTGGGCCGACGACGGTGGGGGCCGGCCGATCAGCGCCGCCGACAGGGAGGAGGCGGTGGCCGAGGCCATCAGCGAGCTGAACGAGGGTGAGCCCCTCTGAGCAGGGTCTGCGGAGCGGTCGGTTCGCCCCTCAGGAGCCGGAAGCCCGGGTCACCAGGTCCTCGCTGACCTCCCACAGCCGGGCGGCGGCGGCCTCGTCGCGGGCATTGGCCGACGGGGTCTTCTCCTTGCACTTGGCGAAGTACCTGCCGGTCACACCCTCGACCTCCGGTGACGAGCACAGGTAGACCGACGTCCGCGCCCCCTGCTCGGGGCTGAGGCTGACGGGCAGGTGGGCGTAGACCTTGATGCCCCAGGCCATGAACCCCGTCGTGTCGCCGTCGCGTGCGTAGCCGGTGGCCACCGAGCCCGGGTGCAGACAGTTGGCCGTGACGCCGGAGCCGGCCAGCCACTTCGCCAGTTCCGTGGTGAAGAGGATGTTGGCCAGCTTGCTCCGTCCGTAGACCTCCATCGGCTTGTAGCTCCTCTCGGCCATGAGGTCGTCGAAGACCATGCCCCGCCGGGCGAAGTTGTGGGCGGTCGAGGCCACGTTGACGATGCGGGACGGTGCCGATGCCCGCAGCCGGTCGAGCAGCAGTTCGGTCAGCAGGAAGGGGCCGAGGTGGTTGATGGCGAACGTGGACTCGTACCCGTCCGCGCTGAGCGTGCGTTCCGACAGGATCAGCCCGGCGTTGTTCAACAGGACGTCGATCCGTTCGCACCGTCCGAGCAGGTCGGCTGCGCCGGCCCGCACGGACGCCAGGTCGGCGAGGTCGAACACCGACAGCTCGACCTGGTCGGACCCACTGGCTGCGGCGATGTCCTCCCGTGCCGCCGACCCTCGTGTCTCGCTCCGCGCCGTGATGACCACCCGGGCCCCGGCACCCGCGAGGGCGACCGCCGCGGCCTTGCCGATGCCGGAGTTGCCCCCGGTGATGACGACGGTCCTGCCGTGCATCGACGGGACGTCGTGTGTCGTGGCGCTCATGGGGGTCCTGACAGTCGCAGCGCCCGGGTATCGGGCGTCGGGGTCGACGGTAGCCCCTCGGGGACGCCCGAACCTAGGCCTGCGGCTGTGGGTGGGCGGTCGGCGGTGTCACCGTGGCGGGCGACGGTGTGACCGGCGCGGCAACGGCGGTGGCCACGACCGAGGCGGCCGTGGCCGCGTGCGGGCCGGCCCTCCGCTGGCGGCGGCCCAGGACGATGAAGGCCGTGGTGGCGCAGCCCAGGTAGCCGGCCCACACCAGGAACTGGAGCACCGTCGGCTGGTCGGCGTAGCCGAGCAGGCTGTGGAAGACGTCGCCGAGCGAGCTGCCCTCGCTGAGGAACGTGCTGGTGTTCCACAGCACGTGGTCCCAGAACGGAAGCCAGCCGAGTTCCTGCATGTTCTCGACGGCGTCGGCCAGGAGGCCGGCCGCGAACACCATCAACACGATGCCGATGATCCGGAAGAAGAGCCCGAGGTTGAGGCGCCGGCCCAACCTGAAGATGACGTAGGCGATGGCCAGCGCCAGCGCCAGGCCGAGGACGGCCCCGATCAGGAGCCCGTGGCCCTTGGCAACTGTCGGCGCCTGGGACGACGAGGCGAACACGATGGCCAGCGTGAAGACCATGGTCTCGAGACCTTCGCGGCCGACGGCCTGGAAGGCCAGCAGGCCGAGGCCCCATCGCGTCCTGCCCTCGATGGCCACGTCGGACCGACGCTTGAGCTCCTCGGTCATGGTGCGGCTGTGGGCCTGCATCCAGAACGTCATGTAGGTGAGCACGGTGGCGGCCAGCAGGTAGGTGATCGTCTCGAAGACGGTCTGGACGGTGGAGCCCGAGTACTGGTGGATGGCCAAGTAGGCGCCGATCCCTCCCCCGAGCACCAGCACCAGTGCGGCGCCGACGCCGAGGAAGACGTCACGGAAGTGGCGGCGCTGCCCGATCTGGTCGAGGTACGACAGCAGGATGGCCACGATCATGCTGGCCTCCACGCCCTCGCGCAGGAAGATGACGAAGGTCGGGATCATCGGCCAGCATGTAATAGGGAAGGCGACACCACGTAGTTAGGTTCACCTAATTCTGACACCGTGTCAACCCCGTCCGAGGATCCGTCGGTCGGCGCCGCCGACCGACGGGTTGTGGGCGCCGGGTCACCCCGGCGCCCGCAACCTCAACCGACCTTGTGCAGCGTGTTGTGGTCGGTGTGCGGCAGCAGGTCCGGGAACTCCGTCATCCGGAGCATCGTCGACTCCTCGTACGTCCACGAGCCGTCGTCGTTCAGCGTGATGGTGGTCTCGAACGTGACCGAGCTGGCATTGGTGGTCAGGTACTTGCCCTCGCCGATCGGGTACTGGGCGTCGCCGACCGCCGCCTTCATCGTGAACGACGTGGCGTCGGCCGCCGCCGTGCCGCCGGCCAGGACGGTGATGCCGCGGGGAATGGCGACTGCGCGCAGCACCTCGCCGGTGGCCGCGTCCCACAGCCAGTAGCCGACTTCGGTGTGGAAGGGGTTCTCCTCGTCGTTCCTCCACATGGCGGACTTGTAGTCGAGCCCGTAGAGGTGCTGGCTCCCGTTGTCGACGGGACCGAACGGCTTGAAGGTGGACTTCTCCAGGTACGGGGTGCCGACCACCTCGCCCTTGGCATGCGAGTACGAGCTGTCGAGGCCACCCTCGCCTTCCCACTCACCGATCAACGCCCCCAGGGGGCCCCATTCTGTCGCCATGTCCTCAACCCGTTTCTTCCGATGGACCGTTACGGGCGCCATGGTAGGCGGACCGGCCCGGGTCCACCCCACGGGGAGCAGACGGCGTCGCGGCCGGGGGCCGTCCTGGCGGCGGACCGACGGTCAGACGGCCAGGACGGTCATGGTTCCGAGGTTGGTCATCCGGTCGTCGGAGCCGACATCGTGGATGGCCACCCGCACGACTGTCCGACCGGCGGCGGTCCCGAGCACGGTGCACCGGGCCTCGACCGGGCCGACCTTGACCGGGCGCAGGTAGTGGAGGACCGCGTCGGCCGCGGCCACACCGTTGGGGCCCGTCGTGCCCGGCACGGCGCAGGCGGCCCTGCAGGCGGCCTCGTCCGCGAGCATGGCCACGGCCCCACCGTGCAGGATCCCCCACGGGTTGCGCAGTCGGTCGTCGAGCAGCAGTCGGGTCACGGGTCCGGCACCGGGCTCGATCGAGAAGAACGCCTCCGGGCCGACCGGATCCGACTGCGGCGGCGGCATCGGCACCACGACGGGGCGTTCGAACGCGAGGGCCATGGAACCGGGGTCGAGGACGGCGCACGTCAGGGTGGCGGCGGCCACGTGCCGGGCGCCGGCGCCCTCGTCAACGACATCGATGGCCGTGACCACCGAGGACCGGCCGCGTCGGACGACGTCGACCCGGAACCCGAGCGGCCCCACGTGGCGCAGTTCGGACACCGTCGCCAGCAGCGATGTGGTGACGATCCATTGCGGGAGCACAGCGAGCCCGCTCGTGAAGCCGCCCAACGAGTCGAGGTTGGTGAGCAGGCCGCCGGTCCGCAGCCCGCCACCGGGCCCACGGGTGTGGTCGTCGACCGGGGCACGCCCCCTGACGCCGGCCGGCTGGCCGGCATCGTCGGACGGCAGCTCCCACCGCTCGAGCCGGAAGTAGTCACTGACGTGGCGACGCCGCTCGTTGTCCACGTCGGGCTCTGCGGGGGCGTCCGGTCGGACCGTGCTCATGCCGTCGTCCCGACCAGGGTCGCGGCCGGCACCGCGACCACGTTGGCCACGGTCATCAGACGGTCGTCGGCGCCGGCGTCGCGCAGCTCCACCACGGCGGAGCCCCGGCCGTCGGCACCCGGCTCCAGTACCCGGGCGGAGCTCACCACCGGCCCGATGCGGCCGAGCGCCAGATAGGCGATCTGCAGGTCGGTGACGACGACATCCGAGCCGACGCCACCGTACGCCGCGCCGAGCGCCTCGGCGCCGGCCGCCTCGACCAGCATCCCGATGACCCCGCCCTGGACTGCGCCGAAGGAGTTGTGGAGGTAGGGCCGCACCGGCACCGACACGTGGCCGGCGGCTCCGTCGACCACCTCGATGCCCACCGTGTCGTGGATCGGCACCTGCAGTCCACCCCCGGAGAACGCCCACCGGGACGGCAGACCGGCCGGCATCGTCACCTTCGGGGCCGGATCCCGGGCGGGCAGCACGGCGAAGGTCATCGATGCCCACGCCACCGGGTCGGCCGGACGGCCGTCGACCTCGACGGTGCGCCCGTCCTCATGGACGGCCACCACGAGCGCCTCGATCACCAGGGTGGTCCGTCCACGTCGCAGGACCGATCCCCGGGCCTCCACGAAGGGACCGAGCACCGGACCGACACGCTGCACCGTCAGGTCGGCGGTCGCCATCCAGTCGGGATGGAGCACCCGCGCTGCGATGGCCCCGCCCACGATGTCGACCAGGGTGGCCAGCACGCCCGCCCGGACAGCGCCGTCGGCGGCGGCCACGAACGGGGTGGCACGCGTGCGCACCCAGGCCGTCTCGGCGGTCGTCAGCTCGGCCTCCATTCCGAGGTCCCCGAGCAGGTGCTCGGGGGGTGGATAGCCCCCGAACGCCACTCAGCGCTCCTGTTCGGTGGGACGGACCAGGACCTCGTTGACCGCCATGCGGCGGGGCCGTGTCACGGTGAAGGTGATGGTGTCGGCGATGTCCTCGGCACGGAGGATCTCCGTCGAGGCGAAGTTGGCGGCCAGCTGCTCGAGCACCTCGGGGCGGTTGTGCACCACCAGCTCGGACGTCGTCGCACCGGGCTCGACCACCGTCACCCGGACGTGCCGGGTCGTGACCTCCTGGCGGAGGGACTCCGAGAACGCACCGACACCGAACTTGGTGGCGTTGTACACACCGCTGTTCGCCCGGGCGAACCGGCCGGCGACCGAGCTGATGTTCACCACGTCGGCCACGTTCCTGGGCTCCGAGGCCGCGGCGGACAGGAGGTGGGGCAGTGCCGAGTGGGTGCAGTAGAGGAGGCCGAGGACATTGAGCTCGACCATCCGCCGCCACTCCTCCACCGGCGCGTCGACGATGGGGCCGAGGAGCATGACGCCGGCGTTGTTCACCAGGGTGTCGAGGCGACCGAAGGTGGCGACCGTCCGCTCCACCATGGCCCGGGCCTGGGCCTCGTCCGTGACGTCGGTCTCCAGCACGAGCACCTGGTCGCGACCGATGCGGTCGGCGAGCTCCTCGAGACGGTCCTTGCGGCGGGCGGCCACCGCCACCCGGGCGCCCTGCTCGGCCAGGGCGAGTGCGGTGGCGTGACCGATGCCGCTGGAGGCACCGGTCACCAGCGCCACCGTGCCGTCGAGTCGTTCCGTCATGGGAGGTCCCCCGTCCTGGTCGCCCCGGGCCTCTACTGCCCGGTGTCAGCGACGAAGTGTACCGAGGAGGCTCCCGACGCCGGGCGGCCCCGCAGGGCCCCGCTCAGCTCAGGCGGCCGACTTCTGCGAACGGCGACGCGAGTTCCGACGCCGACCGCGGGGGCGGATCGACGTGTCGTAGGGGCGACCGGTGGCGGCCGGGCTCTCATGGAGCGCGCACCAGTCGGTGCTGTTGTACCGGCTCAGGCGCACCTGGCACGAGGGCTCGACGCACACCCGACCCGTCCCGAAGGACTCGGGAGCGAGGGAGCCGGAAAGCCCCTCGGCCAGCATCGATCCGTCTTCGGCCATTCGACGTTCCACCATTCCACCGCTCTCCCTTTCTCGCACCGCCGGCTCCTCGGCCGACGGTGTCCCAACACTCCGGTGCGCCCTCCGGCGTCCGGCTCTGGACTGACCATCGGCAATTCCGCAGCAGAACTGAAATGCGCTGGGAACGCACCGATCGGAAGTCGACGCGCGGGGGAGGCGGAACGTGGGGGCTTGGCCGCACCGGTCGCGTTGGTAACGTCACCCCATGGACCAGCGCCCCGCACGTCCGGCCTGCGGGGCCGACCACGGGGTGCGGACGTGACGGCGCCGGTGGACGACGCACCCTGGTGGCAGCGGGCGGTCTTCTACCAGGTGTACCCACGGTCGTTCGCAGACGCCGACGGCGACGGCGTCGGCGACCTGGCCGGCATCCGCGCCCATCTGGCCGACCTGGCCTGGCTCGGCGTCGACGCACTGTGGATCTCGCCGTTCTTCCGCTCCCCCATGGCCGACTTCGGCTACGACGTGAGCGACTACTGCGACGTCGACCCGCTCTTCGGCGACCTAGCCGCCTTCGACGCACTGGTGGCCGACGCCCACAGACTCGGCCTGCGGGTGATCATCGACTGGGTGCCCAACCACACCTCCGACCGACACCCGTGGTTCGTCGATGCCGCCTCGTCACGCGACAGCGCCCACCGCGACTGGTACGTGTGGCGCGACCCGGAACAGGACGGATCGCCACCCAACAACTGGGTGGCCGCCTTCGACCTGGACGCACCCGCGTGGACGTTCCACGAGCCGACAGGGCAGTGGTACCTGCACATGTTCGAGTCCGCCCAGCCTGACCTCAACTGGGACGAGCCGGCGGTCGAGTCGGCCATGCTCGACACCGTGCGGTTCTGGCTCGACCGCGGGGTCGACGGCTTCCGGGCCGACGTCATCCACGGCATCGGCAAGGACCATGCCCTCCCTGACGACCCGCCGGAGGTCGAGGGCATCCCCCACTGCGCGCTGAACGACGTGCCCGTCACCCACGAGCGGCTGCGCACCATCCGCACGCTCCTCGACGACTACCCGGATGACCGGGTGATGGTCGGTGAGGTGTTCCTCATGTCGACCGACGCGGTGGCCACGTACTACGGGCACGATGACGAACTGCACCTGGCCTTCAACTTCCCGCCCCTGTTCGCACCGTGGCTGGCCGGTCGGTGGGCCGGCTGCATCGATGCCGCCCGGCGGGCCCTCGACCCGCGGGGTGCGTGGCCGACCTGGGTGCTCTCCAACCACGACAACGCCCGGCACCGCACGCGCTACGACCGGGCCGCGGCACGGGCGGGCGAGGACACGGCCACCGGCACCCGTCGCAGCGAGGCGCGGGCCCGCGCCGCGGCCGTCCTGCTGCTCACCTTGCGGGGGACCCCCTTCGTCTACCAGGGCGACGAGCTCGGACTGCTGGACGCGGACGTCCCCGAGGACCGCCGGGTCGACCCGGGCGGGCGCGACGGCTGCCGCGCTCCCTACCCGTGGGACGGGTCGCCTGACCACGGCTGGGCGACCCCGGACGGCGTGACGACATGGCTCCCCTTCCCTCCGGGAGCCGACAGCCGGAACCACGAGGCCTTGGCCGCCGAGCCGGGGTCCATCCTCCACCTGTACCGGCGCACGCTCGCCCTCCGACGGGCGACGCCGGCGCTGGTGCTCGGTGCCATGGAGATGCTGGGGTCGCCCGACGACACCCTCGCCTACCGTCGCGAACTCGCCGGCGACACGTGCACGGTCCTCGTGAACTTCAGCGGCGGTGACGTCGACGTCACCGCCCTCGGGAGGGTCGGTGCGGAGGTGCTGCTGGCGTCGGACGACCCCGCCCCCGCCGGCGGGTGGTCCGGAGTGCTCGGCCCCGATCAGGCCGTCGTGCTGCGCGGCTGACCCCGTCGGGTCCCGCCGGCGGCGAGGTGCTCAGAACCAGGTTTCCTGCCAGTAGTCGGCCTTGCCGACGTCACCCAACGACATCGAGTGGTCGTCGGCGTGCTCGCTCTGTCGGATGCAGCACACGAGGGTCCCGATCCAGGGACCGCGGTCGATGCAGTGCACGGCACCGCACCGGCGCCACGTGCGTTCGGTCGGCAGCGCCAGGTCGTCGAGGTCGAAGTTGTCGTCGTGCCAGTCCCGGAGGGCCCGCTGCGTCTGGTGTTCGATGGTCACTGTTGTTCCTGCCCCTTGTTCGTCCAGCTGTGGTCTCGAGCGGAGCCGGGCCTCGGGCCGACCCTCTCCTGGATCCCGGGTGTCTCCCGAGAGTCCCGCCGTACACACCAACTATCGGAACGACCCTGGGGCACCTGTAGGCCGCCGGACGAACTGCAACTGATCTACACCGACGGCGCGCGCCGGCGCTGTCCGTGGCGGAATTGCGACCCTCCGTCGCAGCCATTGTTAGGAGAAGATCCACAGGTTTTCCGCTAACACCAGAGAAAGCCCACGTCAGACGCATCAACGTTCGCAGATACTGCCAAATAATGTTCAAATTCCTTACAACGGTGGTCCACATGTGCGTGTGAGAGGACGCTAGGGTGGCGAGATGAACGGCGAGGGGGCCACCAGCATCGAGGACATCGTCCGGCGCAACATCGCCGCGCTGCGGGCGAAGGCGAACCTCACCCAGCAGGCGCTCGCCGACGAGATGCTGCTGCGGGGCGTGGGCTGGACACGGGAGACGGTGGCCCAGGTGGAGACGACGAACCGTCGGATCGGCCTGACCGAGGCAATCACCGTTGCCGCCTGCCTCGATGTCCCACTCGCACGCCTGGCGGCCACCGGTGCCGATGCCGTGACCGTGGGCGAGAGTCGGTGGACGACCTCCTACCTGGCTGCCGCCATCGCCGGCACGGCAGGCGAAGTGTATGCGCCCGACAGCTATGCGGCCCCGACCCGGGCCGTGCGCGAGGAGCCGGCTCACTGGGAGGAGCCCGAGGTCTCCCCACGCACACCGACCCCGCCCGGCACCACCCCGACAGATCTCGAGCGCCGTCGCCGCCCGCGCGACCGGCGTCCGGTCGACGTGGTCGAGGCGGCCACGTCCGGCCCGCGCCTGACGCCCGACGCCGACGCACCCCAGAAGGCCGCCGAACGCATCGAGCGCAGGCTGCGACTGCGCGTGACGGCCGGTGATGTCGACACCACCGCCCAGCAGCTGTGGTCACGCAGCCTGGAGGCCGAGCGCGACCGGCGCGTGACCGACCGGCGCTCCGTGACGGGCGGCTCGCTACCGACCATCCGCGGCCACGTGTCGCGCGACCTCGACCGCGAGCTCGCCCACGAGATGGAGAAGCGGGCCGAGCCGCCGGCCGCCCCCGACGACCGGACGGGCGCCCTGACGCCGGACGAGGCGGCGTGGGAGGCCACGCGTCTCAACATCATCCTGGCCAACAAGGGCTATTCCGACAGCGATGTCACCCGGTGGTGGAACTTCACCCACCACCGCGAGCTGGGCGACCAGACCATCGCCGAGGCATGGCGGGACGGCAGGTACTCGGCGGTGAGCAAGCTCATCCAGGCCCTGCCCGACAAGCAGTCGACCGGGGACGCCTGAGCCACCCATCCAGATCTGCCGGCGGCCGCCGACGGTGACCACGGTGGCCGGAATGGGGGCCTGCAGGGCAACGCCCTGGACCACCTACCCGGAGGAGATCCATGGAGAGGGATCGACTGACCGCGCTGCTCGAGGCCGAGCGCGCCACCCATCTCGAACGTAACCCCGGGTCAAGGGCCCAGTTCGGCGAGGCGACCCATCTGTTCACCGGGGTGCCGATGACCTGGATGGCCAACTGGGCCGGCAGCTTCCCGCTGGCACTCGCAGGAGCGCGCAGCGCACGGGTCACCGACGTCGACGGACACACCTACGTCGACTTCGCACTCGGCGACACCGGTGCGATGGCCGGTCACTCGCCCGCCCCGGTGGTCGAGGCGATCCGGCGACGGGTGGAGACCCTCGGAGGGATCACGGCCATGCTGCCGAGCGAGGACGCCGAGTGGGTGGCCGCGGAGCTGGCCCGGCGGTTCGGCCTCGGGCAGTGGTCCTTCGCGCTCAGCGCCACCGACGCCAACCGGTGGGCGCTCCGCCTGGCCCGTCTGGTGACGGGTCGGCCGAAGATCCTCGTCTTCTCCTACTGCTACCTCGGCAGCGTCGACGAGACGTTCGTGGTGGCGGGCCCGGATGGCACCACGCGCTCGCGCCCCGGCAACGTGGCGCCGGCGGTCGACCCGTCCGAGACCACGGTGGCCGTCGAGTTCAACGATCTCGATGCAGTGGGTCGTGCGCTGCGCACCGGTGACATCGCCGCGGTGCTGACCGAGCCGGCACTCACCAACATCGGCATCGTCGCACCAGATGACGGATTCCACGCGGGGCTCCGTTCGCTCTGTGACGAGACCGGCACGCTGCTGATGATCGACGAGACCCACACCCTGTCCGCCGGGCCCGGAGGGGCCACGGCGGCATGGGGACTGCAGCCCGACATCGTGACGATGGGCAAGGCGATCGCCGGCGGGATCCCCATCGGCGCATTCGGCTTGCGGGACGAACTAGCGGCACGGATCCTCACCCTGGTCGACGACGAGTACGCCGACATCGAAGACGTCGGCGGCATCGGTGGGACGCTGGCCGGCAACGCCCTGTCGATGGCGGCGGCGCGGGCCTGCCTGGGCGAAGTGCTGACCGAGGAGGCGTTCACCCGGATGGAGGCGCTGGCCGTGCGGCTGGTGGAGCAGGCCGAGGCCACCATCGTCCGCCACCGGATGCCCTGGACGATCACACGGCTGGGCGCCCGTGCCGAGTATCGGTTCTGCTCACCCGCGCCGAGAAACGGAACGGCCTCCGACGCGGCCGACGACCCGGAGCTCGACGAGTACCTGCACCTCTACCTGTCGAACCGGGGCGTGCTCATCACGCCGTTCCACAACATGGTGCTGATGTGCCCCGAGACCACGGCCGACGACGTCGACCTCCACGCCCGGTTGTTCGAGGCGGCCGTGGCCGCGCTGGCCGGCTAGAGGCGTGCCGCACTCCTAGCACCGCACGCGGCCAGATGCACAAGGAGACCGTCCGATGCAGCGCACCGGTGGCCACGCGACCGGTGAGCGGACCGGGCAGCTCGGGTCCGCATCGGACGACACGGAGCGGATCTGTGCTGTTGCGTCGGTGGAGCAGTACAGGGGGGCCCCGGTGATCAGCGTCACCATCCCGGTCCTCAACGGCGGCCCGGACCTCATCGGTCAGCTCCGAGCTCTGGAGGGCCTGTGGTCGAGCGAGCCGTGGGAAGTGGTCATCGCCGACAACGGCTCCACCAACGGCAGCTTCCAAGCGGCTCGGGAGTTCGGCGACGACACCGCCCTCTGCTGGCGGCTGCAGCTCCGGGGGTTCCGCTTCGCCGAACTGCCCGATGCCATGGGGGCAACGCGGGCCCGGACCACGTTCCGGGGTGTCTTCCGCCAGTGCTCCGCCTGTGGGTGGGTCGCACCGATCCTCTACCAGCGCCACCAGGCCGAGGGCCTCCAGCGCGATCTCGCGGGAGTCCTCAACGTGTGGGCGTCGCTGGTGCTGACCGCGCTGCTGCCGCTCCAGTCCACGCGACCCTTCGAGTGGGCCCGTGGCACCGGCATCCGTATCGGTCGGCTCGAGGGCTCCTGGCGGCACCGGGTCGTCATCCCCTGATCCAATCCGGCCGGGCACCAGAGGATCACCAGAATGCGTGTATCGCATCAACCGGAACTGACCTTCGCAGGACGAGCCGGACCACATGCGAAGAAGGGATAGGGGCGAATTCAAGCGGTGAGTGCAACGACGGCCGCATCGTAGCGGTCTTGGGCTGACTCCCAGTTGTGGATCCTCCGGGGCATGGTGTTGAGGCGGTGGCTAATCACGTCGAGGTCCTGTT
>Ga0182014_10004503_pt1 | contig 15929 bp, 13 predicted proteins | sample 612S2DmetaG_FD_120489 | JGI IMG/M metagenome (GOLD analysis project Ga0182014, IMG submission 120489) | Permafrost microbial communities from Stordalen Mire, Sweden - 612S2D metaG | ecosystem: Environmental > Terrestrial > Soil > Wetlands > Permafrost | place: Sweden: Stordalen | collected... | reverse complement strand
GTGGAAGTCTTCCACACGCTTAAGGGCGTGCTGAAGAAGCGGGGATACAACACGTCGGTCGGCGACGAGGGCGGCTTTGCTCCGTCGGTGAAGTCGAACGTCGAGGCGATTGAAGTCGTAGTGGAGGCGATTCAGCAGGCGGGCTATAAGCCGGGCGAAGACATAGCGATTGCGCTCGATCCGGCGGCCAGCGAGTTCTATCAGGATGGAAAATATGTTTTCAAGAAATCCGACAAGTCGGCCAAGAGTTCGGAAGACATGATTCGGTATTACGAAAAATGGGTGAAAGACTATCCCATCGTGTCGCTCGAAGACGGGCTCTCCGAAAACGACTGGGAGGGATGGGCGCTGCTGACCAAAGAGCTGGGCGGCAAGATTCAGCTGGTGGGCGATGACATCTTCGTCACCAACATTGAGATTTTCGCCAAGGGCATCGAGAAGGGAATTGCCAATTCGATCCTGATCAAGCTGAACCAGATTGGCACGGTCAGCGAGACGCTGGACGCGATCGATCTGGCGCGGCGCAACGGATACACGTCAGTGATCTCGCATCGTTCCGGCGAAACCGAAGACACTTTCATTGCCGACCTGGCCGTGGCGACTGGCGCGGGTCAGATCAAGACCGGCTCAGCCTCACGCACCGACCGAATTGCCAAATACAACCAGTTGCTAAGGATTGAAGAGGAGTTGGGCGTGGCGGCGCGGTTTTTGGGGGTGAAGGCGCTGAACTATAAGGGATGAGTGCAACGCGAAGCGAGGTTCGAGTAGTGGATCCAAACCTGTGGCCTGAAATCGTATGGTTGCTCATTGCGTTGATGATGGGGGTTCTCGTCGTCACGTTGTTGCTGCTTCTCTGGAGAGCGATCTTTAGACGCCGGCGGTCAGAGTGGGCTCTGGACACCCTGCTGCTCGGATGCTCTGGTTTCATCCTGGTGGCGGCGCTCATGGCATTCTTACTGAAATACGGAAAGCACATCCCACCGGAATGGTCGCGTATTATTGGACCCTCGCTAACTGCGGCCGTGGCTTTTCTGCTGGTGTGGATCTCGAGAAAAATCCGCAATCGGATGGCTCGAAAGAGGGTGTTGGGTTCCGCGAAAGGGGAGTTTATTGTTCCAACGGACTTCAACGACCCGCTGCCGAAAGAGATCGAGGACGAGTTCTATAAGCGATGAGTTCCATCTGAGCTAAAAGCCCATCGTGTCGTCCGCCGAAGGTCCATAGGTCGCGGGCACAGGTTTCCCGTTCAAGCGCAGATAGACGCCCAGCTGCGCGCGATGATGGACCAGGTGGTTCAGGAACATCTCGCGGTAGGCGAGGAAGCGCGACCCTTCGAAGATGGGCTTGCCCTGGAAGCTCAGCTTCCAGTTCTGTGTCCAAGCTTCATCGGGTGTGTTCTTGAGGGCAGCACGCACCTTGGCAGCGCCTTCATCAAAAGCGCCGACCAACTGCGCCGCCGACTCAAAGGGCAGAGGCTTGTAGCTGCTTTTGGCAAAATCGAGTTCAGGAGTTGTAAGGATCGAGAGGCCAAAGCCGGCCAATTGCGCCACGTGCGGCGCGAGCTTGTTCAGCGGCATGGACTTGGGATGCGGCGCAAAATCCTTCTTGTCTTCCGGAACGCGTTCCAGCGTCGTACGCGTCTTTTTCATTTCTTCGTCAAATTCCACTAGAAGAAGTTCACTGATGGGCATGTTTGATCCTCCGCGATAGTATAAGATGCCGAATCGACCCCTGGGATTCAATGTCTATTCTGTTCTTAGATCACGGGGGCGGATTTGCGGACGCCGCCGAAATCTTGAACCGCCGAGACGCAGAGGACGCCGAGAAGATTTTTTGATGACCCGATGACCCGATCACCCGATGACCCGATCCGCAAACTTCTGATTTGCCTTCGCCACCCTTTTGAGCAGTGGAACGCGCCGGCGTGGTTTTCCGAGCGCTTGCGCCGTGAGTTTCCGCAAATTGAAGTCGTTCATCTTCCTGACTACAAGCGCGTGGACGAAGAGATCGTCGACGCCGAAATCGCGATCGCCTGGTCAATTCGTCCCGCGCAGATTGCGGCGGCAAAGAGACTGCGATGGATTCACTCTCCGGCGGCGGCGGTCCATCAACTGATTTTTCCGGAACTCGTCAACAGCGAGATCGTTCTCACCAACGCGCGCGAAGTGCACGGGCCGGTGGTGGCGGAGCACGTCATCGCGCTCATCTTTGCGCTCGCCAAGAAAATTCCGGGCTCGGTGCGCTTGCAGGAGAGGCACGTCTGGGGGCAGCAGATCCTGTGGGACGAACTGCCGCGCGTGCGTGAGGTTGCAGGCGCGACCGTCGGTCTCATAGGCCTCGGCAGCATCGGTCGCGCGGTCGCCAAGAGCGCGAAAGCCCTGGGCATGCGGGTGATCGCGGTGCGCGAGCATCCGGAGAAGGGAAGTGAAGGCGCGGACGCCGTCCTTGGGCCGGCTCAAATCGACGAAGTCTTTCGGCAAGCGGATTACATCGTGCTGGCAGCGCCGATCACGGATCGTACGCAGGCCATTGCGAACGCCGAACATTTGGCGCTCATGAAGCCCTGCGCCTGCCTGATCAACGTCGGTCGCGGGGCGCTGGTGGATGAATCCGCGCTGGCCGCCGCTCTGCGTGAAAAGAAGATCGGCGGTGCTGCGCTCGATGTTTTTCCGAAAGAGCCGCTGGCCGCCGACTCGCCGCTGTGGGACTTGCCCAATCTGCTGATCACTCCGCACACAGCCGCGCTGACCGACAAGTTATGGGAGCGGCATTACGCGCTGTTTTCGGAGAACCTCCGCCGCTATCTGAGCGGGCAGCCCCTGCTGGCAGTGGTGGACAAGCGGAAAGGTTACTGAGTTCGAGACTCGGACGCTCTCGAAAGATCAGAACACCGGCTCCTGATCAATCAGCCATACTTACTCTGCGCCCTCCGCGATCTCTGCGGTTAAAGATATTCCTTACCGCGTGTCCACTCCAAACCCCAAGATCGCATTCACTTCGACCGGCTCATTCCCTCGAAATGCCGGACGAAATTTCCAGCTGTGCAAAGCCACCAGAATCTTTGAAGTAGTTTCGGCGGCGCCGGACTCGAGTACTTTCAGGTCTTTCAGTTCGCCAGAGCGGTCGAGGATGCAGGCGATCACGACCCGCGTGGGGCGCAGGCCATCAGGCAGGTCTTTGCGCATGGGTTCGGGGGCGCTTAATTTTTCCGAAGAAGGATGCGTTGCCGACGTGGCGTCGGCATACTGCATCACCGCTGTGCCGAGCGACGTTTCGATGTAAATAGAGTAATTGCGGTCGCCTTTCAGAACTCCGTAGTAAGCGAACACGCCACCGGAGCGAGGGGTCGCTTCGATCGTAATTCCCGATCCTTTGTGAGCGCTGGTGGAAGAACGGCCGGGGCCCGACGATGGGGCGTCGCCGCCGGGAGTGCCGAAACTGGGCAAGTTAATGGTGGTTGTGCCGCCCTGCACCGATACTCCGGGTATGGCGGGCGTGCCGCTGGTGCCGGTTCCCGCGCCGCCGGGGCCGGGATACGGCGAGATCCCTCCGTGTGCGTTGGGATCGGAGCCGCGCCCTGCGCCTTCTCTGCCTGCGCCTGGACCTTCTCCTTGCAACCCGCTGCCGGGGCCATTGCCTTTGCCGATACCTGCTCCGCCGCCGCCGCCGCCGAGACCGCTCTTTGCCGTGCCGCTGGGCGACATGGCGAGAGCGCCACCGCCGGTGGAGTTTGGTAGTCCAGGTCTGGTTCCCGGTTGGCTGGAGATGACGACCGCGGACCCGGCAGCGTTTCCACCGGCATTACTTGGTGGAGCAACGGAGGAACCCAGGTCGAGCGGACCGCCGGCGCCAGTTCCCTTGTTGCCTCGTCCGCTGCCAGAGAGGGCCTTGCCGCCGCCCAAGCCTGGCGGAGGCGGTACGACGTCGGCCGAGCCCAGGAGCGCACCTGCAGATTGCTCCGAGCGGCCACCGCTGCCTTGGGAACCGCCTTTCTGCGAGCTTGGGATGCTGGCCGGAGGCGGCACAACCTGGGGCGCAAGAGTGCCAACGCCAGATCTTGCGAGTGATCCTCCACCGGAAGCGGTGGGCGGCGGTGGTACCGGTTTGGTGCGCAAGTCACCGGTGGCAGAGCTTCCCCAACTATTCAGATCGCGGCTGACCTGCGAGGGCGGCGGCGCAATGACGGCGGGCGCGGGCAGCGTCAGCTTGGGTGTGGACGACACTTCGCGCTGCGGCGCGGAAACCGGTGGCGCAACCACATCGACGGTTTGCGTCAACGGCACGCGGGAGCTGGCCAAATCGCGCTGCTCGTCTCGCGGAGCGGGTGCGATGACGGTCGGCGCGAGCGGGTTTGCGGTTCGCATCTTGTCGCGCGAGACATTTGGCGCGGGCGGAACTACTGCTGCGCTCAACGCTGGCGAAGAGCGCGTGCTGGCGTGAGAAACATCGGGCGCGGGCGGGACGATGTTGGTCGTCAGACTGGACGAGGTACGGCTTGCTGGGGAATTCAATTCCGGCGAAGGCGCTACTACGCTCATCGTTGTCAAATATGCAGGCAGAATTGGCGCGGTGAGAGAAGATCGCAGTCCTTCGGCGGGAGGCGGTCCGGGATTCGACTTGAAGGCGAGCAGATTGGCGACTGCGGAATCGGAATGCGGCAGATTCACCTTGGGAGCGTCCACAACCTTCTCGCGGGGCTTGTCGCCACGCGCTACGCGAATGGTCTGCGTGCGGTGGTGGGCTTGCTGACCGCCGGCGCGTCCGGACTTGCCGGCCTGGGCGCCGCCTCGGTCTTGAGTTTGGGGCAGCTCGTCGGCGGAATAATAAATGACATCCCATTGCGGACGAGTTGGAGGAGCGGGGATCTGAAGACTTACAAAGCGCTCCGGGAGAACGATGACTGCGACCAGCAGCAGGCACTCGAGCAGCCAGCAGACGAGCATGCCGCGATACGGGAACATGCCAACGGGCGCTTCTCCCGCCAAGCGCTTCGGAGGGCGAGCGAGCGCCGGGCGTAAAGCAGACTTGAACTCTTCCCATCGGGACGACCACTCCACCAGCAGGCGCGGCGGCTCGGGCCATTGATCTTTCGGACGCAGATTTTCGGGCCAATGATCGGCGCTTTCGGGAATGGCGGCAACTTCGGACATTATTTTAGACGGCGATTTTAGACTGCGTTATTTCTGGGGGATTCGTACTAGTGTAGTGTGCCAGAAGGACGCTCTGATTATCGGGTGACTTCGGTGTTTTTTGTGCCTTTTGTTCTCTCGGAGACTGGGACGGAGTTCCTCGGTGGCTTCGAACGTCGGACATCAAGGCGAGGTGTTTACCAGTTAGTACCCCTACCCCCTCTCCCCCCTGCCTTTTGGAATCAGTGGGTTAGAGGGAAAATTCGTGTTCAGTCCTTGAGGAATAAGGACTTATATTAAAGTATTCATAAATAAGGAGTTAGCTTGGCTCCCGGCCAATTCGGCACCCCTCGCTGGTGCTCTCCATGGGAAATCAATCACTTAGCTGTGGTCTCTTTCGTACGGGTTAACAGTTCGCTTTCAAAGTATTCAAAGAAATGGAGTTATTTGCACGACACGCGATGGACGTGTCGGAGCGGTGGGCCACTCAAACCATGGCCGACTCCAGCTCGGATTAGTTGTCAAGGAGCAGGGGGTGCTGAGGCAAATGCTTGTTTGCTATGAATCTATTTTAACAGGGGAGTCAAGGGCGGTCGCGGGAGGAGTCATTGGGGCATTTATTTAAGGACACAATACCGAAATCTCTGACAGCCACAACAAGCGAATCCCGAAGAGTCGTTAGCACCTACCGCGATTGCCAGCGCCTCGGATTGCGCCTGCCGTGGAAGCAGGCGATTACCACAATCCGATGCTCCTGAACCTCGAAGAATAATCCGTATGGGAAGCGCCGCACTCCCGCACGCCGACGGCCCCGGTGGACGACAGGGAACTGCAATGGACCGTCTGCGATTGCCGCAACCGTGGCCTCGACCGCCAGCGCGAAGCGCTCCCCAAGCTGTGGGCGAATGTTGTCATACCAGGCCCGCGCATCCAGCAAATCCTCATTCGCCTCTGGTATCCAGACAACCGGGAGAGTCACGGTCTCTTAAACAGGCCCGCCCTGGCCTGCTCCCAGGGGATGACAGCGGAAGGATTTTGCTCATGCCGAGCAATGCGGTAATCAAGCTCCGCCCGCTGCGCATCTGTCAGCGATACTGCGTCCGCTTCCAGGCTTTCCCAGACCGTATCCAGCAGTTCTGCCTTCTCCGCAGCGGATAGGCTGTTTATCTGGCTTCGCAAATCGCTCATACGCCTATAACCCTAGCGCGGTTCCTTCGCACTGGCAAGCAGTCGAAAGAAATGTCCACCTGGTCGCCGAGCGCGGTCAGGGAGTCGCGGACGGTGCCGGTGGGAAGCCCTAACACATGCGCTTCTCTATTCAGAATACATGCAAGGCTGGCGCATTCCTCGAGTCGCGATGATGTTTCACCAGGATTTCAACGTCCTGATCGAGCGCCACGAGAAAGCGCAGAAGGCGCTCCACGGAAAACTGGCGAAACTCGCCGCGCAGCATCTTGGAGACGTCGGGCTGGCGGATGCCGAAGAGATCGGCCGCCTCGACCTGTTTCAGGCCACGCTCCTTCATGAGCGTGTCGATTTTGAAAACAAGCTGCGCCTTGACGAAGTGTTCGTCCGCATTCGGCACGCCAAGATCCTTGAACACGTTCCGGCTGCCGCTTTCGTATTTTTTTTTGCTCATGGCTATCCAAATCCAATATGGTGATATCACCATATTCTGTCAAGGGTGTGCAAACGCCCGAAGACGCGGGCGAATCCCCTTGCCCAGCGCTCATTCTCTCGATGCTTCAAGCTCGGTGTTTCAAGCCGCTTCAGTGTGAATAGGACGTTCTTCGAAAGAAATATCTACCTGGTCGCCGACGGCGGTCTGGGAATCGTGTACGGCGCCGGTCGGAAGCTCTAGCACGGAAGCGGCGTGGACGCGAACGGCGGCTAGGCGCCAGGGCTTTAGGTCCTCTTCAATGTGGATGACAATCCGTTCCCGGTCAAGGTACACGGCGTCGATCGGAAAGCGCATGGCGAAGGTGTGGATGCCGTGGGAAGGGTTGATCCACAGTCCCTGGCCGCGGGAGAAGTGGGACGAGCCGGTGGCCATTAGGCCGCGAAAGCGGGACCAGTGGGTGTGCGCGACCAGGAGATCGGTCGCGAGATAGGTGGTGCGGGTGCGGTTGAAAGCGTATCCCTTAGTCATTGAAGCATTGAGTCATTTAGTCATTGAATCATTGAGTCATTGAAATCAATGAACCAATACCTCAATGATTCAATGACTCAATAAAATCACCGTTTTCCCCCAGCCGGAAGGAATATGTGCAACAACTGAATTACGGCCGGCCCGACGGTGACGAAAATCAGGGAGGGCATGACAAACAGAACCAGGGGAATGATCATTTTGACAGTTGTCTTCGCGGCCTGTTCTTCGGCACGCTGGCGGCGCTCGGTACGCAAAGAGTCGGAGTGGACGCGCAAGGCTTGGGCAACGCTGGTTCCGAAGCGGTCGGTCTGAATCAGGGTTCCGACGAGCGAGCGAATGTCATCGACGCCAGTGCGCTCGGCGAGATTGCGGAGGGCCTCGACGCGAGGTTTTCCGGCGCGGGTTTCGAGGTCGAAGAGATGGAATTCAGCGCTCAATTCCGGGTGCGCGGTGCTCAGATCCTGGCCCACTCGCATCATGGCCTGATCGAGAGACAAGCCCGCTTCCACGCAGATCACGGTCAGATCCAGGCCATCGGGCAGGCCGAGGCGAATGCGGCGCTGGCGTTCTTTCAGCTTCCTTTTCAGCAGGAATCGCGGGATAAAAAAGCCGAACCCGGTCAGGCCGACCAGCAGCAGGGGGGAATTGAATCCGGTAAACAGAAAAACCGAGACGAAACCAATGGCGGCGAAGAGGACGCGCAAACCACGATAGATAGTAACGTGCTGCGGGCTGCGATATCCCGCTTGAATCAGCCAGAGCCGGGTTTGCGAAACGTTCGCGGGCGAGAGCGGCAAGGCGCGGCTGAGGGGATCGAGAGCCTGCTGCATGCGTTCGCGCATGGCAGGTTTAGCCGGGGCTTTGGGACGCTGCCAGCCGATTTCGCGCAGGCGGGAGCCGAGCACCGACGAAGGAGCAACTGTGGCGGCTCCAAAGGCGAAGACGATCACCACGATGGTGAGAAAAACGAAAATAGAGAGTGCCAGAGCCAGAGTCATGAATTAGACCTGTACTTCAGTCGTTGGTCGTTCGTCGTTGGCAAAACCTCCGAACGACCGACGACCAACGACTCCGAACGACGAACGACCAACGACTAACGACTGATTCATCAAACCTGTATCCTGATAATTCTGCGAATGACAAAGTAGCCCAACGTCTGCAAAGTGATGCCGCCTACGATCAAAGCGTGTCCTAACGGGTCGGTGAAGAGCGGGAGAATGAATCCCCGGTTGATTAAGAGCATGATGACGACAATCATGGGCGGCAGCGCCATGAGCAGGACCATGGTGAGGCGTCCCTGGGCGGTGTGGACGCGGACCTGGCGCAGGATCTTGAAGCGTTCGCGAATGACGTAAGAGAGGTTGTCAAGAATCTCGGCCAGATTGCCGCCGGTTTCGCGCTGCAACATTACTGCTGTGACGAAGAACTTGACGTCGACCAGAGGGACGCGGTCGGCCAGGTTGAGCAGGGCGTCGCGTACGGGGAGGCCGAATTTCTGCTCTTCGTAGAGCTGGCGAAATTCACCGGCAACGGGTTCGGAGACTTCGTTGGCAATCATTTCGAGGGCGGTGGTAAAGGCGTGCCCGGCGCGCACCGCGCGGGCGAGGGTATCGATGGCCTCGGGAAACTTCTCCTCAAATTTTGCAAAACGCTTGGTGCGCATATGCGAGGCATAGGCGTAGGGGACAAAAAACCCGAGCAGAGCGCCGGCCCAGCCGAAGATCAGGTTGCCACCGGCGACGGCAGCGATGACGGCGAGTAGCAGAGCCGACACGGCACAAAGCATCAGGAAGTTTCCGGCGCGAACGTCCACGTGTCCCTGAGCCAGCATTTTTTGCAGGAGGGAGACGCGCTCCGAGCGGCGCAGAAGGGTATCGAAAGCGGGTATGCGGCTGAGGACTTCGTCGCGCAGCAGAGCCACATCGGGCGCGGCTGGTTCGGTGGGCTTTTGAACGGTGGAGAGGCGATCGCGGAGGACGCGGGCCTGAGCCTTGCGCTGATCGAACAAAGACATGGCGGCAAAGACGGCCAGGGTGATCACCACAAACACCAGCAAGGCAATAAAGAACGGCATCCGCTAGACCTCCATCCGGGACTCGAAAAGCGCAGGACTGAGGCGGCAACCGGCGGTGGCGAGGCGTTCGGCGAAATGCGGCGGGCCGCCCGTCGAATGGAAGACGCCGCGCACCTTTCCGCTCTCGTCAACGCCGCTGCGCTCAAACACGAAAATGTCCTGCAGCGTGATCATCTCTCCTTCCATTCCGGTGACCTCGGAAATCGTGATCACCTTGCGCGAACCGTCGGAGAGACGCGCGACCTGAACTACGGCGTGGACGGCGTTCGCGATCTGCTGGCGAATGGCCCGCTCGGGAATGTTCAGGTTGGCCATGGAAACCATATTTTCGATGCGCGCCAGCGCATCGCGCGGCGAGTTGGCGTGCACGGTGGTCAGCGAACCCTCGTGGCCGGTATTCATGGCCTGAAGCATATCGAACGCTTCTTCGCCGCGCACCTCGCCCACCACAATGCGATCGGGACGCATACGCAGGCTGTTGATGACGAGCTGGCGCATGCGCACCGAGCCTTTGCCCTCGATGTTGGGAGGGCGGGTTTCGAGGCGGACCACGTGTTCCTGCTTGAGCTGCAATTCGGCCGCGTCTTCGATGGTCACGATGCGCTCGGAATTCGGGATGTAACCGGAAAGGACATTGAGAACCGTGGTTTTGCCGGCGCCCGTCCCTCCTGAAATGATGAGGTTCAGGCGGCCCTTGACCATGGCCGAGAGCATTTCCAGCATGGGTTCGGTCAGGGTCTTATTGTCGAGCATGTTGCGCGCGGTGATCGGATCGTGTCCAAAGCGGCGGATGGAGAGGCAGGCGCCGTCGAGCGCCAGGGGCGGAATGATGGCGTTGACGCGCGAGCCATCCTGCAGGCGGGCATCGACCATGGGCGAAGACTCATCGACCCGCCGCCCGATGCGGGATACGATGCGATCGATGATCTGCATCAAGTGCTGGTTGTCCTTGAACGACAAGCCGGTGATTTCAAGCTTGCCGGCGCGTTCGACGTATACGCGGTCGAAACGGTTGACGAGGATGTCGGAAATGGTGGGATCTTTGAGCAGCGGCTCGAGCGGGCCCAGGCCGAAGATTTCGTCGAGAATCTCGCGCGACAACTGCTCGCGCTCGGCGAAACTGAGCGGCACCGCCTCGCTGTTCACCGAACTGCGGATGAGGACGAGAACTTCTTCGCGCGCCGAATCTCCCGTCGTGCGCCCGAGTTTTTCCAGGTCGAGGCGGTCGAGGATCTTGCGGTGCAGGTCGGCCTTGACCTGCTGGTACTCGCTCCGTTCGAAGGCTTGCAGATTCGCCATAGCTTATTGAATCATCTTGTCATTGAGCCATTGAATCAATACCTCAATGATTCAATCACTCAATAACCTACACCGTCTTAAACAACGACCAGGCCGTGCGCTTCACTTCCAGATCGTCCTTGGTCAAGTATTCCGCCAGCCCGGCAATGGAGCGGGCAATTTCCGTGGTTCCCTGCTGCATCAAGGGAACGCCGCGATCAATCGCGGTCGAAACCGCGAAGTACTGATTGGGAATCCGCCAGAGCACCGGCGCTCCGATGGCGGCCTCGGTCTCCGCTTCATTGAAGCCCGCCACCTTGCGATAACGATTCAACACCAATGCGAAACGGTCGCGGGAGCCGCTCTCGCCGAGATACTGAGCCACTCTTCCCGCGCTCCACAGGGAAGCGACATCGGCGTGAGCGATGAGCAGGATCTTTTCCGACAGGTTGCTGACCAGGCGAGTGGCACTGTCGAGCCGCGAGGAAGCGTCGACGACGATGTAGTGAAAGAGGCCGACCATGGTGTCGAAAAGACGGGCAAAGTCGGAAGCGGAGGGCTCGATGGGCGTGGGAGCCGCAGCGCCCGCCAACACGTGCAATCCGCGATCGTGACGCACCATGAAGCTTTCGAGCAGGGACGAATCCAGGCGGTGCAGGTTGGTGATGGCGTCGGAGACGGTGAAGGTCGGTTTGAGATTGAGATGCAAGGCGCAGTGGCCGAGCGGCGCCAAGTCCACCAGCGCCGTGCTGTGGTGAATCGCCTGCAAGGCCAGCGCCAGATTGACGGCGACGGTGGTGGCGCCGCTGCCGCCTTTGGCGTTCACGATGGTGAACACCTTTCCCCGGGAAGTTTCGCGGCCGGGCTTGCGGCGGGTTGCCGTGAGACGGACGAAGGCTTCCAGCAGGTCGGTGGTGCTGGTGGGGCGCTCAATGTATTCGCGCACACCCGCCCGCATGGCGCTGACAATCAACTGGGGTTGAGTCATGGGGCCGACGGCGAACACGGCGGAATCGGGAAGTTCCTGGTGCAGCAATTCCACGGCCCGTAGCGCCGAGGTAATGCCATCGGCGGCGATATCCACCAGAATCACGTCGGGCGCATAGGTTTGGGTTTTGCGGATGACCGGGTCGTTAGCGGCCAGAGGCATGGTGGGGTTGCTGCACACGGTGCGGGCCACGCTGGTGCCATCCACCAGGACCTGAAGCACCGCGCGCTGGTCATGGTCGGTGGCAAATACGGCTACTGATAATTCCGGCATGACCCCTCTAAGAACATTGAATCATTGAATCATTGAGGCATTGAATCATTAAAAACCACGGGACCGATTTTTAATGACTCAATGCCTCAATGATTCAATGTCTCAATTGGTTTTCTTCTTGCCATCAAACTTGTCCTGATCCAGATACGGCACCGGATTCCCAGGACCCTTCGGCGCCTGGACACTGGGTGCAACCCGGCGCACCGTGCACAGAACCATCAATTCCGAGTTGCTCTTCTGGTTGCTCTTGCTCTTGAAGAAATTGCCGAGGATCGGGATATCGCCCAGTCCCGGAATCTTGTTGGCAACGTTTGTGACCCGGTTATCCATCAGGCCGGCGATGATGAAGCTCTGGCCATCTTGCAGCTCGAATTCAGTTTCCGCCTTACGCGTGCTGATGGCGGGTATGGTGGTTCCGGCCACGGTGACGGCGTCCGCGAAGTCGAGCGTGCTCACCTCGGGAGCCACGTGCAGGTGGATGTTGCCGTTGGGCTGAATCACGGGGGTGAACTTCAGGCGCACGCCAAATTCGCGAAACTGAATGGTGACGGTGGCGATTCCGCTGGCGTTCTGCTGCGCGACGGGGAAGGGAAATTCTCCTCCAGCCAGGAAACTGGCTTCCTTGCCATTGATCGCGACCAGGTTGGGCTCGGCCAGAATCTGCAAAAGATTCTGCGTCTTCAGGGCCTCGATCACTGCGCCCAGGTGGACCTGAGGGTTAAAGAAAAACATGTTGAGCAAGTTCGATATCGTCGTGGTCGTTGAGGCGGTGCCTGTACCGTTGCTGTTAGTGGAATTGGTGATGGCCGAAGTGGTGATTCCGCCGTACTGGCCGGTCGTCAACGTGCCGAGGGTGTTTCCGGCGCCGGTGGAAAACATATTGATGCCCATCTGGGTCAGAGCCGAACGATCGACCTCGGCAAACTTGACTTCCAGCAGCACTTCGTCTGTCCCGACCGGCCCGAAGGTCAGCACATTCACGACATTCTTGGAATACGCCGAGGCCAGCGCGCCCGCATGCTTGGAAACGTCCTCGGTAGTCACGTGACCCGAGAGAACAATCGCGTTACGCGAAGGCGTCACGTTGATCTGCTCGTCGGGGAAAAGGCGATGCATTTCTTCCGTAGCCGCGGTGATATCGACATCGACCCGAAGATCGAAGCTGCGCGAGCGCTCCAGTTCATCCCAGATCAGCAGTGAAACCTCGCCCGGAGAGAGTCCATTGACCAGGACCTGCGTTGGTGTGACGACCAGCGCGTCCGCCACCGCGGGGTCCGTCACCGAGACGCGCTTCAGTCTCTCGGTAGTGTTAATCAAAAGGGACTTACCCACCATCACGCGCAGCGGAGCTGCCCCGGCAGTGACGGACTGGCTGGATGCAGAAGTGGTGGTGGAGGGTTGCGCGGCGGGCGCATTGTCCTGGCTCTGAGAATTCTGGTTCTGAGAAGAAGCCGTTGCCGCAGCAGCCGGTGAATGGCTGCCGGGAGCGGCGGTGCGCGCGAACATCGTGGCCGCACCGAGAATGGCAACGGAGGCGACGAGCATAAGAGCTTTCATGAATTCGCACCTCTGCGAGGATGCACGAGCAAATCCATCGAGGGAGTGAGCGTACGCGAACTATTGCGGTATTGTCGGCTCAAACTTATTCTCTTCCCGTTTGCTGCCACGGATCATTTCTATCTGGTAGGGTGCTGGTGGAGGCGCCGGAACTTTCGCTGCCACCTTTCGAACTTTGGCTTTAGGCTCGGCGGAGGCCACCGGTTTTTCGCCCGGGTACAGCGCACTTGTCCGGGTGGCGGCGATGCCTCCCTTTTTCGTGTCCAGCGGATTGCGCAGCGCGAGCTGGATTCTTCCTTCCTGGGAAGCCAACGCCAGTTTTTGCGCGTCGTCAGGCGAGACCAGCAGGGTGATCACCGGAGCGTTCGCTTCTCCCCCGGTGATACGTTCCAGGAGGCTCCCGCCGACGGCGATGACGGCCACGTTCTCCAGCACGGTAACGGTTTGCCGTTCGTTCCCTTGATTCCCGGTAGCCAGCACATCCACGCGCGTGCCCGGTTGCACGAAGCCGGCCACGGAAACCACATCGTTGACGCGCACCGAGACGGCGCGCATTCCCGGCGGGATCATGGAGGGCAGGCCAGCGCCAGCGTTCAGTGCCGCCAATTTGCTCGGCAGAATAAATTCGCCTTTGCTGATTGGCAAAATTGCGCCGCGCCCCAGAACCTTCGAGGGCGCCGAGAAAGCCCCCGGAGGCACCGCCGATGGCGGGAGAGTAACCACGCGGACATCGTGACCGTCCAACTTGGCCCCGACCTGAATGTCATCGGCAGCCACCACGACCGGCACTCCGCCCGCATTGCTGTTCGAGCCCGCAACGGCCCGCAGCCGGTTATAGACGGTAAAGCTGACAAGCAGGCCGACGGCCAGCGCCAAGCCTCCGATCATCAACAAACGGCTTCGGTTCATTCCTCTCCTTCCGGGATAACTCCGGACTGATTCGTTCTATGACCTGCTTATATCTCCGCGAGTGCGACTTACTTTCTGCTGCTGGGGCGGCCTATTGGGCGATTTGGCTGGCTACCCCTGAGAACACGTTGTTTGCATTGCCACCGATCAGACGGACGGTGCCAATCACGAGCACCAGGATTACGGCCAGCATCACGGCGTATTCTGCGATGTCCTGCCCTTTTTCATTGCGCCACAAGAGCTTAGCCAAATATGTCATCTAGACTCCTTCCAGCCTTACACTCCGTCGAAAATTATCACCTCAAAACTCACAATACGGCACGAGCTTGGAGCAAATTCCTGTATGCGCCCTAGTTTCGCAGATTCCGGACGCCTAGGGGAAACATTTTTTCACTTTCGTAACCTCTGACGGTGGGACCCGGGGGAATCGCGGCATTTTCGACCGCGGGGAGCGTCCGGACCAGGATGATCGCCTTAGAGTCGGTGAATTCAGCGTGCCAGATGGGGTCGAGCAGGAGGGCTTGAGCCAGGGCGCAGGACGGGGGCAGAAGTACCGCCTCCACCTTCCATTGGTCAAGAACGTCTCGCCAGCCGGTGTGGAGTTGCACAGCAGTCGTAAACTGGCGCAGGAGGTCGTCGCCATAGAGGTCCGCGCGGCCATCCACGAACACGCGATACGCGGGATAGAGCTTCCAGATCGCGTAGCCTCCCCAATCGTAGTAAACAAAAATATTTCGGGGAGAATCGCCGGCCCGCAAGGAGGCGACAGCTTTTTGGGGATACTGCTCTGCCTCGCGAGCATCCTGGTTGCGGGCAAGACTGACCCACTTCACCAATGCAAATACAGCCATCAGGAGGAGAACTGCGGCGTTGAAAAGCGGGCGGAACCGCCAAGAGTCCGGACGCCGTTGTGGGAACGGCAGGGACGCGGGCGCGGCTGGGATGGCCGCGGCGATCACCGGTATCGCCAGCAAAACGAAAATTGGAATGTGGCGGACCGCATCCAGGGCGGCGAAAGAGATGAGGAGCAGGGGCACGAGCACGCGCCATTGGGTGTGGGGACGGGGCTTCGCCCCGTCCAAGCGGGGCAAAGCCCCGCTTCCACGCGAACTAGTTGCGAGTGCGGTCAGAAGCAGCAGCCAGAGCAGCAGGAGTGGGCGATAGAGCCATGCATGAAAATCCGGCGAGAACCACTCGACAATGAACGATCGCATCCCGGGCGAGCGTAAAGTATCGAGCGGATAACGATAGAGTTCGGCGCCGCTGGGATTAAGAGGCACCAGCGCCAGACAAGCCAGCAGGAGCAGCAGCACTCGCAGGAGGGTGGGACGCGCCTGCCGCCAGGGCGTGTTGCCGAGGGCTGTCTCCGCAATCAGGCCGACCGCGTACGCCAACAACAGTGCGGGGCCAAGCGCGAATCCGGCATGCAGATTGAGCCATAGGAGAAACAGGGGCGGTATCCAGAACAGAAGCCGGGGCCGAGCTTTTTCTGTTTCTGTGCCGCGTTCGAGCAGCCATAGCAACAGGCTGGCCAGCGTAAAGGTGAACATCTGCGGTCGCACGCCCCACGAC
>Ga0182014_10004500_pt1 | contig 15936 bp, 17 predicted proteins | sample 612S2DmetaG_FD_120489 | JGI IMG/M metagenome (GOLD analysis project Ga0182014, IMG submission 120489) | Permafrost microbial communities from Stordalen Mire, Sweden - 612S2D metaG | ecosystem: Environmental > Terrestrial > Soil > Wetlands > Permafrost | place: Sweden: Stordalen | collected... | reverse complement strand
TATCCGGTAGAGGCGACGAGCGTTGTTTTCGAAGATATCGCTCTTCTGCTTGGCGCTCAGGTTATCCATGCGTTCGATGAACGGCACGTTGTGATCGAACGTCGTTCCGGTGTCCGGATTGACCGATGAACCGACGCCGGGGCATTCCGCCCCAAAAACGAGATTGTCCGAGCCCATGACCTCAACGAGCAGCTTCATCGCTGATTCCGTATACAGCACGGTATCGAAGTAGAGCTTCTTCAACCCGTCGCTGAAGCGTTGGCCGGGCGGATTACGCATCGATCCCGATTGGAAGCGGCCGAACTGATAGGGGATGGCGCCTCCACCGTGCGACACGACGATCTTTAGCGTCGGAAAATCCTTGAAGACGTTCGAGTTGACGAGACCGTAGACGGCGATCGTTTCCTCATTGATAAAGTGCAAGGTCTATGGCGTACGCTCGGAGTGCGAGGTCGTGCCGTGAATGTGCGCCGGCACGTCGAGTTCGCACAGTTTTTCGTACAGAGGATACCAATACTTATCGCCCAGGGGTGGCGCCTCAGCTCCGGTATTCTCATACGGGTCCGGATTCAGCAGCGTGCCGACGAAACCGAGTTCCTTGATGCAGCGCTCCAGCTCGGGCAGAGACTTCTGGATGGGCTCGCCTGCCGCTTGCGGCATCGAACAAATGCCGAAGAACTTTCCCGGGAACAACTGCGTGTCGCGGTAGATGATGTTATTGATCTCTTCAGTGAACCACTGGACGAGTTTGAACTTCTCGCTATTCATCATCTGGAACGGACGAGGAGAGATCAGCTGCACGTCGATGCCGTTGTTCTTCATCGACTCGAGGTGCCCGACGGGCGCCATTTCCTTCTTGTGGTACGCCTCGATCAACTGGTCGTCGGTAAGTACGGGACCCCGGTTACCGTGCGCACCACGATGCGAAAGGAGTCCGGCCTTGTAGGCCCAGACTTCGGCCGGCACGCTCACGTGGGCGTGCGTATCGATAACGGCCATGTTAGCGGCCCCGCATGGCCGACTCGACGACCTCGCGCTGTTGCGCGTCGAGAAACCAGCGATAGTGGCCGCCCTTCGAAATCGGGGCCAGACCCGTCGCCGCAATGCTCCACTCGCCGCCGGCATCGTCGCTTACGAATACCTCGCCCGTCGCCGTACCGGCGACGAGCATCAGTTGCGCTCCGGCGTGGTGCATGCCCATCGCCTCGAAATTACCGACGATCTTCGAGGGCAAGCCGTTGCGGCGTTCTTCCCACGTTGTGCCGCCGTCGCGGCTGCGCATTACCGTCGAGTCCGCCGCACGTTCGACGGCCCACGAGCGCGGGGCATTCTTAGGACCGCCGATGTAGAGGACGTTCTCGTCACGAGGATCGATGAAGCCCGCATCCGGATAGCCGATCGTGAAATCGCGTGTCGTCGTGTGTTCCCAACTTACTCCGGCATCGAGCGAACGGTACGTACCGTCTCCAGTGAGCATGAAGAGCCAATTCGGATCGGAACGCTTGACGAGCACCCGATGAATGTCGTGCCGGAACTTGTCCTCCGAGGTATCTTCGTAGCTCTCGAGTTCGACCCAGGTTGTACCGTCGTCAACGGACTTAAGCAGGGCGCCTTGCTCGATGCTCGCATAGAGCGTCGTCGGAACATTCGAATCGAAGGCAACATTTTTGACGTGGGCGATGTGCGGCGGCGGCGGAAAATTCCACAACTCGGTGTTCGGCACATCCAGCAACGCACTGAGCTCGTGCCATGACGCACCGAGATCGTCGCTTCGATAGAGCTTCGCCGGTTCGACCCCGGCGAACAGGATCGTGGCGTCTCCGCGGTATTGCACGGCCAGCGTGTAGACGTTGCGATGACCGAGGCCGCTCGAGGAATCTCGCCACGTCACGCCGTCGTCGAGACTGACCGCGATTCCGCCGTCTCCGTGCGCTGCGGCGAATAGCCGCCGGCTGCGTGGTTCGTTGAGCAACGCGCTCACGTGCCGGTCGGTCAATGTTTCGCGGACGACGGACCACGGCGCACCCGCCGGCCCGCGCTCAAGCGTCACCATGCCGCGAATTGTGCCGACATAGATCCGGTCGGCGGGACGATCGGCAGTGGTCACCGTCATGCCATTGCAAGAGAGACATGCGTACGTTTGAGCCATCAGCTTCTCCAAGAAAGAAAGGCACGAGAGGGAGTGCCGGGAAATCCGAACGGACCACCATGGCAAACAAAAAGAAGAACGTCGCGTCGAATGCGGGGCCCGCACCGGGTGAAATCGACGTGATGTTCCGCCACCCGGGTTTTCTGATCCGCCGGGCCCAGCAGATTTCCGTCAGCTCGTTTGTCGAGCACTATGGATCCTATGGCGTCACGCCCACGCAAGCGGCGATTCTCAAAGTGGTGAAGCGCTGGCCCGGTATCGACCAGGTCGGCGTCGGGCGCGTGCTGGGGCTCGATCGCACGACCGCCACGACCAGCGTCACGACACTGGCCGGCGAGAAAATTCTCGAACGGCGCAACGACCCGGCCGATCGTCGCCGCAAGGCGCTGTTCATCACGGCCAAGGGCGAGCGGCTCGTCGCGAAGCTCGGCGACACCGAGAAATCGGCCCGCTCGATGCTCTCCGTCTTTACCGAAGACGATGCACGCACGTTCATGCGCCTGCTCGAGCACTTCGTTATATCGTCGAACGATACGATTCGAATTCCCATGCAAGCGCCCGAACCGGACATCGTCACGGCCCGCTCGAGACCGCGCAAGCAGCGGGCCTAGCGGCCGATACGCTCGGATTTGGCGCCGCCCAGTCCAAGTGTTTCGCGACCGTAAGCCGTCGCAGCAGCGTCCCATGCGAAACCGATGTGAGCTGCCGACACGTTATTGTCGCGCCAAATGCGTTCCATCGGACCGGTCTCGTAGACGCCGCTCCCGCCGCTGGCTTCGAACAGAGCGTTTGTCGCGTGCCGCGATTCCTGCACGGCGAAAGCATTGTCGCGCCGGTAGCGGGCGCGCATGGCGGGCGTGACGTCTTCGAGCGAGCGCAGCCCGTTGAGCCGGCGAGCATTGGTCAAGAGCATGAGTTCCGCCGCATCGATGTGCGCGCTTGCCTCTGCGATGCGGACGAAGCTGGGCGACTGCTCGGCGATGCCTTCGTCGGAGAGCGCTCCGAGCTTGCCGCGTACCATCCCGGTATACGCGGCAAGAGCCGCGCGAGCGGTGCCGAGCGCGGTTCCCGGCAGCGAGAGCGGCCAGACGAGTTGGAATGGTAAGCGATAGTACAGACCGTGATCCGCGCCGCCCGTGCCGTCGAGCATCGCAGCGAGCGAGACGGTTCGATGCTCCGGAATGAACGCGTCGTGAACGAGGACCGATTTGCTGCCCGTTCCGCGCAGGCCCGCAGTGTACCAGTCATCCTCAATTTCGATGTCGGCGCGAGGGATCAAGAAATAGCGTTGACCGTCGCTGCCGTCTGCTTCGGCAACCATCCCGCCGACGAGGACCCACTGCGAGTGATCGATCCCGCTGCAGAATTTGCCGCGGCCGCCGCGCCACCGGTAGCCCCCGGGGACACGTTCGGGCGCCGTGCCGCCGAGCCGGACGAGTGCCGCGATCAGCACGTTGGGATCCGCGAACACTTCTTCTTGCGCGGCCATGGGAAACTTGGCCGCGAGCCACGTGTGACCGGCGAGCACGCCGTAGACCCAACCGGTCGAGCCGCAGGCGGCGGCGATTTCAATGGTGGCTTCGAGTGCGGCATCCATTCCAAGCCCCGAACCGCCGAACTGCTTCGGTGTCGCAATGGCGAAGAGGCCGCTCTCGTGCAGTTCCTGGATGGACCGGCCGGGGATCCGGCGCAGCTTCTGCGTTTCCGCCGCCCGCGCGGCAATCGCCGGCGCGAGTTCGGCTGCGATGCGCCGCGCGGCAGCCGCATCGTCGATCTGCTGGGTCACCTCTCGTGCGATCATGACCGGCTCCTCACAGGTGTTGGCTAATGTACAGCATACGGTATAACAGCTGGTCAGTCAATGCGTTTATACAGTATACTGTACATATTTGATTTCCGCTCGGGAGGCTCTGATGATCGATGCCCACGCGCACCTGGTAACCCCGGATACGACGGCTTTCCCACCCGCTCCGATCGGCGGCGAGACCCTCTCGCCGGCGGCGATGGCCAATCACATGACGATCGAAGCCCTGCTCGAGCAGATGGACCGCTGCGGCGTGAGCAAGACGGTCGCCGTGCAGCGCGCGCACGTGTACGGCGTCGATAACGCCTATGTGTTGTACGCCGCCGGTCGATTTCCGGACCGCGTCGCGGCGGTCGCCTGCATCGACGCCGGCGCACCCGGGGCGGCCGCGCTCACGCGCACGTTGATCGCTTCCGGCGCGCGAGGTCTGCGCTTCACGACGGCAATCAAGGACCCGGGCGACACGTCCTGGTTCGCCGGCTCCGAGGCGCACGGTGTGTGGGAGGCCGCGCGCGACGCCGGCGCCTCGCTGTGTTTGCACTTTTTGCGCGGGAATCGCGACCAGGGCATCGCCGGGCTCGTGCCGCTCTTGCAGCGCTATCCGGACGTCCCGCTCGTGCTCGATCACGTCGGGAACCCGACGTCCGAGGAAGACGGCTTCGGACTCGCCGCACTCGCGCCGCTCGAACCGTTCGTGCAGTTGCGTGTCAAGATCTCGACGATCAACTTCGAATACGTTCGCAAAGCCGGCGCCGACATCGCCGCCTTTACCGCCGCCGTCGTCGCGCGATTCGGCGCCGAGCGCGTGATGTGGGGCTCGGATATCGCGCAGTCGCGGGGAACGTACGCTGAGTTCGTCGGCGATGCCGTGACGTCGGTCGCCGGGCTGCCGGAGGCCGCGCGCAGGGCGGTGCTCGGCGAAACCGCCGCAGAAGTGTACTTCTAAGTCACGCGGATTTGGCATCGGGTCGCCAGATCAGTTCGTTCGCATCGATGCTCTTGTCGAGGAAATGACGCTTCACCATGGCATCGATTCCGGGTTGAACCATTGCGGCCGTAAGAGTCGTGCCGTAGACCGAACGAACCATGTGTTGGGCGACTTCCGGATCCATCTTCGTCAGCGAAGCGACGATCGGCGCCGTCTCCGAATGATGGCCGTTCGCCCAAACGGCAGCTTTGCAAATGGCCTGGTTGAATTTGGCTGCTACGCTTCCGTTCTTTGATAGCCACGCCTCCGTCGCGCAATATCCAAGTGACAGCGACGGCCGAGCGATAGCCTCCCAGTAATGGCCGATGATGCGAAGTTTTCCTTGGCTCATCGAAATGTAGGGCTCGGCCAGAAAGATGGCGTCGACTCGCCCAGCTTCGAGATCGGCAACCGCTTGCGGCAACGGGGTTTCGATGAATTTAACGGTGCTCGAATCGCCGCCATGGAGCTCGATCCACTGCAAGAAAACCGCCTGCTGCATGTTTCTCAAGCCGAAAATCCCGACGGTCTTACCATTCAAATCCGCAGCCGTGTTAATCGGCGAATTGGGCAGTACGAAAATGCCGTCGTCCCGCGACGCGTCCGTGATGGCGCCCGAAGGGGCGACTAACAGCAACGGGATCCCTCGCAAGCGCGCAGCGGCAAGGGTGCCGATGCCCATCGTTCCGAGACTAAGCGAACCCGAAAGCAATCCGGCGGCGACGACGCCGGGACTTTGTACGGGAATCAACTTGGGGTCGATGCCGGCCGCTTTGAAGTATCCGCGGTCGCGCGCGTAGACGGCCACCGCGTCGGGATCAAACGGAATGAACCCGACATTGAGATCTGATGCGTCCGCCGCGGCCAGACGCGGTCCAACGGCAGCTGTCGCGGCCAAACCAGCGAGAAATGCGTTGCGTTTAGTTTTCACTCGGGCCTACTTTCGATTCGCGTGTTGTTATGGGCGAGACGGGAAAACACGGTCGGCGACGCCGCCGAAGATAAGCTCACGATCTCCCTCGCTGCGGTGCCCGAAGGCATCCATGCAGAAGCGTAGGGCGCCGGCATATCCCTCACGGGAGCAGACGATAGGGAAATCGCTGCCCCACATCAGGCGTTGCGGCCCAAAGGCCGCCAGAGCTTCGTCGAGCACGTCAAGCCCGGCGCGCTCGAACGGGAAGGGGGCGTTACGGTCGGACGCGCGCGGCGCGATCTCGCCGAGACCCGGAACCTTGATGACCACGTTCGGGAAGCGCGCGAGGGCAAAAACGGTTCGTCGCCGGGCGCGCTGTTCATCGGTTGTGTCGGGCGCATTGCCGGCGCCGAGATGTTCGATGACGATGGTGAGGCCGGGTAACGCGGCGACCAGATCTGCAAACTCATCCGAGGCAAAATCCGCGCTCGTACCGGGTGAGCTGACCGCGATACCGAGGTCTTGCGCCGCGCGCCAAATTGCGAGCGCGTCTGCGCCGGCCGATCGTGCGCTTGGACGAAGCCGCACACCCGAAGCACCGTCTTCGACGAGCTGCGCGAGATGCGAGACGGCGCCGGGATCGGCCGGGTCGACCAGCACGATCGTCGCGTAGCGTTGCGGCTCGCGGCGGCGGCAGGCCTGGATATACGCATTATCGGTCTGTCCCAGAGGCTGCGTGAGCACGGCGCGCGCGACGCCGTTGCGTCGCATCTGCTCGTTCAGCGTCTCGATCGGCTCGTACCAATTCAGTGCCACATGGGCATGGCTGTCGACGATGTGCACGCGGCGGCGTTGAATGCGCGGCCGTCAGCGAGCGAGGGCGGGGGCCAAGGGTTCGACCTCACGCCACGTCGTGTCGGGCGGGACCTCGATCGTCGCGCTGCAGATGTCGCCGAACGGAATCTCGGTGTGCACGCCGGGCGGCTGCTCGCCGGTTTCCGCAAGTTGCTTGGACGTTCTCAGCATCAAGCGCCGCCACGCAATCACCGCGATGTCCGACGTGCCGAGATGCTCGCGCGTGCGATCGCAAATCGATCCTTGTGTTTCGCTCACGGCATGATCTTGAACCAGAATTCCCGTGATCCCCGAGAAGTTGCTGCTTTTCATCGCGCTTCGGTCTTGCTCGTAGTTATTGGCCAAGTTGCGCAGTTTTTTGTAGTCGGCGTCGAGTTGGAGACCGCCTTCGACGCGCCGGTGTGCATCGTCGAACGATGCTTCGCGGCTGAACAACACTTGAAAATTCCACGTGGAGGTGTCGTCGCGCGGAACGTAAGCATTGACGAGTCGCCGCTCTATTTTGGGGCCGGTGATGAACGGTGGGATGAACGTAAAGCACGGCAGCACGACGGCGGTGATCCGAGCCTGGCTCGCCTGACCTGCATCGACGTTGCGCAGCGCGCCGTATCGCATGCCGTACTGGGTATACTCGACCTCGAGCTTTGGGCTCAGATCTTCCTCAAAGGCTTGGCTCGGCGGAGCGTCCCACGTGGAGCGACGATGCAAGACGCCGGCATGGGCGGAATCGATCGCTCCCTCGACCGCCTGAGCGTAATTACACTCCTCGAAGACCTTGTAGGCGTGCTGGTGGGACGCCGGTAAACCGAACCATTCGAATTCGGGAAAATTCGGACGAAGGTCGGTCGGGCCGAGATACGCCCAGATCATGCCGGCGGCTTCGCGCACGGGATAGGCGTCGGCGCGGATCTTCTGCGCGAAGCGCGAGCCTTCGGGTTCGGTCGGCGTATCGACGCACGTGCCGTTGACGTCGAATTTGTAGCCGTGAAAGATACAGCGCAGTCCGCAATCGGCGTTAAGCGCGAGCGCAAGCGACGTGCCGCGATGCGGACACGCCTCGGCGAGGAGGCCGACCTTGCCTTCGGAGTCCCGGAACGCAATGAGGTCTTCTCCGAGAAGGCGGACGCGAACCGGCGCCCCGTCGGCATCCGGCAGTTCTTCGCTCAGGAGCGCGGGGATCCAGTACCGGCGGAAGACCTCGCCCATCGGCGTCCCCGGTCCGATCCGGGTGAGACGCTCGTTTTCTTCTCGGGTGAGCATTGTCGTTCTCCCATCAACTTCGACGGCAGCTATAGACTGTACAGCATACTGTACGATAAGATCATCGGGTGTCAAGTACCCCAGCCCCCGACGATATCTGCCCGGTCGAGGACTTCTCGCCCGCGACCCTCACCGCGATGATCGACGCGCTCGAGCGCTCGACGACGCGCGAGCACTTTGTGTACCGCGAGGCGGAACTCGACGATCTGTGGCGGGTATTGGATACGGCCCTGCGCGGCGCGCGCAAGGACACGCGCGAACGCGAGCGCGCCGCGCGCCTGGAGCGGTTGCAAGCCATCGCCGAGCAGGCGCACGATTTGGTCGGCGCCGATGAACGCCCCAACGAAGCAGCTGCCCGGTTGCGCGAGGCTCTTCCGTTGGTGTCCGGGACGTGAGCGGCGCGGTAACCGCAGCAGTCAAAGTCGGCGTCGAAACCACGGAACTACAGTCGTTCGAACGGCCGGTATTTGGTCCGGATGCGGGGCTTCTACGCGTCGAATCGTGCGGGGTGGGCGGCAGCGATCCGGAGATGTATCGTCGCAGCACACGGATTCCCGCCATCATGGGGCATGAAATCGTCGGCTCCGTCGAAGCGATCGGACCCGCCGCCGCGGTCCGTTGGGGCGTCACCATCGGCGACCGCATCGCCGTGCACGAATATCTGCCATGCTGGCATTGTCGCTGGTGCCTGCAAGGCGACTTCCGGTTGTGCGTTGAGTCGGACTTCTTCACCAAACACGAGCACGACCCGTTGCGGTACGGCACGTCGACGTGCACGACGCCGCCGCATCTGTGGGGCGGCTACGCGCAGATGCTCTACCTCGCACCGAACGCCGTCGTGCACAACGTTCCGGCCGGCATGAGCGCGCAGTTGGCGACGCTCGCGATCCCGTTCGGGAACGGCTTTCAGTGGGCCGTCTACGACGGCGGCACGCAAGCCGGTTCCAACGTTCTCGTCATTGGCCCGGGACAACAAGGCTTGGGATGCGTCTTTGCCGCCAAGGTCGCGGGCGCGGCCACCGTGATCGTCTCGGGACACACGCGCGACCGCGCCCGGTTGGATGTCGCATTACGCATCGGCGCCGACGTGGCGGTCGACTCCGAAACCGAGGACTTACGCGAGCGGGTAATGCACGCAACGGGCGGCGCCGGCGTCGATGTCGTCGTCGACACGACCGGCGACCGGACGGGCAGCGTGGCGGCCGATGCCCTGGCACTCGCCGCCAAAGGGGCGTTTCTCAATCTCAATGGCTTAGAACAACAGGTTCCGCTTGGTGAGATTAAGCGTAAATACCTGACGATCCGGGCGCCGCGCGGACACAGTTACCGCGCGGTCGAGATGGCGCTGCGCACGCTCGCCGCTTCACACCTAGCCGTAAAAGAGGTTTGCTCGCACTCTTATGGCCTAGGCGACGTCCACACAGCAATTCACGCTACCGCCGGTATCGGCATTCCCGACGCGATCCACGTCACCGTCGACCCGGAGCATTGAGGCTACTCGATTTCTTTGGTTGGCCGTAGCACGATCTCGTTGATGCTCACGTGTGCGGGTTGCGAGAGCGCGAAGACCACCGAGGCACCGACATCGGCCGGGGTCAGCGGGGTGACCGCGTCGAGCATCTTCTGAAAGCGGGCGCGGGTGGCCGCGTCGGCGGCGTGTTCGAAGAGTTCGGTCTCGACGATACCGGGGCTAACGACGGTCACGCGGATGTTGTAGCCGGTGCCTTCCTTGCGCAACGATTCCGAGAACGTGTTCACGGCGGCCTTCGTTGCCGCATAGGCCGGTGATCCGGGGTTGGCGAGGCGCGCGCTGACCGAAGAGATGTTCACGACGTGGCCGCTGCCTTGCTCGACCATAACGGCGAAGGCTGCGTGCGTTACCGACATGAGGCCGATGATGTTCGTCTCGAACATCTGACGCCAATCGGCGAGCTTTGCTTCCGCCGTGCGCGCGCTGAGTATCACGCCGGCCGAGTTCACCACGCTATCGAGGCGACCGTAGCGCTCGGCGATCGTCTGCATGCACTTCACGATGCTTGCGGCATCGGCGACGTCGAGTTCGACGGCATCCGCGGTGCCGCCGGTTGCCGTGATCTCATCGACGAGCTTTGCGAGGCGATCGCGCCGCCGGGCCGCAAGCACGACCGTCGCGCCCTCGGCGCCGAGCGCGCGCGCAACGCCCTCACCGATGCCCGACGAAGCACCGGTAACCAGTGAAACGTGGTGGGCAAGTGAGGGTCGCGAACTTGACATCTCTTCTTCTATCGCGGCTGCTGAAGTTTTTCATGCCCGGAGTGAGAATCCCGGGATCATGGAATTGGGTCTCGGGGTTAAAAGGAAATCGTGCTCGAGCACCAAGTCGCTATTCCCAAGGAGTGACGTTCATGCATGACGTTTCACGGCGCTCGTTTCTCGCCACGAGCGCGGCACTGGCCGCGACCTCACAGACGGCCCTTGGACAGGCGCCGGCGCATCTCGTCGTCGGGGCGTCGGCCATTGACGGCGCGATCGGGCTGATCACGGCGCAGAAGAACGGCTATTTCACGAAGAACGGCGTCGACGTCGAGCATGTGGTCAACAACGGTGCGGCGAGCGCGGCCGGGGTGGCCGGGGGCTCGATTCAGCTCGCGGCGTCGAACGTCGTCACCCTGATCAAAGCGCATCTGAATGGGCTGCCATTTCAGATCGTCGCTCCCAGCAGCATGTACACGAGCGACAACCCGACCCAAGTACTGGTGGTGCGCATCGACGATAACTTCAAGACCGCTGCCGACCTCAACGGCAAGACGATCGGCGTTACAGCCATCGGCGATCTTCTCTCCGTTGCAACGCTGGCGTGGATCGATCAGAACGGCGGCACCTCGAGCACGGTCAAGCTCATCGAAATCCCGCCGACCTCGCAGACGGCAACGCTCGTTGCCGGGCGCGTGCAAGCGGCGTCGCTGGCGGAGCCGTTCCTCTCGGAAGCGCTGGCCAGCGGCTCCGTGCGCATCTTCGGCAAGATCTTCGATTCGATCGCGCCGCGGTTCTTACAGGCCGCCTACTTCGGCAACGCGGCTTGGATCAATGCCAATCCCGATGCGGTGCAGCGCTTCGTGCGGGGACTGCTCGAGGCCAACGTCTGGGCCAATGCGCATGAAGATAAAACGTTGCCGTGGCTGATCGACTACGCCAAGCTCGATCCGGCCGTGGCCAAACGCGCGCGGCGCGAGCACTTCGGCGAATCGATCGACCCGGCATCGGTCCAGGTGGAAGTTGATGCGCTCGCTCGTCTCAAGGCGATCGACCACGGCTTCGACGTGCACGAGATGTTCAGCCCCGTCGTGCTGAATATGCGGAAATAAGATGCGTGCGGCGTGCAATGAGCGCATCTGCTGACCACCGTCCTGACGTTAGCGCGTTAGGACTTGGGCGGCGATGACTTCTTTGGCTGGGAAGGATGCTTTGATCAAACCGTATTTTGCCGAGCAGTCGATGAGCGGTTGCAGCAGCGCGGGGTCGACGCGTTCGGGGTAGTAGGCGCGTTTTTGGTTTGGGCTGATCGGTTGTTTCGAGTAGCTTTCGAGGATTTTTGCTGAGGCATCGTGGTTTTTGTTGGCCCAATCGGCGGTTTCGGCGATGGCGTCGGCAAAGCGACGGACGGCGTCGGTGTGGGTGTTGACGTAGTCTTGCAAGCAGAACCAACCCCCACCCAGCCACGTGTCGCCGATGGCGTCATTGACGTTCGCGACGACGCGCGCGCCGTTGGCGAGCAGTGCTGATTGGGTGGGTTCTTCCGCGACGACGGCGTCGACGCGGCCGGTGGCGAGTGCGCCGCCCATGTCGGCGTAGGGCATTTCGACAAATTTCACGGCGTCTTGCGCCAGGCCGTTCTTGTCGAGATACGCCCACATCGCCATCTCGCTGACGCCTTTGAGACTCGTGACGGCGACGGTTTTTCCGACGAGATCTTTGGCGGTGTGAATGGGCGCAGTTTGCAGCGCGAGCAGCGATCCTGTGGGTTGCTTCGAGGAGTATGCGCCCGACGGTGCGACCAGCACGAACGGAATTCCGCGTTCGCGCGCGTTGGCGAGCGTGACGACGGCGGCGGTTCCGAAATCGAGCGATCCGCCGATCACGGCTGCTGCAGTTGCGGGACCGTTGGCCATTACGACGAGCTCGACGTCGAGATTGTGTTTCTTGAAATATCCCAGTGCCTGCGCATAGAACACCGTGCCGCTGATGTCGATCGGCACCGCAGCTACGCGCAGCTTCATTATCGTCGGTGCTCCGGCAGGCCCCGTCTGTGCACCGGCAGGGCCCCGAAGCGCGTATTGTGCGGCGCCGGCGGACCCGGCGAGGATCAGCGAAAGGCGGGAGAGTTCAAGCACGCGACGTCCTTTCGTTCACGCGAGGTTGGCCACCAGGTCCCCACTCGTGAGGCGCTTGTCGAGCGCGCCGTAGTTGTACATGACCGAGAGCACGGAATCTAAATACCGCGGCTCGAGCGACGTTGCGTAGATGCAGCGGGTCATCCTGGTCAGCGTTGCCGGGTCCATCTTCGAGTATTTTCCGAGGATCTGGCCGGCCTCGGCTTCATGCGCGTTGGCCCAGCGCGCCGTGTCGTAGATCGTCGCGACGAAACGCTTCACCAGCGGCAGGTTCTGCTTGAGAAAGCCGGTCGTGGTAAACCAGTTCGCGATCAGGAACTGCGGCGCGATCGTAGCGTAGGCGTCGCCGACCACGCGCATCGTTTTGCCGACGCCGTCGGAGAGGTAGGGTTCGCCGACGAGCGCCGCATCGAACGTGCCGCGCGAGAGCGCGGCGGTCATCAAGCCCATCGGGGTTTCGACGAACTTCACGCTGCGCGAGTCGACGCCGTTACGATCGAGCCAGACGCGAACGCCGACCTCGGTGAGATCCTTGAGCGCGGTGACGGCAACGACTTTGCCGACCAGATCGTGCACGGATCGCACCGGCGAGTCGATCGCGGTGACGACCGCCGTCGTCGGCCGCTTGGCGGTGTAGAGTCCGCCGCCGGCGATGATCTTGAACGGCGCACCGTGCGTGATCGCGATGGCGAGGTTCGCGGTGTTGGAGATGCCCATGTCGAGCGCGTTGGCCGCCGCCATCGTGGCCGCGTTGGCACCGGAGCCGACCATCGAGAGGCTGACATTCAGTTGGGCTTGAGTGAAAAAGCCCTGGTCGGCGGCGAAGTAGCCTTCGGCATAGGCATCGGCCGTGGCCACGCTCACCCGTAACGGCGGCGTTTGCGCCCGCGCGCCGGCGGGCACGGCGACGCTCGCCGCAGCGCCGGCGGCGAGGCCGAGAACCCCGCGGCGCGTGTATTCGAGTTCGGACACCATGCGCACAGGCTAGCGTCCTGGGCGCCCGGCGTCAAACGGAGGCCCTTGCACGAAGGACGACGGAAGACCGCACGGCCGCAACGAGGAGGTTCACGCATGGCTCGTATCCGCCGAGGCGCCACATCGCGCTGTTCACGCAAGACACCCACGCGCTCGCCGCATTTTATACGACGACGTTCGGCATGCATGAAGTGATGCGCCGCGATAAACCCAACGGCGCCGTCTATCTCTCCGACGGCTACATCAATCTCGCGATCCTGCCCAACACGGGTGCCGAAGCCGACGGGGCGCCCGAAGGCATTCACCATTTCGGCTTCGAGGTCGACGACGTGGACGCGTTTGCGCAGAACGCCCTACGTGCCGGCGCGACGCAAGGCCGCAGCAGCGTTCCGGTCGATGGCCGTTTCGCCGAGGCGTACATCAAAGACCCGACCGGGCAACGGATCGACCTCTCGGCCGGCGGCTGGAAGGTCTAGCGTGCGGCGCAGCCTGGTGAGTGCTGCGGTGATCGCGGCGCTCGTTGCCGGCGCTCCGGCCGGGCCGACGCGCGCGGCCGATCCGCTCGTGATCGATGCGATCTCATCGCTCACCGGGCCGAGCACGTTCGTCGGCAAGGGCACGGCCGAAGGGCTCGAGGCCGTCGAGGCGATCGTCAACAAAGCCGGCGGCATCGGTGGGCGGCCGGTGAAATTCCTGATCCACAACGACGAGAGCAGCCCGCAGCTCACCGTACAGATCGCAAACCAAATCTTCGACCATCACCCGGCGGTGGTGGTCGGCAGCACGTACGGCGCCGGCTGCCGCGCGATCTTCCCGCTTACGACCAGCGGCCCCGTGACGTTCTGCATGACGCCCGCGGTGGTGCCCGCGCCCGGAAGCTACGACTTCTCGGCCGGCGTTTCGAACATCGATCTCACGCAAGCCGCGATTCGCTACTTTCGCGAACGCGGCTGGACGAAGATCGCCACCATCACCGGCACCGATGCCACCGGGCAAGATAACGACGCGGCGATCGATGCGATCCTGGCGATGCCCGAGAATCACGGCGTGCAGCTGGCCGATCGCGAGCACTTCGCCATCACGGACCTCACCGTCAACGCCCAACTCGCGCACATCAAGAGCTCCGAGGCGCAAGTGCTGATGATCGGGACGGCCGGCACGCCAACCGGCACGATCCTGCGCGGCATCTCGGAGGTGGGCCTCACGATTCCGGTCGGCATCAACTACGGCAACGCGACGCGTCCGCAGATGACGCAGCTTGCCGACTACCTGCCCAAAGAGCTCTACTTCTACGGCACGGCCTTCCTCGCGCCGGCCAGCGTGACCGACCCGAAGACCAAAGCCGCCGTGGACCTCTACTACGCGACGCTGCGCGCCCTTGGGCACGTGCCGGATGCGAGTCAACTCTCGGGCTACGAAACGGGGATGATCGTCGCGCACGTGCTGCAAGTCGCCGGCCCGAACGCAACGGCCGCGCAAGTGCGCACGGCCTTAGCCAACCTGCGCGGCTGGGTGGGCGCGAACGGACCCTATGACTTCGTCACCTATCCGCAGCGCGGGCTCGGCCCGAATGCCGCCGTGATCAGCCGCTGGGACGCGAGCCGGTCGGATTGGACCGCCGTCAGCCGGCCCGGCGGAGCGCTGCTCCGCTAGGCCGAGCGCAAGGCGCGCGAGCGGTACCCCATCGTCTTGACGAACGCCTCGACGTACTCGGGCTCGAACTGCGTGCCGCTGCAGTTCATCAGCTCGGCCAGCGCCTGGGCCGGCGTGCGGACGCGGGAGTACGGGCGGGAGACGGTCATGGCGTGGAAGGCGGCGGCGACGGCGATGATCCGCGATTCGTAGGGGATCTCGCTGCCGAGCAGGCCGTCGGGATAGCCGCGGCCGTCGACGCGTTCGTGATGCGAGCGGATGATCGCGCGATACTTCTCCAGCTGCGGGAAGCCGGCGACGATCGTAGCGCCGAGATCCGGATGGCGGCGCATCTGCTGCCATTCCGCCTCATCGAGCGAGCCGGGCTTTTCCAGCACGTGGAGCGAGATCGTGGTCTTCCCGATGTCGTGCAGGCGGGCCGCCGTCACGATGCGGTTGATGGTCATTTCCTCGAGTTCGAGGGTGACCGCGAGACGGCGGGCGAGCAATCCGACGGCATCAAGATGCGAGGCCGTGATTGGGTCGCGCACACGCACCATCTGGACGAGTCCGTCGACGATCGAGGCGTCACCGTCGGCCAGCGACGACTTGAGCCAGAGTTCTGTAGCCTTGTCCACGTTTGCGATACGCTGCCTAGGCGGACTGTGCGATACGGCCGCGATAGCCGAGCATGGCGGTGAACACGGTGACGAGCTCGGGGTCGAACTGCGTGGCGCTGCCGGCGACGATCTGCGCCATCGCTTCGTTGGTCGTGCGCGTTGTGCGATAGGGGCGGGCGAGCGTCATCGTGTGGAAGGCATCGCAGAGGGCGACGATCCGGCTCTCGAGCGGGATCTCCTCGTGCGTGGTTCCGGCGGGATAACCCCGGCCGTCGAACCATTCGCGGGTGGCGCGGACGAGGGGAGCAATTTCGGCCAGCGCCGGCATCGCTGCGAGCGTCTCGGCACCGATGGCCGGATAGCTCTGGACTTCTTCGCATTCGGCGGCGGT
>Ga0182014_10004496_pt1 | contig 15942 bp, 15 predicted proteins | sample 612S2DmetaG_FD_120489 | JGI IMG/M metagenome (GOLD analysis project Ga0182014, IMG submission 120489) | Permafrost microbial communities from Stordalen Mire, Sweden - 612S2D metaG | ecosystem: Environmental > Terrestrial > Soil > Wetlands > Permafrost | place: Sweden: Stordalen | collected... | reverse complement strand
TCATTTTGAGAGGAGAACATGGAGGGATCATCTGCTGATAGCACTACCATTCCACCGTTTACTCCTGAGTAAGCTGTGGTCATAAGGGAGTCTGAAGCCACGTTTAAACCCACATGTTTCATGAAAGTGAATGATCTTAAACCTGAAACTGCTGCTGCTGCTGCTACTTCCAGAGCTACTTTTTCATTGGTGGAGAATTCAAAGTAAATATCAGCATCCTTGGCAACTTTTGAGAATACATCCCCGATTTCTGAGGATGGTGTGCCGGGGTATGTGGAGGTTACTGAAACCCCTGCTTCTAATGCACCTCTAACAGCAGCTTCATTACCTAATAAAAATAGTACTTCATTTTTAGGGGCTGTTAAAACGTCTTTTATATTCATAATATTATCCAACCTATAGAAAATTTCTTTTATTATCTTATTATAATTCATTTAATGTTAATTTGGAGTATACAACTGTTTTTGGGAGATAGTTTTATAATTTTTTTAAGTAAATTTAAATAATTCGCTAAGTATTAATAATATACCTTTTTAATGAATCTGAGTTATATTCTTAATTAAAATTGGATTGGGGCCTGAGTAGGGTAAAGTTTATTAATGATAATTTATCAAAAGATAATTTATATATAATTTCGAATTTATTGATGTTTTATAGATCATATTTAGGGAATTTATAATTTTTTAAGGGACTTATTCTTTTCACTTTTTTAAAGCCTTAGATATGTTAAAATAAGAAATTTTCTTTATTAAATAAATATAGAACAGGAAGTGAATAATATGATGAATAGAACTCTTGCATTTATATTAATTCCTATCATAGTTATAGGTTCAGTTGCAGCTTATGCATTATTTAATTATGAATCTGCAGTTAAAAGTGGTACTTGGGAAAATCATCAATTATTGTTTATACTTATTGATGATACCGAACCCCAGGGTGGTGGTGGTCCAGGAGCTGTGGACATGGCTTTTGTTGCTAACTTCACTAATGGTAAAGTGGAGAATATTACACCTATTTATCCTGGCAACATGGCGCCGAGTACCAATATCAGTGCTCCTCCGGATGTTGCTGCTTTTGAAACACATCTTTTGTTAGTAGACTCTTTTTATTGGAGTAATCTTACTCAAGATTCTCAATATGCTCAGCAGATTGTTCAGTCTAATACTGGTATACAAACTGATGGGGTAGTGATTATTAAACCAGAAGCAGTAGATGCTATAGATAATGCAGTTGGACCAATATATGTGAATGGTACATCGATAGGTAGTAGTTCTCTTACTTACGTGAGAATGTTGCAGACTTCAGATAACATGACCAGAGGTGCTGCTGTTACGACATTATTCGATGCAATTGTGAATGCATCAAACAGTTCAAAACTTCCAGCGTTAATTAGTGCCGTCATATCACAGAATGCTCAAGGAAATATTGTAGTCATTCCTTCAGGTCTATTTAATCAGTTGATAGCAGAAGAAGGTGCGAACAAGCTTTTTGGACTTTAAACTAAAACTTTAAACCGTGGGGGTATTTCTTTACTACTTTTTTTCATCTTTTTTTAAAAAAAAATTTGGTTTGAATAGTAAAACCCATATACAAAACCAACAACGGAATATTAGATTATCTAAATCGAAGAATGGAAGCATGGACAAAAAACATGGACAAAAATCAACCTCCATTAACCTTTCTCCTTAATTTAGAAAAGATTAAATAGTTATTAAAAATTTATATCTTATATGGAAAAATTAGGCAAAATTATAATTGGAATCATTTGCATCATTGCGTTTTTTTTCATTATAGGAATTTTTGTATCTTCTAATAATGGAAATAATTCTCAAACAGGTTATAATACTTATATTAATCAGTATATGTCATTTCAATACCCTGCAGGGTGGCAAACTGTAAATAATTCTGAAGATGGGGTTAATGTTTACAACGGTACTGAAAATAAAAATAGTGGATGGTTTTCTGTTATACCTTATGGAAATAATGGAAGTGTAAATAATATGGATGATTTCCAAGTAGATATGGGTTCGGCCATTTCCAATTCAAATCCACCTACTGTTCAAAATGGAACCATTAATGGAACCGCATACACATTTATTAATAATCCTAATCCAAGTGATGGAACTTTCAGTATTAAATACTGCTTTTTCGTTAAAAATGGGGAAGGTGCCATAGTATCAGGCGACGTTGAGAATATCGGGGTTTTAGAGCACGTAGTTGCTACATTCAATTAAAAATTAGTAATCTGTAATAAATAAGGTGATTACTATCTTTTAGACTTTTCATAAAATCTATTTTTTCACTTTTTTCCCAGTTAATCTGTTTAGCCTATTTTTTCATTTTTAGCTTCGCGAATTTCATATGCAAGATTTTATTAATTTCTTTAAATCGTAATAATTTAAATTTGTTTTCTTTGGTTGGCCTTTAGTGTCCCTCCAATAAATTAAATAAAAAAATTATGAAAATCTACATATAAATGAAATTAAATCAAAATTTCTATAATATAATAATGTGATTATGAAAAAATTTAAAATTAATGATTTAGAGGTGGATTATGATGTAATCCATCGTAATATAAAATATCCTAGATTAGAAGTTAAAACAGGTTATTTATATCTGATATTACCTAAAGGATATCATAATCCTCAAGAACTTCTTAAGAAGCATGAGAACTGGATATACAAAAAAGTTTCTTTGATAAAGAACTCTCAAAAAGAAGCTCTTAATAGAAGTTTAGACTTAGAAAGAACAGATGAAGAATTTAAACGTATAATATCATTATATATTGATAGAATCTCCCAGGAATTGGATGTTACCGTTAATCAAATCCGTTTTCGGAGGATGAAGTCCAGGTGGGGTAGCTGCAGTTGCCAGGGAAACATTAACTTTAATCTCTACTTGAAATATTTGCCCATTCAACTTATTGAATATATTGTCGTCCATGAATTAGCACATTTAATGGAGATGAGGCATAATAAAAAATTTTGGAATATAATAAGTAACAGATTCAATGATTACAAGAAAAAAGAGAATGAATTATTAATATATTGGCTATTAGTAAAGGATCTTGTTGGAATATGAGTTATTAGTTTATTCAAAATGTTTAGAAAAAAATTATTTTTGAAATTTTTAATTTAATTGAGTTAATTCTACTCTTTCATCCAATTTAAAAAGCTGCAGGATTAATTGTATTGCAGAGCATTCTCCATTAGCAGTGAAAATATTGTGTTCTTCTATAATTTCCTTTATTTTAACGCAAAATTTATAATAATCTATATAAAATTTTTGGAATGTTTGAGTGAATTCTTGGATTAATTTTTCTTCTTGAGTATCTAGATGATAGTATCTTAAAAATCCCCAGGCGATTATGTAACGAGAGATCATGAGAAGAGCTTCTAGGTGGGGATTGTCGGTAAATCTATGATAAAATTTTTCCCCTTCTTCTTCACCTTTGTGAGCAATTTTTATCTCTTCGGTAACCATGGGTAAGTATTCATGGCCGAAAGGATAAAATCCATCATCTTGTATGATTTTATTCACTATAATGTCCTCTATCATAGTGAAGATGAGATGTACATCTCTTTTATAATTATCATCCACATTTTCAAGGAAAATTGGTCTACAAAACTTTAATTTATGTATAATATAGCCATGAGTGGCTTCATGAGCCACAGATCTCTCTCTATCTTCTATAGATCTTGGATTTTCCATATTGAGTGTTATTTGAATATAGTGGGGATGATAATTATATGCTGCAGTTATTCCTTTTATTCCCAAATCAGGGCTCTCAAAGAATTTTATCTCTCGCCCCGTTTTTAATTCAATTTTCTTCAGGTAATCCTTTAATTTTCTTGAAAATTTAAAATTAGACATTAAAATCACTTTTAACTTAATTAAATAATTCCTTTAAGAAATAAAGCTGAGTAAATTGTAAAAATATTATTTTAGGTTAAAGATTAAATATTAGATCATATAATATTGAATATAATAATCATTTAAGTTTATACTATATTTTAAATTTTTATTTAATTATTTATAATTTAATTTATTTAATAAAACTTTTTTAAAGATAATAATAAGGAGTACATATATGATAAAGGTTAAAGTTTTTAGGTATCATCCCCACAAAGATGATGAATCACGCTTAGAAACATTTAAAGTAGATAAAAAGGAGAAAATGAAGGTTTTAGATGCCTTAAATTATATTAACGAAAATTATGATGCAAAAATATCTTATCGTTGCTCTTGCAGAGCTGGGCAGTGCGGATCTTGTGCAGTTAAAGTGAATGGTCAAACTGTGCTAGCTTGCAAAGCGGAAATAATGGATGGAGATATTATAGAACCTTTAGATTTTGATGTAATGAAGGATTTGGTAGTAGACCGTACTATAATGGATGGACGGGTAAAAGAACTTGAATTATTCATTGATGAATGTGATACATACCAATGTCCGGCAAATCTAAAACCGGAAGAATATGAAAATTCAAAAAAGCTTAGAAGTTGTATTGAATGTTTATCCTGTTTATCGGTATGTCCTGCTTTAAAGGAAACCACTGAATTCGCTGGCCCATATTTCATGCGTTACTTTGGTAAATTTGCACTGGATCCTCGAGACTGTGGCGACCGCGTCCAGAGTAGTTTTGATGAGGGTTTATACTGCTGTACTTCCTGTTCTAAATGTGTGGAAGTCTGCCCTAAAGAGATTAACACCTTTGGAGGTGCTATTGAAAAATTAAGGGAATTATCATGTAGGGAAGGAATAGGTCCACTACCACCTCATAAAGCAGTTAAAGAACTCATAGAAAAAACGGGCAGATCAGTGGAACCATTAGGAGAAGGTTTTATAAAAGTTATTTCCCAGGAAACATTGAAATCTGCAGATATAAAACCTAAAATCGCCTTTTTCACAGGTTGTATGATAGATTACCGGTTGCCTGACGTGGGGTTCGCTCTTCTCGATGTGTTGAAGAATCAGGGAATTGATGTAATAGTACCTACAGATCAAGTTTGTTGTGGTTCACCTATGATTAGAACGGGGCAGACAGAGATTGTAGAAGATATAGTAAAGAAAAATGCAGAGGTTTTCAAGGATTATGATGTCATAATCACTGTTTGTGCTGGATGTGGTGCTACTTTGAAAAATGATTATCCTAAGTATGGTGTGAATCTTAACGTGGTAGAAATCAGCGAATTCCTGGCTGATAAGTTAAACATGAAGAATATGAAACCGGTAAACTTGAAGGTAACTTATCATGATCCTTGCCACCTGTCTAGAGGCCAGGGAATCCGGAAAGAGCCTCGAGAAATTCTAAATAAGATTAAAGGATTGGAATTTGTGGAGATGGAAGAACCAGATCGATGTTGCGGTTCTGGTGGAGGTGTAAGATCTGGTAAACCAGATTTAGCAGCTAAAATTGGTAAAAGAAAAGTGGATATGATTATGGACCTGGATGTGGATGCCGTAATCACTATATGCCCTTTCTGCGAGTATCATATTCGAGATTCTCTCAAGAAAGAAGGATTGGAGATTGACGTTTTAAACATACTTAAATTACTACAATTATCTTATCAACCCAAATAAGATCCCAAAATCAATTTTTTTTAATTTTATAAAGATTTTATTTGTAGAAATTTTAAATTGAGAAAAAAAATGATCTACATTGTTTTTGTGGAACCTGAATCCCCCGGAAATATTGGCTTCCTTGCCAGGACTATGAAAAACTTCGGATTTTCAAATCTGGTGCTTATAAATCCAGGTAAGATTGAAAATGAAACTTATTATTATGCTATGCATGCTAAGGATGTTATAAATGAATGTGAAACCTATAATTCCCTGGAAGAGTTTGCATGTGAAGAGGGGATAGACTTCATGGTGGGAACTACCGGTGTTGCTGGTGGAAGTTATAATATCCAGAGAATTGCAGTTACACCGGAACAATTAGCGGATTCTATAAATATAAATGGTAAATTGGCATTAATATTTGGAAGGGAGGGTAATGGACTATATAACCGTGAAATAGCATTATGTGACTTAATTGTTTCCATTCCCACTCATGAATCATATCCTATAATGAATGTAAGCCATGCAGCATCAATAATATTTTATGAATTATTTAAAAAAGAAAAAAAATATCCAGTGGAAGATTTAGCAGAGGCTTCATTAAAGGAAAAGGAAAGTTTAATCTCCACTATGGATGAAATCATAAATAAATTGGATTATCCCAATCATAAAAGTAAAAATGCTTCTATAGTATTTCGCAGACTTTTAGGCAGATCCTTTATATCGGCTAGAGAAGCACATACTCTAAAAGGAACTTTAAGAAGAATAAGAGATAGGATTTTGTAAACTTTAACCCTCTTTTTATGTTAATTCAAGTAAAATAGTATTATATTTTTTTACATTTAACATATTGTAATGAAAACATACGTCCCAGGGACGAGCATAAAAAAAGAGTGATTAATTAAATCTGATAAGGATTTTAAGTGTAGTTCTTTTGCAAACTTAACAATTTGAGGATAATTGTGAAGAATTAGCATAACATTTTCAAATATTACAAGTGTAGATGAAAGTGGAAAAAATATTAGCGAATTTATTCATTTATTTTAACGTTCGTTAAATATATTTCTATTATTCTTATATTTTAAATATCTGAAAAATTAAAAAGAATATTATTAAGGCAGTTGAAATTCTGATTATGGAAAGCGATAAATAGGAAAAATTTAAAGCTTTTATTAAAGAATATAATGAAATAATAGGTTTTTTTTAATTCATAAACTCGTTTTATTTATTCATGTAACTGCTTTACTTTAAATGGTATTAAAAATGGAAGATATAATTTGGTGGTTGATAGCTGGTACCCGGGGCGGTATTAATCGTGCTAGAATTATTAATGAATTAAATTCTAGACCGTATAATGCTAATCAGCTTGCTAAAAAATTGAATTTAGATTATAAAACTATAAGACATCATATGGATGTGTTAATTAAAAATAACATTGTTAAAACATCTGGAGATGGACAGTACGGTACTGTTTATATGCTTTCAAACGTGATGAAAGATGATTTTGATGTATTTAAAGAAGTTTGGAGAATATCAGAGAAAGATATTTAATATTTATTATTTAGGAGGTTAAAGAAATTGTTGTATAGTGACATAGGTTTTGGAGTGGCTTTTGCTAACGTTTGTATAATATTAGTTTTACTTTCCATATACTGGCAGAATTATCGTAAATGGAAATCACAATATACTATTGGTCTTTTAGTGTTTGGAATATTTTTATTGATTCAAAATATCCTTTCCCTGGGATTTTTAGGTCCTCCATCACCACCACCCGGTCCTCCCATGGCAAATCCCATTGATCTTCCGTTACTGCTTATTAACATTAGTCAATTAGTAGCTTTGGCTACATTGTTAAGAATTAGTTATAAATAATTTAAATTTTTAATGATTAATAAGTAAAAAATTAGATTATACGATTTATTAAACAAGAAACAATAGCGGTGGATTTTTAATGGTATTCGGCTTAAACACCTTCGACATTATAGGCATACTTATAGTTATTCTACTGATCGTAGCGATTCCAATTTTTATAAGAAACCGGATATTATCTGGTGTTAATAAAGCAACATTAGAATTGGAAGAAATGGTTGATAAAAGCGAAGATATATTAGTGGAGCTATCTAAGGATAAAGGAAATCCACCTGAAGATCCTAAGGAAAGTATTCAGGATTTCATGGAATTTTTTATAGTTCCGCCAGTTAATCTGGATCCTAATGGTATTGTAACAAAGATTGATAAAATCTTAGATATGGGTGAAGAAAGATTCAAATTTATGGCTGGTGAAATGGCGCCTGAGGCAGATGAGGAATGGAAATCTAATATTATAATGACCCTTAAAGCTATTCTTGGAATAAGTAATGTGACTAAAGAAGTAAGACATAACTTAGACCTGGTTAAAAAAACTGGTAACTTGCAGATACTTTTCATGTTACAAACGAGTATGCCTATTATAATGAGGATTGCAAAAGCTCAATTTGAAGGAATAGAAGCTTTTTCGCAGGGTAAACCTATTGGGGATGGTTTAGGCTGTCTAGTGGTGGGGATGATGATGGCTTCGGATAATCCTGAAGAACTCATAGAACAGGATGGAATAGTAATTGTTAAAAGAAATTTTCAGGATAGGAAGTTGATTATGGCCCGAGCTAAAGGTCCTGGTGGTAGGACTGGTAAAATAGGTAAAACTATAAGCTCTTTAATAGATTATGAGGGTGTTAAGCGGATTATAACAGTTGATGCGGCGGCTAAGTTGGAGGGAGAGAAAACGGGTTCCATTGCTGAGGGTATTGGTGTGGTAATTGGTGGTCCTGGAGTGGATAAATGGATTATTGAAGAGAAAATGGTTAATGAGGATCTTCAGTTTGAAGCAGTGATTGTTAAGATGAGTCCTGAGGAAGCAATAAGTCCTTTGAAAAAGGAAATACTTGATGCTGCAGTTAAAACTATTCCTTTAGTTGAGAAGGCTATTTTAAGATCTCCTCCGGGTTCTAAGGTTTTATTAGTGGGTGTGGGGAATAGTTGTGGGGTTCCTAATGTGATTTGGAATCCATCATCTATTGAATTTAAAAATGAAGATGCTAAAGAAGTGAAGAGGTAAAAGAGTATGGCTATTCTAAGTGATAAAGATATAAAGGAACATTTAAAATCAGGTAAAATAGTTATAAATCCTTTAACAAATCCTAAAGTGCAGATACAGCCATCATCAGTTGATTTGAGAATTGGTAGGGAATTTAAAGGCTTCCGAATTATCAGGAAGCCATGCATTGATCCCATGGATCAAAGCGATTTGGAATCTTATATGGAATCATTTTACATAGATGAAGGAGAACCTTTCATAATCCATCCTGGAGAATTTGCCTTAGCCACCACTTATGAAACCATTAAACTGCCTAATGATCTAGTGGCTCGTGTGGAGGGGCGTTCTTCTATGGGAAGATTGGGAGTGACAATGCATGTTACTGCTGGTTATATAGACCCAGGATTCCATGGTAAAATTACTTTAGAGATATCTAATATTGGTAAAATGCCAGTTGCATTATATACTGGTCAGAGGGTATGTCAAATCGTTTTTGAAACAATGACATCGCCTTCAGAGAAACCTTATGGACACCCGGACAGGGATAGTAAATATATGGGTCAAAAAAGCCCAGTTACTAGTAAAATAAAGCATGATTATGAAATTAAAAATATAAACAAAACCAGAATGGTTTAATTCAAGAGTTTTTTTCTTTTTTTGCAATGTTTACTTATATTTAATAATTAATTAGATGATTATACACTGAGATGATTTAGAATGAAAAACGATGAAGTAATGAATATCGCCAAAAAAAGAGGATTTTTATGGTCTTCATTTGAATTATATTCTGGAGTAGCTGGATTCTTTGATTACGGTCCTTTAGGAGCTATTCTTAAAAATAAGATTATGAATAAATGGCGTGAATATTATGTGATAAGGGAAGGTTTTTTTGAGATAGAATCACCCACTATAATGCCTGAGGAAGCTCTTAAAGCATCAGGACATGTTGATCACTTCACAGATCCTATGACTGAATGTAAAGACTGCATGGAAGTCTTTAGAGCCGACCATGTGATAAAAGAAGCTATGGGGAAAGATGTGGAGGGATTAAAGAATGAAGAACTCTCAAAAGTATTATCTGATGAGAATATATGTTGCCCTCAATGTGGTGGCTACTTAACTCATGTATGGAGTTATAATCTTATGTTCCAGACAGTTATTGGGGCTAAAGGTAAAAAAACAGGTTATTTGCGGCCGGAAACTGCTCAGGGAATCTTCATACCTTTTAAGAGGCTTCTTCGATTTTACAGGGGTAAATTACCTTTTGGAGTAGTGCAGATGGGTAAAGCTTACAGAAATGAGATATCTCCTCGTCAGGGTGTTATTAGATTACGTGAATTCACCCAAGCGGAAGCTGAAATTTTTGTTGATCCAGTGGATAAAAGCCATCCTAAATTCTGTGAGGTGGCTGATGATATTCTACATCTTTATTCTGCAGATAGACAATCAAATGGAGAACATATGGTAAAAATGTCAGCAGTAGATGCATTAGAGAGTGGCACTATCTCCAGTGAAATGCTTACTTATCAATTATGCCTTGCGGGAAGGTTTTTAAAGGATTTAGGAATACCTGGGGATGTTGTGAGATTCAGACAGCATTTATCTAGTGAAATGGCTCATTACGCTATAGATTGTTGGGATGTTGAAATTGAAACTGATAAATATGGCTGGGTTGAAATAATAGGCATAGCTGATCGATCTGATTATGATCTTAAATCCCACAGTCAATACAGTAAAGAGGATTTAAGAGTTTTTATTGAATACACCGAACCAAAGCTGGTTAAAAAACTGGTTGTTAAACCTCAAATGAGTAAATTTGGACCATTATTCAAGGCTGATGCTCCTAAAATATTGAAGGTCTTAAAAGATACTGATGCTTCTCAGATTGTCCATGAACTTAATGATAATGGTAAATATGAAATAGAGGTGGAAGGAAGCACTTATCAGTTAACGCCTGATCTACTCGAATTAAACGAAGTAGATGAAACCTTAAGAGGTGCAAAGATTTATCCTCACGTTATAGAACCATCTTATGGTATAGATCGGATTTTCTACGCTGTGCTTTTACATTGCTACTGTAAGGAGGATAATAAAGTTTTATTACGTTTACCGGCGGATATAGCTCCAGTAGAGGTCAATGTTTTCCCATTGGTGAATAAAGAGGATCAGGTTAGAATAGCATTTGAAATCAGGGATCAGTTAAGAAATAATAACATTGTAGCTGAATATGATTCTTCTGGTACTATTGGAAGACGTTACGCTAGATCTGATGAGATAGGTGTACCTTTTGCAGTGACAGTAGATCATGATACTCTGGATGATGATAAAGTTACTATCAGAAATAGGGATGACTCAAAACAGATTAGAATTCTTATTTCAAATGTTTATCCGGTTATTAAAGACTTAAACACTCTTAAAATTAGTTTTAAAGATTTAGAAAGTAAAATTTTACAAACATATTAAATACATTATAAAATTTTAATATTTGAGATTTCTCTCTAAAATCCTGGTTGAAAATGGGTGATATCCCATTTTTTGACTCCGCTAAATTTGGGATAATTTTTAAGTGGTTATTCATGATTAAGCCATAATATATTATTTTTTTGCACTGCAGGGATGGTTTTATAATATCAAATAATTTCAAAATCCGAGTTTAATTCATGGTGATAAAAAATAATTATCTTTCCTGTTTAAAAATAAGACATTGTTTTTCTAAATCTTTAAGGGGATGTAGGATGTATCTATAGATTAAATCTTTTTTTAAATCTTTTAATTCTTTATTTTCCAAGTTAAACTAATTATAATTTTCATTTGAACTCAGGATGAAGAAATAAACTTAAATCATCCTTTACTTCATCATAATTTTTAATAAATTTTTAGTAATTATCAAAGTATTCACATTTTCATACTTACTAAATAATATGTTATCAAATAATTATAATACATTAATTAAATAAATATTTGTTTTTACAAAAGTAAATAATAAAAAACAATTAAATTATAATTTAATGATTTATAGGTTTTGATAACCATGATAGATGCACATTATCCCTACAATTTTCACATGATAAGTACCTTTTTTTAATATGTTATTTGATAAATTTATTATGCATGTTAAATTAAGCTCGAAGTCATGATTGATCTGGCATTTGCTAGCAGATTCTATTAGTTCCTTTAAGAATTATCATTAAAAACTTCTCATTCGCAATTATTTTTTTTAATATAAAATAACTTACTTTTTATTTTTGTTCGATCTTTTCATAAAAGTTTGTCATCAGAGTTTCAAAATTTAGTTTAAAAAAAGTAGAGTAGTATTAGGAAAACTAAGGTTATTGCTATTTCCCCGTATATACATAGTGCAATAATTTATTTGTTTGCAAATATTGCAAGAGTAACTGATATTAATTATAAATAAAAAAAGAATAATTTTTTAATTAAAATACACTCAAAAACTTAATGTCAGAGTTATTTTATTATTCTCAAAGTGCATTCGACTATCAACTGCTTCTAACTTCTCCTGAATATCATTTACAAATTTAGTAGGAAATTCATTATTAGAAAGATTTTTGAACATTAAATGTATAACAGGTTCTTTAGTAGATATACTTACAAATGGTTGCTGTATGTGATAATTCGTATTCACTTTCTTAAAAATATCCAATATCTTCCCATTTAATCCTTGATCTTTTTGAATAGTTCTCATTTGTAATTCTTTCAATTCATTTATTTCGTCTTTAATCAATTCATACACCGCTTTGAAATTTTTAATCCTATTAATTCTTAATATTCTTTATTAAAGTTGATAGTATTAAATTTTTTCAAAAATTTATTGCTAAATATATTAAATTATTTTAGAAAAAAACCGACGAAATGTTGAACCTTAACCACCAGATTCAAGATGAAGTAAAGTTTCCACAATTGGCTGCAGCACACCCCTAATTAGATTAACTGTAAATAGTAGAATTGATTAATTATGTAATAACATGGAGGTGTTAATTTGATTGATGATAAAATATTTAATATTGCAGATCCGCGTGTGCTCGGGGATGAAATTACTGCTTTTTTACAATCTCTCTCTATTCAATATGGTAGATATGTTCTTACTAACTCTAAAGAGAAAGAGCAAGCTGAATCCTTAATGCATACAGCTATTACAAAGATGGAGGATGATAGGGGTTCAATTAGGTTTCTTTTACTTTGGATTCCTACTCTTAAAAATATTATTATTGCTTACTATAAAGATCCAAGTGATATTCCTACATGGGTTAATGAATGGGAGCAAAAAAGTGTTAAATTGGAATGTGAAGAGGAATTTAAGTATATAGATGAATATGATCTTTATAAAAAAATTGAAGCCTTTAGAAACTCTTTTTATCCTAATCATGATAGACCTATGACTGCTACCATAAAAGAAATAGCTGAGGGTGAATGTATACTAAAATTGGTTCAATCATTTATTGATAAATATGGGGATGTAACTCCTTTGCTTTTAATTGGGTCATCTGATGTTAAAGATATTCTTATGCGTTCATATAAGAATAAAACTGATATTCCTCAATTTGTTAGTGAATTTAAATTTCCAAGAACACTCAAACCTCTTGAACAATAATTAAAAAACTTAAAGAAATTTTATTATTTTTAAGGATTTATCCTAAGAAAAACCAGAGTAAAAGGTAACTGAGGATTTGACTCAGTTAAACAGTAGATATCTAATAACATCTCAATCTTTGGGAATCTTCCTAATGGTTACTTCAATATAATCACCATCATTGATGTTTGCAGCTTCTATTAAGATGTTGGGTTTACTTCGTTAAACCACCATTTTTTAGCCCTATGGACGATTATACTCTCTTCTAATCAAAAATAGCTAATTAGATGTAATTTTAAGACTAATTTTATTCTTCTTAGTTTATGCAATATGAACATTTGGCATGTTATTCAATTTATAGATTAAAAACATATTACTTTAATGCTCAGGGAACAGATAACATCTGTATTTGTTAAAAATTTGCATAAATGTGGTCATTAATTATATGAGGACTAATCCTAACTCCAATCCATGTTTTATTTGAGACGGTTCGGTTTTTTTTCCGATGGGGTAAATTTTCCAACCCACTTTTGAGGCCATGGAATATGCGTCCATTCCTGCGCTATGCATGGTGGGATTAGATTTAAGAGCCATTCTACATCTTTCTCCCTTAATTCCTTTGCATTCAACTGCTGAACAGAAAACACGTTTACATGATGGTCCTCCTGCAAAACCTAAAGCAAGAGGGTATCCATCATAAAATGCTGCAGATTGAACTTTAGCTACAATTTCATACATCTTTCTGGCGCCAGGAACAGGATGTTTAGGGTTATCATAATCCCCAGTTTGCTCTTCTGGTGGGACTTGAAGCATGATAAAAACACCATATCTGTATTTACTAACGATTTCTCGAGTTTTATCTAAATCCCAATCAAATTGGGGTGGACAGTTAAGATTGGTACCATAATAAGGACATCTAGGAGAATAACACCTAGCTCTAACCCTCTCATCCACAATTATCATATCAGTACTGATCCTTTTAGCATCCGTAGCTCCCAACTCCTTAGCTAGATCTACATATTTTTCCACATCGGTTTCTAGTTTTTCATCTGAAACATTCTCAGAAAACTCTCTTATCTCTTCCACCATTAGAAAAACCTCCTAAAAAAAAATAATAATACATAGTAATTTGTTTAATATTTAAAAGTATTTTTCTTCCAGCACATAAAAAATTGCATAAATAATTTGCTTATTCCCAATTTAAATCATGAGCGCTTAAATTTCTTATCTTCTGAGTAACACAAAAAGCAGTTATTGGAAATCCAAATTCGTCTTTTTCAGTATATTCTATTATATCTTGATAAGTTTCTATTTCTTTACCAGTGCATTTATAATCTTCAAAAAAAAGTAGATCCGAATAAATTTTTAATTATTGTTCCTAAATGGTAAGCTCATTTAAATGGTTATATTTTGTTCCATGAAAAATTTTTAGAATTACAATAAATAAAGTATAGTTTAATGATTTATTACATTTTTTTTGATCTTTTTAATGCTATAGTCCTTAAATATTTGTTTGTTTCACTTTCTGGAAGTAATTATGCCACCAAAACCCCTTTTTAATGATGTTGAAATTAGTGTATAAGGATAACAGCGTATATAATCCATATTAAGATTGATATAGGTATAATGAATTTTCCACGGTCTTTAGCAAACTTCTCAGGACGTGTATAAAGATATAATCCACATACAATTGCCAAAGGTATGAATAATAACATTATATCCACATTGAGATAGAGTGCATATGAGAATAAAATTAATAAATATTTTTAAGTATATGGCTTTACATAATATAATACGTTGAATTAGACCCAAGTTAGATGAAATTGAGATATTAAAATTTGTTTTTGGAGAGTGTAAAAATTGAAAATATCTGATGAATTGATTGGTAAGGATGTTATTGACGAATCTGGAGACAAAATAGGTATCGTAAACGATGTTGATTGGGATTTTGAAGCGAACAGAGTAATATCTATTCATTTGGAGGAAGCAGGAATATCCGCAAAAATAGGCTTAGGCGATAAAAAAATAGTACCTTATGAAAAGATTGAAGCCATTGGTGACACTGTTCTAATTAAAGGCAGAATTTTCAAGAACGAATAAAGGGGCATATTTTATTTAAGTCCTTTTTAACCTTTTATTTTTTTCGAACTAAATTTTAAGTTGAATTACAACGAGTTGAGAATATTTGACAATTTATTGTTATTCAAAGTGTTAATTAAGGTTTATTAGATGGAATTTAGAATATGGTATTAAATTTTGATTAATATGATTAGATATAAACTGGTGATATAAGATGGCAATGGAAGAAAATATGGATATGATGCATGAAGGAGATTTCGATAAAAAATGGATGGGACTCTGGGAAGAACATGTTGTCTGGATGAGACTAACTATAATAAGTTTAGTTGACATCAAAGACGCAACAGAGACTATTGCAACTGAAAATCGGTTGTTAAGAAACACCAAAGACATGGCAGAAGTGTGTAGAGTGTTTTATGGTGAAGAAGATGCAACTAAATTCGATGAATTAATGACCGAACACCTTAAAACAGCTGCAGAGCTGGTGCAGGCAGCAGTCGCAGAGGATAATACAAAAGCGGATGATGCTGAAAAAAAATGGTACAAAAATGCAGATGAGATTGCAGCCACTTTAAACATGCTAAACCCCTACTGGGAAGAAAAAGAAATGAAAAATATGTTATACGACCATCTAAGACTAAC
>Ga0182014_10004494_pt1 | contig 15953 bp, 15 predicted proteins | sample 612S2DmetaG_FD_120489 | JGI IMG/M metagenome (GOLD analysis project Ga0182014, IMG submission 120489) | Permafrost microbial communities from Stordalen Mire, Sweden - 612S2D metaG | ecosystem: Environmental > Terrestrial > Soil > Wetlands > Permafrost | place: Sweden: Stordalen | collected... | reverse complement strand
GGCGTGACGCCGAAGATCGCGCTGGTCTCGCATTCCGATTTCGGCGCCGCCGACACCCCTTCGGCGCGCAAGATGCGCGAGGCGCTGAAGCTCGTCAGGGCGCGCGACCCGGATTTCGAGATCGACGGCGAAATGCAGGCCGACACCGCGCTGTCGCTGGTGGCGCGGGCGCGGGTGACCGTCGACTGCAAGCTCAGCGGCGAAGCGAACGTGCTGATCTTCCCCAACCTCGACGCCGGCGCCACCGCGCTGCAGTTGACCCGCGTGATCGCCGACGCGCTGCCGATCGGGCCGATCCTCATCGGCCCGGCCAAGCCGGCGCACGTGCTGACCCCGTCGGTGACCGCGCGCGGCATCGTCAACATGACGGCGATCGCCGCCACCGAAGCTGCGGTCGGGCCGTGCTTTCCGCCGCCCTGACGGGGCTGCGCCTTCAGCTCGACGGCAGGCCCGGGATCTCGACGCCGAACGTCTGCGCCAGCAACACGGCGTTGAGCGCCAGAATCACCAGTGTCCCGAGGATGGCCAGCCCGTCGGTCAGCCGGCTGTTGACGAACGCGCCCATGATGTCGCGGCGTCGGGTGAACATCACCAAGGTGATCATCGGCACAGGCAACACGATGCTCAACACCACCTGGCTGATGACGAGCGCATTGGTCGCGTTGACGCCGAGCGCCACCACCACGAAAGCCGGAACCATCGTCACCAGACGGCGAACCAGCAGCGGAATGCGGAAGCCGACGAAACCCTGCATGACGAGTTGACCCGCCATGGTGCCGACCGCCGAGCTCGACACGCCGGAGGCGAGCAGCGAGACGAGGAACACCGTCGCCGCGGCGCCGCCGAGCAGCGGCGCCAAAGAATGGTAGGCGGTGCCAATCTCGGCGACGTCGCTGTGGCCCTGATGAAAGGCCGCCGACGCCATCAAGATCATCGCCATGTTGACCAGCCCGGCGATTGCGAGCGCGACCACGACTTCGACGTTTGAGAAGCGCAACAACGTGCGGCGCTCAGCGTCGTCGCGCGCCGGGGCGCGGTTCTGGGTGAGGCCGGAATGGAGATAGATCGCGTGCGGCATCACGGTCGCGCCGATGATGCCGACCGCGATCGTCAGCGCCGCGGCGTCGGGAATCTGCGGCAGAACCGAATGCAGGACCGCCGAATCCCAGTCGACCGGAGTGATGAACATCTCGGCGAGATAGCAAAGGCTGATCGCCGCCACCAAGCCGCCGATGACCAGTTCGACCGGGCGGAAGCCGCCCCCCTCGAACAGCAAGACGCCGTACGTCACGATCCCGGTCACCGCCATGCCGGCGAGTAGCGGGATGTTGAACAGCAGCGACAGGCCGATCGCGCCGCCGACGAACTCCGCAAGGTCAGTCGCAATGGCGGCGATCTCGACGGCGATCCACAGCACGACGACAATCGGCTGCGGGAACTGGTCGCGCGACATCTCCGCCAGATTGCGGCCGGTGACAATGCCGAGCTTGGCCGACAGTCCCTGGAACAGCATGGCGATGAGGTTCGCCAGCAACGCGACCCATAGGAGCGTGTAGCCGTACTTCGCCCCCGCCTGGATGTTGGTGGCGAAGTTGCCCGGGTCCATGTAGGCGATCGACGAGATCACCGCCGGCCCGGCGAACAGCAGCGCCGCCCCGAGACCGCCGCGGCGTCCGCCCACGACTTCGCGAATCGCCGACTCGGTTCGATCGCTCAGATTGCGGGTCGAAGGCGTCTGATTCATCGGCCCATCTCCGTCTCGACAGCTTAGATGTAGCCTAAGCTACATCTATTTCAAGCCGCGGCGCGCCAGAGCCCCCGCGCGACGCCCCAGCCGCGCAGCAGATGTGATTTGACAGACGCGCCTGCGAGGCGGATTCTTCTTGGCGTCGCCGCCAGTTGCGTCTGCGGCGGCCGGAGCCCTGACGGGGGCTTCCGCCACAGCCATCATGGGAGCCGTTATGACTCCGCCGGGCAAGAACCTCTGATCTCGATAACGTCGGGATCACGGCGTCGCCGCCCGAAACGCCAAGGCGCGGCGCCGAGAAGCAAAAAGTCTGAAGTTCCTTGAGCGGCGACCGAGGCGAAGGCCAAGCACCGGTTCAGCCGCTAAAACATTGGTGAGACCATACCGTTTCGCAGAGCGAAACAGGGCCCCGTGCAGCCTGAGGGCGCCGGGGCCCACCTCGTGTCCCACCCACCTCGCCAGGCCCAGCTAATTTCTTCAGAGAAGAGCTTCCGGCGCGTTGCCAAACGAGTCGAGGTAGGCGATCTTCATATGTCTTCCGTCGCAGGGGCCGACCGGAGACCGAGGGGGACTACTATGACGATGATGCACAATCGGCGGGCGCGCGACCGCGCCGGCCGCATCGCGGCGCTTTCGTTGGGGGCGTCGCTCCTCGCCAGCGTCGCCGCGTTCGCCTGGCCGGTCGGCGGCGGCGACGTGACGATCGACAATCTCGCCTTCAAGTCCGCCGACGGCGATTCCTTCGCCATCGCCCACGTCGAGTTCACCAACACCAATTTGAGCAAGGAAGAAGTCGTCAAGTTGCTGACGCCCGATACGCCGGTTGACGACGAGCGCGAGTTGGCGAAGAAGCTGACGGCCGACAAGATTTCCATTCCGTCGATCGATATCCTCGGCAAGGACGGCTCGAAGATCCACCTCGCCGGACTGACCGCCGCCCACGTCGACGCCGGCCGAATCGAGTCGCTCGATGCAACCGGGCTCGACGCGACGGGGACCGACAAAGGCAGTCCGGTCACGGTCAAGACGGGCGCGTTGCGCCTCGACGGCGTCGACGTCGCGCAACTGTTCGCCGGTGAAAGCGGCGCGGCCGCCGCCACGCCGAGCCGACTGGGCGGCCTGAAGCTCTCGGGCCTCGACGTCGTCGCTCCAGATCCCGGCGACACGCCCGGCCAGTCGATCCACTTCTCCATCGGTTCGATCGAACTGCACAACGACTACGCCGGCGACTCGCTGAAACAGGGCGATTCGAAAATCACCGGAATCGTCATCGAGCCCTCGCCCGGCTCCGACACTGCGAAGAGCTTAGCCAGCCTCGGCTATTCAAAAGTCGAGCTGGCGATGGCGATCGGCGCCAATTACCAGGCCGACGCCAAATCATTCACACTGAACACCTTCACCGTGGACGGCGTGCAGATGGGCTCGGTCGGCCTCAAGGCGAACTTCACGGACGTCGGGCCGGCGTTGTTCGGCGCTGACAGCGGCGCGCGCATGCAGGCGCTGCTCGAGGCGGGCGTCGCGTCGGTCGAAGTCACGCTGGTCAATAGCGGCCTGTTCGACAAGGCGCTCGACTATTACGCCAAGCAGCAGAGCGTTGCGCCGGATAAGTTGCGCGCCCAATGGTCGGCGACGGTCGGACAGATAACCCCGGTGATGCTGGGCGGCAGCCCATCTGGGGTGGCGCTGGCGGCGGAAGCGCAGAAATTCATCGCGGCGCCGAAGAACCTGACGGTCACCGTCAAGGCCAAAACCGGCGCGCTGAAGGCCGGCGACTTCATGGCGCTCACCGACCCAACCGAGATCGTCGGCAAGATCGATATCTCCGCCGCCGCCAATCGCTGATCCGCCTTCCAAATTTCTCCCTCCACAAGGAACAACGCCAAATGAAGACGCTGCTCTCCCTCGCCGCTCTCGCGCTTCTGCTTGGCGCGTCAGCGGCCAACGCCAAGACGTTTCCGGTGCCCGACGAGGACACGATCGCCACCGTCAGCGTTCCCGACGATTGGAGCCCCAACGCCTACGACGGCGGCGTCGAGGCGACCTCGCCCGACAGCGGGGTCTACGTCGCGATCGAGCAGGTCGCCGCCGACGACGTGAAGTCGGCGGTTGAGGAGGGACTCAAGTTCTTCATCAAGCAGGGCGTCGAGATCGATCCCAAGACGCAGAAGACCCAGGACATCAAGATCAACGGCCTCGCCGCCTTCGACATGGATTTCTCGGGCAAGGACAAGGACGGGCCGGCCGAAATCAGCCTGACGCTGGTCGAGACGAACGCCAAGGCCAAGTTCCTGCTGCTCTACTACTGGGGCTCGCCGGCCGGCGCCAAGGCCAACGCCGCCGGGTTGAAGGCGATTTCCGACAGCATCCAGGCGACCAAATAGCCGACGCCGCCGGCCCAGTCGCCTCTCTCGCAGCGAGGGGAAACCATGCGCTACGACATTTCCGGAACCGTCATGCAGACGGTGGCGATCGACCTGACGCCGGGCGAAACGGTCTATAGCCAGACCAACACCATGGCGTGGATGAACGATCAGGTGACGATGGACACGCACACCGGCGGCGGCTTCTTCGCCGGGTTGAAGCGTTCATTCAGCGGCGGCTCGTTCTTCGTCACCGACTTCACCGCCAGCGGCGCCGGTCACGTCGCCTTCGCGCCGCGCTTCCCCGGCACGATCGTTCCGGCGTTGCTGCAGCCCGGCCAGTCGCTGATCTGCCGCAAGGAGACGTTCCTCGTTGCGCAGAAATCGGTGACCCTGGAACTTGCGTGGCAGAAGCGCATGGGCGCCGGCTTCTTCGGCGGCGACGGCTTCATTCTGCAGAAGGTGACCGGCCCCGGCGTCGTCTGGCTCGACCTGTCGGGCGAGCTCATCGAGCGCGATTTGGCGCCGGGCGAGCGGCTGCTCGTCCACGCCGGCCATGTCGGCGTGTTCGAGCCGAGCGTCGGTTTCGACATTCAGATGGTCAAAGGGTTCAAGAACATCCTGTTCGGCGGCGAGGGCCTATTCCTCGCCACCCTGACCGGCCCCGGGCACATCTGGCTGCAGAGCATGCCGATCCTCAACCTCGCCGAAGAAATCGGCCGCTACCTGCCGCGACAGGGATCCGACACCGGCGCGAATTCAACGGCGGGCGGCATCGCCGCCGGCGCGGCCCTCGGCGCAGCTGGTGGCCTGCTCGGCGGACTGCTTGGCGGCGGGCGCGACTCCTAACGTTCAGGCTGCGGCCCGCAACGCCGGCGGCCGCTGGGACGCCGCGATGCGGTCAAGCGGCTTGGATCGCTGGCATTCCTGTCCGCCGCGACGAAGCGACGCGAGAGACGCGTAGTATGAGGCTTGCCAAGTTGTTCCGCTTATGTTCTACTGAATTTCAGAAATTCATTGGAGCATGAGATGGGCGATTTGTCTTTCGCGCGCTATTTCCGGCTTCGCCCCGGACGCATTGAGTGCGACGCTGGCGGGTTGCGGGCGTCGCGCTGCTGGCGCGGGACGCGAAAGGCAGTTGGTCGAGGCGCGACGAAGCCGATCTCAATAGCGAACTCTCCAAACTCTATGGCTTCCCGCTCGACTTCAGCCACAGGCGCAAGGGTTTAGACGCGGTCGCCGCCGCGTTGGCAAGCAGGGACCTCGCCCGCGCCCAGATCGGCGCCTTGCTGCTGCAGCTTCCCGACCCTCCCGCGTCCGCGGCCTCCCCAGCCGGCGCTTTGGAGAGACAGCGTCTCGCCCGCGACCTTGTCGCCTGCGGCCTGCTGAAGGCGGACGCTGACTGGGACGACAAGCACCCGAGAACCGGCGCGCCGCCGAACCCCGGCTGGTTCGCGCCAACATCTGGCGAGCCAGAGGCCGACAAGCCGAAGACCAATCCGAGCCCCGCAGCGGTCGCGCCGTCTCCAGCCGGCGCGGCGCTGGCCTTTGTCGCCTCTGCGCCGGCGGCCGACGTCGATACGTTGCTCGCTGAAGACCTGTCGGCGACCGCCTTGCGCGGGCTGGCGGCGCTGGCGGCTCGCTTCTCGGCCGCGACAATCCTGTTCGACGCGATCTTCGTGCCGAGCGACAACCGGCTCGTCGAGGAGGGCCGCATCCCCGGCCGTCCCGACATCACCTATCGCTGGGCGCACGACGAAACCGCAACTGCGGTGACCCTCAAAGTCCTCGTCGACGGGCAATGGCGAACCCTGGCGGTCGGCGGCGCTGCGCCAGACGGCTTCGTCACCGATCGGGAAGGCAGGGCCGTCGCGAGGGTGGTCAGCGGTCCCGATCGGCGCGAAACCCTGGTCGCCACGGTCGACGCCCTCGACCGCGCGGTCGACGACTTGCGTCGCAAGGACGGCGAGCCCGCCGCCGCGCCAATCGGCGACGATCACGAGCCCAAACTCTGCCCTAACCCATCGCCCGAGCCGCGGACGACGGATTCAGCCAATTCGATCGCCTATCAGGAATACGTCAGCGGGTTGCGCTACCCGTTGGCGATCTGGTTTGGCGGCCTGTTCTTCGACGGTTGCGATCAGTCGACCGGAGACCTGCTCGAAGCGAAGGCGAACATCGACTTCTTATTTGACGACGCCGACAATTTGAAGTGGTGGGTCAATCCGGAGAAGGATCCCGCACTTCAAATGAAGGCGCAATCGGACGCTGCGGTCGCCGCAGGTCGCCTTGTCGTATGGCACGCGCAGACCGAGAAAGGGTACCGGGGACTAAACAAGATCGAAGAGCGAGAGGAATTTCCAAATCTTTCGGTCGACTACGATCCGAACTGAATGGAGTCTTTTGGTGACAAATCTGAGTCTCGATCTTTGGTGGGAGCCACGCGACCCATCGCAAGCCGGCGACGCGCGCCGGCTCTCGCGCTTCGTCAGCGGCCTGCCGGACTTCGACCCGATCTATCGAAGCTGGCTGGAGTCGCCGGACACCAAGAAGGAGACGGTTCCCGTCCCCCTTAGCGAAGCTGCGGCGAAGCAGCTGTTGATCGACAAACTCGGCCAGTATGACGCTCCTCCAGGCCCTTGGCCGGAACTGGGAAGCCATATCTGGGGGGGCCATGCCGGGCCTCCGCCCTTCGATTTCCGCAAGTCGAGCTACGCCGACACCACCTGCCGGGCTGGCGCCTTTGGCCCAAACGGCGGGCGAATTCCGAACCACGTCTTCATGCGGCTTTCGGACGTGCGTCCCTCCACGGGCAGCCCCTGGCGGGCCTCGGAACTCCGGCCTTTGATGAGGTTCGCGCGCGACATTTGGGACCCGGCGGAAATGTGCGCGAAGTTTTCTTTCTGCAACCTGCCGAAGATCCACGACCCAAAGCGCGCTGCGATGCTCGCTCCCTACGCCCGCGCTCGCCCCAAGATCGCCGACTCGATTATGGCCGGTAGCGAACGACCGCCCAGACCCTGGATCGGCTGGATCACCTACTTGCCGCCGGAGCTCGCCGCGAAGGCGAAATATCCCGCCGACGTCGAGGTCGAGACTCTTCCCGACGGCGCGGCACTAGTCACCTTGTGCGAGGAGCCATTCGGCAAGACCGACGCCGCAGGCCTGGCGCGGCTGCACGCGCTCGAGGCCGCGCTGCGTCCGATTCAGAGCTGACCGCCGCCGGCGACCGCGGCCTGCCGTTACGTCAATTCACCGCCAACCCGCGCTTGCGCAGCAGCGCGTCGGGCGACGGGTCGGCGCCGCGAAAGCGGCGGTAGGCCTCGTCCGGCTCGCGCGTGTTGCCCGCCGCATAGACGAAGCGCTTCAGCCGCTCGGCCAATTCGGGATCGAAATCGTCGCCCGCTTGTTCGAACGCCTCGAAGGCGTCGGCGTCGAGCGCCTCCGACCACAGATAGCTGTAGTAGCCCGCCGAATAGCCGTCGCCGGAAAAGACGTGCTGGAAATGCGGCGCCGAATGGCGGGTCGCGACCGCGCTCGGCATGCCGATTTCCGCCAGCGTTCGCCGCTCGAATTCCGCGACGTCGACGGCGCCCGGATCGGCGACGAGATGCAGCTCCATGTCGAACAGCGCCGCGGCGACGAACTCCGTCGTCGCGAAGCCCTGGTTGAAGCGCCGCGCCGCCTCCAGCCGCTCGATCAGCGCCTCGGGCATCGGCTGGCCGGTGCGATGGTGGCGCGCGAAACGGCGCAGCGTCTCGGGCCTCTCCAGCCAATGTTCGAACAGTTGCGAGGGCAGCTCGACGAAGTCGCGCGCGACATTCGTGCCGGAGAGCAGCGGATACGCAACGTCCGACAGCATGCCGTGCAGAGCGTGGCCGAACTCATGGAATAGCGTATGCGCTTCGTCGAGGCTCAGCAGGCACGGCTCGCCGGCGCCGGCGCGGGCGAAACTCATCACGTTGACGACGATCGGCAGGACGCGTCCGTCGAGCTTCTGCTGGTCGCGCAGCGCGCTCATCCAGGCGCCGCTGTGCTTCGAGTCGCGCGCGAAATAGTCGCCGATGAATAGCGCGATCGGCGCGCCGTCGGGGCCGAGCGCCGTCCAAGCGCGCGCCGCCGCGTTCGGCAATCGCACGTCGTCGCGCGCGACGAAGGAGACGCCGAACAGCCGATGGGCGACGTCGAAGGCGGCGGCGATCATCCCTTCCAGCGGCAGATAGGGTCCGATCTCGCTCTGGTCGACGTCGTAGAGCGCCTTGCGGCGCTTCTCGGCATAGTAGCGCCAATCCCAGGGCTTGAGCTCGAAGTTGCCGCACTCGGCGGCGATCGTCGCCTGCAACGCCACCGCCTCGCGCAACGCCTGCGCGCGCGCCGGCGCCCACACGCGCCGCATCAGCGCAAGCGCCGCATCCGGCGTCTTGGCCATCGTGTCGGCGAGGCGAAAGGCGGCGAAACTCGAAAAGCCAAGCAGGCGCGCGCGCTCGGCGCGCAGCGCGACGGTTTCGCGCATGATCGCCGCATTGTCGTGCGCGCCGCGGCCAGCGCCGCGCGCGACGAAGGCGCGGAACACCCGTTCGCGCAGGTTGCGCCGGGCCGAGAACTGCATGAACGGCTCATACGACGAGCGCGACAGCGTCACGATATGTTTGCCCGCGAGGCCGCGCGACGCGGCCGTCTGCGCTGCGGCGGCGACGAAGCTCTCCGGCAGCCCAGCGAGATCGTCGGGCCCGTCGAGAACCAGCGCGAACGCCTTCTCGTCGGCCAGCACGTTCTGGCCAAACAGCGCGCCGAGCCCCGCCAGCCGTTCGCCGATCACCGCCAGCCGCGCCTTCTTGTCGACAGGGAGGCCGGCGCCGGCGCGGGTGAAGGCGACGCGCCAGCGTTCGAGCGTCCGCGAAGCTTCGGAATCGAGGCCGAGATGCTCGCGCGCCTGATACAGCGCGTCGACGCGGCGAAATAGCGCGTCGTCAAGCAGGATCGCGTTGCGCTCGCGCGACAGCACAGGCGCAATGTCGCGTTCGATGCGCTCGATCTCGTCGTTCGTTTCGGCGCCGGCGAGGTGAAAGAACGCCGCGCTTACCCGCCTGAGCAGCGCGCCGGATCGCTCCAAGGCGACGATCGTGTTGTCGAAGCTCGGCGCGGCCGGATCGGCGATAATCGCCGCGATCTCGCCGCGACGTTGCGCCAGCGCCGCGTCGAAGGCGGGCGCAAAGTGCTCGGGCCTGATGCGATCGAACGGCGGCGCGCCGAATGGCGTGTCCCACGGTTCCAACAAGGGATTGTCGACGGCGGAAATGAGCTGATCCATACCGGCGAACTTGGGGCCTCGCCGGGCGTTTCGCAACCGCCCGCTCAGCCGCCCCGCCCGCCGGTGAACGACCAGTGCGTCTGGACGATCTTCCACGCGCCAGCGCGCCGCGCATAGACTTCCGTGCAATTCCACCGCGTCGCCTCGCCGCTTTCGCTCCACGAGACGAAATTGAAAGTCAGGACGATCGAGTCGGAAAAGGCCCGCGCCTGCGGATTGACGATCTCGAACCGCGGCGCGCTGATCTTGCCGCGCAGCGCTTCGTAGTAGTTGGTCAACGCCGCGAGGCCGTCGAGGCGGCGGTCGAGGAACGGATCGAAATAGACGACGTCCTCATCGCTGATTTCGAGAAACCCGGACGGGTCGCCGGCCAACCAGCGCTTCAGCGCGGCTGTTTCCAGCGCAATGACCTCGGCGGCCGCGGCGCTCATGACCCCTCCCCGGGCTCGATCAGGATGGCGCGGAAGTCGTTGACGTTGGTCAGCGTCGGACCCGTGACGACGAGGTCGCCGAGCGCGGTGAAGACCGAATAGGCGTCGTTGTCGTCAAGCCGCGCACGCGGCGCGAGGCCGAGCGCCACGGCGCGCGCCAGCGTGTCGGGAGCGACGATCGCGCCGGCGTTATCCTCGCTGCCATCGATGCCGTCGGTGTCGCCGGCAAGCGCCCAGATTCCCGGCGCGCCATCGAGGCCGATCGCCAGGCCGAGCAGGAATTCGGAATTACGCCCGCCCCTGCCGTTGCCTCTCACCGTCACCGTCGTTTCGCCGCCCGACAACAACACGCATGGCCCGCGCGCCGGCACGCCGCGTCGCGCCGCCGATAGAGCGATTCCGGCGAACGCCTTGCCGACTTCGCGCGCTTCGCCCTCGATTGCGTCGCCGAGATCGAGCGGCGTCACGCCGGCCGCGCGCGCGGCTGCTGCTGCGGCGGCAAGCGACAAGCGCGGGGCGGCGACGACGACGTTCGCCACATGGACGAAGCGCGGATCGCCGGGCTTCGGCGTCTCGGCCGCTGCGCTGGCGAGATGCGCGAGCACATGCGCCGGCGCGTCGATCGCATAGCGCCTGAGAATCGCCAGCGCGTCGGCCGAGGTCGTCGGATCGGGCGACGTCGGTCCGGAGGCGATCGTCGCGGGATCGTCGCCCGGCACGTCGGAGATGATCAGGGCGACGACGCGCGCCGGCGCCGCCGCAGCCGCCAGCCGGCCGCCTTTGATCGCCGAGAGGTGCTTGCGCACGCAGTTGATCTCAGCGATGCCGGCGCCGCTCTTCAGCAATGCGCGATTGATCGCCTGCTTATCGGAGAGGCTCAGGCCGGCGGCCGGCAGCGCGAGCAGCGCCGAGCCGCCGCCGGAGATCAAGCACAACACGAGGTCGTCTGCGCTAAGGCCTTTGACGCGCTCGAGAATGCGCGCCGCAGCGGCGGCCCCCGCCGCGTCGGGCGTCGGGTGCGCCGCCTCGACGACTTCGATCGCGCGGGTCGGCGCGCGATGGCCGTAGCGGGTGACGACGAGCCCTTCGAGCGGCCCCCGCCATGCCGCTTCGAGCGCAGCGGCCATCGACGCCGCCGCCTTGCCGGCGCCGACGACGATGGTGCGCCCCTTCGGCGGCGGCGGCAGGAAGCCCGCCAGCGTCTCGGCCGGCGCAGCGGCGGCGATCGCTGCGTCGAACAGACCCCGCAGGAAGACGCGCGGATCGGGCCCGCCCGACTTGGCGGCGTTCGGCATCAACCCTCGCTTTTCGTCCGGTAGCTCGAGAACCAGCCGAGCCCATCCTCGGTGCGGCCGCGCGGATTGTACTCCGCCCCGATCCAGCCCTCGTAGCCGAGCGTGTCGATCCGCTCGATCAGGAAGCGGAAATTGATCTCGCCGACGCTCGGCTCGTGCCGGCCGGGATTGCCGGCGATCTGGATATGGCCGATGCGTGGCAGCAGCCGCTCGATCGTCGCGGCGAGGTCCCCCTCCATCCGCTGCATATGATAGATGTCGTACTGCAGCTTGATGTTCGTCGAGCCGGTCTCGTCGATGATGTCGAGCGCGCGGCCGCTGTGGGTGACGAAATAGCCCGGAAACTCAAAGCGGTTGAGCGGCTCCATCACCAACTGCACGCCGGCTTCGCCTAGGCGATCGGCGGCGTAGCGCAGGTTCTCGACCAGCGTCCGGCGCGCCGCCGCCATCTTTGTATGCGGCGTGGGATTGCCGGCCAGACAATTGACGGTCGGGCAGCCAAGCGCGCGGGCGTACTCAACCGCCTGCGCCACGCCGGCGCGAAACTCTTCGACGCGGTCGGGGAGACAGGCGATGCCGCGCTCGCCCTTGGTCGTGTCGCCCATCGGCAGGTTGAACAGGACCTGCGCCTGACCGTAGTCGCGCAGACGGGCGGCGATTTCCGTCGCGGGAAACCCGTAAGGACCCAGATATTCGACGCCGCGAAAGCCCGACCGGGCCGCCGCGCCAAAGCGGTCGAGGAACGGGCGCTCGGTGAACAACATCGACAGGTTGGCGGAAAATCTCGCCATGCCGTCCCCCTGCACTGGGCGCGGCCGCAGCCCCCCGGCTTGCCAGCGTCCCGAGTCGTCACCGTCGACGAACTCGACCCGCTTGTCCAGATTCAACTGCGAAGCGCCGAGGATTGCCGACGGCCGGCGCGGCGGGCAAGATGGGCGCGCCTCGCCCCGTCGAATGGAAGACGCCGCCAATGACGATCGAAACCCGCCCTCGCCTGCGCCGTCGCGATGGCCGCCTGCCCGCGCGGGCCGTCGCCGATCTGACGGCGGCGCTGGCGGCGCGATTCGGCGCCAAGCTCACGACTAGCGAAGCGGTGCGGCGGCAGCACGGCCACACCCTGACCTGGATCGACAATGCGCCGCCCGACGCGGTCGTCTTCGCCGAGACGCGCGATGACGTCGTCGACGCCGTGCGCATCGCCGCCGCCCATGACGCGCCGATCATCCCCTTCGGCGCCGGCACGTCGCTCGAAGGCCACGTCAATGCGCTGCACGGCGGCGTGTCGATCGACGACTCGCGCATGAACCAGGTGCTCGCGGTCCACGCCGAGGACCTCGACTGCGTCGTCGAACCGGGGGTGACTCGCAAAACGCTCAACGAGCACTTGCGCGACACCGGCCTGTTTTTTCCGGTCGATCCCGGCGCCGACGCCTCGATCGGCGGCATGGCGGCGACGCGCGCCTCCGGCACCAACGCGGTGCGTTACGGCACGATGAAGGACGCCGTGCTGTCGCTCGGCGTGGTGACCGCGGACGGATCGTTCCTGCGCACCGCCAGCCGGGCAAAGAAATCCGCGGCCGGCTACGACTTGACGCGCCTGTTCGTCGGCTCGGAAGGCACGCTCGGGATGATTGTCGAGATCACGCTGCGCCTGGCCGGCGTCCCCGAGGCGATCGCCGGCGGCCATTGCCCGTTCGCCAGCGTGCGCGACGCCTGCGACGCAACGATCGAGACGATTCAATCAGGACTGCCGGTGGCGCGCATCGAGTTGCTCGACGCGTTGCAGGTCAGGGCGTGCAACGCCTATTCGAAGCTCGGCCTGGCGGAAACGCCGATGCTGTTCGTTGAGTTTCACGGCAGCGCGGAGAGCGTCGCCGAGCAGGCGCGCCGCTTCGGCGAGATCGCCAGCGGCCATGGCGGCGGTCCGTTCGCTTGGGCCAGCCAGGCCGAGGCGCGCAGCAAGCTTTGGCAGGCGCGCCACGACGCCTATTGGGCGGCGACGAGCTTGCGCCCCGGCGCGCGACCGTTCGCCACCGACGTCTGCGTGCCGATTTCGCGCCTCGCCGATTGCGTCGAGGAGACGCAGCGCGACATCGCCGAAGCGGGCCTGATCGCGCCGATTGTCGGTCATGTCGGCGACGGCAATTTCCACGTCAGCCCGCTCGTCGACATGAACGACGCGGCCGAGATTGAGCGCGCCAAGCATTTCGCCGATCGGTTGGCGCGCCGCGCCATCGCCATGGACGGCACCTGCACTGGCGAGCATGGAATCGGCCAGAAGAAGATCGCCTTCCTCGAAGTCGAGCGCGAAGCCGCGGCGCTCGACCTGATGCGCCGCGTCAAGCTCGCCTTCGATCCTCAGAACCTGTTCAACCCGGGGAAGATCTTTCGCGATGCATAGAGGCGGCCGTCGGCCGACAATTTGGTTGAAAAGGCCACTGCTTGGCGTAAACTAGTCAGCATGACTAGATCAACCGGACCGGCCCATCCAGACGCGCCGCGTCCGCTCGGCCGCTGGCCGCTGCAGGACGCCAAGGCTCGCTTTTCGGAACTCGTGCGGCGTGTCCGCACGGAAGGGCCTCAACACGTGACCATGCACGGCCGCGACGAAGTGGTGGTCGTCGCCGCCGAGGAATTTCGCCGCCTCAAGGGCGAACGCAGCGGCGCAACCCTCATCGAAGCGCTGCAGGCGTCGCCTTATCGCGATGCGGATATCGAACCGCGGCGCGCGCCGATGCCGGTGCGCGAGATCGATCTGTGACCGGCTGGCTGCTCGACACCAACGTTCTCTCAGAGTTGCGCCGCCCCAAGCCGGAGCCCAAGGTCGCCGCCTTCGTCATCGCGCAGCCGCTCGATCTCCTCTACGTCAGCGCCGTCACGCTCGCCGAAATTCGCTTCGGCGTCGAACGGCTGCCAGACGCCGCGCGCCGCGCCGAGCTGAACGAGTGGCTCGCGCACAAGGTGCGGCCGATGTTCGAACAGCGCATCCTGCCAGTCAGCGAGGACGTGATGTTCAAATGGCGGCTACTCGTCGAAGAGGGCCGCAAAGCCGGGCGCACGTTCTCCCAACCTGATCTCATCATCGCCGCGACTGCGCTCCATCACGGATTGACGGTCGTGACGCGCGACACGACGGATTTCGAAAAGGCCCGCGCGCCCGTTTTCAATCCCTGGCGCGCTGGAAAATGATCGCGAATTTTGCGGCCGAGCTTCGCGTAGAAAACGACCTTTCGCGTAAGAGCTCTGGGTTGTAAGCGGCGCCCTTCGGTTCGGCGCCGGGCGGCTGTCATCGCGACGGCCGCCGCCGCTCGTATTCGACGAATTCAAAATCGGCGTCGTCGCGCGGGCCGCGCTCGCCTTTGCGGCGGCTGACTTCGCGCCACTGAGCGGGATCGATCGGCGGAAAGCGCGCGTCGCCTTCGGGCGCGAGGTCGACTTCGGTGAGGTGAATATGCGACGCGCGGCCGATCGTCTGGGCGTAGATCTCGCCGCCGCCAGCGACGAGGATTTCGTCGGCCCCGGCGGCGCGCGTCGCGGCTTCGGCCAGCGCGAGCGCCTCGTCGACGCCGGGCGCGACCAAAACCCCTTCCGCCGTGAAAGCGCGGTCGCGCGTGACGACGACAATCGTCCGTCCCGACAACGGGCCGCCGATCGACTGATAGGTCTTGCGCCCCATGACGAGCGCCTTGCCTATTGTCGCCGCCTTGAAATGCTTGAGATCGCTCGACAGGCGCCACGGCAGCGCGCCGCTCGAGCCGATGACGCCGTTGCGCGCCACCGCGGCGATCAGCCCGACAGGGGGCGCGCTCAAACCGCCACCGGCGCTTTGATCGCCGGCCAGGGATCGTAGCCCTCGAAGCGGATCGCGTCGTATTTGAGATCGAACAGCGCGCCGCGCGGCGATGGCTCCGCCGGCGTGAGGACGAGGCGCGGCAGCGGTCGTGGCGCGCGACTGAGCTGCTCGCGCGCCTGCATCTCGTGATTGAGATAGAGGTGCGCGTCGCCGAAGGTATGGACGAACTCGCCGACGTCGAGCCCACATTCGCGCGCAACAAGATGGGTCAGCAGCGCGTAGCTGGCGATGTTGAACGGCACGCCGAGAAAGATGTCGGCCGAGCGCTGATAGAGCTGGCACGACAGCCTGCCGTTGGCGACGTAGAACTGGAATAGGCAATGGCAGGGCGGCAGCTTCATCCGCTCGATGTCGGGGACGTTCCACGCCGAAACGATCAACCGCCGCGAATTGGGGTTGCGTTTGACCTCGTCGAGCAGCCAGCGGATCTGGTCGGTCACGCCGCCATTCGCGCCTTCCCAGGCGCGCCACTGCTTGCCGTAGACAGGGCCGAGATCGCCGTTGGCGTCGGCCCACTCGTCCCAGATCGAGACCCCGTTGGCCTTCAGATAGGCGATATTGGAATCGCCGTTGAGGAACCAGATCAGCTCGTGGACGATCGACTTGAGGTGCAGCTTCTTCGTCGTGACGAGCGGAAAGCCCTCGGCGAGATCGAAGCGAATCTGCCGGCCGAACAGCGAGCGCACGCCTGTGCCGGTGCGGTCGCCTTTCATGACGCCCTTTTCGAGCGCCTCGTTCAGGAGTTCGAGATAAGCCCGCATCGCCTCGCCGCCGAGTGAAACGTCCTTATTAGACGATTCGGCCTGCTCGAGGCAGCCGCCCGCCCCGCAATCGCAGGGCGATCGGGTGAAGGAAGCAGGTGACAAAGGTCTGAAGTGCTGAATCTGTCTGTATCCGCTGATTCGATGAGCGGAGCGGGACGATGGGTTCGCGGCAAGCGGGGACGGCGGCGTATT
>Ga0182014_10004493_pt1 | contig 15956 bp, 15 predicted proteins | sample 612S2DmetaG_FD_120489 | JGI IMG/M metagenome (GOLD analysis project Ga0182014, IMG submission 120489) | Permafrost microbial communities from Stordalen Mire, Sweden - 612S2D metaG | ecosystem: Environmental > Terrestrial > Soil > Wetlands > Permafrost | place: Sweden: Stordalen | collected... | reverse complement strand
CTTTGCCATCGCCGAATAAAGCGGTATAAAGTCCGGCGGCCGCCTGGCAACCTTCATCCTGGCAGCCTGCCATGCCAATCGCGCTGCCAGCCACATGAGAGGGTGTGACTTCGGTCTCCGTCAGGGGCTGCAGCGGGCTCACCTGGAGGCGCTCGTTAAAGAACTGAATCGCGGCCGGGGACTGCGGATCCACGAAGCCGCCCACCATGGCCACCGGGGCCCCCGCCGTCACGGGCCGCTGCAGTTCGTCGTCGGCGCATCGCGCACCCGCCAGATGGTTGACCAGAAACAGCCGGTAACCTTCGAGCAGAGGCAAGCTGGAGACCGAGCGGCGCTGGCAGGCGTGGACCAGCTCCTCGATCTCGGGCCCCAGGGCCGATTCGGAGGCGGTGAAGGAGCGGTCGTCGCCCGCCATCTTTCGCAATGCCTGCTGGAAGTCCGAAACCAAACTCTGAAAGCCGCGGTCGTCGATCGTAAGACCGGCCAGCATCAGAGCCGCCGGCCCGGCTTGCTCGGGCGACGTCAACGCCGCCACCTGAGGATGGAGCAGCCGCAGGGCCTCTCCGCTTTCGGCTTCCCTGGCGGTATACGTTTGCCGCGAAACCTCGCCCAACGCCGCGTACAGGCGGTCCACATCGTAGGTCTGAAAGTCGTTGCAGGCCGCTTTGGGAACCTGGGGCGGCGGGATCTTGAGAGCCATCTCGCGCGCCTTCCTGGGGTCCAGGGGCAAGAGGGCTTCGACGGCCCGCAGCTCGAGCGACAAGGTATCCAGGTCCTGGTGGTAGGCACGAGCCAGGAAGCGCGCCGGGCCTGCCACACGGGTAATGACCACGCGCCGCTTCAGGGGCTGTTTGGCCTCGCCGGCCCGGCCGAAGGCTTCTTCCAGAAGCGCGATGCGTTTGGGCTTGTCCAGCGTATCGAGCGATGCCAGGCGGATGAGCGAATCGGCGGCAAATTCGCCCGGCGCCTTGCGGACCCGATCCAGCACGGAAACGATATCGGGGGCGGGGGTGGCCGCGGGCGCTACAAAAGACAGCAGCGAGGCCAGCGCAAGAGTTGTTCGGAGTCGCACGTCAAACTATTTTAACTTCGACGGCGTGCCTCCGAAAAGGCATTGCGAGGCCCGGCGATCAGCTTCCCGTCATCGCGAAAGAACCGGCCTCGTTGAGATTGGAGTTGGTTACGTTGGTGATCCCGTTCAGAGACGTATGAACGTTTGCCATTATGGCTGCCGATGCAAGGGCTATAAATGCGATCAGAAGAGAATACTCGATCAGGTCCTGACCGTCTTCCGCTTTCGAAAATGTCTGTAACCAGTTCCGCATGCTCCCTCCACCCCACATTAGACTCCGGATGCGGACCGGTTTCAAGGTCTCAGTTCCGATTTGGTAAGAATTAGGCTGGATGCGTAGAACCGCTAATAACTAAGGCTAACATTTTGCTAGCTCAATCATTACTAATGATATGAGTTGGAGCTAACAATGGTAAGCATAAAACCGTGGAGAATCGCCACGAGCGCGGCCCGGCGATCGCAGCCTCAAGCCCATTGTCCCCTTCGTGGCGCGGACTCTCAGTCTGCCGCGCCCGGACTCGTCCCGGCGCTTGCGTCGCGTCGCCTGCCATGCCCCCGGCGAAAGCGAGGACCCCCGCGACTCCGGTTGCGGCCATGCTGCTTTTTGTGGGCAGGTTGTTCCGCCGGTGGATGGCGGGGCCAGCATCGGCTCCGGTTCGTGGCGCGGGCCTTCCGGCCTGCAGCGTCGGCTTTCGAGCCGACGTTCCGCACCCCCCAGAAATTCCGCGCGCCATTGGCGTGAAGCCCCGGCGCGGTCTTCCTTCGTAGCGCCGGCGATCTTTTGTCGCCGGTGCTTTCGGTCGCAGCCGCGCCGCCCAGCGGGACAGACCAACGCCCGTTTTGTGGTCGAGCAGACCCCCTTTGGTCCGCCACAGGTATCTCACGTGACGAAGCGGAGCCCTGACACCACGCATATACCCCAGAAAGGCCGTTTCCGGGGCGCGAGCGCACTTTTTGGCCACGGCGGCCGGCCAACCGACCCTCGGCAACGGCGCGCCGCCAGTTCACTCAAAAGAACGGCGTGTCACGGGATCTTTCCGGTTGTTGGACGGCTGGGCTGTTCGCACCACGAATCCGAAAGTGCTCCCGCAGCCCGTCTGCGCTGGCGGACGTCCGGGCCCCGACGCGTTTATCGTTCCTGATTCGGCCGAACTTTTCCATGCCCGTCCCGGCCTTCGAATCAGTCTGAGGCTACTACCCGCATCAGACGGGGGGAGCCGCTAAAATCAAGTACCATGTCGAAACTTCGAGCTCGCGACTCCATGAAGCTGATATTGGCGTTGAGCGCAGCACTCCTGATTAACCTGCCTCTGTATGTCTACCAGAACGGCGAACGCTATCTTGCTACATGGGCCATAGCGATTGGCTGGCCGTTCCTCTTCATCGCCCTGATTGAGCCGTTCCGAAATACCGGTCGCCTCAAGCGCTTTCTTGAGCAGCGGAGCTTCAACGGGATGCTTTTCAGGGCAGTACTTTGCAGCCTCCCAATGTTTGTCACCAATGTTTTCGGTGCGGTCTCCCCGACGTTCTACTCTGGTGGCTTGCAGGTTGGAATGATGGTGGGGCTGCTTACGCCAACGCGATATGCAACCCTCGACCAGCCGCAGCTCGCCAGCAAACGATACTGGGTGTGGAGCACTGCAGTATTCGGAACGGCCCTGGGATTCGCGGTTTTCTTATTCGGCGGGCATACGTTCCCTGCGTTAGCCAAGGCCGTTGGCAGCGCGCTGGTTTATGCTGGCGGCTTATGGTTCGGTTTGTTGCTTGGAAATCAGGTGACACAATGGGTCGCCGCGCTCGCGCCGACATTTCGACTTTTGCGGCAAATGAGCAGGATTCTGTCGGCATTCGCCGTTGGTTATGTCGCAATCGTGGTCATATTCGCCACCTATTATGGAGCTACTTGGCGCCTGCAAGGTGCCGGCGCATTCACGGGTATACCCGCAGATCCGAACTTCGCCGTGTTCCTATACTTTTCCCTGGTAACCGCCACGACGGTCGGGTACGGAGACATTGTCCCGCAGTCGCTCGCAGCAAGATCGGTTACTGGTATTGAATCGTTGGTTTGCCTGGGGTGGACGCTCGTAGTCTTTGCTGCTCTCTCGGTTCGCTTCGCAACTTTCCTTCAGGCCGAGCAGTCTGCAAAGCCGGGCAGCGGGGGTTCAGGGCGAACTGGGTAAATCCTTGGTTTTCCCTCTAGCGCCGAAAACGTTCAAGGCGATCCGGAGAGGTAGGCTGGACAGATCCTGGGAAGTCCGCTTGCGTCCGGAAATCCGGGCAACGACACGTGCGGAAGCACATCGCCGGGCCGAAAGCTGACGCCTGCATTGGTAGCGCTCGATTGCTGGCGCGAAATCCCCATGTGCTCAGGGATCGGGCACTTTTAGCCCATAACCAACTGATTCGGTGGGAGTTGCAGCAGATTCTCCGGATCGGTCCTGGTAAGTCCCACTCCATTCATCTTGAAACGCTCGAACGATGGTTCGGCGTGAGCAGCTCCCGTCGGACGATGCCGCGGGCGGCCTTTTTTTCGATGTACGTTCCAGTTCCGCCTACAGCCATGTCTCCGTACCCCACAAACCGTCCCGCCCGCGCCGTCCTACAATAAGCGCATGTCGAGACTGCTGACACCGGGCGCGATGATCTGCTTCCTGGCCGCTGCCGCGCGTCTGTGGGGCGCGGACAATCAGCTCACCACCCAGGAAAAAGCGGACGGTTGGATTCTGCTTTTTGACGGGCACAGCTTCGCCGGATGGGAAGACCCAGCCAGGAAATCTCCGACCGGCGATTCCTTCACCATTGCCGATGGTTGCCTGCGCGCCACGCCGCATCCCAGGATCGACGAAGACCTATTCACCGAGCGCACCTGGGGCGATTTCGAATTCGATTTCGACTGGAAGATTTCGCCCGCCGGCAACAGCGGCGTGAAGTACCGGATTCAGGACCGCATCTTTCTGCTGAGCGAGCTCAAGCCGCGGTTCGAGGATCTGGCCAACGACTCGGCTCTCCACCGGCGTGCGGATCGGCCGGCCAGGGGGCAGGAGTACGTGGTGGGTTTCGAGTATCAGATCACTGATAACGCCGCCAATCCCGACGCCGTCCGGAACGGCCCGCTGCACCGCACCGCCGCGCTGTACGACATCTCCGCGCCGCTCAAAGACGCCACCCGGCCGGTGGGCGAGTTCAATCGTTCGCGGCTGATCGTGAAAGGCAAACACGTCGAGCACTGGCTGAATGGCGAGAAAGTGGTCGATGCCGGCCTGGACGCTCCCGAGGTGGCCGCCGCCATGGCGAAGCGCTGGGGCGCGGGCACTCCGATCTACAAGCTGCTGGTCGGGCAGCCGCGCCAACAATGCCGGATTTCGCTCCAGAACCATAACGATGAGGCATGGTTCAAGAACCTCAAAATCCGGGAGTTGAATTGATACCATGCCGGGACTGGCTCTAATTACCGGGGCGTCGAGCGGGCTGGGCGCCGTTTTCGCCAAACAACTGGCGGCAAGGGGATACAACCTTTTGCTGGTGGCGCGGCGGGGCGATCGCCTGGAGGCGTTGGCGAAGGATCTGGGCTGGCAGCACCGCGTCCGGGTGGAAACCCTGGCCGCGGACCTTACCACGGCGGAGGGACTCGGCGCCGTTGAGCAACGCATCTATGCCGCCGAAGACCTGGAAATCCTGGTGAACAACGCCGGCTTCGGCACCACGGGCAAGTTCTTTCAGTCGGACATCGAGGTGCAGGAGGAAATGCATCGCCTGCACGTGCTGGCCCCGCTGCGGCTGACGCGGGCCGCGCTGGAGGGCATGGTGGAGCGCGGCCGCGGAGGCGTGATCCTGGTATCGTCGGTGGCCGCATTCCTGGCCGGGCCGGGCAGCGTGAGTTACTGCGCCACCAAGCGTTGGATGAACGCCTTCGCGGAAGGATTGTCGCTGGAGCTTGCCAGCGCCGGTACGCCGGTAAAAATGCAGGCGCTCTGTCCCGGCTACACCCACACCGAATTTCACGACCGGCTGGGTTTCGACCGCGGGCGAATTCCGAAGTTCCTGTGGCTGGAGGCGGATTTCGTGGTGGCGGAGTCGTTGAAGGCTTTCGACCGCGACCGCTTGATCGTAGTCCCCGGCTGGCAGTACAAACTGGTGGTGCTGCTCAGTAAGCTGCTGCCAATGGCGCTGCTGCGGGAGTTTTCGAAGCGCCAGCAGAAGGCGCTCGGCAGAGATTGAAAACCAAGCTCTCTCAACCCAAATTCCACAGCGCCCCGGGGGGAGCGGCGCCGGCGAAGTGGAAAGCTGACCGCCGATCGCGGAGAGCTTTCGAGTCACTCCGGCAGCGGCTGTCCTTTGGTTTCCGGCGCAATGGTCAGGGCGGCCAGGCCCACCAGAAACACCGAGCACATGGTGACGCCCGCGTAGCGCATGGCGTCCGGCCCGTGGTAGACGCGGCTGGTGAGAAGGCCCAGGCTGAGCGGTCCGGCGGCGGCCACCAGGCGGCCGACGTTATAGCAGAAGCTGGTGCCGGTGCTGCGCAGGCGGGTTGGAAACAGTTCCGGCAAATAGATGGCGTAGCCGCCGAACAGGGCAAGCTGGGTGAAGCCCATCAGCGGAATCATCCAGAAGATATCGGCCAGGGTCTTGAGATTCCAAAAGGTGAACGCAGTCATTCCCATGGCCGCCAGGAAACTCACCGCGAACGCCCGGCGCCGGTTAGTGCGTTGGGTGAGCCAGGTGAAAGCGTGGACGCCGAAAAAGCTGCCGAAGTTTTGCAGCAGGCTGGTAACGCCGATCCAGGTGGTGACGCTCCCCGCCACAACCAGCTCGGGCATTCCCTCGGCGCGAAAAGTCTTCTCGAGCACGGGCCGGAACAGGTCATAGCTGAAGAAGCCGATGCCCCACAACCCTACCACGCCGGCAAAGGCCAGCAGCAGGCCGGCGATGGAATTGCGGCGCCAGCGCGGGTTGGTGAACAGGTCGGAGAAGGAGCCAAGCTTCTCCTTCGCCGCGCGCGCCTTCAGCCAGCTTTCCGGCTCTTTCAGTTTCTTGAAAACCACCAGCGCCAATGGGGCCGGGAGCGCGCCCGCCAGAAACTCGTAGCGCCACGCGCTGTGAATCACCCCCGCCTGCTGGACTTGCCCCAGAGCGATTACGGTCAGCGCGGCGATCATATTGCCCACCGCGGAAAACGCCTGCACCATGCCGAGCGCGTAGGGCCGCGCCCGCTCGGGCACCACCTCCGCCACCAGCGCCACCCCTACGGCGAATTGCCCGCCCACTCCCAGGCCGCACAAAAAGCGATAGACGTTAAAATCCCAGACCGCGGTCGAAAACAGGCTCAACCCGGTAAAGACGGTGTAGCACAGGATGGTGAGCATCATGGTGCGGGCGCGGCCCAGGCGGTCGCCCAGCACCCCGAATATGACGCCGCCCAGCGCCCACCCGATCATGAAGACCGAGGTTGCGATTCCGGCCTGTTCGTCCACCATCGACCCGGACGCGCCGGGCCCCAGCAAATCGCGGATGGCCGGCTTGCGCGCCAGATTGAACAACTGCTGCGCCATGGTGTCGAACATCCACCCGACCGCAGCCACCGCCACGACGAACCACTGATAACGGGAAAGGTCCCTGTACCAGACGTAGCGGGCCGGTTCACTGGACATGAAGAAGCTATTCTCCCACGCGGAGGCGCCGGCGGAGGATGTGGCAGGCGCTATCCGGCGAGGAATGACAGACCACAAAGTGCGATGGTCTATCCCACTGCTAGTGAGCCGTGAACGGCAATTCGGCGACGGTGTTCTCCCACTCCATCCGCAACTTGCCGGCGTGCGGGCCGGCCGGGGAAAGGGTGATCTTCCAGGCTTCGACGGGGGCGGACTGGGTGGATATGTTCAGCGCCACGCGGCCCAGGTCGCGGTCCTGGTGATACTCCAGGCCCCACTGACCGGTTTGCTTGTTGATTACCAGCTCCCATTGTTTGGAGTCGGGAAACACGAACAGGGTGTAATCGCCTTTGGGGATTTTCAATCCGCCCAGGTCGAGCTCGGCATCGGTGTGGAGAGCCGTGGCCTCGTTGGCGCCGGCGCGCCACACCTTGCCATAGGGCACCAAACCGCCGAAGATTTTGCGCCCGTGCATGGAGGGCGCGTGATAGTCGATGCGAACGGTCTTACCGTCGATGGCGACCGATGTGGTGGCGGCCGGGCTGGTGTAGCCTTGGGCGAAGAGCAGGCCGGCCCCCAGCAGGACCGCGAAGAGTGGACGTAGCATGGTTCCCAGTTTACCGCCAGTCCATGGCGAGGCGAACCAGGGTTCGCACGGGCAGGCCGGTGGGGCCTTTGGCCATGTAGGGTTTGCTCTCGTCGAGCCAGGCGGTGCCGGCGATATCCAGGTGCACCCATGGGGTCTCGCCGGCAAATTCCTGGAGAAACCTGGCGGCGGTAATGGCTCCTCCCCAGCGGCCGCCCACGTTGGCGAGATCGGCGAAGGCGGATTTCAGGTATTCGATGTAATCGTCGTCGAGGGGCATGGGCCACATCCGCTCCGCCTCGGCTTTGGAGGCAGCCAGCACACGGTCGCGGAGGGCGTCGTCACTCGAAAACAGGCCCACCTGCAAGTGGCCGAGGGCCACCACGATGGCGCCGGTTAGAGTGGCTGCGTCCACCAGGTGGGTACAACCCTGGCGCCGGGCATAGGTCAACGCGTCCGCCAGAATCAGCCGGCCTTCGGCATCGGTGTTGATGACTTCGATGGTCTTGCCGCTCATGGCGGTGACGATGTCGCCCGGGCGCTGCGCCCGGCTGCCCAGCATGTTCTCCACGGCGGGGATGAATGCCGTAACCGGAATGGCGGGCTTGAGTTGGGCGATGGCGCGCATGGCGCCGATCATGGCCGCGCCGCCGGACATGTCGTACTTCATTTTTTCCATGCCCTCGGCCCCCTTGATGGAGATGCCGCCGGTGTCGAAGGTCACGCCCTTGCCGACCAGTCCCAGATGGGTAGCGTTCCCTTCCGCTACCGGCCAATAGCGCAGCACGATGAGACATGGCGGCTCGGCGCTGCCCTGCGCCACGCCCAGCAGAGCGCCCATGCCCAGCTTCTCCATAGTCTCGCGATCGAGCACCTCGCAGCCCAGGCCGAAGGTCTCGGCAACCTGGCGAGCCGCTTCGGCCAGCTTGAGCGGCGGCAGCAGGTTGGCGGGCTCGTTGGCCAGGCCGCGAGTGAAGTTCTGCGCCTCACCCAGAACGCGCCCGCGCTCCACCGCCGCCGCCAGCGCTGCGCCACCCTCCGGCGCGGCCACGGCGAAAGCGTCCGCGAATTTCTTGTCGTCTCCGGTCTTCAGGCGGTCGGGCTCGTAGTTGCCGAGCAACGCGCCCTCCGCCGCGGCCGAAGCGTAATCCGCACCTGCCAGCTCACCTTCCAGCAGCAGGGCGATATTCTTGATGGACCTGCTCTTCAAATGCCGCACCGCCGCCGCGGCGAGCTTCCGCAATTCACCGGAATTGAATTTTTCCGGCTTGCCCGCGCCCGCCAGCAGCACTCGCTGCGCGGCCAATCCGGCGGGCTTGTGCAGCAGGGTGAATTCCAGCGCCTTCCCCGCGACTTCGCCATCGTCGGCCAGTTCCGCCGCGCCGAAGCGCGTTTCCTTCTTCCCTTCAAATACCGGCACAATCAGGGCGCCGGCCGCAATCTGTTCCAGAGGCTTCGATTCAAAAGAAATCTGCATCATTCAGATTGTATCCGCAAGTCGGAGGCGGGCGGGCGACGGGAGAGTGGAGAAATCGCCAGATACTCGGGGAAGAGATGTAAAGCGAAGGCCGCCGGCCGGCCTCGCTCCGTTCGGCATAGATGGTTTTGTTTCAGTTGTATAGCGGCAGAGATGGGTTCGTTCAGCAACGGCGGTTGGGGGGCGCTTTTGTGCATTCCTGTGCATCCTTGGGCACCCGGCCGTTGTAGGGCGGTTGGCAACCTGCGCGCGGATCGGCAATCGGCGCCGGTCCACAGTTGAGGACCGGGCACGAGGCGTTCGCCGCGGTCCCAGCGTTGCCAACCTGCCCCGCAGGGAGGCAAGTGGTTTTGTTTCAGCTTTCTGCCGGCAGAGATGGGTTCGTTCGGTAACTTCCGCGCGTGGGAAAGCCAATGGCCCGTGGCGGCTTCCATTTGTGCACTTTTGTGCATCGGAAGTGGCGGCAGGTTTCGCCGCATGGACAGAACTCCCGGAACGCGCGGCCGAAAGATTGGGTCCCCTTGAAGTCATCGTCATCCCGCCACCAGGATACAACGGCGGCTTGGCGGTAGGCAGGGGAAGTGCTTTATATTCAATGAAGAAATGGTTGTGACCGCGAATCCGCTGGAATGTTTCGCAGGGGCTGCCGTCTCCCCCGTCCCTGGTTTCCCCAGCGCTTAAGCAATAATGAACCCGCGTCGCGTAAAGCTAGCGTATACTCGCTTCCGGAAGGTTAGAGAGCGGAGGTTAATTCCGAAGGTTCAGATGGCTGAGATTCTGACGACCGTTCTCTCCATGCTTTATTCTGCGATCTTTCCGTACTTCTTTACATTGGGGCGGAACTCAGGCGCGAGTCCGATCCCAACTCGCTTTGGGCTCGGCTTTACGACAGAAGTCAACGGTTTCTACGCAGGCATTCTACCCTTGCTCGCATCGATGGGCATATCTATATGAATTACTATTTGCCAATTTTTCGGCCGGTCCGGCCTTCACTTCTGGGTACGGCATGGTCATCGGTAGGTTTTCTCATTGCGGAGGAGAACGGCGAGCACTTCCACCGTGTTCGTTGGATGGATGGGTTTGAAAATAATGCGATATCGGCCCGACACCTTCCGGTAGTGGCCTTTATGGTCCTTTCCTTTGAGCGGCTTCACGAGACCGCGGAAGGGGTCCTCTGCGAACGCGGCGATGTCGTCGACGACGCGTTGCCGCCGGTCGGGTGGCATCGCTTTAAGCTGTTTTGAGGCGCCGTCGTGAATGTGGACGGTCCAGGTCATGGCGAAGTTGGGCGAGGCTCACGAATTTTCCCTCGCGCATCTCCCGTTCGGCCTTCTTCACGAGCGCGCTCTCTTCGGGAGTGAGTACGTCATCGGGATCAACCACGCGCCGAGGCTTGATGAGCACGCCGTTTTGCGTTTGAGCGAACGCTACAAAATCGCCCTCCCGGATGTTAAGGGTTTCGAGCATATCCCGCGGAATCACCACTTGGCGCCGCTGGCCAACGCGGCCGATCCGCTCTTGGGTTGTGGTCGATTTCACTCCCATACCCTTCAGAGTATCTGACGATCAGAATATGTCAAGCGCCGGGGGAGGGTTGGCGCCGGTGGAACCGCGGCGCCGCGGCCATCACTTCCCGGCGAAAAGATGGATGGCCAGATAGCTCACCGAGGCGATTGCGGCGGCCATGGGGATGGTCAGGACCCAGCCGGACATAATGTTGGTGGCGATGCCCCAACGCACGGCCTTGAGGCGGTGAATGCTGCCCACGCCGGCGATGGCGCCGGCGATGGCGTGGGTGGTGGAGACCGGCAGGCCGAGGTGGGTGGCGAACAGCACGGCGCCGGCGGCCCCGGTTTCGGCGCAGAAACCGCTGCGGGGCTTGAGCCGGGTCAGGCGGGTGCCCATGGTGCGTACGATCCGCCAGCCTCCGCTCAGCGTCCCGAGAGCGATGGCCGCGTAGGCCGATACAATCACCCACAATGGCACGTCGAAGGTCTTCTGGTAATGCGCCGCCACCAGCAAGCCGGTGATGACACCCATGGTCTTCTGCGCGTCGTTGGAGCCGTGCGAGAGGCTGAACGCGGCGGCCGAGAGCAACTGGAACCGACGGAAATAAGTATCCATCTTCGCCGGGCTCGAGTTTCGGAACAGCCAATACACCGCCACCATCAGCATATATGCCGAAACCAGGCCGATCAGGGGCGCCAGGAAAATGAACGCCACCGTCAGGCCCCATTGCCCCGCGATCAGTCCTTCGAGCGCGTGGCCCAAACCGCGGGTGATCGCCGCCCGCGCCATGGCTGCCCCGGCATAGCCGCCGATCAGCGCGTGCGAGCTGCTGGTAGGCAACCCCAGCCACCACGTGATCAGGTCCCAGAGAATCGCGCCCACCAGCGCCGCCAGAATCACGTAGGGCGTCACCACATCCAGGTTCACGAACCCTTGGCCCATGGTCTTCGCCACCGCGGTGCCGAACACGAACGCGGCCAAGAAATTGAAGAACGCGGCCCAAATCACGGCCTGGCCCGGCGTGAGCACCCGCGTCGCCACCACCGTGGCGATAGAATTGGCGGCGTCGTGAAAGCCGTTGATGTAGTCGAAGATCAAAGCGATGGCGATGATCCCCGCCACCAGGGTGAAGACCGGCATCGCTAGGGCACGCGCAACGGGGAAAGCCGCCGAAAAGGCGGCTGCAGCCAGGATTGGCTGCCCCAGCCTGTAAGCCGAAGCGAGGCGAGTCGAGCCCTGGGGAACAAGAACGCCGAGACGAATCTCGGCGCTGCAGGCAAGAATGCCCGCGCCACGAGCGGCGCTGTCCAGCTATTTATGGGGCGCTGCATTAGCTGTTCTTAACCACCACGTTCTGCAAAACGTCGGCGACGTCTTCGCAGCAATCGATGGTTTCCTCGAAGAAGTCGTACACTTCCTTGAGCTTGATCAGCGTGATCGGGTCCTTTTCCTTGGCGAACAGATCCACGATCGCGCTGCGGCCGACCAGGTCGCCCTCGTTTTCCAGGCGATTGATTTCGATGCAGTATACCTGCGGCGAGCCCTTGCCTTCGAGTTCAAACGCCTGCTGCAGTTGTTTGGCGCAGCGGGCCACGATCTCCGCCAGGGAAACCATGTTGGCCGGAATCGGATTGATGTGATAGGCAACCAGCCGGTGGGCGGTATCTTCTATACCGTCGAGCACGTCGTCCAGCGCCGAAGAGATGGCGTGAATGTCTTCGGGATCGATGGGGGTGATGAAAGTCTGGTTCAGGCGGGTGAAAATCTCATGGATCAGCTCATCTCCGCGGTGCTCCAAAACGCTTATTTCCGTGGCCGCGCTGGCCATCCGGCCATCGCCGATGCGGACCCCGTCCGCCAGCAACCGCGCCGCCTCGGAAATAATACCGACCTGCTTCTGGAACAAAGCGAAGAACTTCTCGTCACGGGGCAGAAGTCTCATAAAATCGAAGCGTTGAGCGCTTATAGTAGCCGCATTGCGACAATTCGGTCAATTTGGAGTTACGAAACGGTGACGAGGGGCGGCGGCACCAGGAAAAACGACGCGGAGGAAACGATGGCGATTGCAGTCGTTGTCAATCCGACTTGTCCCCTTGCCGCATTTCTCCGGGCCATTGCCGAGCGCCGTGCAGCACGCGCAGGACGCGAACCGTATCCCCGTCGATGCGGTAGGCGGCGATGTAGGGAGTGCGTTGAATGACAAGTTCACGCGTACCTTCGACGCGGCCCAGGCGGCCACTTTCCGGGAATTTCGCCAGCGCTTCGACCTGCACACGGATGCGATCATCCACGCTGACAGCGGACCTCGGGCTATCTGCCTCGATGTAATCGAAAATTGCGTCGCGGTCGGCTTGCGCGAAAGCGGACCACTCGATCCGCATTCACTACCGTGCCTTGCGCAGAGCGGCGGCCCGCCGCGAGGCGAAATGCGCTTCGACCTTCTCGTGGGGAATGCCGGGACGGGGATCGTCCAGCGCTTCCCGCACCTTGGCGCGGAACCACCCATCATGTCCTGCAGCGTTGGCAGCCAGAGCGAACGGGAGCGCGCCTTCATTGGCGGTACGCGTCAGCAGGATGCGCACAGCGTCGGAAACCGTAATTCCCAACTCTTCCAGCACAGCCGCCGCACGTTCTTTAATCGCGGGATCGATTCGCGTCTGTACTAATGCGTTTGCAGGCATGAGGGAGTCTCCTTCCACTCATTGTAATTCAGATGAATTACGCGCGCTCCTGCCTATTCGGGGGCGCGCGTTCCGTGAGCGCCTCGAGAATTTCACTCCGGCTGCTGCTGGGTCATGCAGTGCAGCGCGCCCAGGCCCCAGATCAGCTCGGTAGCATTGATGCCGATGACTTGCCTATCCGCGAAGAGACGCGCCAGCGTGTTCAGAGCCAGGCGATCGGCCGGGTCGTTGAACGTTGGCGCCAGCACGAGGCGGTTGGCGATGTAGAAGTTGGCGTAGCTGGCCGGCAGGCGCTGGCCGGCGAACGCCAACGGACGCGGCATGGGCAGCTTCACCACCTTCAAACCGGCCGCCCGCAACAGAGCGTGGTTCTCCCGCAGCGGTTCGTAGTTGGCGTCGGTCTTATCGGCCTCCGACACCACCACCACGGTATCCGGCGAAACGAAGCGCGCCAGATCGTCCACGTGCCCGTGGGTATCGTCGCCGACGATGCCGTTTCGCAACCAGATCACGCGTTCCACCCCTAGGTAATCGCCCAGCTTCCGCTCCACGGCCGCGCGGCTCATGCCCGGATTGCGCGCCTGCACCGGGCTGAGCAGGCACTCTTCGGTGGTCAGCAGCAGGCCCTGCCCGTTGACGTCGATGCCGCCACCCTCCAGCACCATGCCCGGATCCCACAGCGGCAGTTTCAATTGGCCCGCGATCGACCGCGGCACGGCCGCGTCCAGATGCCAGTCGTCGTACTTGGCCCAGGCGTTGAAGCGCCATCCGGTGGCGGCGATGGCGCCGGCCGGATGGCGTACGAACAGCGGGCAGTAGTCGCGGGTCCAGACGCGGTTGGTCGGACACACCCAGAATTCCACCGCATCGAGATCGGCGCCCACTTTCGCCAGGATCGCCCGCGCCTGGCGCTCCAGGGCGGCATTGTCCACCAGAATCCGAACCCGCTCGACGCGGCTCAATTTGCGCACGATCTCGCCGTACACCCACGGAATGGGGGCGAAGCGGCCCGGCCAGTCGTCGCGATTGTGCGGCCAGGCGATCCAGGTGGCCTGGTGCGGCTCCCACTCGGCCGGCATGCGAAAGCCGGCGCGGCGCGGCGTGCCGGTTGGCGGCCGGGCCGCTGGCGGCGTCAATCGATCACCCGGTTGAGAATCGGCCCGTAGGCGTCGATGCGGCGGTCGCGCAGGAACGGCCAGTTGCGCCGCACTTCCTCGATCCTGGCGGGATCGCACTCCACAATGAGAGTCTCTTCGTTGTGGTGGGAAGCTTCGGCCAACACCTGGCCGAACGGATCGGCCACGAACGATCCGCCCCAGAATTCCAGGCCGTGTTCCGGCGGCCCTTCATAGCCCACCCGGTTCACCGCCGCCACGTACACTCCGTTGGCAATCGCGTGGGACCGCTGGATGGTGCGCCAGGCATCGTGCTGCGCCCGGCCGTAGCGCGCCTTTTCCGACGGATGCCAGCCGATGGCGGTGGGATAAAACAGCACCTGCGCCCCCGCCAGCGCCGCCAGCCGCGCGGCCTCCGGATACCACTGGTCCCAGCACACCAGCGGGGCGATCCGCGCGTAGCGGGTGTCGAAGCAGCGAAAGCCCAGGTCGCCCGGAGTGAAGTAATACTTTTCGAAGTAGAGGGGATCGTCGGGAATGTGCATCTTGCGGTAGATCCCCGCCAGGCTGCCGTCGGCGTCCAAGACCACCGCGGTGTTGTGGTATACGCCGGCCGTGCGGCGCTCGAAAATCGAGCCCACGAGCACGATTTCCAGCTCGCGCGCCACCTCCGAGAACCGTTGGGTGGTGGGGCCCGGAATCGGCTCCGCCAGGTCGAAGAAGGCGGCATTCTCTTCGCGGCAGAAATAGCGGGAGCGGAACAACTCCTGTGCGCAAACGATGCGGGCGCCGTCCGCGGCCGCCTGGCGGATGCGCGCTACGGCTTTGGCCAGGTTGGCCTCCGCGTCCGGCGAGCACGACATCTGGATCAGGCCGATCTTGAAGGGAGCTTGCATATTGGTGGGCATGCTTTAGCTTGCCCTGCAATTCTTGATTTTGTAGGGCAAGCTAAAGCATGCCCCACCATTGCCTTCTTACACCGCCGCCGGCGAATTCGCTCTGCCCATGCCCAGCAGGCGTTCGTCGAATTCGAAGCTGGCGGTGCGCGGCTTATAGTTGCGCACGTACCAGCGATAGGTCTCCTTCAAACCCACGTCGAAGGGCGTCAGCTTCATCTTCAAAATGCGGGTGACCTTGCCGATATTCATGGTGATGGGCGCCAGGTCGAAGTACTCGCCGAAATAGAACGGCTGTTCCATGGCATTACCGCCGGCCTGTTGAATCAGGTCGCGCGGCACCCGGGCCAGGCTGGCTTCGGTATTGGCGGCCTTGGCCAGACGCTCCACCACTTCCACCTGGGTCAGCGGCTTGGGATCGCCCATATTGAAGGCCTCGCCTACGGCTCGCGGTTCGTCCATGGCGCGGACCAGCGCCTCCACCACATCGTTGACGTAGGCGAACTGCATCAGCCGGTAACCGTCGCCGGGAATCACGATCGGCCGGCCGGCGCGCAACCGGTCCCAGAAGAACTGTTCCCGGTAATAGGGGTTGTTCGGTCCGTAGACGAATGGAGGCCGGAACGTCACCAGCGGCAGCCCGGTCTGCGCGTGCATGCGGAACAGCAGCCGTTCGGTGGTGGCTTTATTACTCGCGTAGGAATCGGCGTGGTACTCGGGAGCCAGCGGATCGCTCTCCTTGTGGTTCAATCCGTCGCCATAGGCCGCTACGCTCGACATGAAAATGTAGCGCTGCAGGCGGAAGCCGACGGCGCGGACCGTGGCTTCCACCTGCGCGGCCGTGGTGCCGCGCTCCCAATCGTAGGCGTTATCGAAAACGACCTCGAAACGGCGGCCGTCGAGCGCCTCGCGAAGAGAGGCTGCGTCGTTGCGGTCGGCCATCAGATTTTCGACGCGGCGGCTGAAGTCGTG
>Ga0182014_10004492_pt1 | contig 15957 bp, 22 predicted proteins | sample 612S2DmetaG_FD_120489 | JGI IMG/M metagenome (GOLD analysis project Ga0182014, IMG submission 120489) | Permafrost microbial communities from Stordalen Mire, Sweden - 612S2D metaG | ecosystem: Environmental > Terrestrial > Soil > Wetlands > Permafrost | place: Sweden: Stordalen | collected... | reverse complement strand
CGGGGATCTGTTCCAAAACCTTCTTCAACTCCATCGCCCGCAACCTCAAAATCAGAGGCCACACCGAATCATATAAAATCGCGTCGGATCAATAGGATGGGCACTTCAATAAATTACCCTGCTTCCCAGGCTTCTGGGCTTTACCGCCGCCAACCGCGTCGATATCGAGGCTTTCCAACAGAAGGCGGCATGGGGAGCTGGGCAGGCTGTCGCTGGCGGCACAGCTAGAAGTCTAAACTCTGCTTTAACGGCCGTGAAGAATGGCAGCGGGACAAACAAAAGCTTGCCTGGGCCACCCTCTGGGCTTATTTCTGGGCCAGAAGGTGGAGGCCAGGAAGGCATGGATTCCACTTTGAGAGCAACAACGGATCAAAGCGGGCAGGGCACAGACGATGTCGATGCTTAATATAGACGGACAGCTTGTAGCGAGCGCGCTTCTAAACCAACAATCTGGCGACGTTTTTAACGGTATTCTTCAGCATCGCCGCGAGATGAGGGCGGCGGAAATGCAGCAGCAACAGCAGTTCGCTGACCAGCAGCACTATGCGCGGCTCGTCGCCAAATATAATAATTTGGCGGATCGGTATAATCATGTCCTTGCGGACAACAAAAGGGTCGATGCCGCCTATGCCGAGGCGCTGGCCGAGAAGGACAGGCAAATTGCCCGACTGACCGCAGAAAATGCCCAACTTGCCGAGGATTACAGATTCGCAAACGAATCCAGGGAGAGGGGCTGGGCAGCTGTCACATGGATCAAAGAAGGACTTGAACGCAATAAAATAGAAATAGGCGATGCTTGGCCACCCGAACTCAAACGGCCCAGCGTACCTTAAAATAATGGATCTGTCTCCATTCGCATTTTGATGCCGCATAGCTTGGCCCGCAACCACGGAGCCAAGCTATGCGCAAATCCTTCCTTCTTCTCGCCGGTCTTCTAGCCCTATCGGCTTGCGATCATGGCAATGTTAAACCGGTCGCGAGTTACTCAGCACCGCCGGCCCCTCCGGTACGAAACCCGAATTTCAATCCCTATGCACCCTACGGTGATGCCAACGCGATCTGGGAGCCGCCAACCTTCAATCAGGACGGCACAGTTGTAAAACCCACGGAGCCATCTAGCCAAGCCAGCAGGCCGCCCTATGAATTCGCGCCATGGGCTACCGGAGCGGAAGGCGGAAGCCAAAACGCTCCCCCAGGCACATTCTAACGATAGAGAAAATAATCCAGCGATTCGCAAATGCGTCCGGCACGCTGACGCAGAACCAGCGAGAAGGGTTATGAACATGAAATTACGCCCATTTGGATTTCGACCGGTTGGGTGCGGGCCGCTTATCATCCGCGCCGTAATATTGCTTGTTCCGTTGGCGCCTGAGTGGGCATTTGCCCAGGTCTCGGAAACATTAAACGGGGCGCCGGTCCAAGTTACCCCCTATCTGCCAGAGCCGGGTGTGCCTACCATCGCGATCCCTCAAGGTACGTTGAACACGGTTCCAACCGGCTCGGGTACCGGGACCGGCGGATCTTCCGGTGCCTCCGGCAGTGATGCCCTCGATACGCTGCTCGCCCAAAGCTGGGGATCGTCCGCGATCGCCAATGCTGAGGCCCTGGGTCTCAACCCCTCTGCTCTTGCGGCAACCTGCGTCATCGAGAGCGGCTGCGGTGCTAACGACGGTAATGGCAGTGGCGCGCAGGGGCCGTTCCAAATGTACCCCGCCGCCTTTCAGGATGGGCTGCAAACTGCGCTGGCGGCGGACCCTTCCCTCGCGTCACAAATTGTTCAAGGATCAGCAGGGATGGATGATCCGACAACGGAAGCCATCGCCGCATCTGGCTATTTAATGCAGGCCAATCAAAATCTCGAAAGCTCGGGTATTAGCAATCCGACGGTACTCGATGTGAGAAGCTATTACGAATTTGGACCTCAATACGGTGCGCCGGTCGCCAATGCCGATCCATCTACACTACTTGCTGACGTCGTACCCCAAAGCTATCTGACAAATAACAATATTCCTCTGAATACCACCGTCGCGCAATGGCAATCCTCAGTGGCTAACACCGTAGGAAATTCGGCCAATCAATCCGTCTTGATGTAGGAGAGCTGAAATGAAGAAATTGTTTCTCGCAGCGGCAATGTTAGCCTCATTCGTGCCGGCTACCGTTCTCGCCCAACAGACCGCCCAAAACCACGCTGCAACCGTCCTTTCTGGTTACGCCTGCATGGCGTTAAATTTGCCAGCGGGTGAAATGATGAACCCAGATATTCAAGTCCCGATCTACAGCGATCCAACTTCATCCTCAACTCAGATTGGTCGGGCAAGCGCGATCGTAATCGTATCGTTTCCTCTCGTTCTCACCGATGGATATGCGCGAGTTCTACACCTGAATGGCAAGACCGGTTGGATTTCTAAACAATATATTAAGACGTGGGTAAGCCCGGGTGGTACTGGAGATCACTGCTATCCGGCTTTGCTTTCAAATGGTCGTATAGGTTTCGAATTTCACAAATAGCCCGCCTCTCAAAACAAGACACATATCAATCTCCGTTATCTTTAACTCGGGTTGAAGAAACGCACGCACATTCGTTTCCGTTCAATCTGACATACCCAGGAACGTCCGATGGCGCACATCTTTCCAGTTATCATTGCGATTGTCGGACTATTCTTCCTCGCAAATACCCTGATCCTCGCACACGAGTTCGGGCATTACACCGTTGCCCGGCTTGCCGGCGTAACAGCGCGCAGTTTCGCGCTGGGCTTTGGTCCGCGCCTCATCGAGTGGACCGATCACCGAGGTACGGTATGGAGTTTCTCCATGCTCCCCATGGGGGGGTATGTTTCCTTTCCAGGTGAACACAGCGCGACCGAAAACGGCGGTTATCTCAGCCGGCCGCCCCTTGCACGGATGGCCATTATCGCCGCTGGCCCTCTGGCAAATATTCTTGTTGCAATCGCCATCTATGCCGGGATTTTCATGGTGCAGGGAATGCCGATCTTCCTACCAATCGCCAGCTCGGTCATACCAGGCTCCCCGGCCGCCCGTGCCGGATTTCATGCCGGCGATCGCATAATTGGCGTGAACAACATTGCGGTCAGTAGCTTCGATACGCTCCGGCCTATTTTGGAGGGCAACCCCGGAAAATCCATGGAATTCAGCGTCAACCGGCATGGCACGATCCTGGGTCTTTCAGCCACTCTTACCAGCGAACCGGCGGGCAGCCGGGAAGTGGGCTATCTCGGCATTTGGAGCAATGTCGCCTCCCGCGAAAAAATGGGTCCTGGTCTGGCCATTTTCACCGCATCGGAACGGACCTGGCAGGTGATAACGCAGACCTTTCAAGGAATTGGCCGCGCCCTAACCACCGGCCAGGGCGCCGGAAATTTCCGGGGCATTATCGGGGTCGCTCACCTGGCCGGTCAGGCCGCGCAAGCTGGAGGCGACACGCTTCTTACGTTGATGGCCGTCTTGTCCATTAACCTCGCCCTGATGAACCTCCTGCCGATCCCCGTTTTGGACGGCGGCGCGTTTCTGTTCTGCTTCTTTGAGTGGGTACGCGGCCGGCCAGCACCCGACCACATTCAGGATTTCGCAACCCGCGGCGGCGTTGCCATAATCATGGCCCTTTTCCTCTACACGACTGCTCACGATCTGGCGGGGCTGGGCGTTTTCGACGGGCTCCCAGGTATTGCACATGCGGCAACGGGAGCACATATCGTTTCGAATCGAGACCATATGTGGAACATATAGTTTGGAGTGAAAGCCTTCAGAACAAGATCGCTGCGTAGTTCCGCGCTCCATGGATGATGTGCAGGACATCGACACGATCGATCGGGTTCCCGACCGCGCGATAAAAAATCTGGTAATTGCCATGCACACGAAGTCGCACGCCGCGATTCTCGTAACGAGGTACAAGAGGAAAGCCCAGCGGCATCTCAGCCAGGCTGTTGCACTTGTCCCTTAGTTCGATGACGAAGGTCACCGCACGGAGAGGGTTATCACGAGCAATGTAGTCACCGATAGTTTCAAGGTCGGACTCGGCATCCGGCAGTAGGCGAACAATCACCTATCGGCTGCCATGGCCCGGTATTTGGCTTCCAGGCGGCCGAAAACCTCATTGGCAGGTTTCCCGTTGCCAGCCTCGGAATCGGTTAGGGCGCGTTCAACCACAGTATCTAATGCGGCGAGCTGCGCCTCACGGTCCTGAATCAAGCGCACACCCTCGCGGAGCACTTCGCTTTTGGAGCCATATCGCCCTGTTTCAACCAAACGGCTGACAAAAATCTCAAGCTGCTGCCCCAAGTCGGCACTAATCATTCTTCAGCCCCTCATGAACTGCCTGCCAGCAGGATAGTCTTCTTATCAACAGTTATCAAGGTGTCGCAACCCGCGGCGGCGTTGCCGTGATCATGGTGCCCTTTTCCTCGACACAACCGTTCATGACCTAGCCGGGCTAGGCATCTTCGGCTGGGCGATTGGTATTGCTAAAGCCGCCAGTGGAGCGCATATTGGCCCGAATTGAGCTGATATGTGGGACATATGGACGGTTTGGCAAGTGACGGGGGTTTTATCGGTGCGGTCGTTTCCAGCGACGGCTCGATCCGTCTCGATGAATTCATGCAGGCCCTCAAGGTAAGCAGGATCGAACTCGCGAGCGCCTCCGGCCTCTCTCGTACTTCAATTTCGAAGACCACCAGGTTGCAGTCTCCGGCAACCCAAACCAGGCTCCGGGAAGTCGCCGAAATCGTAAACCGTATTTTGCCGTGGTGCGGCTCAGTCCCGCAAGCCTTCGCTTGGTATCGGTCACAGCCGATCCCCGCCTTCGGTGATCTCACTGCCGAAGATTTGGTGCGGATGGGGCGGACCGATCATCTGATGAGCTATCTCGCAGGCATCGCCCTCGGCGGCTATGCGTGAGGCTTACCAATCCGGTTTATCGAGCGCATCATCCACGCTGGGGGTTTCAGCCGGCGTCAGGTGAAGGTGCCGCTATCTCCGGGGGACGCTTTAATCCGATTGGAATGGCGGCACTGTACACATCCGTCCGGATCGAGACGGCCTGGTTAGAGGCTCAGCAGAGTTTCGCATTCAAGGCTCAGCCTATGACACTTTGCGCCTACGATGTTGATTGTAACGATATTCTCGATCTGACATTGCACGAAATACGGGCAGAGCATCAAATTGCATTCGAATATCTCGCATGTCCGTGGAAGGATTTGGCAACCCGCGGCCTCCTGCCGCCGAGTTGGGCACTGACGCAAAGACTGCATTCAAAAAAAATCGCGGGCATAGTGGTGCCGAGCTTTGCGAGAGGTGCTGGCGCCAACGATATCAATGTCGTGTTCTGGAGGTGGAGCGGCCGGAGGCCACACCAGGTTAAAGTCGTGGATGACTATAACCATCTGCCAAAAGACACGCTCTCCTGGACGTAATGCACCATGGGCAAGCCGAAGTTTTAGTAGGTGCCGTGCACGTGCTGATAATCGAACACGAGCCGACCCTCGGCATCCTGATGTACATGGCACCATTGGCCAGGATTCACCTGCTCGTATGTTTGCTCATGCGGATCATCAAGCCAGCCGATCTCGCCAGTATGGGTGACCACCGAAAGCCAGTCGCCACGCCTGTTGCCCATCGTGGCGACGGGCGCGGTCGTGATCCCAAGGCGTGGGTAGCCAAGTGGATCGCCTGGAATGCCGAACAGCGTGATGGCGGCAGGGGTCCCAACACAGTGAAACGGCGTATTTGGCGGCGGATTATACACCGGCACAACCGAGCCTTCCGTTTGGTACGCGGGAGCCACAGACATTGGTTGACTCTCTGGAACCATGGTGCAGCCCTCAAGCCCCATCGAAACCGCAGCTGCGATCGCCACTAAGCGTGTTCCTTTATTTTTCATCGTGGAAAAAACCCCTCCTCGGTTGACAGAAACTCGCGCCAGCCAGCGGAGCGCCGCAGTCTGATTTGAAAATTCAACAGTGCGTTGTAAAAGGCGACCAGCAAAAACAGGCTGAGGAAAGGCAGGAACTCCCAAACCATCATCACGCGGGCGAATGTGTAAGGCTCATCGATTGCTGAATGAACCCAGAATATGATGCCGAGAAGAGCAACAAACAGAGCTCCATAGGATATCATGAATGTCATGCGGCGGCGTTGCTCCAGACGTTGCTCCAAAGCTTGGACGGACAGGCCGTAGGAGAACGCAGTCGCGGCAAGATCAAAGCCACCAGCTTCGTTGACCTTAAAACGGCTATCGCGCTGCGGCGCACTTGTTGTCTGCTGCCAGAGCTTACCAATCAGCCCCGCGCCCGAGCTGACGCTCTTCCGGCCGAACCAATCCGCAGGGCCGCCTGCCAGCCACCCAACGCGCCGCATCGCCCGGCCGATGAAGGAGCGCTTCCGCTCGGCCGGCTTGCTCTCACGTTGCCCCTTGGCGGTTTCGTCGTTGGTAACGCCTTGGTTCTCTTGAACGTCCATCTGCTCAGCTCCCAATCGCAGCGACGAAAGCCTGGACGTCCTGCGGCACACCCACGAGCTGCCCTTCAGTTCCGTCCGGCTTGCGCCATACAAAGGTCGGCGTTGCCTTCAAACCCATCGCCTGCGCGATCAGCATGTTCTGCTTCAGCCTGTCCTGAGCCTGGTCCGAGGGTTGATTGCCTTCGCTGCCAGATTGCCACGCATCGACGATTTGATCCGGCGGATCGCTTAAGAGAGCCATCGCGCTTTTGGTGCTCTGACCACCATCTTCGCCATCCAAGATCGTCAATGGAATGACGGAAATTTCGATCTGGTTTTGCTCCGCGAACGGTCTGAGCATCTGAAATGCACGAATCGAGTAGATGCATTGCGGGTCGATCAGCATATATAAATGCTTCGCGGGATTGTTGCCGATCGTCCCAAACGTCGCGTTCTGAACCAAGGGCAATACCGCCGCAGGCGCTGCTTCCGGACCATCTGGTCCGTTGACCTCGACGGTTGGGATGGCCCCAGGAATATCGGCAACCTCCGTCTTGGTGATGTTTTTCCCGGCGGCATCCCACAACACGCCAGGAATCACCCGCTGATTATCCGGTGTTGCATAGAAGACCTGGAACATCGAACCGCTCCGAACGAAATAGCCTTCCAGGCCGTGAACCGACCCGATATCGGTGATATTGCCGGCGGCGACCGTTTTGAGTTGCGCTAACGTCATTTCGATTGGAACCCCCGACACCGCCGCATTTCCATCCGGCGCCAGGTCGAAAAGCATGAATTGATTGCCGGTCCGCGCGGCAATCTGGTGCATGCCGTCTGCCGTACCGAGATCGGTAATCGTAGCCCCGGCACTTGCGATGTGCATGACGAACGGAGAACCCGTCAACGAGGCTGGGGGCGAACTCGGCGTGACGGGCGCAAGCGATGGGGCTCCCGGCACGCCCGGTGTGTTGCTTGTGAACGCTATCGGCCCAGCCGTGGCGCAATGAGGATTGGCTGCAGCAAGAGCCGGAAAGAAAACGACGGATGCAAGACTAAGTAGAAGGGAACGCATGGCTAACTCCTCTGTGATGGAGAGGAACTTCCGTTCTACAAATGCGAATGGCAGGGTTTAATGATTAAAAATCCCCAAGATATGGTGGAGAGTGGATCGCCAAGTCCGCTTATCCGTTGAACCCATCGTCACATTGTCGGCGGGCCAGTCAGTGACCGTGTGGGATCTTTTATCGCTACAATTCCGAAGAAAAAGCGAATTATAGTTTTCAATGAGATTCAATGAAAATTCTACAACCATTTCGTCCTCTCCTGCTTTCCAGCGCACCAGTTCTCGCAAAACTTTACCTTTTTCGATCAGGCCTGGTATTCCCGTTGGTGTAAGGGTTTTTATGGTGACAAGAATTTTATCGCGCTGCACAGCCAGGCGCCAATGGTCTTCTGCACACCTAGATGTGGATACCGATAAAGCTCCCTCCGGATCGGCCGCGGTCCAAATCTTATTGATTCGGAAAAACTCTTCGCAAGCTTCTAGGAGCGGATCGTTACCACCCGAGGGCTCCCTCTCCTTCACGGCATCGCCATGGACCACGTTTTGATTCAGATCCATCCTTCATGCCTCCGACCCCAGTTAGCGATCCTACGTCGATGGTGGCTCGTGGTTGGTTCCGAATTCCCCGTACAAACTGGTGAGACCACAAATGCCATGACGCTGACGAAAATTAAGTTTAATCCACAGCTGAGCCAAAACGATGCTAATCCAACACAGATTGCCGCCACTTAAGTCTATTTAATTTTTTTATTGAGTGCATTAAATGCATGCCCACGAGATCAACTTCTACCGAGTCATCAAGAGCGCTCACATTTCAGTGAATAGAGGTTAGCAGCCAATTCCGGTGGCGGGAATTCTTTTTATCCTAAAAAGTCATGAGTTTACGTTTCTTAATCTAATTTGGCCTCATCACTGCTTTTTAGCGGCGGTTTCCACTGCCTCACGTCGACCATGTTGCCGTATCGCACAGAGAAACCACGTTCCAAAAATATTACGCTTGTCTGGCGGATAGAGCTTTTTTATATGTTTACACGGTTTTCATAAAATATCCTTTCCCCTCATGCGCCTAAATTAGGCACAGAGTCATGTCGTTTCTTAACAATTCTCCATAATAGAACGAGAAAGCTTCTCACCTGAGGTCGCTACGAAAATCGTTAGAGGTTACGAATAATTTAAAATAGAATTGAATTGGTGCACCACGTTCGGTTGCATTAAATTGTGCCGATGATTCAAGCGCAGATGAACATTCCAGCTGCGCTTATAGGCAATCTAAAACATACTATATCGCGTTTCTAAATTCGCGGCTTCAACAACGTGCCAGTTCCTTAAGATTACATCGATCTTTTCGAACACCGCTCTCACATCCTGCAACTCCCGTTCAAGCCGTTCACCATTGGATAAATGGGCGTGGGATGATTCTCCCGAGACCAATCGTGCCCCCGCCGAAATCCGCAATGCTCCGAATGGCTTAGCGCCATTTTTATTCGGCAGAGCAATCGGCTGACCAATATGGCATATTCTCGATGAGGCCAGCCGTTCATGGGGCAAAATTCCAGATAGGTCGGCATTCAGCCATCGATAAAGCGCCTGCATTTTCTCGAATCCAAGAAAATTCCGCTCGGTCCAAGGATCGACGATGGCAAACGGGAATACGGATACCATCCGCTCCCACGCTTCTTGGCGGACATCACGGATCGGTTCCGGTGGCGGCAACAATGCGAAGCGCGGACGCTCTGAAATGGCAGCCCTAATCGTCTGACCAAAACTTTCGATGATTGCAGCACGCTTCTCAACCGAGACATCGAAAAACGCCTGCATCTCCGCAAGTGCCGCATGCCAGCGCATTGCCAGGCCAATATTCCCACCGGGCTGAAGCATGGTTGCGGCTGGGCAGCCGGGGAAGAATTCATCTTGCGAAATAGGCATTTAGGCCAGCAGGGATTTTATTCCTGACGAAACGTCTCGCGATCCTGCTTGGAATTAGCGCCGCACCAGAGAATGGCGGTCAGGTAAAAAATTTCGAGCCGGTGATCAGCACCATGGCATCCATTGCAAGGTATCGACCGATCGAGGATGGAGACATCCTTGTCTGGCAAGCATCAACGACGATATCGAATTTGCTTCCATATGTCCGGCGCAGCTCACCAAGCAGGTTTGGCCGTGGCGCCAGTATTCCCGTTTTTGAGAGGTCAAGCGCATGAAGGAGAGCGCGCTCTCTGCGCTCCATGGCGTCTTGCACGGCATCCCGGATGTCCGCCTCGATCGCCTCAAGGGGTTTCAGTTGTGCGTCACCGTTGCGAACGGCGATGGTGCAAAGCCTTGTGCCTGGACGGAACCCGCCGATCAAGCTTCCTGGCTCCACTTTTGCTCCCAACGCGGTATCAACTGCGAAGTGAAGTCCGCGGGCGGCGAGGGGCACACCCCGGCCGGTTTCTTCCGGCGCGATCAGAATGTTGCAAATCGGCGCGTCCTCATTGCCACCGATATGGGCCAACGCCAGCGCCAAGAGCTCGGCGTCCGTGCCGGAGGCTGAAAGTACGATTTCGGTCCCGACTTCCAGGCGCAATAGCTGCGCTAATTTCTCGCGCACATCGCCCAAGCACGCTTTGACGGCGGCTCTTTCGTCTTGCTCCGCCAACGCAATTCTTTGTGCGCGCAGCCGCGCTGCATCGGCCGCCATATAACCGCGCTCGGACACCGACGAGGCCGTGGAGGAGGCGAAGGTAATCGCCCAGGGTCTCGGCCTATGGCTACATCCGTACCCATTGAGTAAAGTCTCCGGGTCGGTCCGCAGCCGGATAGCGCCCCCGGTCGCCATCAAAACGTGGGTCGGCAGAGATAAACTGAGACCCTCGCCGTGCGTTGACGGCGTCTTCGGTTGGGACCGGGTTTCATTTCCTAGATAGACTGGACCGTGTAGTTGAACGGTTCCGCCTTCATGCGCATGCCTAACGAGCATATCACCCTCCATTCGCAGGCAGGGTCACACCTTCTTTTGCGAATGGCGGCGTTTTCAAAGTATACGCATCGATAGCTAATTGGGGCGACAGGCCGGTCTGACTAAGGGGATAAGTTGGACAGTTTCAGAGTGGTCCGGGGAGGGATGTTGTGTATACTCGATGCCCGGCAGCAGAAGACCGCTACATGGGAACATGATCCAGCGATCGGCCGGGTGAAGTATTTGGACCCCAATGCCAAGCTTCTGAGCTGGCTGGCGAGCGACTAATTTATCCGCCCCTCAGATATACCGTTTGGCCGGGACAACCCCCGCCGCCTGGGCGGCTTCGTTCATTCGCTGCAGGAGCATTTGCTTTTCCTGGGTCCGGCGGCCACCCTTGTTTCTCAGCTGCTCGTCGGAGGGCAAAGCTACGCCCTGGTCCAGCAGTGCCTTCCGGCGACTCTGGATTTCAACCTGTAGATCAGCCAATTTAATGCGGCGGGTCGACATGCGTTTAACCAAACAAAAGGGACAGATCGCCACCATCTTCGACGACCCTGCGCTTAAGATAGTCCTGGTCGATCCCATTTGCCAATCTGAAAAGCGTTCTTGCCTGGTCAACGAGTTCATGATGGCTTTTCCCGTCTTGGGCTGCAAACTGGCCCAGTCGGTCGGCTATCAAATCTTCAACGGCCGGCAGGGTCAGTTCGCTGTCGGTTCTCAGCTCGATGGCGATCTTCTTGGATGTGTCGGATTTGCCGTCGAATAAAGGGCCCGTCACCAATTGCCAACCAAGATCGGGGTGATCTGGGTGCATCCAGCCGGCCTGGAGCATATTTCTCGCCCGGCCCTGCCCTCGCTCATCCTGGAAGCCATATTTGAGAAGGATTTCCCGGAAAAGGGCCACATCTGTTGCCACCAGGTCGAAATCGCCTGAATGAAACTCGCCATCCGTCAAGATAACGACGCTTGCCCCTCCCACCAGCCAAGCATCATCACCGCCGGACGCTCGGCGATATTCCAGGCAAACCTGGCCCAGCAATTCCATGGCTTTCAAATAATTGGCAGGCAAAGGCATTCAGTCGTTCTCGCATGATGTTGGGCTGGTGAGAAATCTGCAAATCAACCCACTAAACCCGCGATAAAATTTCATCAACCAACCCGTCAATGTCTGCTGCCGTAGTGCGGTGGTTCACGATGGCGGCGCGGATGGTGGTGCGGCCTTTGATTGTGGTGGTGGATGGGACAAAGAGCCCTTCCTCCTGCAAGTCAGCCACCAGGGCCGCGGTTTGTTCGTCCGAAAAGCCGGTGATGCCGAAGCACACGATGTTGAGTTTGACCGGGGCCAGCAATTCAAGGCGGTCGCAGGCGTTTATTCGTGCGGCCAAGCGCTGGGCAAGGCCGCAGGTGGTATTGACAATGCCGCCGAGGAGTTCACTTCCATAGGTGGAGAGCGTCATCCACACTTTGAGCGCGCGGAAACCGCGGGAGAGATCGGGGCCAAGATCACAGGGCCAGGGGGCGCCGCCAGCCAGCCCGCGCGGAGCTGCTGCCAGATAGCCGGTTGCCTGAGTAAAGGTGGCCTGGTGCAAAGCCGGGTCGCGGATCAGGACGCAGCCGGCGTCGTAAGTAACTTGGGTCCATTTGTGGAAGTCGAACGCCACTGAGTCCGCGTGCTCGATCCCGGCGGTAAGTCGGGCGTGGGTGGGCGAAAGTGCTGCGAGCGCGCCGAAGGCGCCGTCGACGTGAAACCAGACGTCTTCGGATTTGACGATGGCGGCCAAAGCGGTGAGGTCGTCAACCGCGCCAACGTCCACCGTGCCGGCGGTGCCGACGATGAGGAAAGGGGTGTAGCCCGCTTGTTTGTCAGCGGCGATGGCGGCTTGCAGCCCATCAAGGTCCATGCGGAAATTTTCATCGACAGGGATTTTGCGCAGGGCGCTCATGCCGAGGCCCGCCATGTCCAGCGCACTGGGAACGCAGCGATGCACGCCAGCAGAGGCATAGGCAGTAAGTCATTTGTCCCGCGGGCCGTGCTGGCGGGCGTCATCGCCAAGGACTTTATATCGGGCGCACAGCACCGCGACAAAATTAGCCATCGAAGAATCGGTGAGCAGCACGCCGCTGGTGCTGACAGGCATGCCAAGCATTTGCGCTGCCCAGGCGATGACCTGACGTTCGACGGCGATGCCAACATGGTCGCGCCCGCCGCAATTGGCATTCATCGCGCCGGCCAGCAACTCCGCCAGCATGGAAACCGGGGTGCCGCCGCCATGCACCCAGCCCATGAAGCGCGGGTGGGTGTTGCCGGTGACATAGGGCTTTATATCGGCGGTGAACGTCTCGTAGAGGGATTCTGGCGGCGTGCCTTGGGTGGGCAGCGGGGCCTTAAACCTTTCGCGCACATCCGGCGGCATGGGTTGCCAGACCGGCTGGGAACGGATGGTTTCCAGATGGTCGACCATATCGTCCAGCATTTTATGGCCAAGCGCACGCAGGGCTGACCAGTTTTCCGGGTCGAGACTGCTCATGATGGGAACTTCGGCATTCGAAGACTCCGAAAAAGAATTGGCCCAATGACATATTTCTCTCCCATCATAATGCGAATGGACCGGCGAAAACTCGTGATAGCTTAGTCGTCGTGATGGGCTGGCGGAGAAGAAGGGCGTGGCGCTAACTCAAGGGTGGGCGGGCATAAGCAGGGTTGCTGTGTGCAAGCACTGTAATCGAAATAACCCCGCCTACGCTTTTTCCGAGCCAGCCGTTCGAGACTTTCCGCGGCGGACGCAAAATCACAATGGAGCTCTTCCCGCAGTCTGCCACCCGTGCCGATCCGTCCCCAACGGCGCATCAGTACGATATTGCCGAACAAATCGGCGGTAATGGCCAGAGCATAAAAGCGCTGTTCGTTATGCTCTGGCCGAATGCGCCGCAGCAATAACGGCTCAGAGGAACGCCACAGCTCGGCCTCGTTATGCATCCACACTGTTCCTCTTCCTGGAATAGACGGGTGTAACCATACGCTGGTTCAGGTGCCTGCAGCCGAGTCAATTGCGAATCGCCGCGATTCGAGAATTGCATGGCTTACAATGCCATCGCTGCCGAAGAGCGTTAAGCGCGTTCGCTCCTCCATGCGGGTACGCGCCAGGTAGGCGGAAAAATTCGTGGCCTCTGGCATCTAATTTTCGGTGTGGAGGGATTCGCTTTATGATAATGCCTCAAGACAGAAATGGACCTGACGAGTTCTGTGATGACGGCGCGACCCACACCAAACCGACACGATAATATTGAACCCTATGCTCGGGCGATCTGCGCGCGAGAGATTGTCGGCCTGCCGGACACGACGACTGCTACGCTGCCAGCCCTCGTTGACCGCTTTTGGCCAGTGATCGCCGCCGAGCTCATTGCGGGATTACGCAATGACGATGGCGAGCTCCTTCCGCACTCCGCGGCTAGTGGCCTTGAGGCATGGGAGGATTGGTTCGATAGCCGGTGAAGATGTATAGCGTGATCTTGTCCCGCAATACTCATGCCGGCGTGCAAAAGTGAAACTGTTCAACCCGACCGCCATGCCGCCCAGTTGCAGCGCCTGGGCGCAACGCAGCGGGCGTTGGTAAAGAAATCATGTTTGAAATCAGCAAGTAGGGTGTGCAAATAGTGGCAAGCGCAGCCGCGCTACCCGATCGATCACTGCCGAGTGATACGGCGCCTGAAGCGTCATCCAGGAGGAGAATGGCCGGTGTGAGGTCTGAATCCGCTGCACCGGCCATTAGATTTTATTGTACCTAACCTGCGGTGGTTTAAGCCTCTGCGGAAACTGAATCGGCAATTTCCGTGACGGCGTCGGATTCTGTTTTTACAGCAGCCTTGCGGCCAGGCTTCTTGGCAGGTTTTGCTGCCCTGGGAGCTGGGCTCGTGGGCTTTGCCTTTATGGATGTAATCCTCCACCACCTCCCGTCCGCCCACCATCGGCCGTAATGCCATTTGCGGTTCCGCCTGTTCGACGAGCGCAGCCTCATCGGCTTTTCGGCCGCACAGGCCATATTCTATCAGATGGCATGCAATTCTGTGGCGAGTTCCGACAGGCTGATGGCTTCGGTTTCCGAAGTGAGCGGAAACCGTTCAGTGCCGCCATAGACAACAAAACGACGAGCTGGGTTCAGGTCGATGCAGGCTTGATGAAAGCCCCGCCCCAACTTCGGCGCGGTGCCGCGTTTGATTTCGACCGCCCAGAGTATGTCTCCCGGCAAGGTTAGGATGAGATCGATCTCGGCACCTGCCGAAGTACGATAGAAAGCTGCATCGGTCCCTTCCGGGGCAGCGGCCAGCAAAGATTCAATCACAAAGCCTTCCCAGCTCCCACCAACAATGGGATGGCCCAACACGTCTTCCCGTGTTGGCAGGCGAAGCAGGGCATGCACGATGCCGCTATCACGCACATAGACCTTCGGCGATTTGACCAATCTCTTGCCGGCATTGTGATGCCAGGGTGATAAGCGGCGCACCAGAAGAAGATCGACCAGCAGATCAAGATAACGCGCGACCGTCTTGCCATCGATGCCGAGCGCCCGGGCGAGATTTGCAGCGTTGAGTAGCTCGCTTTGATTATGGGCCAGCATGGTCCAGAGTCGGCGCAATGTTTCAGCGGGGATGCGCGGGCCAAACTGGGGAATATCGCGTTCCAGATAGGTCCGGATAAAATCCTGGCGCCATCGGAAGCTGATGGTTTCATTGGCGGCTAGAAAGCTCGCCGGAAAGCCGCCGCGTGCCCAGAGATTTTCCAAATCGCCAGGGGGCGCTTCAAGCGCATCGAGGGGGCCAAGCTCCAGATAGGAGATCCGCCCGGCAAGACTTTCCCCCGATTGCTGGAGCAGATCGACCGACGCTGACCCCAGTAGCAGAAACCGCCCGGCTTTCTTGCCTTTACGGCGCCCGCGGTCGATAAGTCCGCGCAGGCTCTGAAATAGCTCCGGCGCCCGGTGAACCTCATCAAGGATCACCAACTCATCTTCATGGCTGGCAAGGTAAGCTTCCGGGTCGGCAAGTTTTGCGCGATCCGAGCTGGTTTCCAGATCGAGGTAAATCGAGGGACGGGTTTCGCCGATTTCCAGCGCAAGGGTGGTCTTGCCAACTTGACGAGGCCCGAGAAGCGCAACGGCGGGGGCAGTTTCAAGGGCTTCGACGAGTTGTTTTTCAATGTGGCGCTTAATCATCCTCGCAATTATGGACTTATTTGCCATATTTGCAAGGTTAGTGCGGCGCTGCCGTATGAAAGGCTCGGGCATAGCTCTCCCCCTCATTGGGGCACGTCGGCGCCGAAACCTCGGCTTGCCCCTCCTGCTGCCACCACCAGGGATGGCAGCGTGTTGGCGTAGCCGTATTGGCAGGGCGATTCATTAAACGGCTGCGATCATTTGTGTGGCTCGGCTTCGGTTGTCCTGGAAATGCTCGATTGCCCTTGTGGGTGAAGGTGAGACGCAGCGCAGGACTTTGAGAGCGAGGCCGG
>Ga0182014_10004488_pt1 | contig 15961 bp, 12 predicted proteins | sample 612S2DmetaG_FD_120489 | JGI IMG/M metagenome (GOLD analysis project Ga0182014, IMG submission 120489) | Permafrost microbial communities from Stordalen Mire, Sweden - 612S2D metaG | ecosystem: Environmental > Terrestrial > Soil > Wetlands > Permafrost | place: Sweden: Stordalen | collected... | reverse complement strand
GACAAGATCTCGCGGGGCGCCATCCCGTCCAAGATCAGCGACACCTACAACGGCGACTTCAACACCATCAAAAACAACCTCAATAGCTGCATCGACAACATCAACGCCCTGGTGGCCGATGCCAACATGCTGGCCAAGGCGGCCGTGGATGGCAAACTGGCCACCCGCGCCGACGCCGCCAAGCACGGCGGCGACTACCGCAAGATCGTCGAAGGCGTCAACAGCACCCTGGATGCCGTCATCGGCCCCTTGAACGTCGCGGCCAACTATGTGGATCGCATCAGCAAGGGCGATCTTCCACCGCAAATCACCGACACCTACCAGGGCGATTTCAACGCCATCAAGAACAACTTGAACACGCTCATCGTCGCGATGAACGATATCACCCACGCTGCCGAAGAGATCGCCCAGGGCAATCTGACGGTTACCCTTCGCGAACGTTCCGGCCAGGACAAGCTGATGCAGGCCTTGATCGCAATGGTCGCGGGCCTTACGCGTACCGTGACCGACATCCGTTCCATTGCGGGCGAAGTGTCGTCCGCAAGCCAGTCTATCAGCTCGGCTTCGGTCCAGGTTTCCAACGGCGCCAGCGCTCAAGCCGCGTCCGCCGAGGAAGCCTCCTCGTCCATGGAGGAAATGGTCTCCAACATCAAGCAGAACGCCGACAACGCGCAGCAGACCGACAAGATCGCCACCAAGTCGGCAAAGGATGCGCAGGAGAGCGGCAAGTGCGTGCTGGAAGCGGTCTCGGCGATGAAGGAAATCGCCAGCAAGATTTCCATCATCGAGGAGATTGCCCGCCAAACGAACCTGTTGGCTCTCAACGCGGCCATTGAGGCGGCGCGGGCCGGAGAGCACGGCAAGGGGTTCGCCGTGGTGGCGGCGGAGGTCCGCAAGCTGGCCGAGCGCAGCCAGAAGGCGGCCGGCGAGATCAACCATCTCTCGGGTACGACTGTGAAAGTATCGGAGAAAGCCGGCGAGATGCTCGAGAAACTCGTACCCGACATCCAGAAGACCGCGGAACTCGTGCAAGAGATCACGGCGGCGAGCAAGGAACAGGATACCGGCTCCGAGCAGATTAACAAGGCGCTTCAACAACTCGAGAAAGTGATTCAGCAGAACGCTTCCGCGTCCGAAGAGATGGCTTCCACCACGGAAGAGCTGACGGGCCAGTCCGACCAGCTCATGAGCGCGCTCGGGTTCTTTCGCACGGGAGACACCGGACAAGCTCCGCCTGCCCGATCCGCGGGCCCGAAGACCGGCGCATCGTTAACGAAGCTTCAGGAGGCCGTCGCCCACGACGCCCCCCGCACCGCTTCGAAGAAGCCTGCCAAATCCGGAGTCGCTCTCAAGATGAGAGAGACGGGCGACCACATGGACAAGGAATTCGAACGCTTCTAGGCACTGCGGCGCGGGTGCCCTCCGGCCCGCGCCGCAAACTCAGAACGCGAAAGGAAACCAACTATGAGCGTTACCGAAATTACAGATACGAGGCAGTACCTCACATTCAAATTAGGGGATGAGGTGTTCGCAACCGATGTCTCGAAGGTGCGGGAAGTGCTCGATTTCACCACCATCACCAAGATACCCCGCACTCCCGACTTCATGAGCGGCGTCATCAATCTCAGGGGCAATGTCGTGCCGGTCGTCGATTTGCGGCAGTGTTTCGAGATGTCGAAGACGGAGAAAACGGTCAACACCTGCATCGTAGTGGTGGAGATGTTGCTGGAGGGCGAATCGACCGTCATCGGCGCTTTGGCCGATTCGGTCGAGGAGGTGATCGACCTGGAGCCGGAGCAGATTCAGCCGGCCCCCAGGATCGGCACTCAGATCCGGACCGACTTCATTAAGGGCATGGGGAAGCGCGATGGGCAGTTCATCATGATCTTAGACATGGACCGCGTTTTCTCCTCCGAGGAGTTGTCCGCGGTTCGAGGAGCGGAAGGGAATAAGCCTCCGGCTGAAATACACGCCTGAGAGGAAGCGGGGCCGGCCGCTGTCGGCCCCGCCTTCGACGCACATTCATGAGTACACGCAATGACGGGCTTTCCAACGCGGATTTCGAGCGGCTGCGCACCCTGATCTATAACGAATCCGGCATCAGCTTGAACGCGGACAAGAAGACCATGATGGAGGTCCGGCTCAGGCGCCGGCTGCGCAGCCTCGACATTTCCTCTTTCGGAGAATATTGCGATCGCGTATTTGCGCCCGAAGGGAAGGGAACCGAACTCGTCCACCTGATCGACGTCATCACCACCAATAAGACCGATTTCTTTCGCGAAGCGGAGCATTTCGACTATCTCGTTTCCAAAGCGTTGCCCGACCTCGCGGAGCGTAAGGGGGCCAGTCGCAAGTCGCTGATCTGGAGCGCTGGCTGCTCCACGGGCGAGGAGCCTTACACGCTAGCCATGGTTCTCAGCGAATATTCACGTGGGTGCCCTGGTTTCCGGTTCAGTGTGTTGGCAACCGACATCTGTACCGCCGTGTTGGCCAAGGCAGCCACCGGCATTTTCAAGTCTGAGCTGGCCGGGCCGGTTCCTCGGGACTTTCGGCGAAAGTACTTCATGCGCAGCCGGGATCCGGAATCGGACCTGCTTCGGATCGTTCCGGAAGTGCGCTCCCTGGTCGAGTTCCGGCGCTTGAACTTCATGGATGCGGACTTCGGCCTGTCGGAACTGCCGGAAATCGTCTTCTGCCGCAATGTCATCATCTATTTCGATCGAGACACCCAGGTTCGTTTGGTTCAAAAGCTAACCCGCCAGCTCGCGCCCGGCGGGTACTTCTTCGCGGGCCATTCCGAGTCCCTCCAGGGTATGGACTTGCCGCTGTTTCCCGTGGGCCCGGCGGTCTACAGGAAACCGCAATGATCGAAGCCGTACGTACCCTGCCGCACTTGAATATTCAACCGGGAGAGCTTTACCTGGCTCGCAGCCCGGCGATTCTGCGGACCATTCTGGGATCGTGTGTCGGCGTCACGTTTTGGAGCGCGCGCCTGGGCGCCGGCGCACTGTGCCATGGCGTCCTGCCGAGATGCCCGCAAGTCTGGCCTCCGGGATCCAGCCTCTCCGACAGCCACCGCTATGTGGATTTTGTTATTCGCTACCTTGCCCAACAGTTTGATGCCCTGGGGGCCAGCCGGTGCGAACTGGAAGTGAAACTGTTCGGGGGCGCCGATGTGCTTCCCATTTCCGAAAGCCGCCAGGGCACACCCACCGTAGGAGCCCTGAATTGCATGGCTGCCACGGAAGTTCTGGCGGAGGAAGGATTCACGGTGTCGGCATCTGACCTCGGCGGAGTCCGCGGCCGGCGCGTTCATTTCCACACCGGGACGGGCGAAGTGCTGCTCCACAGACTGGCCGCCTGGAGAGATCCGAATCCGTAAGAGGACAATTTCGCGCGCGCTGGAGTTACAGGATTACGCTATGAGCAAACCAAGAATTCGCGTCCTCATCGTCGACGATTCCGCGGTCGTTCGCCAGGCCCTGAGCGAAGTGCTGTCCGCGGACCCCGGCATTGAAGTAATCGGCACGGCGAGCGACCCGTTCGTCGCGGCCGAGCGGATGCGGGAACAAGTGCCGGACGTGATCACATTGGACATTGAGATGCCCCGCATGGATGGCCTGACGTTCTTGCAGAAGATCATGCGCCAGCACCCGATACCAGTGGTCATTTGCTCCACTCTTGCCGAAGAGGGTGCGCAGAGCACCCTCAAAGCGCTCGAGTATGGGGCCGTGGATATTATCGCCAAGCCCCGCCTAGGGACCAAACAGTTCTTTGAGGAGTCGAGTATGATCCTCTGTCAGGCGGTCAAGGCAGCCGCGGCAGCTCGCCTGCGCAATCCCAGCCACGAGGTGGAACCGAAGCTCACCGCCGATGTCATTCTGCCTCGCGCCAAAAGTGCCATGCTGGAAACCACCGAAAAGGTCGTGGTCATCGGCGCATCTACCGGTGGCACCGAGGCGCTTCGCGCGCTGCTGGAAGTCCTGCCCGCCGACGCTCCCGGAATTGCAATCGTGCAGCATATGCCCGAGGTTTTCACCCGAGCGTTTGCCAACCGTCTGGACAGCCTGTGCCAGATTTCGGTTAAAGAAGCGGAGAGCAACGACACCGTTCTACGCGGACGCGCGTTGATCGCGCCGGGTAATCACCATCTGCTCCTCAAACGAAGCGGCGCACGATATTACGTGGAAATAAAGGACGGACCGCTGGTATCCCGTCACCGTCCCTCCGTGGATGTACTGTTTCGTTCCGCGGCGCGCTACGCGGGACAAAACGCCGTCGGGGTGATTCTGACGGGAATGGGCGACGATGGCGCCAGTGGGATGCTGGAAATGAAACAGGCTGGAGCGGCCACGATCGCTCAGGATGAAGCGACCTCGGTGGTGTTCGGAATGCCCAATGAGGCGATCAAGCGGGGCGCCGTGGATGCGATCCTGCCCCTGCCGGCGATCGCTGGATCGATGCTCGCTCGTGCCCGCTAACGGCAGCGCTAAGAGTGAAGCCACGACGGCCAGGAAGCCGAGGTGGAAATCCGGACTGAAATGTGTTCCCGTAGGTTCTTATGAAACCACTGAATCGCATCGTCCCTTTCGTCATTGCGATCTGTCTCGGCGCGCCTTTGGCTGGAGCGGCGAACGCCCGCGATCGCGTCAAGACCGCCAATGGACTCGTCGAGGCGACGGTCCAAGCGGGTTCCGGTGTTCGTAGCTTCAAGGGAATCCCGTTTGCGCAGCCGCCGGTCGGAGATCTGCGCTGGAGGGAACCACAGCCGGTGAAGAACTGGAAGGGCGTACGCAAAGCCGACCAGTTCGGCCCGCGCTGCATGCAGCGGACCTCGCCAACCGCCGACTATTGGTTTCGCAGCGATGGGATGAGCGAGGACTGCCTCTATTTGAACGTGTGGACGCCGGCGAAATCGGGTAAGGAGCGGCTGCCGGTCCTGGTGTACGTCTTCGGCGGCGGTTTTCAGAACGGCGACGGTTCCGAGCCGCGCTACGACGGCGAGAGCATGGCCGGCAAGGGCATCGTGGCGGTCACGGTGAACTACCGGACCAACATTTTTGGATTCTTCTCCCACCCCGAATTAACCAAGGAGTCCCCCCACCACGCGTCCGGCAACTACGGCTTGCTGGATCAGGTTGCCGCTCTCGAGTGGGTACGCCGGAATATCGCGGCGTTCGGCGGAGATCCAAAACAGGTGACGATTGCCGGCGAGTCGGCCGGGGCGATTTCGGTCAGCGCCCTCATGGCCTCGCCGCTGTCCAGGAACCTCATCGCAGGCGCCATCGGTGAGAGCGGCGCGATGATCGCGACTCTGCCCCCGCACCCGCTCGCCGAAACGGAGTTGGAGGGAACCCGGTTCGCCGCCTCCGCCGGCGCAGCTTCGCTGGCGGCGTTGCGCGCCATCACCGGCGAACAGATTCAGGAGGCCGCGGCAAAAGGCAGTCCCATGCGTTTCAGCCCGAACCTGGACGGCTACTTCCTGCAGAAACCCCTGACCGACGCTTTCACCGCCGGTGAGCAAGCCAAGGTTCCGTTGCTGGCCGGATCGAACTCCGAGGAGCAGGCGGCACGGTCCGTGCTCGGGACGAGCGAGCCGACGCCGGAGAACTTCGCCAACGCGGTACGAAAGCTCTATGGCGACCGCGCCGGCGAGATCCTGAGGGTGTATGCGGCTTCCACACCGGAAGAGGTCATCGAGGCCGCTACCTTCCTTGCCAGCGCTCGATTCATCGCCTACGGCACGTGGAAATGGACCGAACTGCAGGCGAAGACCGGCGGCAAGCCGGTGTATCGCTACCTCTACGCGCATCCCCGGCCGAAGTTCCTGGGGACGCCGAATCAACCGCAGACTGTTCCCGAGCGGGCGGCGGCGCCCTATGGCGCGGCGCATTCCGCCGAGATTCAATACGCGATGGGCAATCTCTCGCTCGACAAGAGATACGCTTGGGAGCCCGCGGACTACAAGGTTTCCGAGGTCTTGCAGGGGTACTTTGTAAACTTCATAAAGACCCGGAATCCGAATGGTCCCGGTTTGTTAAACTGGCCGTCGTATACGAGCGATACCAACTTCCAAGGCATGCGCCTGGATGTGGATTCCCGTGTGGAAACCGAGCCGCACCGAGACCGCTACCTGGTGCTGGATTCGCTTTACGCCAAGCCATAGCCAGATCATCTTTTTGAGGCTCTGTCTGCCGGTAGTCAAAAGCATCTACCGCACGGGGGTCAGCTTGTAAAGACCGGATGCGTGCGGCGCCACGCGGAAGGTGTGACCGCCGCGAACCTCTCCCGCGTCCCTCCTCTCCCAGAGGTCGCGCAAGACACAGGCTTGCGGAAGGCCGAGTTCGGGCCACTGAATCCGGATGTCCTGATCACTCTCTCCGAGATTGAATACGCCCAGGTACTTCGAGCCGGAATCCGGGCTGTCGGCGACCCAGACGCGTTGCTCGCCGCTGGAAAAGAACTCGCGGCCGTTCGAACCCTTCTGGTTCACGGCCAGCACCTCGTCGTTGGCGATGAGGGAGGTGGTCGATTCGTCGTTGCTCGGCAGATCGCCGCCAAAAATGAGAGGGGACTGGGCGATGCTCCAGAGGCTCATCACCGTGCGCTGTTCCACCGGGGTAAACCGCGAATGGCGATCGGTTCCGCGCTCGGCAACGATTCCGATACGGCCCAACGGAAGCATATCGCCATCGGGCCATGCGCCGGGCCGGCCAACGCCGCCCCAGATGCCGACCAGGGTGAAGTTTTCGTGCAGCAGCCGCCATTCATCCCAGAAGTCGTCGGAGACCCGCCACATGTTCGCGTTCGCGCGCAGGAACTCGACATCCTCCGCGCGCGCGGGCCCGGGCGAAAGGCTCAACACCATGGGCCTCCCCGTCTTCAAGATGGCCCGGTGAATGGCCGCAATCTCCTCACGATGGATGGGGCGTAAGATGTCGTCGGCCTTGATGAAATCCACGCCCCATCCGGCGTAGAGCTGAATGATGGAATCGTAGTACGCCTGAGCTCCGGGGCGGGACATATCGAGGCCGTACATGTCGTTGTTCCAGCGGCACACGGAATATTTGTTGGCGACATCGGCGGCATGGACCGCGGCGCCTTCAACCGGGGTGTTCCCCGCCACGGCCTGCCGCGGAATGCCGCGCATGATATGGATGCCGAACTTCAGGCCGAGCGAGTGAACGTAGCCGGCCAGCGGCTTGAAGCCTTTCCCGTCAGCCGACGAAGGAAACCGGTTGACGGCCGGGATCAGGCGGCCGTATTTGTCCATGTCGAGATGCGGCTCGGGATTGTACCCGCCCGCGCGCGCGTTTGGCTCAGACCATTGGATATCCACGACGATGTATTGCCAGCCGTGGGAGAGCAGGTTCTTCGACATGTAGCCGGCGTTGGCCTTGACCTGTGCCTCGGTCACCGAGGTGCCATAGCAGTCCCAACTGTTCCAGCCCATCGGCGGGCTGCCGGCAAGCGCGATAGTGTGCGTGCCGACCGGTGGAAGCGCCGGGACGGACAGCGCTGCCGCCCCGACAATCAGTACTAAGAATGCGAAGCAGACTCTACCGGGAGTAGCCATGGCTGAGATTGTAGCTCAGCGCTTTTCCTGGAGTCGCAGTCTGGCTACCGCGCCGCCGACACGGGCAGCGCACGGAATGGCGACATCTCCCGCAGGTCGGTGGTGAAGGCATGGGTGGCGCCCGTCGAATCGTCGGTGATTTCGAGCGACGCCATCACGTTACAGCTTATACCCACCGGAACGATCGGCGTCGACGTGGACACCGCAACCGGACTTACATCGATCGACGGCGTGAAGACCACGGCGCGGATTTGCGCCCGCGCATTCGCCGCCGCCGACGGCACCGGAGGCTTAAACACCAGCGAAGCCGCGGTCGCCGGCAGTATGTTGGCCACGGCGACCTGCTTCAGCAAGGCGCCCGTGTCATCGTAGAATTCGAGCGTCGCCGGACAGAGTTCGGGGATGACGCCGGAAATGACCGACTGGAGGTTCAACACATTGAGCCGGGCGGTTTGGGCGCCGGTCACTCCCACAATTCCAGTGGTCACGACGGACCCGGTGGTGCTACTGGAAGTGGTTTGAGCCTGCGCCAGAAACTGCGAGCCAGACAGAAGCAATCCGGCCAACGCGATCTGATGGAATGCAAAGCGTGACATAAGCCTCTCCTTAGTGTGATGTTGAACACCGTCAGGGCGCGGATGCGGCGGGTCCGTTGGGAGTAACCCGGCGCGACGGCAAAAGTAGCGCCGCCCGTCTTACGTTTTGGGGTTTAGTTCACCGCCCGCCCCAACCCCAGCATTCCTGCCCGCATCCTTCCGTGTCTTTGCATCAGCCGCAGATAGCGTGTCTCGCTCCCGCTCTCTTTGGCGTGAAGGATCTCCGAGGCGGCGCGCAACTCCTCTTTCGTCCATCGCCCCAGGTCTGGAATCAGGCTCAGAGCCAGAGCCAGGCCGCCGGGCGCTTCCATCCCCAGCGCTCGGGACACGCGCTTCGACGCCGCGCGGCGGAACCTCTCCGGGTCGCCGCCAAACCGCTCCCCGATCGCCCGCTGCACGGCCAGCCCCACGTTGCGGATCAGGAAACGGTCCCACGCGCCCGCCTGCGCCGAAGGGTCCTCAAACAGGATGTGCCCCGCCGCAAGCTTCTCCAAGGTCCGCTTGGAGCTTCGGTATCCCGGTTCCCGCTCGATCCGGCTCTCTTCCCGCTCCACCAGCTTCGAGATCCGGGGATCGACTGCGCGGAACCCCAGCTTCCGGTAGAACCAGAATGCTCCCGAGTCGACCGCTTCCGGATTCTCGTGCCCGATCTGGTAGGGATCCACCGAAAACACCTTCACGCCCAGCACCTGGCGGAACAGGCGCAGCAGTTGTGCATACAGCCACGCGGATTCGCCTTCGCGGAAGGTGTAATAGAGGTTAAACCCCACCTCGGCGCGCTCGAAGAACGAAAGCAGTTCCACATAGCCGGCCGGGACGCCGTTCTTGAAGAACATGGCGGCGTGATACGCCCGCAAGGGCAGGCGCCACTCCGGCGGGAGGCCGCAGAAGTAGATTTCCACGCCCCGGCCCGGACTCGCCTGAAACACGCCGTTGCCGTCCGGGTGGTTGAAGCCGTAAAGCTCGCGGTGGCGCATGGCCGACGTGTCGAGAATCAAGTCCAGCATCTTGCGGCCGCCGGCGCGCGGAAGGCGCTTGATGGGAAGCGCGGGGCCCTCCAGTTCCCTCGCCAGGAAAACGGCGGCGCGCCGCAGCAGCGGTTCGCGGTGGCAATAGAGTTTCCGCGCCGGCAGCCGAAGGCGCGAACGCGAGACGCGCGCGCGATCCATCTTCCAGGTAAGCGGCATGTCGAGCGCCTCGTAGATCGCCGCCCTCTCACGGGGGCTCGACGGCAGGTTTTCGAGCCGCGCCAGCAGCCACGCCAGGTCGCTCGTGCCGCGGCGCCGCGCGGCCGCCATCCACTGTTGGAACGGGGAGTGCGCTTCCACGGGCCAATCCTCCGCCGCCAGGGGCGTGAGCCGCACCATCGCCGGGCCAAGCCTATCGACGCCGTCGTAGCGGTCCCACGCGATCTCCAGGTTTCGCGGGTAGCGCTCGGCCAGCCGCCGCGCCACTTCGTAGCTGAAGACCGCCGAGAGCGAAGTCCCGGCAATGCCCGAGATCTCCGGCTCTTCGAAGGCCGCCAAATCCGAGCCCAGCGCGGCGATGCGTTCCTCGAAACGCAGGAGGATGGCGTCGGCCAGCCGCGCTACTTCGGGCGTGCGCGGATAGGCTCGCAGGAACAGCAGGGTCTCGTGAAACCGGATCAGCTCTCCCGGCCCGGTAAAGCGCCGCCTCACGGCCGACGCCAGCAACCGCTCCAATGCCCCGCTCTCCGGGGGGCCGAAGCGCCTCTTCCACTCGTCCAGCCGGTCCAACATCTTGCCACTCATCAGTCTTGAGCTTAGCTCTTGAGATTAACCCAGGCTTGTGCGCGCGCCCACCCGTGAGTGTCCGAAAATGGGGTGGGTTTCGAAAATGGATTTGTTTTAATTGGCCGATCTTTTGTTTTCAATGACTTGGTGGGTTCGTTCGGGATGAAGGGTTTGTGGGAAGCCATGGGTGCGGTTGGTGCATGGAGGCGGCGACGCGACGACGTTGGTGTCGCGCCACAATGGACGGTCCAAAGTACCCGAGAAACGTGTCGTTTATTTTCAACGACTTGTTGGGTTCGTTCGGGACGGAGGGTGGTTTGAAGGACAGGTGTGCCGGGACGCTTCGGTCGGCGTGGCTCATTGAGGCGGCGTTGGATGGCAAGAATAGTATGAATCCCGCCACCAGGATAAAACACGGGCCGAAGGCGGGAGATGGTAAGTGGCGTGTTTTCAGCCAATAATACCTTGTGACCGAAAAAAGTTCCATCAGTTTCACGGGGCAGGAAGCGGGGAGCGGGGCGAGCCGCTGAACCGCGAGATTGATGAAACCGTTCGGTGAACCGAACTAAGTATCCCCTTTCGGAAGTTCGGTAACGTATTCCCGTGACGTGGGGCAGTGCCGTGTGCTGCGGCGGACCCTCGGTCCGCCTCCGGCCAGGCGGCCTGAGAGGCCGCCGCAGGCCGAGGGCCTGCCCCACACTCAGCCAACTGCCGCGGGCCGGCGCAAGCGGGGATCCCGGCCGCGCCGCCCGGCACACGCGCGGCGGTAGACTGGTGTTGATCCTTTTCCAGAGTAGGAGCCTAATGAAGCACCTGGTCATTCTCATCGCGAGCGTTCTTCCCCTCGCGGCCGCAATCGACGGCACCGTGCGCATCGACAGCGGCGGCATTTCCGGGGTCCCGACATCCACGCCCGGAATCTACGCATTCCGCGGCATTCCTTACGCCGCGCCTCCCGTCGGCAATTTACGCTGGCGTGCCCCGCGGCCGGCCGCAAAGTGGACCGGCGTGCGCAAGATGGACGAGTTCCAGGCGCGCTGCGTGCAGCCGGTGCGCACCAATCCGCGGGAGACCCAGGGCAGCGAGGATTGCCTTTACCTCAACGTGTGGACGCCGGCGAAATCCGCCGCCGACAAGCTTCCGGTCATGGTATGGATTCACGGCGGCGGCTTCCGCGACGGCACCGGCGCGATGCTGCTTCACGACGGAGAAGAGCTGGCACGGAAGGGCGTGGTGTTGGTCACCATCAATTACCGCCTGGGAGTGCTGGGCTTTCTCGCTTATCCCGAACTGAGCAGGGAATCGGACTGCAACGGGTCCGGCAATTACGGGCTGATGGACGCCATCGCATCGCTCCAGTGGGTGCAGCGGAACATTGCGGCATTGGGCGGCGACCGGGCCAAAGTGACGATCTTCGGCCAATCCGCCGGGTCGATGGCCGTGAATTGCCTGCAAGCGTCGCCCCTGGCGAAAGGGTTGTTCCGGGCGGTGATCGGGGAGAGCGGCGCGTCCTTCAATGGCATGTTGAACAACGGGTCGGTGGCCGATGCCGAAGCCAAGGGCTTGAAATTCGCCGAATCGGTAGGGGCGAAATCGCTGGCGGAGCTGCGCGCAAAGCCGGCCGCGGAATTGATTACGGCGCCCTTCTCTGCCGGTCCGAACACCGATGGCTACGTGCTGCCCGCGCCGCCCCTGACCCTTTTCGAGGAGGGCAAAGAAAACCACGTACCGGCGCTGGTGGGGTCGAACTCCGACGAGGGCCGCTTGTTCGCGCGCGGCCGGATGAACGCGCAACAGTTCATCGAACAGGCTCGCCAGAGGTTCGGCGATGCGGCCACCGAGTATCTGAAACTGTACCCGGCGGATTCCGACGCCCAGGCGGCGGAATCGCGGCAACGGTCGGCAACCGTGGAGAGCATGGGGCTGAACGTGCGGCTCTGGGCGGAGGCGCAGGCCAAGGCCGGTTCCCAGGCCTACGTTTATTACTTCACGCGCGTGACCGCTGGGGGCCCCCCGCCGAACTACACGGCCGATCAGCCTCGTCTGGGGGCGCCTCACGGCGAAGACCTGGCATACACGTTCAACAACATCGGCAAAACCGAAGCGTTGCGCAACAGCGAGACGTTCCACAACGCGCAGCCGGACGCCTACGATCTGAAGCTGGCCGACATGGTCTCGTCCTACTGGGTGAACTTCGCCAAGACGCTCGACCCCAATGGCGGCAGCCTGCCCGATTGGGCGCTTTTCGATCCGGCTAGGAGCGACCTGGTGATGGAACTCGGCGACCACGTCGGCATGCGGCCGCACCCGGACAACGCCGGCATCGTCTTCCTGGAGAAGCATCCGTTCCAGGCGTCAAGGTAATCCCTGACGGGCGTCAACCCGGAACCTCCAGGCGCGGTCCGGCGTTACCTTCATAAGGCCCGCTACCACAAGGTGCAAAAGCGTCGAGTAGAGACTCGACGCGGCACGCAAGAGTGCGTGCGCCACGAGAGTGGATGTGAAGTTATTCTTGCGTGGACACGACACGAGACTCAACTGAAGCCGAGGACGGGATGCGGGGTGTACAGTTCCTCGAGAGAAGCAATCTCTTCGGGTGTCAGGCGCAGCGAGAGTGCTGCTACAGCGTCCGGGAGATGATGCGCTTTGGTGGCTCCGACAATTGGCGCGGCGATTCCCGGCTTGCTGAGCAGCCAGGCAAGCGCAAGCTGGGCTCGGGAAACGCCGCGCCGGCCGGAAATCTGCCCTAAGCGGTCCACGACTTTGCGGTCGGCCTCTTCCGTTTGCAGGTACATGCTCTTTCCGAACTGGTCCGTTTCATAGCGTTTGGTTTCACTTTGCCACGGGCGGGTCAGGCGACCACGCGCGAGAGGGCTCCAGGGGATAACGCCAATGCCTTCCGACCGGCAAAGGGCCATCATCTCGCGCTCTTCTTCGCGATAGAGCAGATTGTAATGATTCTGCATAGAAACAAAACGCGTCCATCCGTGAAGGTCGGCGAGGTAGAGCGCCTTGGCGAACTGCCACGCAAACATGGACGAGGCGCCGATATAACGCACCTTGCCTGATTTCACCAGGTCGTGCAGTGCCTCCAGGGTTTCCTCGATCGGCGTTTCGTAGTCCCAGCGATGAATCTGATAGAGGTCCACGTAGTCGGTTCCCAGCCGGCAGAGGCTCCGGTCAAGCTCGTAAAAAATGGATTTCCGGGAGAGGCCCCGGCCATTGGGCCCGTCGCGCATGACGCCGTGGACCTTGGTGGCGATAACGACGGCTTCCCGGTCGGCATTTGCTTTCAGAAATCTCCCAAGCACCTCCTCGCTGGCGCCGCTTGAGTAGACGTTAGCCGTGTCAAAGAAGTTGATTCCGAGATCGAGAGCCTGACGCAAGAAGGGCTGGCTTTCTTCTTCGTTAAGGGCCCAAGCGTGGCTGCCGGCTTTGAGGGCGCCCGTGGCTGGCGCGCCGTAAGTCATACAGCCGAGACAGATGCGGGAAACCTTGAGGCCGGTCTTGCCGAGGTTGACGTAATCCATTATTTCTCCTATCAGTTGCAATTAATATGCTCTCGGGGCCGGCCCGGTAACCTTCACTGATCGGCACGTTTTTCGCGCTGGTAAGGGCCCTTCAGATACTTAGAGGCTTCGGCCTGGGCGTTTTGGGTGTTGTCCTTGGTGCGCAGGGCGAGGTTGTACTCGTTGACGGCGCGGTCGCGCTGGCCGGTGATGTCGTAGATCCAGCCGAGGTTAATATGAGACCACACTTCGGTCCACTTAGGGGTCAGATCGCCATTGAGGGATTCGCGGAAGGAATTGGCGGCCGATTGCAGATTGCTCTGCTTGAAGTAGACCTCGCCGATACGGTAGCTGGCCAGCGAGCTGGTGCGCTTGGTCTCCAGGGCTTTCTGATATTCGCGCAGGGCGCTGGCGAAGTCGCTCATTTCGGTGTATTGCTCGCCGCGGCGAATGGCCACCTGGACGCGCACGTCCGGGCTGTAGCGCAGTACGTGGCCGTCGGGATCGATCTGGATGCTCTTGGGCTTGCCGAAAGTATCGACGGTAAACTCCGACGAGGTGCCCATGACTTCCACGCGGGTGGATTCGGGGTTGCCTTCGGTATCTATCTTGAGCTCGACCGGCATGCGGAAGGTATCGAGATCCTGCGAGATCTTACCCATCACGCGGAAGCCTTTCTGGACGCGGTAGATGGTGTATTCCAGCTTGAACTCGGGCGCGCCGCTGGATTCGACCCACTGAATGAAGAAATAGCCGATATCCTTGCCGGTGACGTTTTGGACGATTTTGCGCAGGTCTTCGGTAGTCACCGCCTGCCAGACGTACTGTTTGGCGTATTCCTTGAGCACTTTGAAAAATGCGTCGTCGCCGAGAACGTAACGCAGCATATTGATTACGGCGGCGCCCTTGCTGCCGGTGAGCGCCCAGAATTCGGGCGAGTAGTCGTCGAGTCGCGAGGACTGAATGAGCGGCAGGTTGTCCACGGTGAGGGCTGCGATCATCTCGTTGTTCAACTGGTTTTGCATGGCGCCGGCGCCGGCGGTGTGCTCGGTCCAAAGCAGCTCGGAATAGGCGGCCATGCCGTTGGTGAGCCAGAGGTGATTGCGGGAAGCGGAAGACACCAACTCCTCCCACCATTGGCGCGAAACTTCGTTGGCGAGCAGGCGCGAGGCCACCGATTGGGTGATGCCGTGGGGCGCCAGGAAAACGATTCCCGGCGCGGCGTAGCCGTTGGGGGCGCCGGGCTCGGTTTCGACGATGGTGAGGTTGGCGTAAGCCGGCAAGCCGAAGGTGCCGGTGAAGTAGCCCATCATCTTGCCAATCTCTTCGCCGTAGGCCTGGGCCATGGCCTTTTCGGGATCGCGGAAATAGAGGGTGGTGGTGACGCCCTCGCTATCCACCTTGACCGGCGGGTCCTTGACTACGGCGATGCTGCCGGGAAAAGACGGCCGGTCCATCTTGAATTCGAACACGTTCTTGTCGCCTGAGGACTGGTGGGAATCGATGCCGCTGCCGAGCACGGAATAACCGCTGGGAACGGTGATGCGCAGGTCGGCGCCGAAGCGGTCGGTTGTATAGCCGCTCACGGGGAACCAGCGCGCGGGGTAGAGCAGGTAGGCGTAATCGGGATGAATGGCGGCGAAGGCGATACCTTCGACGGGCGACTCTTCCTGGCCGGAGAGCTTGCCGTCGTAATAGAAAGTCAGGGAAGAAGGCTGGCCCTTGGGAAGGGGCTGCGGGAAGTTGACGCGAACGGTGAAATCCGACTGGTTGCGCGAAGTCTGCAGGGGTTTGCCATGGGCATCGTCGACGTGGGAGATGTTGAGCGAATTGTTGAGCTCGAAGGTGAGGAAGGCGATGGCGTCGTCGCTGGGGATGAAGCGCACCGCGGCGCGCGCGCTGAGGGACTGGGTGTTGGGTGAGATTTCGGCGTCGATGGTATAGTCCTGAACGTCGATGCGGCCGCGGCGTTCGGGCTGAGCGGAAAGCGGGGCGAGGGCGGCGAGCGCGAGTGCGAGCAGGGCAACCCAAGGTGAGACCAGGTGGGACAGACGCTCGCCTTTTGTCGTCTGTCGTTGCTCCCCAGCGGACGACCGCTCGACAGACGACAAAAAACGATCGTCTGTCCCACTTGAGTCTGTGCTCCTAAGCGTGGTCCTAAACATGGGTAACTTGTCCTTCCAGAATGTCGTGAATGATGGCGGCGGCGCGGTGTTGGGCGGCCGGTTGGCCGGCTTCGGCGCCCAAGCGATGGCGGACTTCGGCCAGGCCGGCGCGCATGGCGGCGCAGGCGGCTGGGTCGTCCAAGAGGCGGACGGCTTCGCTGTAGAGTGAATCGGCGGAAAACTCGCCTTGCATCAGTTCGGGCACCACTTTTCGCCCGGCAATCAGGTTCACCATGCTATAAAACGGTACCCGCACGAGCAGCTTGCCGGCCAGCCAGCTCGGCGGGGTGACCTTATAAAACGTCACCATGGGCGTTCCCAACAGGGCGGCTTCCACGGTTACGGTACCGCTGGCGGCCAG
>Ga0182014_10004487_pt1 | contig 15964 bp, 15 predicted proteins | sample 612S2DmetaG_FD_120489 | JGI IMG/M metagenome (GOLD analysis project Ga0182014, IMG submission 120489) | Permafrost microbial communities from Stordalen Mire, Sweden - 612S2D metaG | ecosystem: Environmental > Terrestrial > Soil > Wetlands > Permafrost | place: Sweden: Stordalen | collected... | reverse complement strand
GCATCGTCGATCGCGTAAGGCATCAGAGAACCGAACGGATATCCCGCGCGCTTTCGGGAGACAGTTGAGAGGGTCCCAATTGTGCTGAGGGATACGAGAGTGCGGACGCGCTCAGCGTACGTCGGCTCGGGAAGTTGCGGTATGCCGGACTCCGTGTAAGCGTGCTTGCGGGAAGGATCCGTTTCTGCGGTAGACATTGGTCTTCGACTCCCTGAGACCATGGTACGGGGTTTCACCCCCGGGGACTCAGATGAGGCGCGAAGAGCGCTTGCCGATCGAAGTCAAAGTCACTGTGTCGCGAACAAATCCCCTTCCATTCCCCAGGTGCCCAGTTCCGTACTGGTCCGGCGGGCGGGTGCCCAGGACTCGCCCAATTGTTCCATCACATGTGCTGGATTGACCATGCAACTCCACTCACCAGCGGTACACTCCGGGCTGATCTGCTCAAGATCGTGAAGTCAAAACATGGAGGAAAAGGCATGTTTCACATTCTCTGGTACCTCATTATCGGACTGCTCGCGGGGCTTATCTCGAAATCGGTGATGCACGTGCACTTGAGCCTGCTCTGGACAATGGTTCTTGGCGTTATCGGATCGCTCCTCGGAGGCGGCGTTTCCCACATTATTTTTCGCGCCAGAAACGAACGATATCATCCCGCTGGCCTCATTTTCTCCACACTGGGAGCCATCCTGATTCTCTTCGTTTGTTACAAGCTGAACATCCATTTACCAGCGCTTTGACCTCTCATCCCAATGGGTAAGTCACTTCTCGGACAGCATTGTCGCGGCCCTGAAGCGGTAGGATGGTTTGCATGAACGATCCGCCCAAGCCGAAGCGTCGCAACTGGGCTCTTCGCGCCATTGCCGTGCTCTTTCTTGCCTCGCTTCTCGCGCTCATGGGATGGTTCTGCTGGGTCTACGTCCAAATTGAGAACTTTGCCGGCTTTGACCAGGTCGCACCGTCTGACGCCATCTGCGTTCTGGGCGCGGCGGAGTACGATGGAAGGCCCTCCCCGGTCTTCCGCGCGCGTCTTGACCATGCATTCGAACTTTACAAGCGTGGCATCGCACCGTACATCATCACTCTGGGCGGTACAAACAAGGATGAGTACTCCGAAGGCGCGGTGGGTCGCGACTACCTGATGAGCCTGGGTGTCCCCGAAAGCGCGATTATCGAGGAAACCGAGAGCCGCAACACCGAGGAACAGGCTCACCGAATAGCGATTATCGCCCGGGCCAACAATCTGCGCCGCCTGGTCGTGGTCAGTGACGGCACCCACTTGTTTCGGATACACGAGATCTGCGCTGCCGATGGGCTCAATGTGCTCACTTCACCCCGGACACGTGTCACCATCGGGACCGGCACTGACGAAGCCAAGCGCCTTGCGCACGAAATCCTCAGCTACACAGCTTGGCGGTTTTCAAGGGTGGCCGTATCTGCTCTCATGCGAGTCAATACCCGCCTCAAGCCGCTCCTGCATAAGTAAACGATCGCCAGGCGGTTCAACCCGAACCCAGACACATCGTGACCTCGCGGATTCCTCATCTGGATTGGGTTTCCCATGCCAATTACCTTTCGCTCGGAGCAATCCCGGTCAGCACATGAGCTTCCGATCGAAAGATGTGGTAATGATCGAAGCTGATGTCGTTCAGCATGGTCACGTATGGCCCGTAGGCCATGAACGCATCATCAAAGTTTGAGAGAACCCGCACGGATCGTGCCCGCATGATCGAAATGCTCCTCTGGGGGCAGATGTATGTTCTTCCGCCGATTTCGACCGGACCATAATCGATCATGATTTCTGACCGGGCTATCGGGGTGGTGGATTTCAAATCGGCATGAAGTCTAAAGCGCAGGATGGCCCCGCTCTCTGGATCGACGCCAATTTCCTCATGAAATCCGGCATAACGCAGAAAGGCTTGCTTGCCGTCTCCGTCGGGAAGACAGCAGAGCCACACCTGGTGAAGCGACTTTCCCGATGAAATGCTGTACTGGAATACGGCCACACGACCGTGGGCGCCTTGTTCCCAGTGGCTCCAGGTCAACCCTTCATCTATTTCGATCGCATCGAATATCCCTTTGAGGACGGGGCCGAAAATGCCGTACGTAATCAGTTCGGGATCATTGAGCTTTCGCTTGGGAAGATTTGTCTCGGCAATCTCATATCCGTGGCGATATCGCACGATGGTAGTGGAACGATCCGTGACATGCAGCGGCTGATAGTTTTCGCTGGTTCCAGCCTCCAGGTACATCGGCGTCTCCTGGTAACGTACCGTTGTTCGGCTCGCGGAAAGGTCCGGCAGCTTGTGAATGGTCGTATCCAGGTACGCGGACGTAAGCGAGAGCAAATGCTGCTGCGTTTTTGCATCCGGTGGCGCATCGGTGAGAATCTCATTGGCCGGTGGGTCTAGATCGGCAGACGAGTCGGCGAGAATGCGAAGTTCGCTTCGGCTCCGTTTGCCGTACTCTTCTCCATCGAGTTGTGAGAGCCTCTGCTCGCTCAGTCGCTCTGTAAGCGCAAGTTCTGAGAGTTGCTTCGCCAGCTCTTCATCCGGTCCTCCTCGCGCCGCGGCCAACAACTGCTCCAGTTGTTCGATCGATACGCGCCTGGGTGGGGGAATTGGATCAATCGAATAGTATGGCTGATCGTAGTAGCCCGTATTGGTGCGCGCCGTCAGTTCCTGCCTTTTAACCACGACCTTCAGATCGTGATACTCGTTGGGATGGTCTGCGGCCAACGGATCAAAGGAAATCCTGTAAAAGGGCCCGGCGTCCCGAATGCAGCTCTCGATCTCACCCACCAGGTCGAAGCCATCGTCCACGACGCGGCCGCCGCTCTGCACCGCGAGCACTTTTCGATAAACGTTCATGAAGCTGGCCTTGCGCGGTTCGCTCACTCCGGCCAGGTAGGCCTTGTAAAGCTGGGCGTGCGGGTCGGTTTCTCCCACGGTGAAGCTATAGAGTGCCAAGTGCGCTTCGCGTAGCAAGGCGGAGAACCACCAGACCGTGTTGAAGGGCGGCGGCGATCCCTGTACCTTTTCTGCGTATCCGCCGCTCCCAACTCCCCACCCGGGGCCAACCCACAGCAGCAGCTTTCTGCCCGGTTTCTTTCGTTCGTCGCAGGCAATCAGCCCCAGCGCCTTCAATGCCGATTCTGAGGGACTATCCTTCAATCCCTGCAGTGGCGATGAACTTTGCCAACCCGCATTGTGGCGCACCAACGTGAAATTGCTGCGCTCGATCTCTCGAGCGAGTACGTTTCCGTCCTCAGAAGGGGCAACAGTCCACAGACCAGAATCGGCCAGCCAGAATACCGAGAAAGGATGTTCCAGCCGTCCGCCATTCCGGCGCAGATAGCTCGTAACTGCGAGGCGTTCCTCACGTGCCAGACTCTCAGGAAGTGCGACCGTATCGATCAGGATGATGATCTTGACTGGAGGTTCAGTCGATCCTCCCCGGCCATCGAAAGCCCGGAATGAAAGAACATTTTGAAGGTGACCGTTCTCAAGCAAACCGAAATCATCCGCGCTGAGACCCGATATTGGATTTCCGGTCGCGTCGGTGACCAGGACGTCGAGCTTGATGACTCCTTCCGGCATGTCCATCATCACCGAAGTGACCGTCGTGGCTCGATTGTCCGGCGGGGGCTGCATCTCCAGCTGAGCGACCGCGAGCCTCGAAACGCAGAGAAACAGGGCAAGGCCTGTGAAGGTATATTTCTTCATTCGGAGTGACTCAGGTCGCGCCAATTTCAGTGAAGGCAGTATACGCTTGGCAGCGCCGGACCATCGTCTTCCCGAATATTCTGATTTCGACAGAAGGGGCCGTCCCGAATTCGGATGATGGGTTCAGCGAGTTTTGCTGCTAGGTAAACGTCGGTTCGGCAGTAATACCCGGTCTGTACACTTGAAAGCGATTACGGCCCCTCGTCTTGGCATGGTAGAGCGCTTCATCGGCGTTCTTCAGCAGGTCTACGGCATCGATCGCACCGGCGGGGATCGCGCACACTCCCACGCTCGCAGAAACCCGCACCTCGTAGTCCTCAATTGCAATTGGTTCTGCCAGCGCCCCAACAATGATCGAGGCAATCCTCTCGGCCGCTTGCAGGTCGGTCAGTTCGCGAAGCAGCACGACGAACTCGTCTCCGCCCAGCCTGGCAACTGTATCCTCCCTGCGTACGGACCGCGAAAGTCGATTCGCGGTTTCACGCAACACTTCGTCCCCTGCTGGATGGCCATAGGTATCGTTGATCTCCTTGAACCCATCCAGGTCCACCATCAGTACCGCCAGCCCGGTTCCTCTTCTCTTGGCGTCTTCCACTGCGACGTCCAGCCTCTCCTGGAGGCGACGACGGGTCGCCAGTCCTGTCAATGTGTCGTGCATCGCCATGTGACGAAACAGCTGTTCGCTTTCACGCAGTTTGTGCGCCTGATGCTCAACGCGCCTCCTGAGAGTTACCACCCAGCCCAGCGTAGCCAGGGTAGCGATCAGTGCCAGCGCCAGCAACACAATCGCATGCGCCGGCGTCCACCAGGACGGGCGTTCAAGAAGCGTGATGTCGGCGGGCGAGCGCAGCAAAATCCTGAAGGATTTCGTGACCGCGACGCCCCGCTGTACATGATTCTGTGTATCGATCTCCGGCGAACAGATTCCGGTAACGCGTATCCTGCTGCCGATCTTCCAAGCGCTCAATTGGGATCCCGCCAGGTTTATGGGAAGAATCGCCGCCACAAGAGCACCGCCGGAGGAGAGCAGAAGGGTAGCGTCGGAAGAGGCTACGCTCTGGCCGATCAACAGGCCATCGAGTTGGATCAGCCTGAAGTTGAAACCTCGACCAAGAATCTCGTTCGCAGTTGTCGGCTGGGGTGCGACCGGCTCGCTTTTTCCTGCGATTCGGAAGACCGCATCGGCGACCACCGGGACACTATCGTCGGATTCGACAAATCCGACGACATCGACAAGGGTGCCCAGGGCGACCGGACTGATCTCACTTGTTTCCGCGCAGATTGCCTGCGACGCATCGCGTATGCAGAGTGAGGAACCCGGCCACTGTAAAGTCACATTGCCGCGCAAATGCACGCGGTGGAATGGCGTGGCGAGTTGCCGCCATCGCAAGAGGCCCACAATCGGGATGGAAGGGAGTGCAAAGGGATCGCTGGGCGCGGGTTCGATCACCCGCACGGCAGAACGATTCGGCGCCTGAAGATGCACACCGATCATCTGGCCTTCCGCATTCATTGTGGGAGCGGCGTTAGCGTGAATCCTGACTTTGGCATCCACCAGCCCAGCATAAGTTGCGCCCACTTCCCTGGGGATGGTGACCTTGATAGCGCCATCCCGCATCTCGAGGCACACCGTCACGCTGGTGGGAAACTCGATGACCCGATGGACGGTCCCCTCCACTTCCACCCATTGCGCATCTTCCGCGCCGGTTTTCAGAGTGGCAAAGTCGACGCGCGGCGGATGTGCAGGAAGAGACGCACGACCGATAAGCCGAAACTGCGAGTTACCGACGATGGGGCCGAAGCTGCCGGGAGCGCTCACTCCGCGCACGTCCAAAAGGGCTCCGGCGAACAGTTGATCGGCCGCCTTGCACGTGGCCTTGCAAGACAGATCCACGAAGATGCCACCAGTGCCATCGTGAATGAATATAGCGGGATGTCCGGTTCCGAAATCCGGATCGAAATAGGTCACCACACCGCGCAAATGCACTGGCAGGGAACGCTGCGCCTCCTCGTTGCTCAGGCTGTGCGCTGATCGGGCCGTTGTGATAACGGGAAACTCGCCGGCCCATCCCTTTCCAGATTCCGCATAGGCTGCTGTCCCCAAGCATTCCGGGCCCGTCGCCAGAAGCGCCGCCGCAAGAAGAACCGCCATCCCCCGCGGACTGCAACAAGCGCACATCCTCTCAGTCACGCTCATCCGTCGGGGACGCGACCGAATCGCGCCCATTGCAGGATGGTCCCGCCGCCCCCGAAATTGCTCGTCGCGCCTCAAATGAGAGACCCCACGTGGCTCCGCCTCCGGCAAAAGTCGGCGCAGGCTTCTTTTCATTATCGGCCTGGTCGGCAATACGCACTAGGGGGGCCGGCGGAAGTATTTCACTTCTTTGCAGGTTGGCCGGCTCGAGGAACCGTCGGACTTAGGTATCAAGCTACTAGGAAGGCCCATCGCCCACACTACCAAGTGCAAATCGCCCGCGCCGGGCGCGATTCCGCTGTCAACGCGGAACCGGCCTCAGCGCAGGCTGAGCGAAACGCAGTGTCATGGGAATCCGAGCGGCGCTCCGAAGAGTTCATTCGAAGGCCCGCCATCGGTCGTCAACCCAATTCCAGGGTCGGCTGTCAACGCAAATCTGGGGTGGTGAGAAGTCGACGGTGCACCGCTGAATCTATTTAGATTCGTTCGGTAAATCAATATCCGACTTGGCGGCAACAATGGCAGGGGCGATTACCATGCCAATAAAAGCAAGGGCTATTAAAAGGTCGTGCATTCATTCACTCCACGCAGGTTTCAATGCAATTTGCTAACACTTCAAGCATCGGCGGGATTGGAAAAAACTTAAATACCACAAAGATTCCCCGCCTTACTCGTCTGGTGTACGAGCGCCTCACACAAACGTGGTATCCCCTGCTTTGGATTTGGCCGTATGGCCCCAGATGGGTTCAGATTGGGCTCAGATTGTCTAAGGCGGGCTCGGAAAACCCAAGTGAATCATTCCGTTAATCTATGATTTCTTCTTCTTCAGCTCTATATCTCTCTACTCAGTTCGCTCTTTGCCGCGGATTCTGCCGGACGCGCGCCTGTTCCCGCTTCTGCGCCCGCCACTTCATGCCGAGAAAGGCAAGGTAGCCCAACTGGATCGTCCAGGTGACCGCGTAGGCGGCAATCAGGAACTGGTGGTCGAGTATTGCGGCTTGATCCATCGGTTTCTCCTTGTTTCTTTCTGCTTCCGCCCTCAGGCTTCAAGCGCCTGTTGGGCTTCTTCGGCCTCAATCAATTGGCTCTTCCGCTCCACCCGGTACCGCAGCGCAAGGATCAGCAATCCCCAGCACAGCCAGGCCAGCATATTCCATAGAAACGCGCCCACCATCGACTTGTCCATGCCCGAGCCCGGCGCCCCGCCAAACACCGGAGCCGGATGCTGCGTCCGCCACCAGCGGTTCGACATGTATACAATCGGCACGTCCAGCGCGCCAAAAATTCCCAGTACCGCCGCCAGCGTCTGCATCTGCGGTCCTGCCGCAAACCGCCGCAGTAGCAGGTAGCTGACATAGATCAGCCAAAGAATCAGCGTGGTCGTCAGCCGTGCATCCCATGTCCACCAGATGCCCCAAGCCCTGCGCGCCCACAACGGGCCGGTCGCCAGCACCACCGTGCAGAACACCACGCCCACTTCCGCTCCGGCCACAGCCCAGGCATCGAACGCCTGCGCCCGGTCAGGATTTCCGCGCCGCGACGCCAGAAACCCGATCGACCCGATCAGCGAGACGGCAAAAAACAGGAACGCCACCGACGCCGAGGGCACATGATAGTAAAAAATTCTGAAGATCTCGCCCTGCATGGCGTCGTTTGGAGCCACATAAATGGCCTGGTAGAAGCCCCACGCCATCAGCGCCAGCGTCACCACAACAAAAAATCCGATTGCCGCCTTCTTCATCCGTGAATCCTGAACGATCCCTTCCAGTGTACGATGCCCAGCTTCGATTGGGCCGGCGCGTCGCTCGCGGGAATCCGCGCAACAATCGTCTTCCGGATCTGCGGGCACGAGGCCGTCGCCGGCTTGCAAACATAAACTACGGCCTTCAGGGTCACTCGCAACATGGTCCCAACCTGCGCTTCAGAATTCCAGCGCCTACCCAAATACTCCCGTAAAGTTTCCTTTGAGGATGTGATTTAAATCACTCGCCACACAGCACCCTCTTTCCCTTCACCATGGAAGAGAACCCGATTAGAGCACTGAAAATCTGACGCTGTAAACAGTACGGCTTTGCCTAAAAACCAGGGTACTGTTGCCCTCGGGAAGGGTACTGAGGTGGTAGTCCTCGGCCGGCCCCAACAGCTGCCAAAAGGCCATTTTTTCAAAGGGGTTTTCTTACTCGGCGTGCAAGACCACGTCAAAAAGCAACAGGCTCACCGTCGTAAAAATCACGTCGTAGCCCAGCAGCATCTTGATCCACAGCGCCGGGTCGCTGTCGCCCGTCAAAATCGATCCCGTCGCTTGCACCATCGCCAGGAGCGCCGGCATGAAGATGGGAAACAGGATCAGCGGCAGCAGCAGTTCCCGGTTGCGGCTCCTGATGGAGAGCGCCGCAAAAAACGTTCCATTTGCCACCAGCGCCCACGTGCCCAGCGGCAGCACCAGCGCCAGTTGCCACGCCTCGCCGCCAATGTGCAGGTTGTACATCACCACAAACACCGGCGCCAGCACAATCTGCACCACCGTCACGAACAGAAAATTCGCAATCACCTTGGCCAGGAAAAGCTCCGCGCCGGGTGTCGGCGCCATCCGTTGCGCGTCCAGCACCTGGTGGCGAATCTCCCGCGCCCACGCCTGGTTCAACGAGCTCACCGACGCAAACATGATGGCCACGGTCAGCACACCGCCCGCAATGGTCTGCGAAAATGCCCCGCGCGGATCAAACGCCAGCGAAAACAGCACCACCACCAGCAGCGCAAAAAACAGCATCGAGTTGATGGCCTCTTTTGACCGCCACTCAATCCGCAAATCCTTCACCAGGTGAGTCCACAACGCGCTCGTCATGCCCTGTGTCCCTCCTCGGCCGAGCGTAGCGAGGCTTTCGTCAGGTCCGCCGTCTGCACTTCCACGTCCAGCGCCTGCGCCGCCCGCAGATAATCCTCAGGCTTGAGTAAAAGCTGCACGCCGCGCGTGCCCGCGCTCACGCTGATCGTGTCAAACAAGGTCGCCGTTTCGTCGATGTACACCGGGTACGGCTTCCGGGCTCCAAAAAGCGTCACGCCTCCGCGAATATATCCCGTCAGCGGTTGCACATCTTTCAGAGGCGCCATCTCCAACTTGCGCAACCCCGCCGCCTTCGCCAGTTTCTTGAAGTCCAGCTCCGCATCGCCCGGTATCACCGCAAATCGATATATATCCTTGCCGCCCGTCACCAGCAGCGTCTTGAACACCTGCTCGGCCGGCATCCCGATCTTCCTGGCCACCGTCGTCGCCGACAAGTCTTCAGGATCCACTTCGTACTCGCGCAGCTCAAACGGAATCCCCAGCGACTCAAGAAACCGCGCCCCATTCGTCTTCATAGTGTCGGGCTCCCCGGCTCAAAGCTGGCCACGCGCCCGGCCTTGAGCGCCAGTACCCAGTCCGCAATCGGAGCGGCAAGCTCCCGCTGGTGCGTCGTAATCACAATCGTTCGGCTGCTATGCCGGAACCCAGCCAGCAGCTCCACCATCTGCCGCGCGCTCTCCACGTCCATGTTGCTGAAAGGCTCATCCAGCAGCAGCAGTTCGGGCACAGGCAGCAGCACCCGTGCCAGCGACGTCCTCTGCCGCATGCCCTGCGAGTACTGGCCCAGCGTCCGCGTCAATTCCGGATCAAGCCCCACCTGCCGCAGCGCTTCGGCCGGCGTCAGGCACGCGCGCCCGGGATAAAGGCTCGCAAAGTAGCGCAGATTCTCCTGCGCCGTCAGCTCGTCGTACAGCATCGGCGCATGGCTCATGTAGCCGATCCGCTCCCGCACATCGTGCGGCTCGTTGTCGCCAAACATCTTCACCGTGCCAAAGCTCGGCCGCAGCAGACCTGCCAGAATTCGAAGCAGAGTCGACTTGCCCGCGCCGTTTTCGCCAATCAGCACATAGCAGTGCCCCGGCTCCAGATTCACTGAAACCTGGCGCAACGCCGCAAACGTGCCAAACAACTTTGACACCTGATCGAGCCGGGCGCAGGTCGGTCGGCCATCGGCCTCGAGTGAGTTTGCGGGCATTTAGTTTGTCGCGGTCTGCTTTGCTGCAGGGGAGGCGGGCGCCCCGCCCGATGCCGCGGCGTTTGCCGGCTTTCCTTGAGCGGCAGGCGCACCATTCGGCGTGGCCGGCGCGTACTTGCTCGCGCACTTGGCCTGCAGCACGGTCGCATGCAACTCGCCATCGCGCCCGTACGTGCCTTCCGCCAGAGCCTGAGAATTGTCCTTGAATGTATCCGGCGGCGGTTCCGAGCCTTTGTACTCCACCTTCAGCAAGCGGCCCGTCGCCGCCTTCGGATTGTGGCTCTCATACTCGTTCAGCACAAACGTCACGTGCGTGCCGTTCTGCTCAATCGACCCCGGCTGCACAAAACCTTCCACCCTCAGCTCGTTGTGATAGGCCTTGTCGCCCATCCCGCCAAGCTCCGCGATCGTCACGTAATAGCTCTTGTTGGCGCTGACGCCCGTAAACGCAAGCCAGGCAATGGTCCCCAGAATCACGGCCACTGCAATCCCTATCCGCCAACTGTTCGCTGAAGTCTTCATACCAATTTCAACGATACGAGTCTCTGCGTCCGGGGTCAATCAAATCAACCCCTCAGACGCCAACAAGTGTGATTTAAATCACACCAAGAGCCACGCCAGAAAGAAGATCCAGACCGGAAAGCTGTGCCCCATTCATCGCAGTTTTTTTGTCAAGTTCCATGACATGCTTTTTTCGCGATGAGTGGGCGGCGAAACCTCAGCCAACCCCCAACAAAGCCCCGGCGTGCCCCATCCTTTCGCCGTTTCTTGGCGAAAGTGCGGAATTGGCAAGCCCCAACCGGCCCAGTACCCCCAAACTGCACCAACTGCCAACAGACGAAAGGCGGTTATAGATCGCCGCTGTGCGTATGGCCAAAGCTCACTGAGGCCACTATGGCCGGCATCGCAATCATCGCTACGTAACAAAGTCCGATAAGAAAATCCATCATGGCAAATAATCCTCATGCGCAAGAAATTGCAGGTCGCATGCCAGAAAAATCGACCGGAGGAGCCAAAATATGAGGCGAGGCTCAAGATAAAGGCGAATTCCAGTCGCCCAGACAGATAACATGCCGGGTCCGGCTCGCCGGGTTCGGGAGTCAATTCGCTCCTAAAGGCAGCAAAATCAAAGAGTCTTCAGCCTCTGAAGGAAATCTCATTCCAGAATGGCGCTCCACCAGCCAATTCCAGCCCAAGGAATCCCATTCCGACGCAAACGCAGCAAATGCGAGAAAATCCATCCATGCCCGACTCGCCCGAGAAGCTTCTATCGCAGTGGGAAAACACCGATTCGCTCTTCGTGCCGGACCAGCTTCCCCTCCGTCTTGAGATTCTCGATCGGCTTGAAGTGCTTGATCAGCCAGAAGTTTCAGATCAATCTGCAGGTCCCGGCCAGCTCGACGCCCGTTTCCCTGAATCCGGCCCCGCCATTGTCAGCGCCCGTGCCCGCCGGCTGCGCGCCCGCCTTGAAGCCGCCAATGTGGAGCTCTACGCATCCATCCGGAGCTCGATCCGGCAGGGAAGCGTTCCCGCAGCCTTCGCCCGTCAGCTTGAACCGACGCCCATCCAGCCCGGCGGCCTCCACTACGACTATCTCGACGAACTCGTCGCCGGCGTCTTCGCCTTTGATCAACCAGGCGAGGCGCGGGCCCCAGCCGGCCCAGAGAATGTCTTCTACCAGCCAACGCCCGCCCGCCACATCTTCTCTCTGATCCGCCAGGCCGGCATAGCTGCTCGAGATGTCCTTCTCGATCTCGGCTCGGGACTGGGCCACGTCCCTCTGCTCGTCTCTGCATCTACCAGTGCGCGCGCCATCGGCGTCGAATTCGAACCGGCGTACGTCGCCTCAGCACGCAGTTGCGCGCAAAAACTCAATCTCGACCGTGTGAGTTTTCTTCTCGAGGACGCCCGCGACGCAGATCTCTCCATCGCCACCGTCTTCTATCTCTACACGCCCTTCACCGGGTCCATCCTGCGCACGGTCCTCTATCGGCTCCGAGCCCAGGCCAACCTCCGAGCCCAGGCCGAGCTGAAAGTGAGAGCCGCACCGCGCCCCATCCGCATCTGCACCTTCGGCCCCTGCACAATTACCGTCGCTCAGCAGCGGTGGCTAGTCCCAGACACATCCCCAGCCGAAGACCGCATCACCGTCTTCCGCGCTAGGAGTTAAGCTCTAAGCTTCTAGCTTCTAGGTTCTAGCTTCTAGCTACTAGCTACGAGCTTCGGGCTCTTAGTCATCCTTGGTTTACAAATTGACTGTCATCCTCCTGAGCGAGCGCAGCGAGTCGAAGGACCTGCGGTTGCTTTTCAGCCTATCCGCAGCAAAAGGTCTATTCCCGCAACAAACAAGCTAGTAGCTAGAAGCTGAAAGCCGACCCCTGACCCCTAGTTTCCCGCTTCCCCCAGCGTCCGCGCCGCCCGGTCAATTGCCTGGGTAAGCGCCGCCAATTGCGCCGCGGCCAACTCCGCGTCCCTGGCGTCAATCGCCTCATTCACACCGGGAATCACCACAGCCTCGTATCCCGTATACTCGCCCGGCGCGTAAATCGTGTGCCGGTACCAGGGACGGCGCGGCAAACCCTGCGCTGCAAGAAAGGCCGTTTCCGTCTGCCGCAGCGCAGCATTCAAGCCAGCCGCGTTTCCCGGTGGCGCCGTCTCCAGCGCCTGCGCCTTGACCGCCGCCGCTGCCAACCGTCTCGCCGCATCCTCCGCGCCGGCAAAGTCCAACGCGCCCATGCCCGCGTCCGCGGCCTTGTGTTTCGCCTCGCCCAGGTAAGCCGATATCTGCCGCGCATACGACACGTAGTCATAGGGCAGCACGTCTGCATCGGCCATGCGGATCGCTTCCAGCCCCAGCACCCGCGCCATCTCCTGCAGGTACACAAAGTGCGGATCGGCATTCATCGTGAACCACGCATAGTCGTCGAAGGTCGAGTGATACACCCCGTAAGGGCCGCCTGAGCCCACATCCGTCGACGGCACGCCCTCATGCTGCAGAAACGGCGTAAAGTCCGATCCCGAGCCCAGATCGCCTACGTTCACTTCCTCGCCCGGTAGCGGCGTGTGCGCCAGCCGTTTGTCCCTCTCGCTCGGTCCGCGCGCCCGCCACTGCTGAAAGACCGTTCCTCCCAGCGGGCTCGGCACTGCCTTCGTTACATCGCGCACAAACTGTTTCAGTGAGGGCACAGCCGACGCTGAAAAGTCCGGCCCGGCCACCGCAACGTCCGTGTTGAAGTAGGCTACCGCCTTCGCGAGAGCCTGCTCGTGCTGTTCCACCCACTCGGTCGACCCGATCAGGCCTTCTTCTTCCGCATCCCAACTGCAGAACACGATGGTGCGCTTCGGTCGCCAGCCTTCCTTCACCAGCGCGCCCACTCCATGCACCGCCTCCAGCATTGCCGCCGTTCCGCTTGACGGGTCCACCGCGCCATACACCCATGCGTCCCGGTGATTGCCCACCAACACCCATGCATCGGGATACTCCGTCCCTTTGATCTTGCCAATCACGTCCCAGATAATCCGTCGCTGGTAGTCCTGCTCGGATACCAGGTGGACCTTCACACCTCCCGGACCCACGTGGTAACGGAAGCCCAGCGCTCCCTGCCAGCCCTGCGGCACACCCGGCCCTTTCAACGCCTGCAGAATCGGCGCAGCGTCGTGATAGCTCAGCGGAATCGAAGGAATGCTCGGCTGATCGCCATTCGGCCCCGCATAGTCTTTCCTCCGCGCCGAGTCCGGCAGATCCAGCGTCGAGGCCACTCCCGGCGTCTCCGGGTCGCCCGGGTACCGTGACAGATTCTGCACCGATCCCCGCTGCACTGCCGTCTCCGGCCGCCACGGCCCCATCGGATACGCGTCGCCTTTGTAGTACCCATCGTCCTGCGGGTCACTGTAGATCAGCACTCCCGCTGCACCCCGCAACTCCGCCAGGTATACCTTGATTCCGCGAAAATTTGACCCGTACCGCACCATCACGATCTTGCCGTGCAGGTCCACGTGCTCGGCGTCCAGCTCCTTGAAGTCTTCGAGGCGTCCAAAGTTCGCATACACCACCTCGCCGGTTACATCGCCCGAGCCCGACGAGCCGTGGAACGGCATCACTACCCGCGGATCGTCCTGCTGCGCGTCGCCCTCCACGTGTTCTTTTGTAGGCCCGCTCATCAGCAGCTTGCCGCTCGCGTCGTACGCCTCCACCCGCTCCACCTTCGGCTGGTTCAGCAGCACGCGGTAGGGAACAATCTCCGTCTCCAGCCCCGCCGCGCGGAACTTTTCCGCCACGTACTCCGCCGTCTTGTGGTCTTCCGGAGTCGACGCCAGGTGCGGCGCGGCCGTCAGCGTCTTCAGGTGCTGGCCCGCCAGCCTCGCATCCGGCACGGCCAAAAACTTCTCCTCGATTTTGCCCTGCGCCGTGAAATCCGCGTAGCCCATCACCGCTGGCGCAGCAGCCGGCGATTGATCCTGCGCCATCAGCGGGAAGGGAAGCGCCGTCAGAAGAACAAAAAAAACCAACTGCCGTATTTCAGTCATCAGCAAACCAACTTTTTGGTGGATTTCGACTTGACGTTACAGATTCGTGGTTCGTTCCGAAAACATTCGAGGTTGGTTCCAGAAAAATTGAAGTGTTTTGTATCAGGGCACGACTTAAGTCGTGCCGCAAAAGCCGCAACATCTGGGTCGGGCTTCAGCCCCTGCCAGCCTCGCTCAACTAAGCGTCCCTGGCTCAGGAAATTCGCCGCACGTCTAATCTGCAGCCCACCCAGACCTGCTGCGCAACAGCAACCCCACAGCTTACACTAGCCAGAGAGGTCACGCGTTCTGAGCACCGAAAGAGATTCCCCATCTCTTGAACCCCAGTCCCTCGCCGTCGAAGAGGCAGCGGCCGCCACCCAGGCCTTCGCCACCGACACTGAGGAGAGCTGGCCGCAGGTGGTCAGCGCCCTGCGCCATCCCAGCTTCCGCCTCTTCTGGGCCGGCAACTTCCTCTCCAACATCGGCACATGGATGCAGAACGTAGCCCAGGGCTGGCTCGTGCTCACCCTCACCAATTCTGCCTTCTGGCTCGGCGTCGTCGGCTTTGCCGGAGCCATTCCGTTCCTCATCTTTACCATCTTCGGCGGTGTCGTCGCCGATCGAGTCAACCAGCGTCGCATGCTCCTCGTCACGCAAACGGCCATGATGTTTCTCGCCTTCGTCCTGGCCACACTCACCTGGCTCAAGCTCATCACCGTCTGGGAGGTAGTCGTCCTTTCCTTCCTCAACGGCATGGCCAACGCCATCAACACGCCCGCCTATCAAGTCCTCGTTCCCCGCCTCGTCCCCCGCAAGGACCTAACCAACGCCATCGCCCTCAACTCCGCTCAGTTCAACCTCTCCCGCATTCTCGGCCCCACCCTCGGCGGATACTCCATGGCCATCTTCGGCATGGCCGGCAACTTCTTCCTCAATGGATTCAGTTTTCTCGCGGTACTCTTCGCGCTCATGCGCATCCGCTACCCTGAGCAGCAACCCCGCCGTCACGCCAGCTTCTTTCTCAGCCTGCGCCAGGGGTTCGGTTACTTGCGCGGCAACCCGCAGATGCTCGTCCTCATCTGGATGACGGCCGTGTTCAGTTTCCTCGCCGTTCCCTTTCTCTACTTCATCCCCTTTTTCGCGCGCATGCAGTTGCACACCGGTGAGTCCGGCCTCGGATGGCTGCTCGCCGCTTCAGGCCTGGGCGCCGTCTGCGGATCGGTCACCGTCGCCGCCCTCGGAACCCTCCGTCATCGCGGCCGCGTCATCATCATCGCCGGACTCTTCTTCTTCTCCGCAATCTCCGGCTTCAGCTTGTCACACATTTTTGTGCTCTCGCAGTGCATGCTGCTGGTCGAGGGCTACAGCGCCATCCTCATGATCTCGTCGTTCAACGTAGCCCTCCAGCATCTCGCTTCCGACGAAATGCGCGGCCGCATCATGAGCATCTACGCCACCTGCTTCCTCGGCCTGCCCCCTATCGGAGCCCTGATCGT
>Ga0182014_10004486_pt1 | contig 15971 bp, 13 predicted proteins | sample 612S2DmetaG_FD_120489 | JGI IMG/M metagenome (GOLD analysis project Ga0182014, IMG submission 120489) | Permafrost microbial communities from Stordalen Mire, Sweden - 612S2D metaG | ecosystem: Environmental > Terrestrial > Soil > Wetlands > Permafrost | place: Sweden: Stordalen | collected... | reverse complement strand
GCACGGTGATCCTCCTGAGCGGGGTTTGCGCGTCTCGTCAACACGTATTATCCCTGCTCGGGAGGATCTTTAGTAGCCAGATCGGCGCCGCTCCCCGGGTGCTCGTGAAAGATCCGGGCTAGAGGGAGAGCGGAAGCACGGCGACCGCAGCCGACAGGCCCGAAAGCGCCAGGGGCGAGCCGCCTGTCGGCCGGGCGAATGCTCGTCTGGGCGTCCTCGCGTTGGCCATCCTGGCCCTGGTGTGGGGCTACAACTGGGTGGTCATGAAGATCGGCCTGCGCTACTCGCAGCCGTTCACCTTCGCGGCGTTGCGCACCTTTCTTGGGGCCGTCGTGCTTTTCGGGCTTCTGGTCGCGCTGCGCCGCCCCCTGAGACCCAGAGCGCTCGTCCTGACCGGCCTCATCGGACTGCTGCAGACCACCGGGTTCGTGGGCCTCGCCATGTGGGCTCTGGCCAGCGGCGGGGCGGCCAGGACCTCTGTGCTGGTCTACACTATGCCGTTCTGGCTCGTGCTCATGGCCTGGGTCGTCCTCGGCGAGCGTCTGGGAAGGCTGCAATGGGCGGCGGTCGCTGTGGCCTTCGGGGGGCTCGTCCTGGTGCTGAGCCCATGGCGCCTGCACGGCCTGTCCAGCAGCCTGCTGGCGGTGGGAGCCGGCTTTCTGTGGGCGGCGAGCGCGATCGTGGCAAAGATCCTGCAGAGACGCCACGACGTCGACCTGCTCTCCCTCACCGCCTGGCAGATGCTCCTGGGATCCGTGCCGCTCGTCGCCATCGCCTTTCTGACATCTTCCGGACCGCCGGTCTGGTCGGCCGCGCTCGTCTGGACGCTGGCCTATAACGTTCTGCTGGCCAACGCCCTGGCCTGGTTTCTGTGGCTCTACACGCTGCGCGTGCTGTCGGCGGGCCGGGCCGGGCTCGGCACGCTGGCGACTCCGGTCGTCGGCGTGACCGCGGCCTGGATCCAGCTTGCGGAGCGGCCGAGCCTTGCGGAGACGATCGGCATGGCGCTGGTCGTCGGCGCACTCGGCCTGGCATCCCTGGCGCAGACCGTGGCGGTGCGGCATACCCCGCCGAAGTCTGCCCAGCTCTGAGCCGAGGGGCAGGGCGCTGCCCAGGATCGAGCCCACTGCCCCTTCGCGAGAAACTCTCAGGAGACTCCAAGGCAACGCTCAGAGTCTTTTCAGTGCGGCCGGTTACAACTGTGCTGACAGGTAAATGACACCGAGCCCCTCCGGCCTGGCGACGATCAAGCGAGGCGGGGTGGCGCTCCGGTGGCGCAGCGAAAACGTGGAGGGACGATGTCAGATCCATCGTCGCCGGGCGGGCCCTTCGGGGGCCCCGGTCCCGACGAAGCAGGAACCGCCAAGATCGAGTTCGACCGTGCCGCGGCGAGTCCCCCGAACACGCCCTGGAGCGCGCCCGACACCGGCTGGGAGACGCCGAGCCCGCAGGTGGTGGGCTGGGGTCCGCCTCCGCCGCAGGCCGGCTGGACCGCGCTGCCGGGTGGCGGCTGGAGTCCCCCGGCCCAAGCCGAGGCGACCTGGATCGCGCCGCCCTCGCCGCAGGAAGCAGAAAGTCCGCCACTCCCGCCGGCTGCGGGGTCGCAGCCTCCCTACCCTTCGCAAACAGTCGGCCCGCGTCGCCGGCGCCGTTTTGCGCGCATCGCAGCCAGCGCCTTGCTGGTCGGCGGCGCCGTGTTTCTCGGTGTGGCCCTCAGTCACGACTTCACCCAATCGCACACCGCCACGACGTCGCAGACACAGCCCGCCGCCGGTTCCGGCGCGAGCGGCTCGAGCGGCTCGGCCCTAGGTAACGGCGCCGGCTCCGGCTCGAGCGGTTCCGGCAGCTCCGGCGGCTCGGTCTTCGGCGGCAGCAACTCCGGGTCGAGCGGTTCCGGCTCGGATGGCTCTGGCGGCTCGATCTTCGGCGGCAGCGGCTCCGGCTCGAGCGGTTCCGGCTCGGATGGCTCTGGCGGCTCGATCTTCGGCGGCAGCGGCTCCGGCTCGAGCGGTTCCGGCTCGGATGGCTCGTCGAGCACCGGCTCGCCCGGCGCGGGCGCCCCGAGCAACGTGACCTCGATCGCCGCGGCGGTCGATCCGGCTCTTGTCGACATCAACGTCACGCTCGGGTACCAGTCCGCCCAGGCGGCGGCCACCGGCATCGTCCTGAACTCCTCGGGTCTCGTGCTCACCAACAACCACGTGGTCGACGGCGCCACCACCATCAGCGCCACCGACGTGGGCAACGGCCGGACCTACTCGGCGACGGTCGTGGGCTACGATCCCAGCCACGACGTCGCCCTCATTCAGCTGCAAGGCGCCTCTGGTCTCAAGGCGGCGCAGCTCGGCGACTCCACCAGGGCGACGGTCGGCCAGGCCGTGGTGGCCGTGGGCAACGCCGGCGGCGCCGGCGGCACGCCCAGTGCGGCCGGCGGCTCGCTGGTGGCTCTCGATCAGCAGATCACCGCGGGCGACTCGAGTTCCGGCAGCTCCGAGCAGCTGAGCGGCATGCTCCAGACCAACGCCGACATCCAGCCGGGCGACTCCGGCGGGCCGCTGGTCAACACCGCCGGCCAGGTGATCGGTATCGACACCGCCGGCGCCTCGAGCGGCGACTCGTTCAGCTCGACACAGACCACCCAGGGCTTCGCCGTCCCGGTGAACACGGCGCTGGCGATCGTCACGCAGATCCAGAATCACACGGCTTCGTCTACCGTGCACATCGGCGCGACCGCGTTTCTGGGCATCGAGATCCAGCCCGCCGACAGCCAGAGCGGCTTCGGCAGCGGCAGCCTCGGCGGTCAGTCCGGCACGTCGGCCTCCGGCGCGACCGTCGCCGGGGTGCTGTCGGGTTCGCCGGCGGCACAGGCCGGCCTGACGACCGGCGATGTGATCGTCTCGGTCGACGGCCAGACTGTCGACTCCCCGACGACCCTGAGCTCACTGCTCAGCAGCCACCATCCCGGCGACAAGGTCCAGATCGGCTGGACCGACTCATCGGGCGCCCAGCAGACGGGCACCGTCCAGCTCGCCAGTGGACCGGCCGCCTGAGAACGGCAGCTCACAGACGGGCTTCGTCACCGGCGCCCCCGCCGCAGTCGCGGCGGGGGCGCCGCCGCGTGTGACACGGCCGCGACGCGATAGACTCTCCGGTGATGCGATGCACAGCGAACAGGCGCAGATGATGGTCGGACTCGCTGCCCCGATGACCCGCGGCCCCCGGCCCTAGCGCCTCGTGATCAGCGCCCCGTTTCGCCGACCCGCTTCGCGCGCGACGCTGCTCACGCTCTCTCTGGGGCACGGCTGCGCCGACCTGTGCTCGGGCGCGCTGTTTGCCCTGCTGCCCTTCCTGGTCGTGGAGAGGCACTACAGCTACGCGGCCGCCGGCGTGTTCGCGCTCATCGCCAGCGCCGCCAGCGCCGTGTTCCAACCTCTCGTCGGCGCCCAGGGCGACCGCACCGAGGCACACTGGTTGCTGACCGCCGGGCTCATCGTCACCGGGCTGGGCATGGGGGCCGTCGGGTTTGCGTCAAGTTACCCCCTCACGCTGCTCGCCGTGGCCATCTGCAGCGCCGGGGCCGCCACCTTTCATCCCGAAGGCGCCCGCTGGGCGCGTCACGTCGCCAGCAGCCGAGTCACCGCCGACATGAGCGTCTTCTCGGTGGGCGGCGGTGTCGGCTACGCTCTCGGCCCTCTGGTGGTGGCGGCCGCGCTCGTGCCCTTTGGCTTGCACGGCACGGCGGTCATCGCCCTCGTCCCCCTGGCCGCGGCGGCGGTCGTCGGTGTGGCGTTGCGGCGCTTCCATGCCCGGCCGGCGAGCGCACACGGGCTGCCCCGCCAGGCGGAGCCACTCGGCTCGGAGTGGCGCCCGTTCGCCTGTCTTGCCGCACTGTTCTGCGTCGCCTGTGGGGTCACCACCGGCCTGCTCACGTACGTGCCCCTGTTCCTGGTCCAGGCCCGCGGCACGAGCCCCGGGACAGCCAATGTGATGAGCAGCGTCCTGCTGGGCGCCGCGGCCGCCGGCACGCTGCTGGGCGGCGTGGCCGCGCAACGCTTCGGGCGGCGTCTCGTGCTGCTCGTGCCGCAGCTCCTGCTCGTGCCGGCGATCGCCCTGCTGCCGAGCCTGAGCTACGGCGCCATGATCCCCGTGGTGGCTCTGATCGGCCTCTCGATGAACGCCAACGTGAGCGTCGCGCTCGTGCTGGCGCAGGAGTACCTGCCGGCCCGCATGGGCCTCGCCACGGGCCTGACGATCGGCCTCTGCGGCGGCGTCGGCGGCCTCGTCGCGGCCGCGCTGGGCCTGCTGGGCGACGCCGCGGGGCCGAGCTCGGTGCTCTATGCGATCGCCGCGCTGCCGCTGGTGGTGGCCGTGCTGGCGCTCAGGCTGTCGCGGCCGCTGGCCGCGCCGCCCGAGACCGTCTGGAGCCTGAGGGCCGAAGCCGGGCGCTAAAAGTGGCGCGCCATCCCGCGCGGCCGCTGCGCGGAAGGCTCCGTCGAGGCAAGGCCGGTTCCGCCTTGTGCGCGAGTCACGCTCGCGCCTTTAGAAGCCTCATATGCAGTCGAACAGGGCGTAGTCGGCGCCGCCGGCGGCGGCCTGGCCGCCGCCGGCGCCCGGCAGGCGGGCGGAGCTGGAGGCCGCGACCACCGCCTGCCTTTCGCTCATGAGCTCGGCGAAGACTGGTCGCACGAAGTCGCAGTACGGGAAGGGCGCACCCGGGCCGCCCGGCAGATCGCGCACGCGGGCGGCGTAGTGAGCCTGCATCCAGCACTCGCCGCCGCAGGCGTCGACGACCCGACAGGCGGCGCACTCGGCGCGATCGCGCGCCCGCGCGGCGCGCAGCAGGCGCAACCCGGGGGACGATCGCCAGATGTCGTCGAGCCGGTCACGGCGCAGGTCGCCGGCCACGAACGCCGGATCGCCGGCCGTGATCGTGCAGGCGTAGACCTTGCCATAGGGGTCGATCGCCAGATCCCGGCAGCCGGCGGTGCAGAAGTCCTGGGGCTGGGCGAGTCGCCGGCGCCAGGCAGCCAGATTGTCGACGGTCAGATCGAGCTCGCCGGCGACGGCGACGAGTTCGCGCAGCCCCGCCAGCATCTCGGCGCCGCTGGGCACGAGGTCGAGGTCGGCGGCCAGTCCGCCGCGCTGATGAGGCAGGATCAGATGCAGGCGGGTGACCCCGACGCCCTCGAGCTCGCGCGCCAGCGCAGTCAGCCCGGGCAGCGTCGGCCGCAGCAGCACGGCGTTGGCCACGGGCTCGAGCCCAACCGCCAGCAGGTTGGCGATCGAGTCGATCACCGCGGCGTGATTGCCCGGCGCGCGCAGCTCGTCGTGGATCTCTTCGGGACCGTCGATGCTGACCAGCGGTCGCAGGCGGCCGTGCCCGGCGGCCGCGAGCTCGGCGGCCAGCGCCGCCGTGATGGGACTGTTGAAGAACAGCCGGGCCTTCAGGCCGTGGCACCCGGTGACGTGTTCGAGCAGCTCACAGAGATCGTCGCGCAGCAGCGGATCGCCGCCCAAAAAGACGAAGCTGACCGCGCCCAGCGCGGCGCAGTCGTCGATCGCCCGCCGCCACTCGGCGGTGGTGAGCTCGTCGGGCTCCCAGGGGTTGGCCCGGTTGTAGCAGTGCCGACAGGCGCTGCCGCAGCGGTTGGTCACGTGCAGGTAGACCTCGCGCAGGCCCGACCCGACGCTCGCCTGACCACGCAGCCCCGACCCGACGCTCGCCTCACCGCGCAGGCCGGCGTCCGTGGTGAGGCGCGCGAGGACGGGCAGATCGGCGGCCTCGTCGACATCGAGCCACAATGGCAGTTGGACCGCCTCGAGGCCGGCCCTGGAGGCCTCGGCCAGGGTCCAGGAGAGCAAGGCGGCGGTCCCCATCGGCGCAGCTTCGATCAGGTGGCGCAGCGCGCCCTGGTGCGCCAACCAAGTCTGACGGTCGACCCCCACGGCGTAGTAACCGCCGTCGAGCGCGGGACCGAGCACGACCCGGCCCGCCGCGAGGCGGTCGACGGCGAGCCGCAGGTACCGGCCCGGGATCGCCGGACTGTCGCTGTTCAGGGCAACGACCGACTCGGCGCCGGCGGCAAACAGGTCGGCAAAGACGGCGGCGAGACGCTCCGCGAGGGTCTCGCCACGCTGCTCCAGCTCGACCCAGCGAGGCCCGTGCGGCGGCAGCGGCCGCGCGCCGCCCGGACTGGGCACAAAGGCCAGCGCCAGCGCCACGCCGACGAGCTTCTCGGCCTGGGCCAGGGTCGACTCGAGCAGACGGCGATAGACGGCCAGAGCCTCGTCGGCGCCGATCGTCGCCGCCAGCCGGGTCTTGACGCGGCCGGCCACGAGCGGCTTGGCCATGACGGCGATGACCGCGGCGCCGGCGAGGGTCGCGGTCCGGCCGCGATGGTCGGAACGGCTCATACGGGGTACCTCATGTCACCAGTATCGGTCACGGCCGCCGCCACGGGAAGCGCAACGTCGGCCGGGCGCGGTCGGTCGCCTCGCGACCGGAGCCGCACCACCGCAGCCTGCGGCCTGGTCAGCGCCAGGGCCGCACGCCGGCGGGCAGGGCCGGCGCGAGCGCCTCGGGCAGCGGCGCCAGCAGGCCCAGAGCGACCGGCAGCGCCGTGCCGGACGCAAGCCCGAGGGCCAACGGCGTGAGCCAGTACCAGGCATGCACGATGGGCAGGCAGACCACGAGCAGCGTGGCGGTCCAGGCGAAAGCGCGACCCGTCGCCGGGCGTCCGCGCAGGCTCCGAGCGATCCAGATAGCGCCGCCGACAAACAGCGCGGCGCACATGTCCCGAGCCGCGCCGGCGGGCAGCACGACGCGCACGGCCGCATAGACGAGCGAGCCGCCGAGCCACGTGGTGCCGCTCTCGAGCAGTGAGCCGAACGCGCCTCCGTGCAGCAGATACGGCAGATACGGCGCCACGAGCGCCGGGACCAGACCGGCGAGAAAGCGAGCGGGCCGGGCCCGCCCGCCGACCAGCGCCGGGATCACCAGCGCCAGGGGCGTGAGCTTGAGCGCCCCGGCAAGGCCCAGGGCGACACCCGCCCAGCCGTCGCGTCCGCGGCGCAGCAGACCGGCGGCGAGCACGACCAGCAGAACCGCCGTGACCTCTAGGTGGGCAGCCTCCCACGTCTGCAGGATAACGGCCGGACAGAGCAGGTAGAGCACGAGCGCGGTCCTGCGCCGCTTTGTGTCTGCCAGCCACCAGACCGCCCACGCCGTGAGCGCGTCGGCAAGGCCGAACAGGACCTTCAAGGCGACCACGCCGCCGTGAAGGTCGGCGATGGCGGCAAAGCCGAGCTCGGCGAGCGGAGGGTAGACCGTGCGCAGCTCCGGGTGGTTGATGCGGCCGCGGTCTGCGTAGGCCACGACGTCGAGACGATGGTCGGCCGGTGCGTACCGGTACGGGTTCAGGCCGGCGAGCTGGACCCGCCCGTCCCAGACGTAGCGGTAGACATCGTCGCTCAGGCTCGGGGCGAACGGCAGGAAGATCAACCGCATGGCGACGGCGGCCACCAGCGCGGCGCGCAGCGACACGCTGGCCGCCGCCGTCGCCAGCACAGCGAAGCCGGCGACCGACACGACATAGAGGACCGCAAACCGGGCGTGGTCGCCCAGCAGACCGCCCGCCGACCATTCGGACACCGCCAAGGCGGTCAGCGCGCCGCAGATCAGCGCCAGCCCCAGCCAGGCGCGCGCAGCAGCGGCGCCGGCACGGGCGAACTGCTCGTCTGGCTTGCCCATGTCCCCCTTGCCTCGTCTGCGCAGGATAACGCCGCCAGCACGACGTTCCCAGCCGGCTCGTCGCCGAACGTCGCCTGTCGCCGGTCTGCCGCCCGCCGGTCTGCCGGTCGCCGGTCTGCCGCCCGCCGGTCTGCCGGAGGCGTAGACTGCGACGAGCCGACGTGGACCAGACCGTGCAACAGACCGACTCCGACCAGTTCCGCATCGTCGTGCCCGTTCTCAACGAGGCCGCGGCGCTGCCGGCGCTGCTTGCCGAACTGTGCGCGCTCGATTTGCTCCAAGTCACGATCTTCGTCGACAACGGCTCGACCGACCAGAGTCGCCGGCACATCGAACGTGCCGGCGCGACGCTGCTGGGCGAGCCCCGGCGCGGCTACGGCTACCCGTGTCTTACCGGGGCTCGCGCCGCGCTACAGACCGGCGCCGCGGTGGTGATCTTCATGGAGGCCGACGGCACCGACGATCCCAGCGAGGCTCCCGTTCTGGCCGCTCCCGTGCTCGCGGGCCGTGCCGACCTCGTGATCGGCTCGCGGCGGGCGGCGGTCCACGGCCGCCAGGGCCACATGCCGCTCCACCAGCGACTCGGCAACGACTGGCTGGCGTTGGCCCTGTGGGTGCTGTTCGGCCTGCGACTGAGCGACGATGGACCGTTCCGGGCGGTGAGCGGCCCGCTCCTCGAGCGCCTCGCGCTCGAGGAGCGGGCCTACGCGTTTCCCACCGAGATGGCCGTCAAGGCGCGCTTGCTGAACGCCCGCATCCTCGTGGTCGACACGCCCTACCGCCTGCGCAGCGGCCGCTCCAAGATCGCCGGCACCTGGCGCGGTTCGCTGCTTGCCGTGCGCGACATCACCTGGTGTCTGGCACGACTGCGGCTCTGCGGTTTTCGCACCGGCGAAGCAACGCCGCGGCACGTCCGTGGCTGGCTGTGCTGACGATCCACGACCCCGGCCGGCCTCGCGCGCGCGCGAGCCCGGGCGCGCGCCAGCGCGTCCTGACCTAATACACCGGCAAGCGCGGACGCGGCCGCCGGCGCGCGAGCAACGCGTCGAGGCCGAGCGTGCGGCCCGACTGCGACACGGCCACGACCAGGCAGATCGCGGCCAGCGCGATGTACGTGCCCGGCCAGTCCTTGGTGCCCGATGTCGCGACCAGCAGATTGAGCTGAAAGAGGCCGCCCAGCAGGCCGGCGACCGGCGTGAAGAGCCCCAGGACGAGGCAGGCTCCCACGAGCAGCTCGACGACGAGCTGCCCGGGCGCGATCAGCGACGCGTGGGGCAGCATCACCTGGCGCAGGAAGCTGCCGTAGACCCCGACCTTGGTGGTGGCGGCGTAGCCGGCGACGAAGCCGTGCCAGCCGCTGCCCGAGTAGAGCCCCTTGGCCAGGTTGTCGCCCCAGACGGCCAGGAAGATCGCCCCCATGAGGGTACGCAGGCAGGCGAGCGCGAGGTAGGCACGGCGTTCTCGGCCGGCGGCGGGCGTCGTGGCCACGGTATCTCCCTTCGTCGTCGGCCCGAGCCTATGCCAGCCGGCCGCACCGCTACAACGTATCGCGGCCGCCACGTCGGCACCCCAACTGACGGCGAGCTCTATTTTCTGCACAACATCGTCTGCAAATGGGAACGCTGTGGGAAAGTCATCGCCTCGCGACCGAGCGGGGCGGAGCGCAACCAAAGGGAGACATCATGGCCATCCTCAGTGGCTCGATCGAGGCGGATGTGCCGATCGCCTTCGCCGATCGCGAATGGACCGAATTCGTGTTTCGCAATCTCTACGGCAACTACGCGAAGGGCTTCGCCGACGTGGCCGCGTCGATCAACGAGTCCGACGCCGACTCCGGCACGGTGAAGTTCGAGACGGAGGGCGAGCGGCTCGTCAAGGTGTCGGTCGAGCTGGAATACACAGCGCGTGCCGGCGGTGACCCCGGCGAAGAGGTCAGCCGCGCCCAGGCACGCCTGGACCGCGACCTCGAGAGGTACCGCACCTTTCTTCTGAAGCGCTGCGAACAGGAGAGCTGCCGGACGAGCTGAACCGGCGAAGCGTGGGCCGGGTGAGCGGTCGTCGGCTAGTCGAGCAGGTCACAAAGCTGCTGCGAGTCGCGAAAGCCGCGCAGCTTGGCGAGCGTCTTGGCTTCGATCTGACGGACGCGCTCGCGTGAGAGGCCAAACTCCCGACCGACCTGGTCGAGCGTGCGTGGCTGGCCGTCTTTGAACCCGAAGCGAAGCTCGACCACCCGGCGCTCGCGCTGCGTCAGGGCGTCGAGCAGGCGCTCGACCTGCGCGCGCCGCTCGGCCTCGCCGGCGGCGGCGAGCGGCTCGATCGCCGCCTGGTCTTCGATGAGCTCGCCCAGAAGCGAGTCCTCGCTTTCGCCGCTCGGCGTCTCCAGGCTCAGCGGTACCCGGCCGGTGCGGGTGATCTCGCGCACCTTCGCGGCGTCAACGCCCATCTCGACGGCGATCTCTTCGGGCGTCGGTTCGCGACCGCCCTGCTGTTCGAGACGGCGCCGCGCGGCGAACAGCTTGTTCTGGGTTTCGATGACATGCACCGGCAGGCGGATCGTACGTCCCTTATCGGAGAGAGCGCGGGTGATCGCCTGGCGGATCCACCAGTAGGCCAGGGTCGAGAACTTAAATCCACGACGATAGTCGAACTTCTCGACGGCCAGCATGAGGCCGAGGTTGCCCTCCTGGATCAGGTCGAGCAACGGCAGTCCGCAGCCCTCGTAGCGCTTGGCGATGCTCACTACAAGGCGCAGGTTGGCCTCGATCATGGTGCGCTTGGCGACCATGTCGTGGCGCTCGATGCGCTTGGCCAGCGCCACCTCCTGGGCCGCCGAGAGCAGCGCCACGCGACCGATCCGCGAGAGGTAGGCGTGTACCGGGTCGCGCGACTGGTCGAGTACACGAAGATCGAGCTCGGGGGCTCCGACGCCGATCGCCTCTTCGGTGAGCGGCGCCTCCGCGTCTTCGATGACATCGATGCCGAGGTCGGCGAGCATCGAGAGCAGGTCCTCGGCCTCGCCCGGGGTGAGTTCGGCATCGCGCACGACGGCGGCGACGTGCGCGCTGTCCAGGTAGTCCTGCTCGCGGCCCTGAGCGATCAGGTCGACGACCTCGTCGCTCAGCGCCTCGAGAAGATCGCCGGCCTCGGGTTTATCGCTGTGATTGTTCACGGCTTCACAAATACCCACTTGTGCCAGCCGTAATCCCCCGGCGGCGGCGCCGTCTCGCACAAGCCCGGTACGCCACGGCGCCGGGTACCGTGCCGCTGCCTGCCCGGCGCCCTTCGCGCCCTCTGAGCCTTTGTCGGCCGTCAAGAAGCCAGCGGCCGATGATACGCTGAGCGCCATGGTACGCCCCGAGTCGACCGACCGGCTTTGCCTCTGCCCCACTGCGGCACGTGAGTCCAGGGCTCGCGCGGGCTCTCCTGTTCTCATTGCGGCCTGCGGCCGTGCGGAGCCGCGGCCGCCGGCATGAGCGACGACACGAAAGTGGCCGCCGGCGCCACGCCGCACCGCGACCCGCTCGGCTACGCGATCGTCATCGTCTCCTACCTCGGCATGGCCGGCAGCGCGCCACTGGTAGCCTGGGCGGGCGCGCCGGCGGCGATCATCCTCATGGTGCGCATGGCTTTTGCCGCCCTGGCGCTCGGCGCCGTCTTTGCGCGGCGCCCGATGATCGCCGACTGGCGCCGTCCAGGCGCCGCCTGGCGGCTCATCGTGATGGCGGCGATGTCGTCGCTCACGCTGCTGCTGTACTTCTATGCGGTGCTCCACACCAGCGTCGCCATCGCCATGTTCCTGCTCTTCTTGATGCCGCTCTGGGTGGCGCTCATCGCGCCGCGCGTCTTTCACTCGCCGCGCGAGCCGATCGTGTGGCCGGCGCTCGGCCTCGCCCTGGCCGGCCTGACCGTGGTCCTCGTCCCCGATCTGCTGGGCGGCGGCGTCAGGCTCTCGCTGGCCGGTCTGTTGGCGGCGCTTACCGCCGGATTCGGCTACGCGGCCTACACGATCTCGGTCAAGGGGCTCACCAGGATCGTGGCATCGACCACCATCTCGATGGCGGAGGCCGCCGGCGACACCGTGCTCGTGGCCCCGCTGGCCCTGTGGCAGTTCAGCAGCAGCGGCTACCACCTCGACGGGCGTGCCTGGATCGCCGCCGCCGTGATGGGCGTCGCCTGCACGGCGATCCCCTACACTCTCTGGGTCGAGGGCACGCGCCGCGTGCGCGTCGAGCAGGTCACCATTCTCGGCTACATCGAGCCGGTCGCGGGGCCACTGTACGCCGTGTTCCTCGTGAGCCAGATGCCCAGCGTGTGGACCGTGATCGGCGGCGCCCTGATTTTGGGCGCCGGCCTGCTGGTGGTGGTGTTCGGCCGCGGCGAGGGAGAAGACTCGATCGCCGCGTCCTGCGAACCGGAACCGCTCTGACCACACGACCGTGTCTGTCCCGCGACAGGGTGAGCTCCGAAAGGCACGGCCGCCGGTGAGGCGCCGGCTGCGTGCATGAATGCCGGGCAGGGGTTCCTCGCGTGTCGGCCCACCGGTTTTCGCAGCGGCGGGGCGGGGCAGATGCGTGGTCAGACCTGCACGACGACGCGACCGGCGCTGCCGCCGGCCGCCAAGGAGGCGGCATGAGCGGCAACAGCGACAAGACCATCCTGGTCACGGGCATCACAGGCCAGCAGGGCGGGGCGGTGGCGCGGCGCCTGCGGGCCGACGGCTGGCAGGTCCGAGGCCTCACGCGCGACCCCGAAAGCGACAAGGCCCGGCCGCTGCGCGACCTCGGCATCGAGCTCGTGCAGGGCGATCTCACCGACGAGCCCAGCCTGCGAGCCCCGCTCGAGGGCCTCTACGGCGTCTTTGCCGTGGCGACCCCCTTCGAAAAGGGCGCCGAGAACGAGATCGCCCAGGGCAACACGCTGGGCGACGTGGCCGCGACGGCCGGCGTAAGCCACTACGTCTACTCGTCGGTCGGTTCGGCCCAAAAACGGACCGGCATTCCGCATTTTGAGACCAAGGCGGTCATCGAAGATCACCTCAAGGGTCTCGATCTGCCGCTCACGATCGTGCGGCCGGTCTACTTCATGGAGAACCTGACGGGCTGGGCCACGCAGGACTCAGACGACGGTCTGGCCCTGATGACGCCGCTCCTGAGCACCACCCGCCTGCAGATGATCGCCATGGACGACATCGCCGCGATCGTCGGTGTCGTCTTCGCCCAGCCCGCGCGTTACATCGGCAAGGCCTTCGACATCGCCGGCGACGAGCTCACCATGCCCGACGCCGCCAACGTCCTGGGCGCCGCGATCGGTGAGCCGGTGCGCTACGTGCAGGTGCCCTGGGACACGGTGCGCGGCCAAAGCGAGGACATCTGCCTCATGTACGAGTGGTTCGAGCGCAAGGGTTACAGCGTCGACATCGCCGACGTGCGCAAGATGTATCCGGAGCTGCTCGACTTTCGCGCCTGGGTGGCGCGCGGCGGCGCCCGACCGCTGGCGACACGCCACGCCATCTGAGACCGGGCCGCTCATGAGCGCGCCTGGCGTTCGCGCAGGCGCGGCAGCCTGAGCCGCGGGAGGCAGAGCCGCGGCAGACTGAGCCGCCGTTCAGGATGCGGCTCGGCGGACCGCCAGCATCCGCCGCCGGCTGGCGAGAACGACCCAGACCAGCAGGGCCAGACCGAAGGCCGTTTCGACGTACCACCAGGGCACCGGCCCCTGGGCGTAGCCGAGGCCCAGCGACCAGACCCAGGGCTCGACAACGAAGGGCGCCGCCAGGGCGAGACCGTCGAGCAGCGCCCGCGAGCGGCCCCAGGCGTCGCCGAACAGGCCGTAGACAAGTCCGGTCAGCGCCCCCGCCAGCAGCCACGAGGCGACGAAGGCGACCGACGCCGGCCCCCAGGCGCCGCCGGGACCGAAGAAGCCGATCATGCTCGCCGTGCAGGTCAGCGTACCGCCGGCCAACGCCCAGGCTCGCGAGCGCTGAGCCCAGCCCGCGAGAAAGGGCAGCACGAGCCAGGTGCTCCCCAGGTTGCCGACCCAGAAGACCGTGGAAGAGCGTGGCAGGGGGATCCGCGAGTCGAGGGCGCCGAAGGCCCAGCCGGCCAGCATGAACGCGACAAGCAGAAGCATCCGTCTGCGCATGGCTGTTCAGCATACACGCCGCGCCGGGACGCCCGGAGCGTGACCCGGACACGCACGCCGGGGTGCGCAGTCGACGGCCGCGACACTCCCGCCCTCCGGCGAGGGCCGGCCAACGCTCTCCCCACCGGCGCCCATCGCACTATCATGGTAGACGGCGCCGGGAACGTGCTCGCCTCGCGCGATCTCCCGCCGCCGACAAAGTGGTGCGCAGCGCACCCCATCATCACGACACGGAGCGATCATGAGCCCGACCAGGAACACGAATCCGCTCGCCGCTCGAGCCTTTCTCATTGGCAGCGGCATCGCCGCGCTGGCGAGCGCCGTCTACCTCGTCAAGGACGCGGGCGTGCCCGGCGGCAACATCCACGTCCTCGAAAAGGACGCTCTCGTGGGCGGGGCCCTCGACGGCGCCGGCGACCCCGAAGCAGGCTTCGTGGTACGAGGCGGGCGCATGCACGAGCTGCACTACACCTGCTACTGGGAGCTGCTGTCCTTCATCCCGTCGCGCGACGACCCCACGGTGTCGGTGCGCGACGAGTCCTTCGATTTCAACAGCCGTTTCGTCTCTAACGCCCAGGCGAGGCTCCTGCGCGGCGGCAAGCGGCTCGATGTCTCCTCGTATGGTCTGAATCTCAAGCAGCAGGCCTCGCTGCTCAAGCTGACGGTCGAATCGGAAGCGTCGCTGAGCAACAAGCGCATCCAGGACTGGTTCGACGAGGACTTCTTCGCCACCAACTTCTGGCTCATCTGGACGACGATGTTCGCCTTCCAGCGCTGGAGCAGCCTGGCCGAGATGAGACGCTACATGAGGCGCTTCATCCATCTGGTGGACGGACTGAACCGGCTCGGCGGCGTGCTGCGCACCAAGTACAACCAGTACGATTCCGTGGCCCTGCCCATGCGCGACTACCTCGCCGACAAGGGCGTGCACTTCGAGCTCGGACAGGAGGTCGTCGACATCGACTTCGATCTGCGGGCCGACGCCAAGACGGCGACGCGCCTGAGCTTGAAGGACGGCTCCGAGATCGCTCTTGGGCAGGGCGACTACGTCTTCATCACCAACGGCTCCATCACCGAGAGCACCGACAACGGCGCCTGGGAGCGGACCGCCGAGCTGAAGGGCGTGGCCGAGTCGGGCTCGTGGCAGTTGTGGAAGAAGCTCGCCGCCAAGGACCCGGCCTTCGGCAACCCGGACCCGTTCTGCGACAACGTCGACCTGCAGAAATGGTACTCGTTCACGGCCACCTTGAAGGACAGCACGTTCCACGACTACATGGAGGACTTCTCCGGCAACGTCGACGGCACCGGCGGCATCGTCACTCTTACCGACTCGAGCTGGCTGATGTCGTTCGTGATCGCCCGCCAGCCGCACTTTCCCAGTCAGCCCCGAGACGTGAAGACGTTCTGGGGCTACGGGCTCTACCCCGATCGCATCGGCGACTTCGTCAAGAAGCCCATGGCCGAGTGCAGCGGCCGCGAGATGCTCGAAGAGCTCTGGGGCCACCTGAAGATCGAGGGACTGATGAAGCCGGTGGTGGACGCCGGCAAGGTCAACTGTATCCCTGTGGCCATGCCGTTCGTCGACAGCCTGTTCATGCCCAGGACGCTGGGCGACAGACCGCAGGTCCTGCCCGAGGGGGCGACGAACTTCGCCTTCCTGGGCCAGTTCGCGGAGGTGCCGAAGGACTGCGTGTTCACCGTCGAGTACTCGGTGAGGACCGCGCAGACGGCGGTCTATGGGCTCTTCGAGACCGGCAGGGACGTGCCGCCCGTCTACGACTCCATCCACCGGCCCGAGGCGCTCATCAGGGCGGCGCAGGCCATCCGCAGATGAGCTGCGCAGTCTGAGGGGCAGCCTGCTGAAACGGCGGCGGCGAAGCCGAGCCGGGCGCCGCTCCCCTCATCCTGCCGGCACACTACGATGAGGTCCCTCCCCGTCGACGCCGAGGTCTGAAGATGCCCGCTGCAGACGCCCTGGGCTCCTACTTCTTCGTGAAGAAGTACTCGACCCGGTCGGCAGCGTTGGCGCGCACGTCGAAGTAGTAGAGCGGATAGTCGAAGGTGTGAAGGACGCCCATCG
>Ga0182014_10004485_pt1 | contig 15972 bp, 13 predicted proteins | sample 612S2DmetaG_FD_120489 | JGI IMG/M metagenome (GOLD analysis project Ga0182014, IMG submission 120489) | Permafrost microbial communities from Stordalen Mire, Sweden - 612S2D metaG | ecosystem: Environmental > Terrestrial > Soil > Wetlands > Permafrost | place: Sweden: Stordalen | collected... | reverse complement strand
CGGTCCATCTCTACGGACAGTGCGCGGAGATGGGCCCGATCCTGGCCATCGCCGCGGAGCACGCCATTCCCGTGATCGAGGACGCCGCCCAGGCGATTGGTGCGGAGTACCAAGGCCGGCGGGCCGGTTCGATGGGCCGTTACGGCTGTTTCAGCTTCTTTCCCTCGAAAAACCTGGGGGCGGCCGGCGATGGCGGCCTGGTTACCACCCCCGACGCCACCGTGGCCGAGCAACTGCGCATCCTGCGCGTGCACGGTTCCAAACCGAAATACTATCACGCCGTTCTCGGCGGCAACTTCCGTTTCGATTCGCTCCAGGCCGCGATCGTCACCGTCAAGCTGCGGTACCTCGACCAGTGGACGGCGGGCCGGCAAGCGAACGCCGCCCGGTATCGGCGCCTCTTCGAGGCGGCCGGTCTGACGGGCAAGGGGTTGGTGCAACTCCCCTACGAAGTGCCGGGGAACCGCCACATTTACAACCAGTTCATCATCCGTGTCGACCGCCGGGATGCGTTGTTCGAGCACCTGAAGGGCCAGCACATAGGCGTGGAAATCTACTACCCCGTCCCCTTGCATCGGCAGCAGTGTTTTGCCTATCTCGGCTACGGCCCGGGCGATTTCCCCGCCAGCGAAGCCGCCGCCGAACGGACCTTGGCCCTGCCGATTTATCCCGAGCTCAGTGATGCGCAGGCGCAGCACGTGGTCGATTCCATCGCACAATTCTACGGCGGGCCAACGGCCTGAGTTGGCACGATAACGACGAGTCCAGCCATTTCCCAGAGAAGGGACCGTGATTCCACCATTTGAAAAGCCGATCTACGTCACCCGACCTTTCCTGCCGCCGCTGGAGGAGTTTTGCAAGGGTCTGGAAGAAATCTGGCAGAACGCTTGGCTGACCAACAACGGACCGGTCCTGACGCGCTATACGCGGGAACTCTGCAACTACTTCGAAACCGACAATCTTTGCCTGTTCAACAACGGCACGCTGGCCTTGCAGATTGCCTTGCAGGGAATGGGGGTTTCCGGCGAGGCCATCACCACGCCGTTCACGTTCGTGGCCACGACGCACGCCTTGTATTGGAACAAGATCCGCCCGGTGTTCGTCGACATCGAGCCCGACTACTACACGCTCGATCCGGCGAAGGTCGAGGCGGCCATCACGCCGTGGACCACGGCGATTCTGGCGGTTCACGTCTTTGGGCATCCGTGTAACGTCCACGCGCTGGCCGACATTGCCCGGCGACACAATCTGCGGCTCATTTACGACGCGGCGCACGTCTTCGGGGTGGGGATTGGCAACCGTTCCATCGCCCATTTCGGCGATTTGAGCATGTTCAGCTTCCATGCCACGAAGCTGTATCATTCGATCGAGGGCGGGGCCTTGATCTTCCGCGATTCCGGCCTGAAGAGCACGTTCGACTACCTCAAGAACTTCGGCTTCAAGAACGAGGTCGAGGTGGTGATGCCGGGCACGAACGCGAAGATGAACGAGATGCAGGCGCTGATGGGTCTTCAAGTGCTGCGTCACATGGACGAAATTCTTGCCCGGCGCGCCAAGATCACGGCCCTCTACCGCGAGCGGCTCAAGGACGTACCCGGCATCAAGATGACGCCGCCGATGTCCGCCGACGTCCGTTACAATTACGCCTATTTTCCCATCGAGGTGAACGAGCAGGAATTCGGCTTAAGCCGCGACGGGTTGTACCAGGCCCTCAAGCAATACAACGTCTACGCCCGGCGGTATTTTTATCCGTTGGTCTCCGATTTCGCCTGTTACCAGGGCATTTCGACCAAGGACCCGCTAACCGTCGCCCGCCGCGTGGCCGATAGCATTTTGACGCTGCCGATCTATGACAGTATCGCTCTGCCTGACGTGGAGACGATATGCGACATGGTTGCCTATTTGCAGAAGTCTCACGGCGGGCCTAGGGACGCCGTGAAATAGCTCGATCATGGCCGACGGCAAATCGTGCCTTTGACGATAGGTATCCGCCGTAAATCACCCGTGGAGAGGATAGCAGAACATGCCGACCAAGCTCACCGTCGCGTGTCCATCTGACTTTGTCCCCTTCCGCAAGGAAGCGGTTGTGCAGGGTATCCACCAACGATTCGAGGATCAGGTGCGTCTGCACCCGGCGAACCTTGCGTTGAAGACCAGAAATGCCGCCTACACCTACGCCGACACGAACGGATATGCCAACTCCATCGCGGCCGAAATACTCTCCGTCAGCGGGAAGGAACTGGCGCAAGCGGCCATACTGCTGCCCAACACGCCGGAGATGATCCTTGCCATCCTGGCCTCGCTGAAAGCCCATAAGGCCTACGTACCCCTGGATCCCAATTTTCCCAAAGATCGCTTGCGGATCATGCTGGAGGATGCCGAGCCGGCGGTACTGCTGACGGATGACCAGCACATGGGGCTCGCCGAAGAGCTCGCCGGCAAGCAAGTAAGCATCATCAACACCTCGTGGATAGAACGCCACGCCGATGCCTCGAACCTGGGAGTGGCTTGCGACCCGCTGGATCGCGCCTATATCCTCTATACCTCCGGCAGTACGGGGCGGCCGAAAGGAATGGCGTTCTTACATCGCAACCTGCTGCACACTACCATGTGCCTGACCAATCACCTGTTTTTCTCGCCCAGCGACCGGGTGACTTGGCTGCACTCCGCGAGTTTCTCCGCCTCGGTGGTGGACATCTATTGCTGTCTTACGAATGGCGGCACGCTGTACCCATGGGATGCAAAAACACAAGGATTCACCCGCCTGGCGGACTGGCTGGTTCGGGAAAAAGTCACCACCTTCCAATGGATTCCCAGCGCTTTCCGGCAATTCTTGCGGACCGTCGCGGACGATTTCGTGTTCCAAGACATCCGTATCGTCGTCATGGCCAGCGAACCGCTCACCGTCAGGGAAGTGGAGTTGTTCCGCCGGCACTTTCCCCTGGGCAGCCACCTGGTGAACCAGCTCGGCACCAGCGAATCTTACAATTACCGCCTCTATCCGGTGGATCATCATATCCCCATCGAGAATGCCACTGTGGCCGGTGGGTACGCCGTATCCGAAGATCGGCAGGTCGTGATCCTGGATGACGACCTCCGCGAGTTACCGGTCGGCTGCACGGGGGCCATTGGCGTCAAAAGCGACTATATGTCCGCCGGTTATTGGCGTGACGAGACGCTCACCCGCAGCAAATTCGTCCGGATTGGCGAGGATGAAGTGCCTGTGTATTTGACGGGTGACCTCGGCAAGCTCGAACCCGATGGCTGTCTGCTTCACCTTGGCCGTAAAGATTTCCAGGTCAAAATCCGCGGTTACCGCGTCGAACTGGCCGAAGTCGAGCATGTCCTGACTGCTGCGCCCGGCATCGCCGACTCGGCGGCTTGGGTAGTAAAAACCCAAGCGGGCGAAGACCAGCTCGTGGGCTACGTGGTACTGAGGGAAGATTGCCGCCTCGATCAGCAAGCGGTGGAAAAACACCTGGAATCGCGGCTGCCAGACTACATGGTGCCCAGACATTATGTGGTTCTGGATTCGCTTCCGACGCTGCCCACCGGCAAAGTGGATCGCAACGGGCTGCCCAATCCCTTCGGGGAGGCCAAACCCAAGCCCAGAGCGACGGCCATCCCGGCAGCGTCACTGGAACAAACCATCGTCAACCTCTTCCGGGAACTGCTGCAACAGGAAAACATCGATTCGGATGCGGATTTCTTCCAACTAGGCGGCGATTCGCTTCTCACCGCGCTGCTGATAACACGCATTTTTCAACAGTTCGGCGTCGAAATCAAGATCGATGATTTTGCAGACTCGCCCACCGCGGCGCAGATCGTCAAGCTGATTGAAAAGGCCGTGGCAGGCGGCCGCACCTCTGGCGACTAGGGAGGACACGCGCATCGTGAAACAAAACCTGATTATCATTAGCGCCGGGAAATTCGGCCGAGAAACGTTTACCTGGGCGGCCCAGGCAATTGCCCACGGCGCTCCCTGGCGCATCAAGGGATTCCTCGACAACCGAGCCAACGCGCTGGAGGGATACGAATACGAGGCGAAGATACTCGGCGATGTGGAGAATTACACGATCGAGGAAAACGACGTGTTCGTCGGGGCCATCGGGGATCCCAAGGATAAAGTCACGTATTACTCTCCCATAACGAAGAGGGGAGGCCGTTTCGTGAACGTGATTCATCCCTTGGCAAATATCGGCAAGAACGTGCAGCTCGGAAACGGGATCGTTATGGCGCCGTTTTCTTCGGTCACCTCCGATGTCAAGATCGGCAACCACGTGTCGATCGGAGCGTTCAGCAACGCGGGGCATGACACGGTCGTGGGCGACTGGTCGCAAATCAACAGCCATTGCGGCGTCAACGGCAATGCGATCCTCGAAGAAGGCGTCTATCTGGGATGTCACGCCTGCATTATTCCCCAGATCAAAGTCGGGGCATGGGCTTTTGTCGGGGCAGGTAGCGTGGTGGTCAGGAACATCCCCCCCGGGGTCAAGGTGTTCGGCAACCCCGCGGTGGCCATCGGCAAAGTAGAAGGAGTATGAGACATGATGAATGTCCTCGCTGATAACAACGAGAAAAAGAGCAGTGAAACCGTGACCTGCATTATATGCGGTTCGCCAATGCATTTCTTCCTGTCGAAACCATTCCATCTCGATGGCCTGGAGAAGGCCGACTACTGGCGTTGCAACGAGTGCCGCTTTGTAATTTCCAAGACCCATGCGGAAATGACGCCTGCCACCTGGAAGAAACTGAACTATCAGGTTCACGCTTCATACCAGGGAACAGAGCACCCGCCCGATGATGACCCGAACTGGATTACGCGTCTCAATCACCAGGCTCAAATGCTGCACGACGTCGAGCAGATCGGGTTGCTGCAGCCAGATGGTCGTTGGCTCGATTATGCCTGCGGGGACGGAAGACTCTCCGCCATCCTTCAAGAACGTTACCATCGGAACCTGCTCAAATACGAGGCCTACATGCAATCGAGGGAGGATTATCTCCGCGACAGCGATCTTGTGCCTGCCAGTTTCGACTTGGTCATTACCACGTCCGTGTTTGAACACTTTTTCCGAAGATCACACTTTGACACCGTGGAATCGCTCTTGTCCGCGCAGGGAGTTTTGGCAACCCATACGCTGGTTTGCGAAAGCGTTCCTGATGATCCAACGTGGTTCTACATGAACCCGGTTCACTGTGCTTTTCATACAAACAGGAGCATGGAAATTCTATTCAGGCAATGGGGTTACACGTGCTCGATATACAATGTCGAGGCGCGGTTGTGGCTATGGTTCAAGAGCGACGCCGACAACGTTGAGAAGCGTATTCAAGAGGCAAACAGCCGCACCGGTAGTCCATTCTATCTTTTCAAACGCGGGTTTGTCGATTACTGGAAGTGCGTTCCGGTTTGCCGGCTCTAGGAGTAGGCCACCGGCCGCTCCAAGATTTCGTCGATGGCCGTTTTGGCCGTCGGAAATGTGAATTCGAAGGACGAAGCTGTGCGCGATTACCTTGAACAGATCGCGCATCCAAAGGCGGCTTATCGTGAGGGGATTGACTGGGATTGCGTGCCCAAGCTTCCTGGTAAGATCGGCAGTTACCGTAGAGATTGCGTTGCCATTGACGCGAGCGCAGCGATCGTGCGAGACGTCCCCACCAGTATGGTCGCTTATGGCGTGCCGGCCCGCGCCGTTTCTCCCGCACCAAACAAACCTGATTTCTAGAAACAGGGGTGAGCAATGAATCCAGACGGCGCGAATGCGATCGACTGCTCGATCGTCATCCCGGTTTACTTCAACGAAGAAAGCATCGTGCCCACGGTGGAGGCAATCGAACGCGAGGTTATTGCCAAGAACCCAGCTCTCGTGTTCGAGATTATCTTTGTGGACGACGGGTCGGGAGACGGCTCCCTGAACGTGTTGCGGGAGGTTCAGCGGCAAAGGCCGCACTTGGTTCGGGTGGTCAAACTGACCCGCAACTTTGGGCAAGGCAACGCATGGCTGGCCGGCTTTTCGATTGCGCGGGGCAAGTGCGTCATTCCCATTTCCGCCGACCTGCAAGACCCGCCGCACTTGATGAACGATATGCTGCAGGCGTTTTTCACGGAAGGTTACCAGATTGTTATCTGCCAGCGCGCCGGGCGCGACGAGTCGTGGTATCGCGTGTGGACATCGCGACTTTTCTACTGGCTGATGCAGCGACTCTGCTTTCGCAACATGCCGCTGGGCGGCTTCGACTATATGTTGCTGGGCCGTCGCTCGCTAGACCTGCTGTTGCGCAGTCGAGAAGCCCATCCTTTTCTTCAAGGGCAGATCCTTTGGCCAGGCTTCAAGACCAAGTTTCTGGAGTACCGGCGACGGGAACGGTTGCACGGAACCTCGCGATGGACCTTTTGGATGAAGCTTACGGCTCTGTTGGATGGCGTGATGGCCTACTCGTATTTTCCCATCCGCTGCATGTCAGTAGTCGGAGTCCTGGTGGCGCTATTGGGGTTCCTGTACGCGGCGGTCGTGTTTGGCGGCCGGGTGATCGGTGGAATTGTTATTCAAGGGTGGGCGCCCTTGATGATTGTGATTCTGGTGCTGGGGGGGCTTCAATTGGTGACGGTGGGCGTCATCGGCGAGTACCTGTGGCGCGTCCTGGCCCAGGTTCGCGGTCGCGAATCCTACATCATCGACACCATCTACAGCGGTGAACCGGACGCCAAGAATTCGAATAGCAACTGAACCACGATGAGCTTGAGGTGTTAAAGATGCCTGATACTCTTGCCCAACCCAACAAGGTGGTCTACCCGGTGCTTTCACCCCGCCGCGTATGCCTGCTGGCGATCATGGCGGCCGTGCCCTTGGCGGTACAGTTGGTGACGCCCATCTTCGGCGACATCCGCCTGACTTACGCCAACGCCTTCCTGACCGGCCAAGTCGGCTCCTTCCCGGAAAATATCTCCTATTTCGGCCTCATGCGCGGCTTCGGCTACAAGTGTCTGTACTATGGGCTCTACCGCGCTGCGGAACTGGTGGTCGACAGCCGATCGCCGTTTGCTTTCGAGTTGGTGACGCGCCTCATTTACTATAGTGGCTATCTGCTCCTCTCGGCGTGGTTCTTCTATCTGCTCCGAGGAAGACTGGTCGTTTTCGGACTGCACTGGCTGGAAGCGATGCTGCTTTTCCTCATCGGCATCCTGGCGACTTCGTACCACGTCCACCAACAACCCGAGGAACTTGCGATCCTGCTGGCCGTCGGCCTGACGGCGTTTTCGCTCTCGGACCGTCGCGGTCTCAACGTCCTTTCAGGCATTTTTGTCCCGCTCATGTTTACCTGCAAGGCGGTGACGCTTTGGCCGGCGGTGTTTCCCTTCGTATTGGTATTGGCAACCCGCGATCGCGGCCGCATCCTGCGGGTCGGCGCCAGTTGGGCCGTTTTTGCCGCCGCGGCGGTGGCCTTTCATCTCGTGGTGATTCCCCAAGAGATTGCCAACCTGCGCGACGCGGCGATGATTCAAGGGGGGTCTTGTTGGGCCCCGCGAGTGCTGCGGGGATGTATTGCCATGGCGCTTTTGAGCTTTGCCGAAATTCCAATTTGTTCCTTCGCCGCTATCTGTTTTGGCTGGTTCTTGTGGCAGGGAATTGATAAGCAGCAATGGAAGGAATTCCTGCTGGCCCTCGGAGCGATCGCCATCGCCGTGCCTCCCCTGATTATCCAGACGTACCACCAAACCTATCACTACCTGCAACTCTTTCCCGCCGCGTTTCTGATCGCACTCTGGCCTCTTCGATCAACGGCCGACGTTGGCCGGCGAGGCCGCCTCGTGCTTGCCATGGCCGTGGTGATGTTCGGCAGTTGGATGTTCTGGACATTCTCGGGTATCAATGAACACAGCTACATCTGGCTATGGATGAAAGCCGCCTGGCGCCACAACACCAGCTTGCAACAACTCGATCGCCAGTTCCACTTGAGCCAGGAACCGGAAATACTGTACTTGTCCAAGGGCGACTCGAATTACGTCATTCGCGCGATGAGCGATTCACGATACTTTGGGCATGCAATGCTGGAACGCGTGAAAGACAGCGAAAGCTTCCGCGGCCGGCAACGGGAGGTGTTCCAGATCGTGCTCAACGACGCCCTGGTCTATCGTGGCAAGTACGTTTACCTTGCGGATAACATTCCCCTGGAATACCTGCCGGAACTGCGAGCCAAGCTGAAGAACGAGTACGAGCCGGTGTCCCCGCTGATCGAGGAGTTCCATCCCTTTCCCGACGCGCAACTTTATCGGCGCAAGAGCACCGCCCCGAAATGAGATGTCGATCACCCCTGACCATTCTCTTCCGTACCTGTTCCTATGCCGGCGAGCGCGCCGTGCGATTCAATGGCGCCGGCTACGGGAACGTCATGAACCATCGCAAACACAGCAGGGCGATCTTCCGGCGGCAACGAACGACTGGCCGTGAAGCTTCGAAAAGTGTTTAAAGCCGCTATCAAAATGGACGTTGATTGATGTCGGCGGGCGCTGCGCGGCCGCCGGCGGCATCTGACCATGGTAAGCCGGCCATTTTGTTAAACGCTCTTGAGCGGAGCGACTCGCCGTGGTGCATGGATTTCTATTCAATCGAGCAAGAGAGAACGCCGCATGACTGACCGATGTAAACATATCGTGGCCATCATTCCCGCCCGTGGCGGGTCGAAGGGGATACCCCGGAAGAATGTCGTGGATTTGGCGGGGAAGCCGCTGATCGCCTGGAGCATCGAGCGGGCGAAGGCGGCCAAGAGCGTCAGTTCGGTTTGGGTCTCCACCGACGATGGGGAGATCGCGGAGGTGTCGAGGAAATATGGCGCCCAGGTCGTCATCCGTCCTCCCGAGTTTGCCACCGACAAGTCGCAGTCCGAGGATGCGCTGATCCATGCCCTGGACCAGATAGAACGCGAAACTGGCAGGAAGGTCGACGTCGTCGTCTTCCTCCAAGCCACCTCGCCGCTGCGGGGCAAGGGCGACATCGACGAGGCCGTCGGCAAGTTCATAGCGGACGGCGCCGACTCGCTTTTCTCGTGCCTCAAATTGGAGGACTACTTTATCTGGGAGGAGAGAGACGGCAAATTCGACAGCGTCAACTATGACTACCGTAACAGGAAACCTCGGCAGGACATCATGCCGCAATACCTGGAAAACGGCTCAATCTACGCCTTCAAGCCGAATGTCCTGAGGAAAGAGAGAAACAGGCTCGGGGGCAAGATAACGATCTATGAAATGGAGGAGTGGAAATCGCACCAGATCGATGAGCCCGAAGACCTCCAGATCTGCGAACACTACCTCAAGGAGAAGAAGCTAGAATAGGCCACATGAGAGAAGCCCTAGCGAACATCTTCAACGTTTCCGGAAGGACCGCGGCCTTAACCGATGAAGCGGCGGACTTGCAACCATCCGGCAGAGACGCGGCTAACCACGTGCGTGATCGTTTGTTGACACGACGAGAACTCTTGCGGACACAAGATCATGAGTATCCCTGACAGTAGCTTGCCCCAGGGTTCGGCTGGTTCGCAGACAGGAAAGGGATCACCAAGCCGATCGCGCACGGTGGTCATTATTCCGGCCCGCGGCGGGAGCAAGGGCATTCCGCGCAAGAACATCGTTTCCGTGGGGGGAAAACCGTTGCTCGCGTGGTCCGTCGAGCAGGCCTTGGCTGCCCGGCTCGTCGACGAGGTGGTGGTATCGACGGATTGCGAGGAAATCGCCGGCGTGGCCCGGCGGCATGGCGCCAGGGTCGTCAAGCGACCGGCGGAGCTGGCAACCGACCAGGCAACGACGGAGAGCGGGCTGTTGCACGCCATCGACTACATGGAACGCGTGGACGAACAGCCCATCCACGTCGTGGTCTTGCTCCAAGCCACGTCGCCGGTACGCAGCCCCCGCGACATCGACGGCGCCATCGAGTGTCTGCGGGAGTCCGGCGCCGACAGTTGTTTTTCCGCTTGTGCCGAGCACTTTACGGGTCGCTGGCGGTTGTCGCCCGAGGGTTACGCGACACCGGTGAACTTCACTCCCGAGAAGCGGCCCCGACGTCAAGAGTACCCTGTGGAATACTTGGAAAATGGGAGCATCTACGTGTTTACTCCCCGCCTTCTCCGCGAAAGCGGGGCACGCTTGGGTGGCAAGATCGCGATTTACCCCATGACCACGCTGGACTCAATCCAGATCGACTCCGTCGCGGATCTGGCCGTGGCCGAAGACGTGCTGGCAATCCGCGCCCGCAAAGATCGGAGCGCGCCCGACCTGTCGCGGTTGGAGGGCATCCAGCTCTTGGTGGTCGATTTTGACGGCGTGATGACCGATAACCGCGTGTTTGTCGACGAGAACGGTCGAGAGACGGTTGCCTGTCATCGCGGGGACGGCTGGGGACTGGCGCGACTGCGAGAAGCCGGGGTTGAGACCCTCGTCCTTTCCACGGAAACCAATCCGGTCGTGGCCGCCCGCTGCAAAAAATTGGACATCTCCTGCACGCAGGGCAGCCGCAACAAGCGCGCCGCGATCGAGGCCCTCGCCCAGCAACGATCTTTGACCTCCGCGCAAGTGGCGTACGTGGGCAACGATGTGAATGATCTGGAATGTCTGGCGTGGGCAAAGGTGGCGATTGCTCCGGCCGATGCCGCGCCGGAGGCCTTGGCCGTGGCGCACCTCGTGACGCCGCAATGCGGTGGGGCGGGAGCCGTGCGCCAAGTGGCTGACTGGCTCATCGCCGTCCGAAAGGCCCACGATCGAACCCCTGGAGACCATGCTGATGCTTGATCGATCCACCAATGAGGGTCTCCCCAGCCTTCAGGACTTGGGGCGGCTGGCAACGGAACTGGCCCAAACTCTCGAACCGGAGTTGGAAACCGCCGTCTTGCTCATCGCCGACTCCCTCAAAGCGGCGGGGAAGGTCTTGACGTGCGGCAACGGGGGAAGCGCCGCGGAGGCCCAGCATTTTGCCGGCGAGATGGTGGGCCGATTTCTTTTCAACCACCCGCCCGCGGCGGCCATTGCCCTCAGCACCGACACCTCGATTCTCACGGCGATCGGCAACGACTACGGTTTTGAGAAGGTGTTTTCCCGGCAGGTGGAGGCCCTCGGACGTCCCGGCGATGTTTTGTTGGGATTTTCGACCAGCGGCACTTCGCCCAACGTGCTGCGGGCCATGGAAGCGGCGCGGGCCGGCGGCCTGAAAACGATCGCCCTGATCGGCGCGACCAAACCGCCCGCCCTGGAAACCTGCGACGTATGTTTTTGCATTCCCAGCAAAGCGACGCCGCGTATCCAAGAGTTGCATCTGGCGATTTTGCACGCGATTTGTGAACGTGTCGAAGAACGGTTGTTTGCGCGTGAATCTTGAAGCGGAGTTGCTTGTGCGGTGCCTTCCATCTCGTTCCATCTCGTTTCAATGAGGAGTCTCGACGCATTATGACGGAAAAAATAAAAATCGGTAATCGTCTGGTGGGAAACGGCGAACCTTGCTTCGTGATCGCGGAAATCGGCATTAATCATAACGGAGACGTCGATTTGGCGAAAAAGCTCATTTCCGCCGCCGCCGTGGCCGGTTGCGACGCCGTGAAGTTTCAAAAACGCACGGTCGACGTGGTCTACACGGCGGAAGAATTGGCCAAACCCCGGGAGAACCCCTTCGGCACGACCAACGGCGACTTGAAACGCGGCTTGGAATTCGGCGCCGAGGCCTACCGGGAAATCGACGCTTTTTGCCGCGCGCAAAAAATCCTCTGGTTCGCCTCCTGCTGGGATGAGGGCGCCTTGGACTTCATCGAACCATTCAATCCGCCCTGTTACAAGATCGCCTCGGCCTCGCTGACCGACGACCAGTTGCTGCGCCATCACCGCAAGACGGGCCGTCCGCTCATCATTTCGACGGGCATGAGCACGCTGGAAGAGATCGACCATGCCGTGGCGGTGCTGGGCAAAGAGAATCTGGTGATTCTCCATTGCACCAGCACCTATCCGTCGAAACCGCAAGAGCTGAACCTGGCGGCGATTCCCATCTTGAAAAAGCGTTACGGCGTGCCGGTGGGATATTCCGGCCACGAAGTCGGCTTGCAGACCACCGAGGCCGCCGTGGCCTTGGGCGCGTGCTGCGTGGAACGGCATATTACCCTGGACCGGGCCATGTGGGGCAGCGATCAAGCGGCTTCCGTCGAGCCCCAGGGAGTAATGCGCCTGGTGCGCGATATTCGCGTCATCGAGCAAGCGATGGGAAGCGGCCTCAAAGTCGTCTATGAGAGCGAAGTCCCGATTCGGAAAAAACTCCGCCGCGTGTGATGTTCCGCCGGCTTGGAACTGGAGGGAGGCCACGGTACGGCAGACCTCGCTCGGTTCCCGTTCGGCGACCTGCCGTGGCTGGCCAGGGCCACGATCAGACAAAACTGGCCTGGCGGCCCCTGCGACGAATCGCCGCACGGGCTCCTTGTGGAAGTGGTGAGCGCCGGTGAACATGACAAACACAGATTCCTCCCCCGCGGACGGTTCGGTTTCGGTAGAGCCGGCGCGGGCGCGGGCGCTGCCTTCGGTCGTCTACTTGGCCGGAGCGCTGGCCGGCGGAAACGTCATTTCGTCGGTCTTGCGCACCGTCGGCGGAGTGCTGCAAGCGAGGCTGGTGACGGTCCCCATGCTGGGACTGTTCGGCTTCTTGAACATGGTAAGCGAGTATGCCGCGATGGCGCAGCTCGGCGTCTTCAACGGCTTGAACCGTGACCTGCCGTACTACAGCGGCAAGGGGGATCGCCAACGGGTCAATGAATTGGCCGCGGCGGCCCAGGCCTGGGCGATCGTGGTCAGTTTGCTGGTTGCCTTGCTCATGCTGCCGCTGGCGGTTTGGTACGGCCTTCAGGGCGACATGTGGCGCGCGGTCGGCTGGCTGACCAACGCCATCTTTGCCTTTATGTTGTTCTATTGCGCGCAGCCGATCTCCTATCTGCAGGTCACTTATCGCACCGGCCACGACTTTGCCCGGTTGGCGATGGTCGGCGTGGTGCAGAATGCGGTGGGGTTGGCGCTGGTGGTCCTGGTGGCCTTCTTCAACTTCTACGGCATGTGTTTGCGAATGCTTTTGACCTTCGGCGTCGCCGCGGTCCTGCTGCATTACATGCGGCCGCTCCGCGTGGGGCCGAAGTGGAATGCCGTCCACTTGAAGCACCTGCTGGGCGTCGGCCTGCCGATCTTCGGCGTGGGACTGCTCTATTTCTGGTGGGCGACCTTGCTCAATAAGACGCTGGTCTGGTTCTACACCGGCGAGCGCGGAATGGGATTGTATTACAACGTGATCACCGCGGCGTCGATGTTGGAACTCCTGCCGCAAGCCGTTTCTCAGGTCGTCTATCCTCGGATGAGCGAGAAGTACGGTCACACCGGCAAGCTCCAGGGTCTGCTCGACATGACCGCCAAACCCATGGCGTTGACGGCCCTGGGCATGATTCCCGTCATCGCCGTGTCCTGGTGGCTCGTGGAACCTGCGATGCGCCTGGTATTGCCCAAATACATCGAGGCGGTGCCGGCCATGCGGTGGGGATTGCTGGCTCCCTTTGTCAGCAGTTTTGCGCCCGTGACGCTCGTGTTCAACGTGGTCCGGCGTCAAGACCTTTTCGTGGCCGCGATCCTTGTCGGCATGGCAGCGTATACGGGATGTCTGCTGTGGCTGCTCCGCGACGGCGTCACGCTGATGGTCTTTCCCCAGGCCATGCTCGTCGGGCAAACGGTCTACATGCTTTCCAGTTACGCGTTCGTGCGGTACCTCGTGCGACGGGAGCGCGCCGCAACATGACGGAAGGACCCAAATTCCCGGTCGAAGTGCTCCGCGATATCGAGGCCCAACTCTCGCAGCCGCTGTTTCGCGGCATGCCGATCGGGCCCACGCTGGGCAACCTGTGCGCGCTCCAATTATATGAAGGACATGGAAACTGGAATCGTCTCACCCGTTGGAAGGATCGCGCACGAAAGATCAAGTATTTCTTCCGTCGCCCGAGCGGCCGTGCGGAAATCTCGGCGCTTCCCCAGGGCCGCATCCTGGTCACTTGCATGACCGGCAATTTCCGCGTCACGGAGTTGGTGCTCCCCGTCCTTAAGGAACTTCGACCCGAGCGCTGTGTTGTGATCGGCGGCACGCCCGAGGTGCTATCGCGGGTTCCGCCCGGCACGGCCGCCATCTGTTGGGATCAGGCGTTGCCGTTCGACGCGGCCGCCTGGCGCGCCGACTACCGCAAGTGTCGCCCCGCCTGGCAACAAACGCTGCGGGCGTTATGCCGAAAGCATCGGCTGCCGCCCGGAGTTTACGACCGGCTGGCCCTCCACATCTTGGTGGCGAGCCGGGATTTGGCGGGCTGCCTGGAATTCCTTCACGCCATCCGACCATCGGCGGTCGTTACCGACTACGATCGCAACGACAATTGGTCGCGCCTGGTGCTGTGCGCGCGGCAGCTTGGAATTCCCACCCTCTCCCTGGTCCACGGGGTCATCAACGATCAGGCGGTGACGTTTGTTCCGGTCCTGGCCGACAAAATTTTCTGCTGGGGTGAAATCCAGCGCCAACAGTTGATCGCCGCCGGCGAGAAACGAGCGGAGATTCTGATTGGCGGCTGCCCCCGGCTCCGGCGCGATCTGTCCGTGACGCCGGCCGAGGCCCGCACGCGGCTTGGCTTGCCGGTAGAGAAGCCGGTGATCGTGCTGGGCACTACGCCGGTGAAGGAGTGCGACCGCCGCGAGATGGCCGAGTTGTTTTGTGTCGCCGCGGCAGCCGTTCCGGGCGTATCGGCTATGGTGCGGCTCCATCCTTCCGAACAGCTTGACGCCTACGCCCCCGTGGCGAAACGCCACCCCAACGTCCGTTTCCTGAGGAATCGCGATGCGACTCTCGACGAAGCCCTGGCAGCGGCGGACATCGTGGTGGTTCCGAACAGCGGTTTCGGCAGCGACGCGCTGGTGCGACGGCGCCTGGTGATCGTTCTCGACCTTCCCACGATGCGGCTGGGCCACGGCAGAGAACTGATCGAGCAGGCCGGTTGCCCACGCGCGACCAATGCCCAGGAGTTGGCCGCGGCGATTCAGGACCTGCTGACGAATGAAGCGGAGCGACAACGGCATTTCGCGGCGGCGGAGCGTTACGTGACGGATTTCTGCGCGTTTTTTGGCGGCGATTCGGCGCGGCGGATTGCCGCTGTCGTCGGCGAGACTCTCATCCCGCCGCCGCAAGCTGTCAACGGTATCCGGCGAGCAGTGGTATGAGGTGGCGCCTTTGCGGCTGTGCCGATCGCCGCGCCGAATCACGGAAGGGAGAGTCGTTGATCGTTCCGATGCGTTTGCAACCAACCTTTAGCGCAAGGTCTCGATGACACGCGGGCCAGAACCAAGCGTGGAAGACGGCCAACACGCGGGAATTCCCGCGGCATCCGCCCCCGACGTATCGGTGGTGATCGTCAGTTGGAACGTCGCCGCCCTGCTGGCAGACTGCCTGGACTCCTTGGTGCGTTGTTCCGACGGCCTGTCTCTCGAAGTGTGGGTGGTGGATAATGCCTCTTCCGACAACAGCGTGGAAATGGTGCGCAGCCGCTACCCTTGGGTCCACCTGATTGCCAACACCGACAACCGCGGCTTTGCCCGCGCCAATAACCAGGCCTTCCGGCAGGCACGGGGGCGATTTGTCTTGATCCTCAATCCAGACACGGTGGTCCACGAGGGGGCGATTGGCAACCTGCATCGCTTTCTCCTGGAGCACGGAGACGTGGGCGCGGTGGGGCCGCGTCTCCTCGAGAGCGACGGCTCGGTTTCGGTGACGTCTGGCCGCCGAGTCTATGACCTGGGTGCCGCCTTTTGCGTAGAATGCCTGAAAATCAGGTTTGTTCCCTGGATCGGACCGTGGGTGTATCACCGGGTGTGGTCGCCGTACGACCTCGCGGTTACGCAGGAAGTGGAATGCCTTTCCGGGGCCGCGATGTTCGTGCGGCGGG
>Ga0182014_10004481_pt1 | contig 15989 bp, 16 predicted proteins | sample 612S2DmetaG_FD_120489 | JGI IMG/M metagenome (GOLD analysis project Ga0182014, IMG submission 120489) | Permafrost microbial communities from Stordalen Mire, Sweden - 612S2D metaG | ecosystem: Environmental > Terrestrial > Soil > Wetlands > Permafrost | place: Sweden: Stordalen | collected... | reverse complement strand
CATATCAATTCTTTATGTGAAGTAATCTATAATCTTTTTTGTATTTAAAATACTATTTTTTTTAAAGAATATTATATATTATAATCAAATTGTTTAATATCAATTTAATGGAAATAGATCAATTCAGACCAATAATAACTTGTATTCAGTCATGTTTAAATATAAAGAATTCCTAAATAGAATCACTATAATATATAGGATTATTAATGTTGGGGTGTAATTTTGGGATTTATCGGGGATGATCCACGAGGATTTTTAATTTCTATGGATTTATTATTTGCAATCATACCTCTTACCATCGTACTGGGCATGGTCGCAGCCGATATGGGTAATATCCTATATGAAATAGAGGGTACAGTATATCAAAGCTCAACCGACAGAATTGCTGAAGACACCCTAAACACATTAGCCGAAACCTCTGGAGACCCATACAATTGGGAGCAAACAGGATTACCCCCTAATATAGTTGGACTTGCACAATATGATACAAGTTCAGGGAAACCCATTCCCGACACATTAGACCCTAATAAACTCGCTCTTCTAACTAACTCTAGCATACAGAATCTAATTGGAATTAATATTGGAAATAACACCTACACATTTTATTTAACCATCAACTCTTTAAATAGTACTAACATAAGGAAATCATTTGGAAATTATAGTGTTGTTGGAAATACGAGTAATAGTTTAAATGTTGTAAGAGTTGATAAGGTTGTACTCTGCTCTGCACTTGAATCAGTAACATTCTTGAAAGGTCAAATTTTTTACAGCGGACAAACCAGAACTTTCACCGTTCCCCCTTTTCAAACCAGCAACAACTCCGTTACAAATTATGATTATTATATATTATTTGTAAATACTAATGGAAATCTTAATTCTAGTGCTACTGTGAACATCAATAATAACCCAATAAATTTAACTAAATCTAACATATTCAATTGTACTAAAATAAATTCTAGTTTCCTAAATACTAATTCATCTAATCCCTTACAACTTATTAATAATACTGTTACTTTAAATATCACTACAAGTAATATTGGTGACTCTATGGATTTCTACTTAGTTGAAGCCCCGAAAAACACCAACCCTAGTTATATTACTTATAATACTGTGGTTCCTCAAAACTGTAATTTAACGTTATATTTGTGGACGTGAAAAAATAATGGATGATAAAGGATTTATATTCACAGCCGATGCTGCATTAGCTTTAATAGTAGTTTTTGTATTCACAGGCTCCATAGTTACATATAGCATGCTTCCCATATATCAAGGAGAAGACCATCAACACCTAGAAACTTTAGCCAGTAGTGCATTAAGTGTGATGGATCAGAGCAACACCTTACGTGATGCTGCTGTTGATTATTCATCAGGTAACTCGGTGAATGCTACACAAGAATTACAAACTCAGCTTAATTCATTAATACCACCCGGTATTGGTTATAGTTTACAAGTAGGTTCAAATCCACCAGTCACAAATAATGCATTGGGAGGTTTATCCGCCTCCAATGACACTGTAACAAAAGTTGAAGTTATATCCGGACCACAGGAAGGATGGATGGGAAGATCATACTATAAAATTGAAGCAGTTAACTTCACCACCGTGAATCAGACAGCTGTAACCACCGTGTGGAATTTCCACAATTATTTAACGAACTTCATACCATGGAGTCAGACAGGTGGTTTGAGTACATATGATTATTGGGGTGGAAATGATAACCCAGCATCTGGAAAAACTACTCCTGCTCAAACTGCTATACCTATAAATTTCACTATACCTACTACCGGTGTCATTAATAGTGCTCAAATATTGATTGGATCAGCTTATGGAACTAGTGAGGGGACTCCTTATGCTTATAACACCGATTTTTATTTGAATAATCAACTAGCATTAAGCGTGAAAAATTCAAGCTTTAATCTAAGCTCTAGTCCACATTATTTATATCAAGGTAGTAACTATTATATATTCAATTATTTAAACAGCATAAACACTACACTTTTCAACAGTAGTAACCCTTCTAATAACAATTTCTATCTTCGATTTAATGCTTCACAATATAATTCTATGCCTTGGTTTTCAATTTTAGCTAATTACACTACTACATTAAGTGTTCCACAAGGTGTAACATTCCAAAATTCTAATTTTACTAATATTGCTGGAATAGGAGATCCTACTAAATGTATATTATATAATTTAAGTTCCGGAACGGTTACAAATACAACCAGCCAGACTCTATCTTGGAATAATTTACAAGGTAACGATAATTACAGTTTAACCACTCCTTTCGTTTTAACCAATATACCTAACACAGGAACTGGAAACGGTTCTGCAGTTATGAGCACTACAGATCTGGTTTTACCTAATAATACAAATTTATTGGATGCTTATGTTGTATTAAACGCGTATGGTGGTGAAGATGGTGCCATTGTTCAGGTTAAAGACCCAATCTCAGGAAACTGGACCACTATGTTTACCTCATTTACTACACCAGGAGTTAGTACTACTCAAAGAACTGATGGTGGTTACGGAAATGTCCCAGGTATTATAAGTTTACATGATTCAATTACTGACCCCAATTATAGCATTAATAAGGATCCCCTTAGAGTAGGTGATAATAAAGTTAGAATTATTATTTGGGATGATGCTAATAGTGGTGACTACGATTTAGTGGGATTACAGAATTGTTATGCAACCATCGCTTATAGTCCCTTTCTCATAAGATGGGATACCACTATTTTTAACAACTATCAAAATGATAGTAGCAGTTCTACCAAAACTTTGACCGAAACAGAAAATTTTAATATTCAAACTGGTGCCCAGAATGTGTTACTCTTTATGGGTTTAGGAACAAACACCAGAAACGTAGCAGTTAAAGTTAGTAACGGCACCTCAAGTAACATTATTTACAATGGTAATATACAGTTCGATTTAAATTTAACAAGCTATGATTCTACTAATATATTCACTACAGTTGTTAATGGTGTTAATGTGCCCAAACAGGGTAATTACACTATGAGTATAACTGTGACCCCATCTACAGCTTATGAATCGGGTGATTTAGCTTCTAGTACAGGTAGTTATGGTAATCAAGGAGATCCGGAGATATTTTCCGGTACTAGGATATCTGTATTATATCCTCAATTCTTGCAGAATGCATGGGCAACTGGCTTTGCATCAACCCCGGCTGGTGCTTTAAATGCGTCATATTCAAATTTATTCAATACATATTTGAATCCACTTATAAATCAAGGTTATTATGTTAATGCTAGTCTTATAAAAAATGAAACAGTGTATGCTGGAAACGTGCCTAATGCTATTCCGATAAGATTGGAGTTATGGAAGCAATAATAAATTATTATAGAAGAAGATGATAAAGATGGATGATAAGGGTTTTGCTTTTACACCGTTGACTTTTTTACTTTTAGTGCCGGTTATGATACTCGCTATTTCGTATAATGGTATAATCAATGAAGTCAATACTATTTCAGCTATAGCTGTTGGGGGTGATGTGACGATTACTATTGCTAATAATATTATAACTGTGATAGATGAGGATACAGGAGATGCTGGGAGAAATTCAGCCCTTAATGCTGTAGTAACTGTTATTAATAATACTAACTTGTTAGCTGGTAATCAGCCATTCTTCGGTCAGACAGCGGGAAATAATAGTACAACCTATATAATTAATAATGTAGTGAGTATGCTTAATAATAATCTCACTAATACTTGTATAGTATTAGAAAATCAGACGGGTAGAACTATATACGTGAATAATGTTCTTATCAATAATAACACAACTAACCTGACCATATTGAATTCATCGAATTTAAATATCTCACAGAATGATCCTTATGGTTTTACCATTACAGTAAGTAGTGTGCCTATAACTGTTGTGCAAAATAGTCAAAATGTAACGATTAAAACACCAGTTGAAAGTGCTTATGTTTCCATTATAGGATTAGAAGATCCTTATATTTGGGTGAATACTAAAGAGAGAAATAGTTCACTTATTTATGCTTACCCCTATTATACTAACACATATAACACAGGAATTGCAGATTATCACTTCGCTGACAGTCAATCTCCTGGTAATTTAACTAATTTATGGACATGTCTTTACGGATCAAATGCATCTAATCTTTACGGATCGAACTCGTCTAATATTATTAATCCTTATTACTTCCCAGATCCTCATGGACTCTCCTTCTTTGATAGATTAGAAAATAGAACAAATAATACTAGTGGAAGTCCAACCTCAGCACGAATGAGTACATTTATAATTTATGATGTTTTAAGCACAGAACATGGAAACCAGCCTACTTCTATGCTGGATCATGAATATTTCAATGGCGTTCCTGGTTCTACGATAAAATCTAAAGGATCAGCTGTTACTGTTCCAGGTTCAAATCAAGTATTTTTAATTAATTCGACTTCTGCAGGTTATCTTGGTCTTAATTTTAATTATCCTTAAGGAGATATCATATAAATGTTTTTAGATGAGCATGGACAAGCTAGTGTAGAGTTTTTATTCGTTACTATTGTTGTTCTAATTTTAATAGGTAGTTTTACTAGTTTAATAGCTAATGAGCAGAATCAAACATCTACAGGTAATCTTGCTCAAGCGAAGATGACTGGTGAGATGGCGGCTGAAACTATTAATACTGTTTATACTAATGGGAATGGTTATTCAGTTAATTTAACTGTCCCCAACAATATGATACTTTATATTTATTCAGGGAATGTTACAGTTGACTTATTGACGACTGGACAGGAAATGAATGTTAGTTTTATACCATTGAATATTCAAAATGCTTCAAATCCCAGTTCACCTATTATTTTAAACAGTGGTACTCATATTGTTACTAATACTATCAATGGTAATAGTTATAATATAACATTTAATTAAAAAAAATGGTGATTTAATTTATCGATTTAAGTGATTTACCGGATGGTTGGGAAAGGACTGCTCTAATAATAGTTGGAGTGGTATTTATCATTATAGTTATTTATGCATTTAACCCATTCCATGGGAGTACACCATCAAATGAAACAAATGTTACTCCTACTCAAACAATTACCTATAGTCAGCCAAGTCAACCCCAAGTTGTTAATAATTCATCTAACTCCTCAACTACAAATTTAACATCTAATTTAACCGCTGAACAGGCTAAGAATATAGCGATGCAAAATAATCCAGGTTATAATGTAGGGCAACCCATTCAAGGTAGTGTGATGGTTAACAATACTAATCATAATGTTTGGATCATTCCTTTATCTTTGAATGGCATGTCCAAAACCATATATATAGATACTAACACAGGGTTAATAGTACTTAACACATAAACTACAATAAATATTTTCAGAGGAAGGATACAATGGATACAGTCATCGTCATAGTAATGCTAGTATTATTTATATTTTTAATGGTTTTCGTATTCTCAATCTCGCTTTTAACACCCATAATTGGTAAAAAGAATCTTTTATTTGTTTTATCTATAGGATTCGTGGTTGGATTGGTGGGTGGAGGATTTTTAATAGCACCTTTATATAATGATGTTCCAGATATTGCTCGGTCAATTTATACTTGGAATGAAGGTGGAACAGAAATTATTAATGTTAATATTTCAACAGAGAATAATGTTGATGGTTTCATAACTGATGTTGAAAAATTGAAGGGAGTTAACAGTGTTCAAAGTAGTGCTGTTATTATAACTACAACTCCTTTTACTAATGACTGGGCTAATTCATTTCAAACACGTATACCTGAATCTAATCCTGGTGTTGCTTCAGTTACGGTAATACCTAATAGTACCATTATTTTAACTGTTCAAAATAATAGTGATCCTTCAGCTATTAGTAATAATTTGGGTAATTGGTTAAACTTGGTTGATAATGTGAGTTTAGTAACTAGTAACGTTATGGTTTCCGTTAATGTGGATTCCAGTCAAGTGGAATCAGTGTCAAATAATCTACCTGGGAATGAATCAGTTGTAACTAATATTACAGGTCCTGTGGAGAATAATATCACTAATTTGATGAAGACCTTCCCTAGTAGTAATGAGATTATTCTGCTCTGTGGATTATTAGGTTTATTCATTGGTTTAATTGGTTTATCAGTTGATGGTATATATCAGGTCTGGGAGCGGATACGTAACTGGTTAATTAACCGGAAAAATTAATAAAAAAATATTTTTTATGAATATCATTTAATATATTTTTTTATAAAAAAAATTAAGAATTAATAAGCAAAATATTTTAGAAAAATTCTTTCTTTTTGAGGTGCAAAAATTTTGATAGCAGCAGTTCTTTACTCAGGAGGGAAGGACAGTACCATGGCTACTTATAAAGCCTTGGAACAGGGTTGGAGAGTCAAATATTTAGTATCTATGATATCTGAAAATCTGGAATCTTACATGTATCACTCCAGTAACATTCACCTCACAGAATTATCAGCTCAAGCCATGAATATACCTTTAATTAAAGCTGGTACTAAGGGTGAGAAGGAGAAGGAATTAGAAGATTTAAGATTAGTTTTAAGTGATTTAAAAGATGATAATGTAGATGCAATATTCACTGGTGCTTTAGCTTCTCAATATCAAAAATCCCGTATAGATAAACTTTGTGATAATCTCTCATTAAAATCATGCTCACCTCTCTGGCACCGTGACCCTCTTGAGTATATGGAGGAGCTTATAAAAGCTAATTTTGAAGTAATAATAGTCAGTGTTTCAGCTGAGGGATTAGATGAATCTTGGTTGGGTAGACGAATCGATGAAGAATTATTAGATGATCTTCTAAATTTAAATGATAAATACGGTGTGCATCTTGCCTTTGAGGGTGGGGAAGCTGAAACATTAGTATTAGATTGCCCTTTATTCGAGGAGAAAATAAATATAATTGAAGCTGAAAATATTTGGCAAAGAGACAGTGGACATTATGTTATTAAAAAAGCTGTCTTAATTGATAAATAAAAAATAAAATTATTTTATTTGTGGTGCAATCCAATCCAAGAAAGCATCCACATTATCGGTCTCTATTCTAATATTTATCTCGCCTAATGCAGATAAATCCTCACTTAGGATATTAACTAATCCTGTATATGCGGCTTGTTTACTTAATTTAAACAATATACTATTATCCTGTAGTCCTTTCAACATTATTTTACGAGCAGTATTACGGATCCTTCTCTTTTCCAATGATTCCCGTAATCTTATAAGAGACTCTTCATCTCCGGTGACTTTAATGTAATTGACGTCTATTTCTAATTCATCATAATCTAAAATATTAGATAATGCTTTCAATACTTTATCTAGGTCTTCAGTTGGATTTATAAGGACTTTAGCTTTCATCGTGTATTTCATTCTGTAGTATACTCCTTACAATATTCTTAAATTTTTTTATTGCTCCTTCATTGACTACTATATAATCACTGGTGGCTATAACATTGCCTATTCCAAAATTTAGTTCACGTTTATCTCTTTTAAGGAATTCAGATTTCTCCGTGGAATCATCTAATCGCATTCTTTTTTTTAATCTGTTAAAACGAGTATTAGGTGTAGAGTGTACTGTTATAACCTTGAAGTTAGGAAAATTCTCTTTAAATATTTCCACTTCAAAGGGACTTCTGATACCCTCAATCATGTATAAATCATTATTATTTCGAATATTTTTTATTTTCTCGACGCATCGCTCGGCCACGACAAATTCTCCGTAATCTTGCCGTAGTTTAACCGCAGTTTCCCCTATATCAGCATTTCTAATTGTTGCTTCATCGCGTATCACGTCACCCATCCTAATCAGTTTAAAACCTAGACTCCGGGCTACTCCTGAAGCTACGCCTTTACCGGAACCGGGCATTCCTGTTACTCCAATAACTTTCATATTAATCAGTTTTTATCCAATCTTTTTTTCCTTTTTATTTGTTAAGTTTTGAGCTATTAAATCCAGGGAATCCTGCAGATTTAACTGGTTATCAAAATTGTTAATTATATTTTTAAGTTCAGTTTTATTGGTATTTTTTAGTTTATTAACTTCACTTATTAAATGAGGAATGGCTCTTACTAAATTATCTACTATAGTTATTGATGCTTTTTGAGAAGTTCGAGATAATGGATTTAAATCTATAGTTATAACAAATTTTCCATTTGATATTAATACTTCTGTTCTGTCACCATCCTCTAATGGAACTAAAACAACATCTGATTGATTAACTCCTATTTTACTACTCTTAGATCTGGGACCTTTTAAACCTTTTATATTTACTGATTCTTCTTCTACTCCTAAAACTTCTAACGCACCAGACTTTTCTAGGACCTTTTTTATATTTTTTATTCTTTCTGGTGTTCTGTAGAATAAATTTATTTCTAATTTAGCATCTAATCTCTGGGTTAATATTACTACTTCATGGGATGCAAGAGCTGCTGTGTTACCATTAACTGATATTACGGGATATTCAGCAAGTATTAAGGCTGCTGCTGCTGCTTGGATAGCTTTACGTGCATTAAGTGTTGTTTTTTCTCCTATAAGATAATCAAAAGCTTCTCCTCTACCATGAGCAATTAATCCTGAATCTGATAGGATTCCATTTTTGTACGCTTCCACCATCTTAGCGCGTAGCATTAGGGATTCATATCTGGGATGACTAGGTAATACCATTATTATTTCAATCCTCAAAATAAAAATTATCTATTTTTTTTTATTTATAATCTAAAAAAAAAGTAGTAATTTTTTAATATAAATATTTCTATCAAAAAAAAATGTTTAATATAATTTTAAATTAATTTTTTTTATCTAAAATTTCAATGATACTAATTGGGTTATTACCCTGAGTATTCAAAAGCTTTTCCTCAACTTTAACTTTTACCAGGTCACCTTCCAGTGCACTGGGATTATTTTCTACGAGGTATAGGTTGGGTTTAACATTGGATCTGATATCATACTCTATTTTAACATGAGCAGTGTTTTTACCAGTCTCCATAACAATCCCATAAGTGAATTTACGGGAATATCTTATCCGGAATATTAGGAAAACAAACACTACTAAAATAGCAGCATAGATAAGCACTGATAGAGATGGGAAGAATTGGAATGCGAATGCCATTGTTAAACTAGAATTATTATTAATTATGATTAAAATTACACCTACTGCAAGGTACATTAAGAAGAAATCCCGGTAAGCATTGAAATCTTCCGTGTACATGAGTTTAACCTTAGTAAATAGTGTATATATTGTGAATGCTGAGATTAAGCCGCCTAATATGATGAAAAGAGTTAGTGATATGAAATTGAATATTTCAAGTATAGAAAATATTAAGAATCCGGCACCTGCTATTTGAAGATGTAATATTGTTGTCTCTTTTTCCTCGGATGTGAAGTTTCCAGTTATATAAACTGCATCTGGATCTACTGGTTTAGTAGTGGATTGAACTGCTTGTTTTTGATTATTGTAAGCTTCTTTAAATCCGGCAATATTCATGTTAGTAGTTATCTTATTTACATTCTCTTTAATCTCAACGGAATCCATTTTATCCTTGATTTCATCAGTATTAATATTCATTATTAACTTTGGAATCTTAGGGATTGCTAATATAAGCATACCTATAAAATCGATTAATTTGAGGATTAACTCACCGAATTTAGCAAATATGTTCATTATTTAGATATTCTCCCTTGAATTATAAAGTATTAATTTCATAATTTTTTGTAATTTAAAATATTAATAAAATATTAATTCGTTATATTAATGGTTATATTCTGTCCAACTGGCCAGGAAATAGTGAAAGTATGCCAATGACTATTAGTAGAGACAATAGGATTACCAATGATTGTTATTGGAACATTAGATGGTATCGTTGCATTCACATAAGTTACGTTTGGACCATAAGTGTTATTGGCGTTGACGGGGATACCTATAACATTCAAGTCCAGTAGATTATTGATATTATCGTAGGTTAAATTAACGTTGTTTTGAGGAATGTATACATTCACTGTTCTTTGTGAGCTAGGGCCATTCGCATATACCACGTCAACTGCATTAGCTATGGTTGATACAGCTGTCTCTGCATCACTAGTTACTGAAACATTTTGACTATCCGTTATAGCATGAGTAGCGAATGGAATAGTAACAGTAAATAGGATTATTAAGAATATTACTATTAAAAATAAGTATTCCGCTGAAACTTGTCCTTTACTATCCAATTTTCTCCCACACTTACTATTATTATTTTGATATTAATTGTTTATATATAAATATTTTTAGTATAAGACCGCATTTAGAATCTTTAATAATATAAAAGCTAAATCTCCTATAAAGAGTGAAATTAAAAGACCAATAAATATAGAAGGTGCAAAGGGTATTCCTTTTTTAACACGGTAATTATCATTCATCCTACCTTCACTAACTAATTTTTTTAGAAGATTTATATCCTCCAAGTTTAAACCCGCAGCGCGATTATAAATTAATATTTTACCATGAGAATTATTAATATGAGTTAAATCCCCAGTTTTTACACTCTTCTTAAATTTCTCAGTGAATCGTTTATCATCCACATAAACTTCACCATCCTTCTCGTAGAGATTATAAGCAGGAATCATACCCTCCTTAAGTTCATTTATATGATAATCATCTTGAAGAGCTTCCCTACTTACACTAGTTAATAATACTCTAACTACTCCAAAAATCGAAAGACTAATAAATAATACAATTATACCTATGATGGTTACAGGCAAGTTATGAATTAAAGCAAATACAGTTACTAAAGATATCAATACAGCTTTCACCTGATTAGGAAGTCTTGAAATAATAAGTGAGAATAAAAAAGTAAGTGCCGATATTACTATTAATATTTGGAAGGGAAAATGAGGTGTTATAAAGTAAGCTAAAGTAACAGATGATGTAATAACTAATGATAAAACAATATTCTTACGATAATCCTTTGCTGGTGATAATAATTCACCTATTAAGTATTTTTTATTTTTAATTACTATAAATGATACATAAATTAAAAGGAATGGTAACATGGAGAGTATACTGTTAATAATAAGGGTTAAGGGAAAAGGATAACTGGCAGTGATGGGAAAGTTGATGTTGAAGAGCTGGTAATTTAGTATAGCAGGATAGAATGGTATGAGGGCTGCAAGTGAGGTGAAGAGTTTAACATCTCCTCCAGCCCAGGCACCCATTTTCCAGAATAGGTAACCAAAAAGAAAGATCAGGAGTGTGACAATGAGTGTACCCAGTAGAAGCAGAAGGTTACCAGTTGTAATGTAGTAAATTCCATTTAATAGTATTCCTACACCTATTAAGGGAAAAGTGAGTTTATTAGGGATTATTCCCCATCGGAGATCAGAGTAACTTGCATAGATACAAGCAACTATAGCTATAATTATCGCAATCAATGGTATACTAATAATCATTTGAAATAAACCTCTATTCACACTTTAAACCATTACAGTTATAATGGTTTGGATTAAAAATGAAAAATGTTATTTTAATTATAAAGATTTATTATTAAAATAAAATTTAAAGATCTTTCTTCTTATTATCAATAGCTGCCTTCATGAACGATACGAAGATAGGATGAGCATTATTAGGTCTTGATTTAAATTCTGGATGGAATTGACATCCTAAAAACCATGGATGATCCTTAATTTCTACCATCTCCACCAATACATTATCAGGAGAAACACCAGAAATCACTAAACCTTCATCCTCAAGACTCTTACGAAATTCATTATTAAATTCAAATCGATGCCGATGCCTTTCACTCACTAAATCTTCTTTATAAGCCTCATAAGCAATAGTATCCTTCTTAATTTTGCAAGGATAAGCACCTAATCTCATAGATCCGCCCATATTCTCAATATTCTCCTGCTCAAGCATAATATCAATAACGGGATTTTTAGCATTACTTTCAAATTCCGTGCTATTAGCATCCTCCCAACCATGCAATCGAGCATATTCAATAACCATACACTGCATACCTAAACATATTCCAAAAAGTGGTATCTCCTCTTCAATAGAGTATCGAACTGCATCTAATTTACCAGTGATGCCACGCTCACCAAAACCACCCGGTATTAGTAATGCATTAAATTTAAGTATTTTATCCATATTTAAAGTATCTTCAGCACGTATATATTCAATATCAACTTTAACCTCTAATTCCGCAGCAGCATGCTTTAAAGCTTCCCTTATACTTATATAAGCATCCTCTAACTCCACATATTTACCGATTATACCGACCTTAACTCGTGCACCATCTAATTTTAATGATTCAACTATCTGACTCCACTCATAGAGGTCTGGTTTATGAGCCTCCATTTTAAGCCGATTTAATATGTAATCACCCATATTTTCCCTATTCAATATTATGGGTACTTCATAAATAGAGTGAACGTCGGGAGCGTTTATAACAGCTTTCCGCTCCACATCACAGAAATGAGCTATTTTATCTTTTAAATGACTATCAATTGGCAGTTCACTACGGCATATTATCATATCAGGATTTATACCAGTACTTCTAAGTTCTTTAGTGCTGTGTTGAGTGGGTTTAGTTTTAAATTCTCCAGCTGCCCTTAAATATGGTACATAAGTCACATGAACGAACATTACATTATCTTGACCCTCCTCGTTACGAAGTTGTCTGAGAGCTTCAAGGAAGGGTTGGCTTTCAATGTCACCAACAGTTCCACCCACCTCCACTAAAACGACTTCAGCCTGAGTTTTGCTTGAAATCTCTCTAATCATAGATTTAATTTCATCAGTAATGTGTGGAATTATCTGAACACAGCTACCCAGGTAATCACCTTTACGTTCCTTATTTATAACTGATGAGTAAACTTTACCAGTAGTTATATTGGATTCACCGCTGAGATTAACATTCAGAAACCTTTCATAGTGACCTAAATCCAGATCAGTTTCCATACCATCCTCAGTTACAAAAACTTCACCATGCTGATAAGGGTTAAGTGTACCGGAATCCCAGTTAAGGTAGGGATCAATCTTTATCGCTGTAACATCCACCCCATAACTCCTTAAAATCCTTCCAATAGATGCTGCTGTTATTCCTTTTCCAATGGAACTTACTACACCACCTGTAACCACTATATATTTTGACAGTTTAATCAACTCCTAAAAAAATAAATTTTTACATCTTGATGAAAAAATGGAATATTTAAATATATTTTTTTATTTAACTTAAAATTTTTTTTTAATCTTTAATGAATATTAATGTTAAAACCTTAATATTAAACTCTTTCATTATGATTAAAAAAAAAATTAAAATTAATTTATTTATTTAGTATTAGAGTAAGTAATATAATTCTTTATAAATCTATATCCATCCATTAAACCTTGAGAGCCGTTTTTTGCTGAGTATTCATCGTAAAACTGTACATCATCCCGTTTACCTCGCGTTGAATACATAGTATATGGTATGGGATCACGTGTATGTGTTTTTAATAATATTGGTGTGGGATGATCTGGTAGAATAGACATAGAGTAATCATTGAACTCTGATAAATTATTTAAAAGTTCTTCTATGATTCTGTGATCAATTCGTTCTATGGCTTTAATTTTCTCAGTAAGATTTCCTGCATGGCCAGCTTCATCAGGAGCTTCTATATGAATAAATATAATATCATGTTCTTCTAATCCTTTAAGAGCGTATTTAGCTTTGGCACAGTAATTAGTGTCATAATAACCAGTGGCTCCGGGAACCTGTATATTAGTTAATCCTAAATAAACTCCTATTCCTTTTATTAGATCCACTCCAGTTATAGTAGCTCCTTTAAGACCATATTTTTCTTTGAATGTAGTCATTTGAGGCTTACCACCCTGACCCCACAGCCAAATCATATTAGCAGGTTTTTTACCATTTTTTATTCTTTTAAGGTTTATAGGATGATTTTCAAGCACTTTTTGTGAATCATCCATTATTTTATTTAGTATAACTGCTTTTTCATAGTCATGCGGTTTTATAAGGTTATCTGATAAGGTTTTATTAACTATGTCGTGTGGTGGTGTTGATTTAAGATGCTTTGATCCATTATTTTTGAATATGAATAAGTTCCGATAACTAGTTCCGAGATAAAACTTTCCCCAATGGTAAAACTGTTGATTTAAAGCTTCTATAAGCTCTGAAGCCTCCTCGGTACTGATGTGGTCAGCATTGAAATCTATAATGCGGTTTTGTTCCATGGTAATGAAATTACATCGAAAGGCTAATTCATCTTCATTAAAATCAGCACCTATACTAGCTGCTTCCAATGGTCCACGTCCAGTGTAACATTCTTTTGGATTGTAACCCATTATGGATAAATTAGCCACATCTGAGCCCGGCTCCATACCATCTGGGACTGTTTTAAGTAATCCACTTACACCATGGGATGCTAAATAATCCATATTAGGGGTCACTGCTGCTTGTAAAGGTGTTTTACCATCTAACTCATTTAGGGGATTATCAGCCATCCCATCCCCTATAACTACTACATATTTCATAATATCTAACTACTCTCCATTATTACTTATTTTAATTTTGAAGGATATAAAAATCCTAAAAAAAATAATAATTTAAATATTTTCATTAAAAAAAAATCAGTTTTATTTTTATATATTCTTCATAGATTTTGAAATACTTATAAGATCACTTAATATAGCAGAAGCAGTTTCAATTGAACCAGCACCTTTACCCACTACTGTAACATCATCTGCTAAGTCTGTTTTAAGAGTAGCAACATTCAAGGTTCCTTCTACAGCGAAGGGTGAACCTTCACTTACTAGTCGAGGTGAAACTTCTAAGGAGTCTTGTGAAACTTCTCCGATGAGTTTTATAAGGTAACCCTCTTTTTTCGCTAACTGTATCGATTCAGGGGTAATCTGTGATATACCTTTCACTATAACATCATCATAAGCTACATTCATATTCATTATACTGTTAGCTAGTATAACCACTTTACAGGCGGCATCCTCACCTTCTACATCCTGAGTGGGATCAGTTTCAGCTATACCCATTTCTTTAGCTTCATTAAGGGTTTGATTATATGATGAACCTTCTTTAGCCATTCGACTTAGTATATAATTAGTAGTACCATTCAAAATACCGTAAATTGACTTTATTTCACAACCGGAGAGGGTTTCATGAGCAAAATTTATAATTGGCATAGCTCCACCAACTGAAGCTTCATATTTAAACATTACCTTATTAATCTGTGCAGTATCTCTCAATTCAGTAAATCCTAATGCTAACGGACCTTTATTACTGGTTACCACATTTCTTCCAGTATTCATTGTTTTTAACATATGACTTCTAGCAGGTTCACCATCACATATATTAGTGGGTGTAACCTCAACTAAACAATCATAATCAATCGTATCCAGTAAATCCACACCTGTTACACCACTAAAACCATAATCCGGATAATCAGATACTCTTCCCGTATTCTGTTTAGTCTCCAAGAGTAATGCCGGATTAATACCATCCTCTGATATTACAGCCCCTTCACTATCAGCCACTGCCACTATTTGGAGATCTAAATCATAATCCTTTTTTATACGGTTTCTTTTCATATGGAATACTCGAGCAACTCCCTGCCCAACTGATCCAAATCCAATGATACATATCCTCATAAAATAAATTCCTCCCCTAAAAAAAAATTTATTTATTTAAAAATAAAATTTTTAAACTTCATTAATAACTAGGAACCCTTTGTTACTTCCTAATTCCTTTATTTTACTGGTAATCATTTTTTTACGGCCATAATCTGCTTCAATTATAATTTTAGATGCTGATTGTTCAGGATGATCTGACATTTTCAAATCCAAATCAGCCACTCTTACACCTTCCAGCTGGTTTAATATACTCACAGTATCTTTAACATCTTGATCAACAATATTCCCAATAAATATAGTGGTGATCTTCTCCTTACGGAGGATTCCATCCACTCGCATGATTTGAATTCCATCAGCTTCTAACTTCTTTAAAACTGTATT